>Ga0307477_10004617_pt1 | contig 9982 bp, 5 predicted proteins | sample atmos_gasesECM2C_FD_203316 | JGI IMG/M metagenome (GOLD analysis project Ga0307477, IMG submission 203316) | Hardwood forest soil microbial communities from Morgan-Monroe State Forest, Indiana, United States - atmos_gasesECM2C_515 | ecosystem: Environmental > Terrestrial > Soil > Temperate forest... | reverse complement strand
GATGATGCGAGGCCGCTCCACCTGCTGGCGGTGCTTGAGCTCCTGCTCCAGGGTGGAATACCCCGCGGCCGTCATTGGAAGCTTTTCCATGGCTCCTCAGTCCTCCAGACAGAAAAAGTCCCGATCGCGGGACGATGCCAGCCCCACGACCGCGGAACTTTCTCCAGTACTCGTGCCGTCTGCGGTGGCCTTCCTTCAGGCCCCGCCGCTGAAATAACTCTGCAGAGCGCGGACTTCGAGGTCGCCCCCCAGGTGGGCTTTGATCCCCTGCGCCGCGGCGACGGCTCCCGAAAGAGTGGTGTAGTACGGCACTTTATGCAAGAGGGCCTCGCGCCGGAGCGACCGGCTATCCGCAAGGGCGGTGACCCCCTCGGTGGTGTTGAAAACCAGCTGAACCCCCCCGTTTTTGATGGCGTCAACGATATGGGGGCGCCCTTCCAGCACTTTGTTGACCTTTTCCACCGCGATGCCGTTCTCGCGCAGGAATCGTTGGGTACCCGACGTAGCAATGATCTTGAAGCCCAGACCGGCGAGCAGCCGGACGGCATCGAGGATGCGCGGCTTATCGACGTCGCGTACCGAGACGAACACGGTGCCGGCTTTGGGCAGCCGTGAGCCGCCGCCGATTTGGCTTTTGGCAAAGGCGATCTCGAACGACCGGTCGATGCCCATGACTTCGCCGGTCGATTTCATCTCCGGGCCGAGCACCGTATCGACGCCGGGGAAGCGCGCGAACGGAAACACCGCCTCCTTCACGCCGATATGCTCGAGCGGCTTCGGCGCGAGCTTGAAACTCGCGAGGCTCTCACCCGCCATGATCCGCGCGGCGATCTTGGCGACCGGCGAGCCGATCACCTTGGCGACGAAGGGCACCGTGCGCGAGGCGCGCGGGTTGACCTCGAGCACATAAATCTCGCCGTCCTTGATCGCGTATTGCACGTTCATCAGCCCGCCGACGCGCAGTGCCAGCGCAAGGTCGCGCGTCTGCCGCTCCAGTTCCGCGATCATGCCCCGCGGCAGCGAGTAGGGCGGCAGCGCGCAGGCGGAGTCGCCCGAATGCACACCTGCCTCCTCGATGTGCTGCATGATGCCGGCGATGAACGCGTCTTTGCCGTCGGCGAGACAATCGACGTCGACCTCGATGGCGTCGGAGAGATAGCGGTCGATCAGTAGCGGACGTTTGTCGGAGACCACCAGCTCGGAGGGGCGGTCGAGATCGGCCGCTAGTCGCACGATGTAACGATCGAGATGCGCCGGGTCGTGCACGATCTCCATGGCGCGGCCGCCGAGCACGTAGGACGGGCGAATCACGATCGGATAGCCGACCGCCTCGGCGATGGCGCGCGCCTCCTCCGGCGTGGTGGCGATGCCGTTCTGCGGCTGGCGCAGCTTGAGCTTGTCGAGCAGCCGCTTGAAACGGTCGCGGTCCTCGGCGAGGTCGATCGCGTCGGGCGACGTGCCCAGGATCGGCACCTTCGCCTGTTCCAGCGGCTCGGCGAGCTTGAGCGGCGTCTGGCCCCCGAACTGCACGATCACCCCGTGCAAGGTGCCGTTGGCGCGTTCGGCGTCGATGATCTCGATCACGTCTTCCGCGGTGAGCGGCTCGAAATAGAGGCGATCGGAGGTGTCGTAATCGGTCGACACCGTTTCCGGATTGCAGTTGATCATGATCGTTTCGAAGCCGGTGTCGCGCAACGCAAAGGCCGCGTGGCAGCAGCAATAGTCGAACTCGATGCCCTGGCCGATGCGGTTCGGCCCGCCGCCCAGGATCACGACTTTCTTGCGCGCGCTCGGCGCCGCCTCGTCGGCGGCGCGGCCGTCGAACGGCGCTTCGTAAGTGCCGTACATATAAGCGGTGGGCGAGGCGAACTCGGCCGCGCAGGTGTCGATGCGTTTGAACGCCGGGCGCACGCCGAGCGCGCGCCGCCGCGCCGTGACTTCGCCCGTCGATTGGCCGGTGAGCTTGGCGAGGCGCGCGTCGGAGAAGCCCATGGCCTTGAGCCGGCGCAGGGTCGCGCCGGTCGTCGGCAGGCCTTTCGCCCGGATCTCGGCCTCGGTCTCGACGATGCCGCGGATCTGCGCGAGGAACCATGGATCGATGCCGCATGAGGAATAAATCTGCTCGTCGGCGACGCCGAGCCGCATCGCCTGCGCGATCTTGAGCAGGCGGTCGGGGGTCGGGGTGCCGAGCGCCGCGCGGATGACGTTCTTGTCGTCGCCCTGGCCGAGCCCCTCGATCTCGATTTCGTCGAGGCCGGTGAGCCCGGTTTCGAGCGAACGCAACGCCTTCTGCAGGCTTTCCTGGAAGGTGCGGCCGATCGCCATCGCCTCGCCGACGGACTTCATCGACGTGGTGAGCACCGGATCGGCGCCGGGGAATTTCTCGAACGCGAAGCGCGGAACCTTGGTGACGACGTAATCGATGGTCGGCTCGAACGAGGCGGGCGTGGCGCCGCCGGTGATGTCGTTGGCGATCTCGTCGAGCGTGTAGCCGACCGCGAGGCGCGCCGCGACCTTGGCGATGGGAAAGCCGGTGGCTTTCGACGCCAGCGCGGACGAGCGTGACACGCGCGGATTCATTTCGATGATGACGAGCCGCCCGTCCGCGGGGTTGACCGCGAACTGCACGTTCGAGCCGCCGGTCTCCACCCCGATCTCGCGCAGCACCTTGATCGAGGCGTCGCGCATGATCTGATATTCTTTATCCGTCAGCGTCAGCGCCGGCGCCACCGTGATGCTGTCGCCCGTGTGCACCCCCATGGGATCGAAATTCTCGATCGAGCACACGATGATGCAGTTGTCGCGCTTGTCGCGCACCACCTCCATCTCGAACTCTTTCCAGCCGAGCACCGATTCCTCGATCAGCACTTCGCTGGTGGGCGAGGCATCGAGGCCGCGCTCGACGATGTCGATGAACTCCGCCTTGTTGTAGGCGACGCCGCCGCCGGTGCCGCCGAGCGTGAACGACGGGCGGATGATCGCCGGCAGGCCGATGTCGTCGAGCGCTTGCAGCGCGTGGGAGAGCGTCTTGACCTGGTGCGAGCGCGGCGTCTCGAGGCCGATCTTCTGCATCGCCTCGCGGAACAGCTTGCGGTCCTCGGCCTTGTCGATCGCCTGCGCGCTCGCGCCGATCAGCTCCACGTCGAACTGATCAAGCACCCCCATGCGGCGCAGGCTCAGCGCCGTGTTGAGCGCGGTCTGGCCGCCCATGGTGGGCAACAGCGCGAAGCCGCCCGGGCGCACGCGCCGCTCCGCAGCGATGATCTTCGCCACGATCTCCGGCGTGATCGGCTCGATGTAGGTCGCGTCGGCGAGATCCGGGTCGGTCATGATCGTGGCCGGATTGGAATTGACCAGGACGATCCGATAGCCCTCGGCCTTGAGCGCCTTGCACGCCTGGGTGCCGGAATAATCGAATTCGCACGCCTGGCCGATGACGATCGGGCCGGCGCCGATGATCAAGATGGTTTCGATGTCGCTGCGCTTCGGCATCGGGTCCGATCAGGGCATAAAAAAAGCGGCGTCTAGTGCCGCGAACCCGGACGCGGGACCCCGGGCGGCCGCCGCGGCGCGGTGCTTAGCGGAGAATCGGAGGGGAGGAAAGGGCGTAGCCCGGATGGAGCGCCGCAGGCGCGTAATCCGGGATGCCGACCCCGCATTTCACTCCGCTCCATGCGGGCTACAACTAACCCCTTGCCGAAGCAGGCCGCTCTGGGCCATGACGGAATCGACGTCGCGTCGCGTGCGTTGAATCGGGATCGAGGCATGGCGGCGCAGGACCTGGACCATCGATTGGGCGAACCGGAAGCGCGCAAGCTGATCGCGTTCGACCGCGGCGAACGCTACGGCAGCGTCGGCTTGGTGTTGCTGGTCGCCTTGGTCCTGGTGGCGGCCGCCGTTGGATACCTCTTGGTCGGGCGCGGCAACGCGCCGCCCTATGTGCTCGCGATCCTCGCCATCTTGGCGGTGGTCGGCGTGTTCTCCCTCTTTGCCGGGGCCGCCGGCTTCCTGCGCCTGCCGGGGCGGGACGCCGGCAACGCGGTCGCGAAGGCGGCGGTCGACGGCGCCTCCGACAGCATCGTGGTCACCGACCCGTCCGGCCGCGTGATCTACGCCAATGCCGCCTATCTCGCGCTCATCCGCGCCGCCGAGCCGAAGGACGTGCGCCCGGTCGAGCGCGTGTTCACCGGCGACCCCGAGGTATCCGAGGCGATCTATCGCCTCACCAAGGCGGCGCGCGAGGGGCGCCGCCTGCAGGAAGAGGTGCGGCTGCCGTGCCAAGGCGGCGAGCCGGCGCGTTGGCTGCGCTTGCGGGTACGTCCGCTCGCCGAAGGCGGGCGCGAATCGCGCTCGACGGTGTGGACCGTCGCCGACGTGACGCGCGACCGCGAGCGCCAGGAGAACGTGTTTCAGGAACTCCAGCACGCGATCGATTATCTCGACCACGCGCCCGCGGGATTTTTCTCGGTCGATGCCGCGGGCGAGATCATCTACCTCAACGCGACGCTCGCGGGCTGGCTCGACTACGACCTCGCCCAGTTCGGCTCCGGCGGGCTCAAGCTCGCCGACATCGTCACCGGCGAGGGCGCCGCGCTGCTCACCACCTTGCCGGCCGCGGCCGGCGAGGTGAAGACCGAGGTGCTCGACCTCGACCTGAAGAACCGCGCCGGCCGCTCGGTGCCGGTGCGCCTGTTCCACAAGGTGGCCTACGCGCCCGACGGCAGTCCGGGCGCCTCGCGCACCTTGGTGCTCAACCGCGCCCGCGGCGACGGCACCGACCGCGAACGCGCCGCCGAAGTGCGCTTCGTGCGCTTCTTTCACAACACGCCGATGGCGATCGCGACCGTCGACCGCTCAGGCCGCATCGCGCGCACCAATGCGCCGTTCGCCAAGCTCCAGCACGGCGTGCTCAAGGGCGAGGCGCAGCCGGCCGAAGGCCGTTCGATCCTCGCCGTCGTTTCCGAAGCCGACCGGCCGCTGCTCGCCGAGATGATCGCGCGCGCGGCCGATGGCCAGGGCGACATCGGGCCGGTCGATACGACGCTCGCGGGCGACGGCAAGCGCTCGGCGCGGCTCTATGTGTGCGCGGTCGAGGAGGGCGACCGCGACGCCGAGGCGGCGATCATCTACGCGATCGAGACCACCGACCAGCGCGCGCTCGAGGCGCAGTTCGCGCGTTCGCAGAAAATGCAGGCGGTCGGCCAGCTCGCCGGCGGCATCGCGCATGATTTCAACAACGTGCTCTCCGCCATCATGATGGCGACGGATTTTCTGCTCAACGCGCACAAGCCGACCGATCCGTCGTTTCAGGACATCATGCAGATCAAGCAGAACGCCAACCGGGCGGCGAGCCTGGTGCGTCAGCTGCTCGCGTTCTCGCGCCGCCAGACGTTGCGGCAGGAAGTGCTCGACGTGGGCGAGGTGCTCGCGGACTTGACCATGCTGCTGCGCCGCCTGATCGGCGAGAAGGTGACCTTGGAAATGATCCACGGCCGCGACCTGTGGCCGGTGAAGACCGACCTCTCGCAGTTCGAGCAGGTGATCGTGAACCTCGCGGTCAACGCGCGCGACGCCATGCCCGACGGCGGCAAGCTCGAGGTGCGCACGAGCAACATCGGCGCGGCCGACTGCGCGCGCTATCCCTACAAGGAAATGCCGGCCGCCGATTACGTGCTGGTCGAGGTGAAGGACACCGGCGTCGGTGTTCCGCCCGAGCTGATCGAGAAAATTTTCGAGCCATTCTTCTCCACCAAGGAAGTGGGGAAGGGGACCGGGCTCGGCCTCTCGACCGTCTATGGCATCGTCAAACAGACCGGCGGATTCATCTATCTGGAATCCGAGATCGGCAAGGGCACCGCGTTCCGTATTTTCCTGCCGCGCCACGTGCCCGGCGCCGCCGAAGTCGAATTGGCCGCGACCCTGGTGCCGGCCCCCGCGGAGCCGGACAAGCCAGCCGAGGATCTCACCGGCCACGGCACCATCCTGCTGGTCGAGGATGAGGAGGGCCTGCGCGCGCTCAACGCGCGCGGGCTTGCCTCGCGCGGCTATACCGTGGTCGAGGCGGGCAACGGCATCGAGGCGATCCGCGAGATCGAGGAGCGCAACGGCGCGGTCGACCTCGTCGTGTCCGACGTGGTGATGCCGGAGATGGACGGCCCGACCCTGCTCAAGGAGCTGCGCAGCCGCAACCCAAACCTCAAGATGATCCTGGTGTCGGGCTACGCCGAGGACGCCTTCGAGAAGAACCTGCCCCCGGGCGGCCAGTTCATGTTCCTGGCGAAGCCCTTCACGCTCAAGCAGCTCGTCGCCACGGTGAAGAAGGCGATGGCGGGGTAGGGGCGGGGGCTGCTATCGAAAAGGGCGAATGGCGAGTTGCGAATAGCGAATAGTTGAACGCAAATCGGCACGGCTGTCTTTACCATTCGCCATTCGCTATTCGCTATTCGCCCGGGAGGCAGAGATGGATCAATCGAGGCGCACGGTCATGCAAGCGGTTGGCGCCGGACTCCTCACGCAGCTCGCGGCGAGCGAAGCCCACGCGCAGGGCGAGGCCAAGGCGGAAGGCGAATTCTGGCGCGGCGAATACTGGGCCAACAAGGGCGACGTGAAGCTCGCCATGTACCGCAAGCGCGTCGGCGCGCCGAAAGCGGGCGAGCCGCCGCGGCCGGTGCTGTTCCTGGTGCACGGCTCGTCGATCTCGGCGGGACCGAGCTTCGACCTCACGGTGCCGGGGCGCGGCGAATATTCCGTGATGAACACGTTCGCGCGCTGGGGCTTCGACGTGTGGACGATGGACCACGAGAACTACGGCCGCTCGTCACGCACCTCCGGCAATTCCGACATCGCGAGCGGGGTCGAGGACCTCAAGGCCGGCATCGAGGTGGTGGCGCGCGAGACCGGGCGCGCCAAGGTGCACATGATGGGCGAATCCTCGGGCGCGATCCGTGCCGGCGCCTACGCCATGGTGCGGCCCGACCGGGTCGACCGTCTGGTGCTCTCGGCCTTCACCTACAAGGGCAGGGACTCGCCCACGCTCGCCAAGCGCGCCGAGCAGCTCGCCTATTTCCGCAGCCACAACATGCGCCTGCGCGACCGCGCCATGATTCTCAGCATCGCCACGCGCGACAAGCCGGGCACCTCGGAAATCGAGACGATGAACGCGCTCGCCGACGCGGAACTCAAATTCGGCGATCAGTGCCCGACCGGCACCTATCTCGACATGACCGCCAACCTGCCGCTGGTCGATCCCAAGAAGGTACTCTCGCCGGTGATGCTGCTGCGCGGCGAGCACGACGGCATCGCAACGGTCGACGATCTCTATGATTTCTACAAAGACCTGCCGAACGGCGACCGCCAGTTCGTCGTCCTGCCGGGCGTCGCCCATTCGGTGATCCTGGCGACGAACCGCCAGTTGTTCTGGCATGCCGTGCACGGCTTCCTCACCATGCCGCAGCCGCTCGCAACGTGAGCAAGCAGGCGAATAGCGAGTAGCGAATGGCGAATAGTTAGCAGCGAATGACAGCCGGTATTTTTCTATTCGCTATTCGCCATTCGCTATTCGCCCGTTGAAAACGTCCGCATGACCCCTCCCCATCCCCCCGACGACAAACCGCCAACCGAAGAAGAGCGGCGGCGCAGCAACCTGATCATGCTGGCGGTTGCCGTCGTCGTGGTGGTGCTCGGCGTCTATCTGGTCAACTGGCTGATCGAGCAGCGCAAGCTGCAGGAATGTTTGGAATCCGGCCGGCATAACTGCGCGCCGATCACGACGCCGGCGCGGTGAGCTCTCCCTCTCCCCGCTTGCGGGGAGAGGTAAGTCACCGCTTCGCCGGGGCAAGGCGCGAGACCGCCGTCTCCTTCGCCGTGATGAACTCGAGCAGCGCCGCGGTGCCTTTCTTGGTCTGCTCGATGCCGCGCTTGATCGCCGGTACGATCTCGCCCGGCTCGGTCACGCGCTCGCCATAGCCGCCGAATGCGCGCGCCATCGCGGCATAGTCGCCGGAAATGTCGGTCGAGCGGAATTTGTCGGTCGAGATCGGCATCACCTTGAGCTCGATCGCCATGGAGAAGTTGTTGAACAGCACCGAGAGGATCGGGATGCGTTCGCGCACCGCGGTCTCGAAGTCCATGCCGGTGAAGCCGATCGCGGCGTCCCCCCACACGTTGATGCACAGCTTGTCGGGCTGGGCGAGCTTCGCTCCCATGGCGAGGCCGAGCCCGTAGCCGAGCTGCGTGGTCTTGCCCCAGCCCAGATAGGTGAGCGGCTCGCGCGCTACCCAGAATGGCGAGAGCTGATCGCGTGGGCTGCCGGCGTCATGGGTGATGATGGTGTTGGCGACGTCGACGTTGTGCAGCAGGTCCCAGATCACGCGATAGGGATTGAGCGGCGTTTCGTTCGAGAACAGCTTCGGCTTCCATTCGTCGAACCAGCCCTCGCGCACCTGCGCGATTTCCTGCGCGGTCGCGCGCGCGTCGCGCGGCGCCGTAACCAGCGGCTTGAGTTCCGCGAGCACCGCCGCGAGCGTGAGCGCGGCGTCGCCGACGAGGCCGATCGCCGCCGGCACGTCCTTGTTGAGGTGGTCGGGATCGAGCGTCGCGTGGATGATCGGCGTGCCCTTGGGCATGGCGACGCCGAAGTTGGTCTCGGTGAAGCTGCAGCCGATGCCGAAAATCACGTCGGCGGTGTCGAGGAAGTGGCGTACCGGTTTCGGCACGGCGAGCCCGCCCGAGCCGAGCGCGAGCGGATGGTCTTCGGGGAACGCACTTTTGCCGCCGAGGCTCGACGTCACCGGCGCGCCCAGCAGTTCCGCGAGCGCGCGCAGCTCGCGCCACGCGCGCGCCCAATGCACACCCTGGCCGGCGTAGATCACCGGCCGCTTCGCCTTGGCGAGCATCTGCGCGGCCTCCCGCGCGGCGTCCGGGTCGGGGCCGTAGCGGGTCGGCCGCACCGGCTCATAGGCGAGGGGCTCCGGCACCTCCTCGTTCCACATGTCGGCCGGCACTTCGACGATCACCGGCCCGCCGCGCCCGTTGCGCAGGCGCGAGAACGCGCGGCGCATCACGTTCGGCACTTCGGCCGCGATCACGATCGGCTCGGCCGACTTGGCGATGCCGCGCATCTCGCGCACCGCGCTGTAGTTGGGCGACACATGCGCGAGCCGCCGCGCGTAACCGCCCGGCACCACCAGTACCGGCACCGACTCGCCGTAGGCCTGCGCGATCCCGCCGTAGGCATTCTCGGTGCCCGGCCCGTGCTGCATGCAGAACACGCCGATCTTGCGCCCCGAGGTGACGCGCGAGATGGCGTCCGCCATGTGCAGGCCGATGCGCTCCTGGCGTACCATCACCGGCCGGATGTCGGCCGCCGCCGCGAACTCGATGAGATGGTTGACCGGATAGCCGGTGAGGATCTCCACGCCCTCGCGCTTGAGGATTTCGGCGATGGCGGCTCCGACTTTCATGGGCGGGCTCCTGGGGTTGGCGGCTTAAGATGCTGGATGGCCGTTGTGGCGCTAGAGCGGGATGACTTTTCTTCGAATCGTCATCCCCCTCTATCCTTTTGCTGGAGCATGATCTTTTCCGAAAACCGGTACCCACTTTTCGGGATCATGCTCTAGGTACGGGCCAATCTGGGCGATATTGTTCAATGGCGCGCGGCGTGCCGCAATAGCCGGATGTGAACTCCCGGTAGCGGCGCGAACGACGCGGGCAACGGCTCCAGCAACGCCTGTCAGCGAGGGAGCAGCTGATGACAATCCGGGTAGGCATCAACGGCTTCGGCCGCATGGGGCGGAACTTTTTCCGCGCCGTGCTCGCTTCGCATGCCGACATCGAGATCGTCGGCATCAACGATCTCGCTGGCACCGATGTGCTCGCTTACATGACGAAATACGATTCGATGCTCGGTCCGTTGCCGGCCCACGTCAGCCACGACGACAAGACTCTAAGAGTCGACGGCGCCTCGATCCGCGCCACGGCGGAA
>Ga0307477_10004616_pt1 | contig 9985 bp, 8 predicted proteins | sample atmos_gasesECM2C_FD_203316 | JGI IMG/M metagenome (GOLD analysis project Ga0307477, IMG submission 203316) | Hardwood forest soil microbial communities from Morgan-Monroe State Forest, Indiana, United States - atmos_gasesECM2C_515 | ecosystem: Environmental > Terrestrial > Soil > Temperate forest... | reverse complement strand
GACCTCGGCCGGGTAGCGCGGCGGCGTGGCCTCGTAATCGCGCGAGCCCGGCTTCCACTTGGCGTCGTAGGTGACGATCGGCCAGTACGCCGGGTCCTTGTCCACGAACAACACCTCCGAGATGGGCAGCAAGCGCAGGTCCGGCGCCTCGACCAGGGCCACGTTCAGCTCCCGCCCGCGGATGAACTCCTCCACCAGCACCGGCGGGCCGTAGTTCCGCAGCAGCCCGGTGACCCGCTCGGCGAGGCGCTCCTGGTCGGTGACCACACTCCCCTGGTCGAGTCCGACGCTGGCGTCCTGCTGGGCCGGCTTGACAATGACCGGCCACCCCAGCGGGCAGGCCGGCACGGGCAGGTCCTCGACTACGAAGAACGCGGGCGTCGGCAGGCCGGCCCCCTGGAACAGCTGTTTGGTCAGGTGCTTGCTGCGGGCCAGGCACAGGGTGAGGAACGGCGAGCCGGTAAACGGCACGCCGGCCCAGTCCAGCAGCCCCGCGACATACGCCTCGGTGTTGCCGTGGTCCGCCGTGCCCTCGAAGAGGTTGAAGACGACGTCCGGGCGCTGCTCGCGCAGCCCGTGCAGCAAGACGCCGGCGTCAGTACTCACTCCCAGGCGCGTGACGCCGAACCCGGCCTCGGTCAGGGTCTTGCCCACGACCTCCACCGTGTGCAGGATCTCGTGCTCGGACTCGAAATCGGAATGGCCCGCGGGCAAAACCGGCTCGTTGTAGAGGATGAGGACCCGCGGGCAGGAGACGGGGACGGCCGGCGGAATCATGGCTTCCCCTTCGTTTTCTTTGTTACCGAGCCCTGCTCCGGCGGTCCAAAGCGGCCTGGAGGATCGCCTGGATCAACCGCGGATAGCCCCAGCCGCACAGGCGGGTCATGATGACCAGGTCGCCCGAGCCCGGGTTCAGGCCGGGCAGCGGGTTGACCTCCAGGAAGTAGGGCACGTCGCCGCGCAGCCGGAAATCGACGCGCGCCACGTCCCGGCAGCCGAGCACGCCGTAGACCGCCAGCGCCGCCTGCTGGACCGCTGCGCTGCCCGCGGCCGACAGCGGGGCCGGGCACTCGTAGCGGACCTGGCGCTCGAAGTCGCGCTTGACCTCCAGGCTGTAGATGAAGCGCTCCGCCGGCTGTCGCGGCAGCACCCGCATGACGCCCAGCACCTGGGGCCGGTCGTTGCCGAGCACGCCCACGGTCAGCTCGTCGCCCTCGATGTATTCCTCGACCAGGACCGGCTGGCGGTGGTCGCGCCGCAGGGCTTCGACCACGCCTGGCAATTCCTCCGCCCGGTCCACCAGGCTGGTGCCGCGGATGCCCTTGCTCGACCCTTCCCAGGCCGGCTTGGCGATCACGGGAAATGGCAAACCGGCCGTGGGGCATTGGCCGTTGCCTGTTGGCAAGGGGGAGTCCAGGACAACCCCCCGCGGCACGGCCACGCCCGCGGAAGCCACCAGCCTCTTGGCACAATCCTTGTCGAGGGTGACGGCCAGGGTTAGGGGGTCGGAGCCGGTGTAGGGGATGCCGAGCATTTCCAGGACCGCGGGCACCCGCGCCTCGCGCGCCCGGCCGACCCCCTGCCCCTCCGCGAGGTTGAAAACCAGGTCGGGCGGCTGGGCCAGGAGCCGCTCCAGCAGTTCCCGGCCGTCGCCGAGCTTCACGACGTCATGGCCCAGGTCACGCAGCACCGCGGCAATGGCCTCGATGGTGGCCGGGCTGTCGAACTCCTCCTGAAAGTCATCGGGCAGTCCCCCCTCCTGGAGGGATACGCCGCCGGGACCCTCGGCCTTCAGGTCATAAGTGATGCCGATCCTCATCCGGGGTAGGTCCCACCGTGGCCGTTGAGGGTGAGCAGTTCCTCGGTGGAACCGCTGCCGCAGCCGTTCTTCGGTCCGCCGTTGGCGTGGTGCTGGTCCTCGTGGTGTTTGGTCAAAGGGTGCCGCCGCCGGGCCATGCGCTCGTTGCCCTCGGGGATGATGGCGGTCTTGGTCCCCTGGAGCAGGGCGCTGACGCCGCGGGTCGCGGCCGGCTGGACGGTGTGGGGCTTGTCCTCGGCCTGGTAGCGGACGAGCAGGCCCTCGTAGTTGCGGAGCACGACGGCGTCGTCGGAGGCGGACACCAGGTAGTTGGGCATGAGCGGGATCTTGCCGCCGCCGTGGGGGCTGTCGACCACGTAGGTTGGGATGCCCAGGCCGGACAGGTGGCCGCGAAGCCCTTCCATGATCTCCAGCCCCTTCCACACCGACGTGCGGAAGTGCCCCGCGCCGATGACGGGGTCGCAATGGAACAGGTAGTAGGGGCGGACCTTGATGCGCAGCAGGGCGCGCAGCAGCCGCCGCATCGTCTCCAGCGAGTCGTTGACGCCCTTGAGGAGGACCGTGTGGTTGTTGACCGGCATGCCGGCCCGCAAGAGGGCCTTGCAGACCCGGGCCGCCTCCGGCGTCACCTCCCGCGGGTGGTTGAAATGGGTTTGGATCCACACCTTCTCTGCCGAGGCCAGCAGGTCAATCAGCTCGGGGTCGTACAGCTTCTGGGGCAGGGTGACCGGCACGCGCGTGCCGATGCGGATGACGTCCACGTGGGGGATGGCCGCGAGCTGGTGCAGGAAGAAGCGGAGCTTGGCGGCCGGCAGCGTCAGGGGGTCGCCGCCCGAGACGATGACGTCGCGGATCTCCGGGTGGTCGCGGACGTACTCGACCATGCGCTCGTCGTTGCGGCTGATGGCGTCCCAGCCGCCCCGCACCATGGTGGCCCGCTTGCGCGTGCAGAAGCGGCAGTACATGGAGCAGACGTGCGTCGTCACCAGCAGGGCGCGGTCGGGGTAGCGGTGCGTCAGCCCCGGCACCGGCGCGTCCTTGTCCTCCTCCAGGGGATCTTCCAGCTCGTACCCCGACGCGTTGCGACTCTCCAGCGGCGAGGTCACCGCCTGGAGGCGGATCGGGTCGTGGGGGTCGGCCGGGTTGATCAGCGAAAAGTAGTAAGGCGGAATGGCCAGCTTGTATTCGGCCTCGAGGGCCCCGATGGCTTCGAGCTCGTCGGGCGTGAAGGGAAGCAGGTCTCGAAGCTGTCGGACCGAGCGGATGGCGTGTTGCGACTGCCACCGCCAATCGTTCCACTGGGTTTCGGGAACGTCGCGCCAGAGCGGGTGGCGCCGCGGTTTACCGGGAGGTTCTTCTTCCTCGATCCCACCCATGGCCTGGGGTACGGAGTGGGGCTCGAGCCCGGTGCGCTCGTCAGATTCGTTCATCGTTTGGGACGCCTCCAAAAGGACTCGGATATCCCGCGCCGTCGGGCAGCCCCGGACCCAACCGCAGCGGTTGCCGGCCCGTCAGCTGCAAGCGGCGCCCCTGTTAAACGCGGCATGGTACCGCGAACTTCCCAAAATACAAGGGCTATCGCGTCGAGTTTAACCCTTTTTAGTCCACTTTCTCCCCACGTCTCCCCTAGGCCCGGCAAACTCGGAAAGGTTTTTGTCCCGCTCAGGCCGCCCGCCTTGACGCGCCCCGGCCGCGCTTCGCCGTGCAAGGAGGCAATTTCCGCCGGTTTGGCGCCAACCTTGCAGCAAAAACTGTGCCGCGGCCCGGCAGCACTCTGGGCTCGCCAGGCGCGGGGCAGGCGCTGTCGGTCAACATCGGCCCAGAGGCGTCAAGAATTGAGGCGGATGCCATGGCGACGGGGCGGGCGTAAGCGTTCGAGGCTATCAGTCCCTCTCCCCCAGCGCGTGGGGATCGACGCCGACCGCGAGGATGCTGCAACCGACCACGACCGGGAGGCCCAGGGCACGGGCCCGCGCGACCACGGCCGGGCTGTCGGCGCCCGGGTTGAGCCACACCTCCCGGGCCGGCTTCTGCGCCACCTCCTCCAGGACCTGCAAGGCGACGTCGGGCGGCAGGTAGATGCTGACCCGGTCCAGGTCCGCCACGGGCACGTCGAGGACCGAGCGGTAGGCCGGCTGCCCTTCGATGGCTGCCGCCCTGGGGTGGACGGGGTAGACGGCATACCCCTGGCGGAGGTAGGCCCGGACGGCCTTGTTGCCGAACTTGCCCCGGTCGGCACTGGCCCCCACGACGGCAATGGTCGGTTTGGACATGGGATTCGTGGCCCCACGGAGGTGCAGCTGCGCAGGCGCCGCCAAAGCAAAACCCCCTTGTCAGCCGCGGGCGTGTCCGCGGCTGACAAGGGGGTTTCGGGAAGTCAACTCACTTCCCGCTAAAGAGCGCGCCCGCTGGGGTCGACGGGCTTGGCCGCTACCGTCGAGGGCGCCGGCTCGGCGCCGGCTTTGCCATGGATCGCGTCAAACACTTCCTGCCGGTGGACGGGAACTTCCTTGGGCGCGACAATTCCCAGCCGGACTTTGTCGCCGCGGATTTCCACCACCGTGACGGTAATGTCATTGTTGATGACGATACTTTCGTTTTTTTTCCTGGACAGTACTAGCATCGCCGCCTATCCTTCCCGGAAGACAAGGGGCCGTTCCTGTGAATTGGTTCCCACGCGCTTCCGCCCGGATCAGGGCCCGGGAGGGCGCGCCGGTGAAGATCCCCTTCCCCTGGAGGAACCACTTGAGACTCAGCCGGCGTTCCGGCACCGCGGCTGGGAGTGCCATGAACTCCGTACGCTGCTGACATCTCATCATCAATCACTCTATACCTCTACGAGCCGCCAGTCAAGTGGCGGCGCCTCATTATCGGCATTTTTTCACAGCTTTGGCACCGGACTTTCCGCCGTTTCGGCCGGTCGAACTCATCGTGCGGAAATACAACCGTGCACCACCGCCTTCCGTGATTCCCCGCTACCGGCTGCACCGTGCGGTAGATTGGCCCGTTGTTGTCCAATCAATCGCGCGCATCTGAACAGCGAGTGTGCTCGCTCGTCGGCGCTTCGCGCTTGGGCTTGTCTCAGCGCGGTTTGGAAGATGGGGACTGTCCGGATTTTTGGCAAGCTATATAGTGCTGGGCCAACTGGCGGATTGTGGGGGATGGATCGTTCTGCGCCATCTGGTCGATGCGGTCGCTAAGATCGACGACGCCTTGTTCCACGGCAGCGCGGATGGCGGCGGCCCGCACGGCGGGCACGGGGTCGTGGCTGAGGCTGCGCAGCCACACCCCTGGATCGAGGTCCGTGGAGTAGGGGAGATAATCGACGACCTGAAGGCGGACCTTGGGATCCTGGTCGGTCTTGAGGCGCCCGAGGCGGAGGTGGGCTTCGCGCAGGCCCCGCAGCCGCAGCGCTTCCTCGCACAGGCCGCGAACCTGGGCGTCGGGATCGTGCAGCCAGGGCAGCAGGTCGTCGGTGTCGATGGCTTCCGGCTTGGAGCCGACGGCGGCCATGACGGCCCGGCGGATCTCGGGCGCCGGGTCCCCCAGGAGCGGGACCACCTCGCGCAGGAGCCAGACCTTCGGGTGGAGCGCCAGGCGGACGGCGTGGGTGCGGTTGTCCTTGTCCTGATCGCGCAGGCAGGCGGCCGCCAGTGCGCGACACGCGCGGACCACCTGCTCCTGCCCCACCCGGTCCGCCAGGGTCGAAGCCAGGCTGAGGGCCTCGGCGTGGACGCTTTCGTCGGGCAAGTTCGCTGCCTGCTCCAGGAGGCGCACCGCGCTGGGGACCAGTGCGGCGGGCAAGGAAGTTGACCTATCCGCGGCTGCCACCGCCCGGTCGGCCACCGTCAGGGCGGCTTGCTGCCCGGGAGTGCTCAGCGCGGCAAAGGCAGCCGAGAGTCGTCCCACCAGGTCGGCGACGCGCGGGTCGTCAGAGCCCCAGCGGTCCGCGAGCGACGCCAGGGCTTGTTGGACATTGGCACACGCCTGGGGGTCGTCCTGGCCCAGACGGTCGAGCAGCGCCGGCAGCGCCGCCGCGTCCAGTCCGGCGACGCGCTCGACCCATTGATTCCGGTCCGCGTCACCGGCCGCGGCCAGGCCGTGCACGCAGTACCAAATGGTGAGGCGAGTTCGCTCCAGCCACGCCAGAGCGCCCAAGCCCAGCAACAGGACCAGGGCCGAGCCCACGGTCCATTTCTTGATTCGCCCGAGAAACAATCGCCGCATCGTGCATCCTTGCCGCCTGGCGGCGGGGTTCGTCCTTGCCGCCGCGGACTATAGGCCGGGGACGCCGGGGGAGACAAGGGCAAACGCAGACAAGGAGACGGGCCGTAGCGGCGGCAGAATCGCTCATGTCTCGTCAGCCGGCATTCGATGAATAAACAGATCAGGCCGCGGATGGTCCCTGCGAACCGGGAGGTCCCTGCATGAATCGGCGTCGGATCCGGGCGGACTGGCTGACCTTGATGGCGGGGGCACTCTGGGCGGTTGCGGGTGAGGGAATGGCACAGGGGCCCGCGTCGGCCGGAAGGGGTGTCTCGAAGTCGCCGGCCGTGGGAAGCCTGAGCGTGCCGCTGGACGCCTTTCCGGCCGCGGTCCGCAACGGCATCCGCCTGGTGCTGGAGCAGCCGACCCTGTCCATTCAGGGACCGACCGAGGTGTTCCGCGGCCGGCCGGCCGTGTACCGGTGGTTCCTCGACCATCCCGACCAGGCCGTGGCGACGTGGCGGCAGCTGGGGGCGCGGTGTACGGAGATCACGAGCCAGGGGGGCGGTCGCTTCCGCTGGACGGACGGTCGCGGCAGCGAGCTGCACTGGGATACGATCCTGGCCGGGCCGCAGGTTCGCATTTGGTACGCCGAGGGCAACGTGCGTCCGGGGCCGCTGCTGCCGGCGGTTCCGGTCCACGCCGTTGCCGTGCTCCGCTTCCTGTGCAGCCTGGACCACGGCGGCCACGCGCTGATCCGCCACCAGGCCGCCGTCTTCCTCCAGACCGACAGCAAGACGGCGGCCCTGATCACCCGCATGCTCGGCTCATCCGGTCCCCGGCTGGCGGAGCGCGGCGTGGCCCAGATGGAGATGTTCTTCTCGGCCCTGGTCTGGTACCTCGACCACCACCCCGAGCGCGCGGCGGAGTTGCAGCTGGGGAGTGTCCTCCCGCAGTCCTGCCGGGGCGACAAGGGGACAAGGTGACAGGCTGACCGCGTCAAGGTATTATTGAAGGAACCTGGCCGAGGATCGAACGTCGAACATCGAACATCGAACCTTGAACAAGTTGACCTACCGTGATGCCGGGCTCGATCTCGACTTGTACGAGCAGAGCCTGGCCTGCATGCCGCCGCTCCTGAAGCGGACCCACTCACCCCGTGTCCTGGACGGCTTCGGCGGGTTCGCCAGCCTGTTCAGCCTCGACTACAACAGCCGGCTGTTCGCCAAGAACTACCGCCACCCGGTGCTGGTCACGTGCAGTGACGGCGTCGGCAGCAAGTTGAAGGTAGCCGGCCTGGCGAAGAAGCATGACACGGTCGGCATCGACCTGGTGGCGATGTCGGTCAACGACTGCCTGTGCACGGGGGGCGAGCCGCTGGTCTTCCTTGACTACCTGGCGATGCCGAAGGATGACCCGGCCCTGACGCGGGAGATCCTCAAGGGGATCAGCGACGCCTGCCTGGAGGCGGACTGCGCCCTGGTGGGGGGCGAGACGGCGATCCTGCCCGACTTCTACCGGCCGGGCGACTACGACCTGGCGGGCTTTTGCGTCGGTGTGGTGGAGCGGGAGCACATCATCAACGGCCGGGCCATCCAACCGGGCGACGTGGTCCTCGGCCTGGCGAGCACGGGCCTGCACTCCAACGGTTACAGCCTGGTGCGCAAGGTGCTCTTCGAGCACGCCGGGCTCACGGTCGGCGACTTCGTGCCCGAACTGGGCCGGACGGTCGGCGAGGAATTGCTGGAGCCGACGCGGATCTACGTGCGGGCGGTAAAGAACTTGCTGAGTCATTACCCGGTGAAGAAGCGAGTGCTGCGCGGGCTGGCGCACATCACGGGCGGCGGGTTGGTGGACAACGTGCCGCGCGTATTGCCGCCGGGCCGGCGGGTGTTCATCCAGCGCGGTAGCTGGGAAGTGCCACCGGTCTTCGGCTGGCTGCAGCGCCTGGGCAACATCGAGCAGGCGGAGATGGACCGCGTCTTCAACCAGGGGATCGGGTTCGTGCTGATCGTCAGTCCGTACTACGCGAACAGCATCCAGTGCCAGCTGGGAGAGGACCGGGTGAAGTCGTATGTGATCGGCGAGGTCCGCGAGGGGGAGGTGGGGGTGGAGTTTGTGGGATAGAAGGCCTGGGCGTGGGACGTAGTGGTTGGTAGAAAATCCGTTACAGGGTCCCCCGTGCACCGGAGATCGGTCATGCTCTTCTTCTCTTGGTGGCGAAAGGTGTACGGGTCTACGCGACAGGGGAGGCTGCCACTGGCAGTTGAGGCAACGCCAGACGCCATCCGTCTCGGGGAAGAGAGGTCGGACGGTTCGCTGAAGAGGAGAACGAGGCGAAGGGCCAACCGCTTGAGCAGTGCATCAGAGAGTTGGAGGAATTGGCCAAGGGGAGGAAGAATGCCTGAGGGCATGGAGCGCCCTTACCGGGTTGTCTACTCCGAGGCTGTCCCGGAGGCTCTGATGCCTCGAACGGTTCCAGTGGTCGGTCTTCTCATCCTTGCCCTTGCCGCGGGCTGCACCCGCAGTGAACCATCGCGACCCGCCGGCGCGGCCTCCAACGAATCGTCATCCCGGCGAGGGAAGCGGGCCGGGTCGGAGCGGACCGAAACCGAGGAGCAAGCCGTCATCGCGATTAAGAAACACGGTGCGAGGGTCTATCGGAACGAACAAGAGCGAGGACAGACAGTCGTGCGCGTCATCTTCGTGGACCGCGGCGCAACGGACGAGGTCCTCAAGCACGTCGGGGCGCTCAAGAGCCTCCAGGAGTTGGTCGTGGGCGGCAGCCAAATCACCGACGTGGGCCTGAGGGCACTCCGGGGAGCTAAGAGCCTCAGGCGGCTGAACCTCATCGCGACCCAGGTCAGCGACGTCGGGATGAAGGAACTGAACGCCCTCAAAAACCTGCGGGAGTTGCTGCTCGACAACACGCGTATTACCGACGCCGGGCTGAAGGAACTTCAGGGTCTCGAAGACTTGCAGGTCCTGTATCTCGGGGGCACGAAGATCACCGGCACCGCGCTGAGGGATCTGAAGCCGCTACACAACTTGCGACGGCTTTCACTGAACAGCGCCCGCGTTTCCGACGCGGGGCTCCGAGAGCTCCTGGAACTTCAAACCCTCCGGACGCTGGACCTAACCAACACTCGCGTCAGCGACGCCGGCCTCGCCGCCGTTGGAAGGCTCCGAGACCTCCGGACCCTCTTCCTGGGCGTCACTCAGGTTACGGACGCCGGGCTGAAGGAACTGAGGCACTTGAAAGGCCTCCGGGATCTGTCGCTGACCGGGCTGCCGGTTACGGACGTGGGGCTCCGGGAACTCGGCGGACTCCAGAGCCTCCGGGCGCTGGACCTCTCCGCCACGCACGTGACGGATTCGGGCCTAGGCGGGCTCAAGCGTTTGCATGACCTTGAACGGCTCCAGCTTAGCTCTACCAAGGTGACCGGGGGCGGCTTTAGAGAGCTCCGCACTCTGGACAAGCTCGCCTCTCTCAATCTCAATCGCTCCCCGCTCAGCGACGCGGGGCTCAAAGAAATCACGAAACTCAAGGGCCTCAGAGAACTGTACATCCACGGAACCCACATCACGGACGCCGGCCTTCCGGAAATCAAGGACCTCGAGAAGTTGCGGGTCCTCGACCTTTTCGACACCGGGATCACGGACGTAGGGCTGAAGGAACTTGCTGAGCTGAAGGATCTCAAGGACCTCACGCTTTCGCGTACCGGGCTTAGCGAAAAGGGAGTCGAAAGCTTGCGGAAGGCCCTGCCCAAAACAAACGTCATTGTGCACTGATTCTGCGTTTGCTTACGGCCCGGCAGCCGGGCGGCAGAAGGCGGCGAGGAGTGGACCATGCGATAGGCGGTATGGTTTCAAGCGTCTGCCTCGCCAGCGTTGCGCATTATCGTGGCGCTCCATGGCGGCTGGTGCCCCCGCGCGGCGAGGCCAGACGGAGGCAGCAGG
>Ga0307477_10004614_pt1 | contig 9994 bp, 6 predicted proteins | sample atmos_gasesECM2C_FD_203316 | JGI IMG/M metagenome (GOLD analysis project Ga0307477, IMG submission 203316) | Hardwood forest soil microbial communities from Morgan-Monroe State Forest, Indiana, United States - atmos_gasesECM2C_515 | ecosystem: Environmental > Terrestrial > Soil > Temperate forest... | reverse complement strand
CCGCCGCAACACCGCCGCCACGGTTAATCGCCCGGGGGCACCCAAAACGCCGATCGCGCATATTTACCTCCCGCAGCCTATTTCATGCCATATGGACGTGACACCCTCCGGGTGCATTTATACCACAAGCAATGGGTTGCTTGCGAGCAAAATCCGACGCAGGCGCCTGTCCGCCGGAGAGTCGGCCGCGGAGCCACGTCGGATAGCATCAAGCCCTATCTTGCGGCAGGGCCTTTCGTTACGGTGGTTCATCCGGGCCACAGACAAGCCGATGTAGTGATACCGAGCGATGTTTCGATGCTCCGCACAATTCGGCCGGCCCGCCCAACCCCCTGGCTTCGCGAGCCGCGTGGCACTTGCGCTATTCTCCGTCGGCGTCATGCTGATGGGTGCATTCGTGCTGTCGGGAAGCCTTCGAAACCTTGAGCGTAACCGCGATATGTTCCGTTGGCCGGCAACGGCATGCTCGATCATCCGCAGTGCCGTCGTGAATCATCCCCAATTCAAGCGGAATTACGAGTGGACGGTGGACTATCGGTATGTGTTTGACGGGCGGGAATTCCGATCCAATCGCTACAATTTCTTCAACTTTTACGGCGGCCTCAATCAGAAGTTCGAGCTCGTCCGGCTGCATCCGGTGGGAATGCAGACAACCTCCTGGGTAAACCCCGCGGACCCAACCGACGCCGTGCTGGATCCACAGTCGGGATTTACCCCACGGCTGGTAGTGATCCCCATAGTCCTCGGATCGGGATTATTTTGGGGCGTCCTCAGTCTTGTGCGGCGCAAGGCGAAGTGAAAGGAACGGTGGATTTTGATGTCGGAGCCTCAACCCGCTCATCCCTGGATTCGCCTGATCGCGCGGAACATCGACCTGTTGGCGGCGGTCTTCACTGTCGGCTCGATCAGTGGGGCGATCTTTCGGGGACGCCCGCCAGTCCCACTGCTCGCACTCACCATTGCTTCCATGCTCGCCTGGGTCTTCCTCGAGGCGGTGCTTCTGGCACTTTTCGGAACCACACCCGGCAAGGCAATGCTCAGCGTCAGCGTCCAAACGCCGGCCGGCGCCAAGCCGGGCTTCTTCAAGGCATTGTCGCGCAGCCTCAAGGTTTGGATTCACGGCCAGGGGCTTTGGCTTCCGATTATTTCATTCGTCACGCACGTGGGCTCGTACGCGAAGCTGAAGTCGGACGGCCGAACCACCTGGGACGAGGATTGCTCGCTACGGGTCATTCACGGCCCGTGGACCGCCCGCCGGATCCTCACCGGCTTGGTTGCGGCCCCACTTTACGTCGCAATACTTGTGGTCACAACCACAGCGATCATGTTGGTTGTTCCGCGGCCGCGCGGCGCGATGGCCGCCCTGCCGCCCGCGCTATTGCGTCAGCCGGCGCGGCCGACCGCCGTCAGCTTTGTGCCCAAGCCCCGTGTCACCGACGAGGTTAGCGCCTGGGGCGATCCGCGGGCCCGACAGCTCGTCGGCGATTGGATCATTACGGTGGTGCGGCCTCTGGACAAGACGGTGCTGGAGTGGACCAACACACTGTCGCTGCGACGCGACGGAACCTTTCGCCAGACTGTTAGGGTTACCGAGCCCGGAGGCGTCGCGCATCCGGAACTCGACCAAGACTGGTCGGGGAACTGGTCCTTTGACGGCGACGATTTCGTCGAGACCGTCCGGCAAAGCACGACGCCGCAGCACGCTTCAGGGACGTGGCGTTTCAAGCTCGCGGCAGTCCATGCCAGGGACATGTCGATGCAACGCCAGTCCGGGCCGAACGCCGCGGCCCTGACCGACAAGCATCCGGTTTACCACTATCACAAGGTCAGCGCACCGGGATTGGACGAGTGATTCTCTCGTTCACTGATTGATCAGCGCCTCCGCCTGGGCGCGGACCGCCTGGCAGATCAGCCAATCTTCCAGCCCGTCACGGCCAAGGTCGTCAACGCCGGGCTTGGCCAGCGATTGATTGAGCCGATCCACCGCTTCCTTCAGGGCCACCTGTGCCTGCGGGCGCTGGCCCAGCCGCCACTGCGACATCGCCTGGAAAAGCCCGGCGACCGGCGCACGGGTGATTCGGTCAGGGCTCTTGGCTCCTTCCATCACGTCGATGCACTGCTGATATTGCCCGCTGCGGTACAGAGCCATTCCCCTGCACATGCTGAACCAGGCGAACAGCTCCGGACTGTTGCTGGCTGAGAGAGAATCCGACAGTGTCAGGAGGTCCTTCGGATCGACGCCCGAATCCGCCAGCAGGGCGCAGGTTTTGGCAGTCTTGTCGCGCACTGTGACGTTGCGGCTGGCGGCGAAGCGCTCATACATCGCTTTGCACGTCGCCCGATAGGCTTTTTCGTCACCCACATACGCGGCAAGACATCCGCGATAGTAATAGTTGAGCGGCTGGGTGGGATTCAGTTGAAGGGCCTTCTGATAGCTCTCCGCAGCCGGGCCGAAGCGGCCCTGGCGGGCGTACTGCATACCCACAGACGCCAGGGCAATCGGATCCTCAACTGCGACCTCCGGCCGCGGCGCTGGCGACACGTTCACGGTGGTTACCGGCGCAACACGGACCACTTCCTGCGCGCCGGTTCGCCTGCCGCGAGTTGCCCGCCAAGTCGAGATCGAAATCACCGCGATAATGAGAACTGCCGCCGCGGCGGTACCCAGCGCGGCGGGAGACCGAATCCACTGCGCCAACGCCTTCGGCGCGGCAATCCGACGGCCCGTCACCGGCGGCGCGTCCGGGCGGGATTCCGCCGCTATCGTGTACACACGCAAAACCTTCTCGAACTGCGCCGCCGACTCGAATCGATCGGCCGGACGCTTGGACATCGCCCGGCCGATCGCCTCCAGCAGTCCGTGGTCAAGGTCCGGGCGAAGCGACGCCAGGTTTGGCAGAGGTTCTTCGAGGTGCTTTCGCAGCAGTTCTGTGGGCGTGTCGGCCTCGAACGGCGGATGGCCGCTCAGCAGATACCAGAGCGTCGCGCCGAGACTGTAAATGTCGGATCGCGCCGACGCCGCCATCCCCTTGAGCAACTCGGGCGCGATGAACTGAGGTGTTCCGACCGACTCGGCTGCCGAGCCCAGATCACCGGCATCGTCCATCCGGGCCAGGCCGAAATCCGCCACCTTGCAGCGGCCCGATCGCGTCAGCATCAGGTTAGCGGGCTTGATATCGCGATGGATGATTCCCAGGGAATGAGCTTGGGCCAGGGCTTCGGCCGCGTCGGCGCAGAGCAGGCACGCTCGGGCGCAATCGATCGGACCGGCGGCTTTGACGATGTCGCGCAGCGAGCCACCCTCGAGCAGTTCCATCGCGATGTAATAAACGCCGCCCGACTCGTTGATCTCGTACACCGTGACGACGTGCGGGTGATCGAGCGTGGCGGCGGCGCGGGCTTCACTGATCAGCCGCTCGACTGCGACCGTCTTCTTACCCCGCTTTAAGACCTTGGGCAGGACCTTGAGGGCAACGTGGCGTTGAAGGAGCGTATCTTCGGCCCGGAAGACGCGGCCCATGGCCCCGCGGCCCAGCTCGCTGATGAGCCGGAACCGCCCCACTCGTTTGCCCGCCCACGCCGGGGCGGCGATCGGACCGGAAGTTTCGCGGGGAACGGATTGTTCGCTGATTCGGCTGCTCATGATGAACTCCGGGACAAATGCCGCAGACGGTCCTGGCCGCAACGGCGGTCAATGCTTGCCGTTGCCGTTACCGTTGTTGCGCGGTGGGACAGGATTGCGATTGACCGCCGGAAGTGCGCGCCGGGTCGAAAGGCTGGTTTCCGTCGGGAAAAGCTCCGCCGCCGTGGCCAATCCGAGTTCGGCTTCCATTTTTAGCGCCGAGACGGGCGGCATGCTGATGTGACTCTCGAAACCGAAATCCTCCGGCGCCGCATCCCCGAGATCAAGCAGTCCGGCGGCTGCGGGTGAAGTTGGCTCACGCTCGATGTCAGCCGACTTCATCGTCTCCGCCCCGATGCTACGGCTGGCCGAGAGCGCGTGGCTCGCGGATGACCAGGCCTCCGTTTCGCACCAGGAATCCTCGGCGGCGCGGCCGCGGGCCGAAAGCGGAGCGTCGTCCGTCGCCGCGAGTTTCGTCCGCTCAAATCGCCATGCGGCGGTGGCGATCGCCAGTTCGTCCCCATCCTTGAGCTTCGATTCCCGCACGCGGCGACCGTTGACGATGGTACCAGTCCGCGAGTTGAGATCTCGGACAAAGTGATCGCCGCCGCGACGGAAAATAACCGCGTGCACACTCGATGCCGCCGGTGAAGCCAGGACCAGGTCACACTCATCCCGTCGGCCGATGAGAACCGTGCGGGAGGTAGGCGATAATCGTCGGCCCGCGTCCAGCCCGCCACTGCCGCCGATCAATTCCGCCTGCCACACCCGCTCGCTTTCTTCGCCCCTCCTCTGCGTGAAACCCGCGTAACAGCGGAAGCGGAACGGTCCGATTTGCAGTAGATCGGCCGGTCGCAACGAAACTTCGTTAACGGCCCAGCCGTTCACGAACAAGCGGTTGCGGCTGGCGAGGTCACGGATGTAGACCTCACCCTCATCCACAACGATCAGCGCGTGTGCCCGGCTGACCAGCGGCGAGTGAAGCGGCAAATGGACCTGGGATCGATCGCCGACGACGCACGTCAGCCGGTTGATCCGGACGGACGGATTATCCAAATCCGATCCGACCGGCTTGAGCACCGGCCATACGAGCCGTCGCGACGGGTAGACTGACGCATCAGGTGTCATCGGGCCTCCATGCCCAACAGGCAAGTTCACGGTAAAATAGCGGCCTCCAACGCGTTCGTCAAATGCACCGCACATTCCGGTTGAACGGGGACCAGTTCACCTCGGGTCCGTGCTCGCGGACGTTGCAAGCCGAGAACCGGCGGGATATACGTGGCGATCGTTTTGTTCCGGATCAGGGCCACGAGCGTTGCGAAGCATGAGCGTCAATCTTTCCGATCGGATTCTCGTGACCGGCGGGGCCGGATTTCTGGGGAGCTTCGTGGTCGAGAAGCTTCGCGGGCGGGGATATCACAACATCGCGGTGCCGCGGCGGCGGGAGTTTGACCTGACCCATGAGGCAGACACCCGGCGGCTGTATGCCGAGCACAAGCCGGACGTGGTCATGCACCTGGCCGCAGAGGTCGGCGGAATTGGGGCCAACCGGGAAAATCCCGGCCGGTTCTTCTTTGCCAACGCGGCGATGGGGATTCATCTCATCGAGCAAGCGCGGATCGCCGGCGTTAAAAAATTTGTCCAGGTCGGCACAATCTGCGCCTACCCGAAAATTACTCCCGTGCCCTTTAAGGAGGCCGACCTCTGGAACGGTTACCCGGAAGAAACCAACGCACCGTACGGCGTCGCGAAAAAAGCCCTGTTGGTCATGTGCCAGGCGTACCGCCAGCAATACGGGCTGGACGCGATTTACGTCTTGCCGGTCAACCTGTTCGGCCCGCGAGACAATTTCAATTTGAAAACGTCTCACGTGATTCCCGCACTGATTCGCAAGTGCGTCGAGGCGCGCAAACGCGCCGACAAACAGATCACCGCCTGGGGAACCGGCTCCGCAAGCCGCGAATTCCTTTACGTGGAGGACTGCGCCGAAGGACTGATCTTGGCGATGGAGAAGTACGAATCGCCCGAGCCGATGAACCTGGGCAGCGGCCGGGAGATCACGATCCGCGATCTCACTCATTTGATCGCGAAGCTGACGGGATTCGGCGGCGAGATCGTCTGGGACGCGAGCAAGCCCGACGGCCAGCCGCGGCGCTGCCTGGATGTCGCCCGCGCCCGCAAGGCGATCGGCTTCGTCAGCCATACAAGTCTTGAAGATGGCCTGCGGAAAACCATTGAATGGTACGAATCGAATGCCGGTGATAAACGCGGAACTCCTGCCCACACTTAGTAACATCCTGGATGCTCCTCCGTTCCGTAATGAATTCGCTCGAGGTGGCGCTGGCGGCCAACGCCGCCGCGTACCGGCGGGCGGTGCAGGCCAGTGCGCCGGGCGACTGCTGGGATTTCGTCATCCTCACTGCAGCCAACGAGAAGCAGGCCCAGGGGTATCGCCAGGAACTGGCGCGGGCCCAGCGCGAGGTCGGGCCGACAGGCGCTTTTTTCCCGGCAATCCAAAGAACGCTGGTCGTGCCCGATCCCCCGGGCCGCCGGGCAGGCAGCGGCGGCGCCACGCTTGTCGCGTTGGCAGCGCTTACGACACAGTTCCGCCTGGCGCCGGATGATCTGAGCGGGCTGCGCATCCTGCTGATCCATAGCGGCGGCGCATCCCAGCGCCTGCCGGCCTATTCGCCGCTGGGAAAAATTTTCGCCCCTCTGCCGTTGTTGCGGCCGGACGGGAACATCGCCACGCTCTTCGATCATCTGTACATCACGCTTGCCGGGCTGCCCGAGCGCCTTGGGCCGGGAATGCTCGTAATGGCCGGCGACGTGTTCCTGCTGTTCGATCACCGCCATGTCGCCGCCTGCCCGCCGGGCGTCACCGCGATCTCGATGCGGGTGGACGCCGACACAGGCCGCGGCCACGGCGTATTCGTTACCGACCCGCGCGGACGAATCACGCGGACGCTGCAAAAGGTAACGGTTGAGACGATGGTCCAGGCCGGCGCGGTCGATCCGACAGGACGAGTACTGATCGATACCGGATTGCTCTTCTTTGACCCTCCGCGAACGGCGATGCTCGCGGAACTGGCCGCCAGCGCCGCGCGCCCTGGCCAGCGACGCCGGGGATTACATGAGCGTTTTGCCCAGCCGATCGACCTCTATGAGGACATCACCGGGGCATTGGCACGCGGCACGCTCCGCGAAGATTTCCTCCGGCCCGCCGACGTTCAGACAATGCGGCGCGAGTTGTGGCGCGTCCTCCGCGGCGTTCCGTTCCAGGCGTCTCAGGTCGAGGGTCAGTTCCTTCATCTGGGAACGACGCGACAATTTCGCGACGCGCTGGTCGGCCGCAACCCGTCGCCCGCCGCCGAGCTGTTTCAGCGCAACGTGCTGGCCCATGGTGGCGACGTCCAGAACGGCCGGCGGGTTTACCACAGTGTTCTCTCGCCCGGCGTGACGCTGGGCGAGGAAAGCGTCGTCGAACACAGCATCCTTGGCCCTGGCTGCCGCATCGGCGCGGGCGCCGTAGTGAGCCAAGTGATGGCCGGGTCGCAGGCGATCGATCTGCCGGACAACCTGCTGATGTTTCAGGTTCCCGTCGAGACTGACGAGCGCCGAATGGCCTTCGTCCAGGTGATCTGCGGCGTGGAGGACGATTTCAAGGGACGCTTTGCGGACGGCAAATGCCGCTATCTAAATCAGCCGATCGAACGCTGGCTGGAACGTTGTGAGATTGGCGCGGACGAAATCTGGCCGGCGATCCCAGATACGCAGCGAACGCTGTGGACGGCCCGCCTCTTTGTCGCAACCCGCCGTCGTGACATGGCTCGCGTCGCCTTGGCCATGGCGGGCAATCCAGTGACGCAATCGGCCATCGCGGCGTGGCGAAAGTCGCCGCGATATTCGATGGCCATGGTCCTCGAGCGAGCCGATCCCGCCGCCCTGATCGAGCATCGTGAAATCGTTGCGGCTGCCCTGCAAACCAGGGAATTGATTCAATCGATTCGTCGCGGCGAGGATCGGCCGCTGGAATCGCTGATCGGACGATACGCAACGGCTGCGGCCTATTGTGAAACCGAACGGTTGCTGGACGAAGCCTCGCGCCCGTCAGCCGGCGACGACGCCTCGACGGCGCTGGCCCAAGCCCGCGCGCTGTGGTCCCTGGTGCAATTGCTCCAGCGGCCGGACCACGCCGATGCCGTGGCGGCTCGCCCACGCATTGAGCCGGCCATGCGACGCGCCTTTGCCAAGGTGGCCGAGGCCAGCGAGATCGGCCATCGCCTTATCCGTGTCGCGGACACGCTCGATCGGCGACTCGAGCCTGGCATTCAAATAGCCGCGACTGCGCCAGTCCGGCTTGACCTGGCCGGCGGGTGGACGGACACGCCGCCCTATTGTTTCGATCGCGGCGGACACGTGATCAACATGGCAATCGATCTCGACGGCCGTCCACCGGTGCAGGCCATTGTCCGCACGCTTCGTGAGCCGCGGCTCGTGCTGGAAAGTCACGACCTCGGTCAGAAGATCCAGGTCAAACGCGCAACCTCGGTCGCATCGGACCTGGACGTCGCCGACCCCTTTGCTCTGCACAAAGTCGCCCTCGCTCTGTGTGGCCTGCTCCCCGAATCACACGCCGATATCGCCCGCCACCTGGGCTTACTGGGCAGCGGCGTTCACGTGATTACAGAATCACGCATTCCCAAGGGATCGGGACTGGGAACGAGCAGCATCCTGGCAGCGGTGCTGCTGGCGGCGCTTCACCGTCTGCGCGGGTTCACGCCATCTCACGAAGTACTAATTGAACAGACGCTAATGCTCGAACAACGCCTCGGCACGGGCGGCGGCTGGCAGGACCAGATCGGCGGGATCACCGGCGGCATCAAGTCCGCCGTGAGTGATCCCGGAATTCCTCAGCGCCCCGTCATTGAACAGCTTCAATTAACGGAGCGGCAGTTCGACGCGTTCGAGCAGCGCCTGGTCGTCTACTACTCGGGTCAGCAGCGATTGGCCCGCGACATTCTGCGCCGGGTAATGGGCCGATGGCTGGCGCGCGAGCCGGCGATGCAACTGCTGACCGAATCACTTAAACAAACGGCCGGCGGATTGCGGACGGCGCTTCTCGCCGGCCGTTGGACGGCCGCCGCGGCTCACATCGCCCGGTATTGGCAGCTCAAAAAGGAACTGTATCCCGGCAGCACGACGCCGGCGATCGACCTGCTGCTGCTGGAGATGCGCGAGCACTATCTCGCGGCGGGCCTGGCCGGCGCCGGCGGCGGCGGGTTCGCCTACTTCATCTGTAAAGACCCTGCCCAGGCCGCGCGGCTCCGCTCGCGCCTGGCCGATTTCTCCGCGCTCCCGGGTTTCCCGGGAAATGTCTACTCGACGCATATCAACCGCCACGGGCTGGTGGTCAAACGCTCGAAGGTATGATAATGCATTGAAATGGAGATCCCATGCGTTGGTTGCTCTTGACGGTTTTTCTGCTGATCGCCGCGGGTTGCGATCACACAGTTCACGAGGCGTGCAACACCCTTACACCATCGCCCCCACCCTCTCGATCATCGGGATGACGAATTTCAGGTACTCCTGCCCAAACAGCCGCAGGTGGTTGAGCAGGCTGTAAAGCTGGTAGACCGGCTTGCGCACCTGATGATACTCCGGCGGCAGCTTGTGGACCTGCTGGTACTCCCTGAGAAAGGTGGGCGTGACGGTGTGGAACAACTCCAGGTAGGCAATCTCGGCCTCGGCGTGGGCATACTTGCAGTTGGGATCGAGCAGGGCCGCGACGCGCCAGCGGCCGTTCGCGTCCGGGCGAACCAGCACGTTGGTCGACCAGATGTCCCAGTGGACCAGCCGCGGAGAATCATCGTGCGCGAGCAAGCGGTCGAGGCGATCGTGAATCCTTCCCATCTGCTTGCGCGGCTTGACCGCAAGTGCCGATGACTTTTCAACCTCGCGCCAGATCGGATTGAAGATGTCGTGGTAGCACTCATGCCATTTCTCGTAGCGCTTGGGTTCCGACGCCGTCACGCGCATGTAATGCGGCGAGCGCCGGTCGTGAATCATCAGCACCAATTCCGCCAAATGGCATTGCAGCCGATCGAATTCCTCTGCCGTACATGATGCCTTGGCGGCCGACAGGTCCGTTCCCTCGATGAACTCCATCAGGAGGTAGCTGAATGGACTTTCGAGGTCGCCGATCTTTGTTGTATAGACCACCGGAACGGGAACGCCGATCTCCCGCAACAGTTGAAGCTGATGAGATTCGTCGGCGTAGCTGCGATCGACCCGGTGCGGCGTGATCTTAAGCACGGCCTTCTGATGATCGGCGGTATGAAGGCAAAGGGTGGTGTTGATGCACCCGCCGGC
>Ga0307477_10004613_pt1 | contig 9996 bp, 8 predicted proteins | sample atmos_gasesECM2C_FD_203316 | JGI IMG/M metagenome (GOLD analysis project Ga0307477, IMG submission 203316) | Hardwood forest soil microbial communities from Morgan-Monroe State Forest, Indiana, United States - atmos_gasesECM2C_515 | ecosystem: Environmental > Terrestrial > Soil > Temperate forest... | reverse complement strand
TCGAATGCAAATCGCATCTCCAATCCCCTGATGCCGCCCGAATCCATGGACGGCGAAGGTGATGGGCCACAAGGAAAGTTCTTCCCCAGCTCCGCGCAAACCAAACACGGCGGCAACATTCCCTCGCAATACTTCATGCAGTCCGATGCCTGCCAACGCTGCCACGCGGACATCTACAAACAGTGGAACAGTTCGGTGCACCATTTCTCCTCGTTCAACAATCAGTGGTACCGCAAGAGCATCGAGTACATGCAGGAGGTGGCGGGAGTGCGATCTTCGAAGTGGTGCGCCGGCTGCCACGATCCCGCGCTGCTCTACAGCGGTTTGTTCGATACGCCGATCAAGCAAATCGTGGACCGTCCCGAAGCCCGCGCCGGGCTCGGCTGCATGATGTGCCACAGCATCGTGCAAGTGAAGAGCACGATGGGGCAGGGGGATTTTTTCCTGGAGTACCCGAAGCTCCACGAGCTGGCGGCCAGCGAGAGTCCGTTGGTGCGCAAGCTGCACGATTTTGTGGTTCGCCTGAACCCCGAGCCGCACCGCCGTACGTTTCTGAAACCGTTCATGCGCGTGGACACAGCGGAGTTCTGCTCTTCGTGTCACAAGGTCCATCTCGATGTGCCCGTCAATCATTACCGGTGGATTCGCGGCTTCAACGAATATGACAACTGGCAGGCCAGCGGCGTCTCCGGACAGGGCGCACGTTCCTTCTATTATCCAAAGACGCCGATGAATTGCGCCGACTGCCACATGCCGCAGGTGCCATCAGGGGATGACGGCAACGTGAACGGCCTCGTGCATTCGCACCGCTTTCCCGGAGCGAATACCGCGGTGCCCACGGCGAATCAGGATCAGGCGCAATTCGAATTCGCCAGGAATTTCCTGCAGGACAAACAACTGAGCGTGGATATTTTCGCAATTTCAACCGCGGGGAAGGAGACCAAGGCTCTCGCCCGCGCAGGCGGCGGGGCACCGGAAATCGCGACGACCTTCGCGGTCGGGGAAGAGTCTGATAGCTCACTGCCCAAGGGCGCGGCCGGCGAAGTGCGCCCGATTACCGCGCCCATTGATCGCACCGATGCGGCAGTGCGGCGCGGCGACGACACGCGCGTGGACGTGGTTGTGCGCACGCGCAAGGTCGGGCACTTTTTCCCCGGCGGGACGATCGACGCATTTGATGTTTGGCTCGAAATGCAAGCCACCGATGAAAAGGGCCAGACAATTTTCTGGAGCGGAAGAGTCGAGAACGACGGCAAAGGCCCCGTCGAGCCGGGAGCGCATTTCTACCGTTCGCTGCAGATCGACGCGCACGGCAATCCCATCAACAAGCGCAACGCCTGGGCGACGCGCTCCGTCGTTTACGTCCATCTGATTCCTCCGGGAGCGGCGGACACGGCGCACTTCCGGATGCACATTCCGGAAAACGCGGGAGACAAAATTACGCTCCGCGCCAAGTTGAACTACCGCAAGTTTAGCTGGTTCAATACGCATTTTTCGTTTGCGGGTGTTCCGGAAAAGGAGATGCTCGCCGGCACAATTACCACTCGTGAGAGAACCAGGCCCGCTCCGGACTACGACGATCGTAGATGGGACTTCACTGGCGACACCTCGCACGTATCCGGCAACCTCAAGGCGATTCCGGATTTGCCCATCACGATCATCGCCGAGGACACCAAGACGCTGCGCGTTCTTCCTCGCAACGCTCCCGTTGCGCAACCCAAGACCGTTAGCGCCAAAGAAGATTGGACCCGCTGGAACGATTACGGAATTGGGCTTTTCCTGCAAGGCGATTTGAAAGCCGCCGCCGCTGCGTTTGAAAAAATCACCGAAGCGGATCCGCAGAATCCTGACGGCTGGACCAACATTGGCCGTGTGCTGGTGCAGGAGGGCGATACCGCGGGCGCGCGAAAAGTGCTCGAGAAATCCCTGGAGATCGACCCGCGGCTGGCACGGACGAATTTCTTTTACGCGCGCGCCCTCAAGGAAGATGGCGATTACGACGGCGCGATGACTCACTTGCGGACCGTGCTTGAACAATTCCCCCGCGACCGAGTTGTGCGCAACGAGCTTGGCCGCGTGCTTTTCTTGCAGAAACGTTACGCGGATGCAGTCAAGGAATTTGAGCTTACGCTTTCCATCGATCCCGAAGACCTGCAAGCGCACTACAATTTGATGCTCTGTTATAACGGCCTAGGCGACGATAAGAAAGCCGAGGAACACAAGGCGCGGTATTTGCGCTTTAAGGCCGATGAATCGGCGCAGGCCATCACCGGCCCGTACCGCCAGGCACACGCAGAAGACAACAACGAGCGCCAGCCGATTCACGAGCACGTCAGCGTCGCGCTTGTCGCTCCGCAAAAGAAATCGCAGACGCGGAAAGTTGCTGCAAAGCGTGCGGCGCAAGATAGCGTGAAACCCGGCGGTGGGCGATAATCTCCCGCGGCGAATTCCAATTGAACCGAGAGGCCCGATGACCTGGATCAAAACTCTTCGTATGGACGAAGACCCGCTGGTGAAGCGCGCGATGGAAGAGGAGCGCAAGTTCTATCCGCCGGAATACCGCACGCCCGCTCCCGCGGTGGACCGCGGCGAAGAAAACAGCATCACAGCGTCGCACTCGCTGATTCCCGACGCTCTCTATCATTCCTTTTCGACGCTGGGCGTCCTGTTGTCGCCGGATCTCCCTTTGAAACGCCATCAGCACGAAATGATCACGACGGTCGTCTCGGTCACCAACCGGTGCCACTATTGAATCGAATCTCACGCAGAGTTTCTGCGTAGGATTACCCTGGACGAAAAATTGGTAGAAGCGATTCGCAAGGACTATCGCACCGCGCCGATTGCGGAACAGGATCGCGTGATGCTGGATTACGCCGTGAAGCTGACAAAAGACGCCACGCAGTGCTCGCCGGAGGACCACCGCAAATTGCACGCGGCGGGCTTCGATGACAAAGCGATTCTTCAAATCACGCTGATTGCCGCGTGGTTCAACTACATCAACAAGGTCGCAGACGCGCTGGGCGTCGGGCGCGACCCCATCGCGAGGCCCGAGTGAAGCGCTTTTTCCTAGCCATTCTTCTGTGCGTCTCTGCCGCTATTTTCGTTCCGCAAAAAGGCAAGGTTGCGGTTCTCGCGGCGCCCGACGCGGGTTCCGTGACTTTTCGCGACGTCACCCAGCTAGCTGGGATTCGTTTCGTTCACAACAACGGGGCTTACGGAAAAAAGTTTCTCCCGGAGACGATGGGGCCCGGTGTCGCGTTCATCGACTATGACAACGACGGCTGGCCGGACATTTTTCTCGTGAATGGCATGGATTGGCCCGGCCACGTTTTGAAGCACTCGACACCCAAGCTCTACCACAACAACCACGACGGAACATTCACCGACGTGACGCACAAGGCGGGATTGGATGTGGAGATCTTCGGCATGGGCGTGGCGATCGGCGATTATGACAACGACGGCTACGACGATCTATTCGTCACGAGCTACGGCCAGAGCCATCTTTTTCACAACAACGGCAACGGCACGTTCACGGACGTGACGCAAAAAGCGGGCCTGGTGGGACCGAAAGAATTCAGCACCAGCGCCGCGTGGGTCGATTATGACAAGGACGGGCACCTGGATTTAGTGGTCGGCAATTACGTGCAGTGGACGCCGGAAACGGACTTGTATTGCACACTCGACGGCAAGAGCAAGTCGTATTGCACGCCGGAATCCTACAAGGGCACTGCGGTTCGTCTCTGGCACAATCGCGGCAACGGGACTTTTGAAGACGTGACGCAAAAGGCCGGTCTCGGCGATCCCACTTCGAAGACTCTCGGTATCGCCGTGCTGGATTACGACAATGACGGCTGGCCGGATCTTTTGTTTTCAAATGATACGCAGCCGAACAAGCTGTATCGCAACAACGGCAACGGGACTTTCACGGAAAAAGCGGTGGTCGCCGGTGTCGCCTTCAGCGAAGACGGCGTAGCCCGCGCCGGCATGGGTGTGGATGCGTCGGACTATGATCATTCCGGCCTAGCAAGTTTGCTGATCACGAATTTTTCGAACCAGATGCTCTCGCTCTATCACAACGAAGGGAAAGGTCTTTTCGTGGACGAAGCGCCGCGCTCGGAAATCGGGCGCGCTTCCCTGCTCACGCTGGGATTCGGCTGCTTTTTCTTCGATTATGACCTCGACGGCTGGCCGGACGTGTTGGTTGCGAATGGCCACATCGATGCGGACATCCAGCGCTTGCAGTCCAATGTGAAGTACGCCATGCCGCCGCATCTTTTCCGCAACGTGGGCAAAGGGAAATTCGAAGAGGTTACAAAGTCGGTAGGGCAAGCCTTTGCATCTCCGCGAGTAGGGCGTGGCGCCGCGTATGCGGATATCAACAACGACGGCCGCCTGGACCTGCTGCTGTCCACGAATGGCGGCCCGGTCTACGTCTTCCGCAATGAAGCGCAGGGCACCGCGGCATCGAATCGCAGCCTGCGCATCAAGCTGATTGGCACGAAGTCCAACCGCGACGGCATTGGCACAACCGTGAAACTGACCTCGGGCGGGGAAACTCAGACGGAGATGCTGCGCAGCGGCTCCAGCTATCTTTCCGCCAGCGAACTCGTTTTGACGTTCGGCCTCGCGCACAACGAAAAAGCCGACAACATCGAAATTCGCTGGCCCAGCGGCCAGATCGACCGCCTCCCGAGTGTCTCCGCCGGAGCCACCATCACCGTCACCGAAGCCAAAGGCATCACCGCCACGCGCCACTTTGCTAACCACTGATCACGCGGCAGCGAAACCGGGTCGCAGCTTTCCTGCGGCTAGCGCCTCAAGCGCGCGCAGACGGTCTGCCAGATCTGCTGTGCTCAAGCGGTGCTCGCGGTAGAGCGACCGCAGAAAATCCTCCGCCTGACGCTCTCCCTTGTTCGTGTTGCATTCCAGGCAGCACGACACCAGGTTGCGGTAAGAATTGCGCCCTAGCTCCGCGCGTGGCACGACATGGTCAAGGCATTTCCCCGTGGGCGTCACTTGACGCAAACAGTAAAAGCAACGTCCGCCGTCCCGCGCGTGGGTCGCCTGCCGCAGCGCCCCATTTTGCAGGAAATCCATCTCTTCGATATTGCTCGCCCCCTGTGCGCGCCCCGCGTCGTTAGCCCCAGCGCTATCAGTGCGCGCCGCGCGAATCTCTTCGGGCAGGCGCACCTCGACCACGTAGCCCGCTTTGCTTCGCTCGACCAGGCGTAATGCACCATACTCGACTAATTGGCGCACCGCATGTCTGGCAGGCCCCGTCGACAGCCCGATATGACGTGCGATCCCCGAAATCGAAAACTGCGCCCGCAGCTTTCCTTCCAGGCGGCTATGCCGCACCAGATGCGAACAGACCGCGTGCTCCGTCACAGACAAGCGCAGCCGCGGCACAAGAACATCATCGATTTGTTTCCACACGTATACGGCATTGAGTTTTTTGGTTTTCATGGTTTTCGTCCTTTAGGGGGAAATGCAGAAATGTAGGGGCGCGCTTTAGCGCGTCCCCTGAATCGGTCCGAGGGAGCAGCAAACCGGGGCACCCGCATGCCCCAAAACAAAAACGCCCCGACCGAGGTCGGGGCGCAGTTTTCTATGGTTCATAGTCTACTACATTTTTATCTTCCTGTCAAGTCCAAAATGAAGAAACTCTAAGCCCCGTAGATACAACACGGTAGAAGTCATTAGAAAAGGAAAAAATGTTCCGTTGCATCCGTCGCATTGTGAGAAATTTCGAGGAATTTCTAAGTCCTTTGGATGCTGCGGGATAGCGGGACCAGGAAAACGTCAAAACCCGCACGCGCAAAACCGGCGCATGCGGCACCCTCTTTTGATTTGCGGTCCAGTCTGTGCTCCACCCGCCAACGAAAAAGATCACGAATTGCTTCGAGCAAACGGCGGGAAAGGTTCTCGTCCAGAAGGAGCTTCATTCCGCGTGCGGAACAGCGAGGCTATCTTTCAGCGTGGAGGCCCACTGCAAGGCCGCGAGAATGTCTTCCTCAGTAAGTCCTGGATAGTCGCGGAGAATCTCAGCGTGGGACGCGGCCGTGCCGAGCCACTTCAAGATATCCCAAACCGTGATGCGCAGGTCGCGGATGCACGGCTGACTGGAACGCGTTCCCGGCGTAATTGTAATTCGGGAAAGCAGGCTATCCACAGCGCAGTCTCCTTACAGCATTATGGCATGAAGTGTTTGGTTGTGCAGGCAGAGTTCGCAATCTCTCATCAAAATGGACAGGTGGCCCACACGCCGCACTTGCGTGTGGGGTCTTGTCATCTCGCTTGCATATAGATATTATCTAGGTGCCATGAAGAAGAGATACGACTTCTCCAAGTTGAAAGGGCTCAAGAATCCGTACCCGCACAAGAGAAAGGCCGTGGGAATCAACTTGAGCCCGGCGGTTGTGGACTATTTCAAAGCACTGGCGGAAGAGACGGGGCTTCCTTACCAGAAATTGATCGACCTTTATCTACTTGATTGCGCGAAGAAACGCAAGAAACTGACCATGAAGTGGGTAGCCTAGCGGCCGGCCGGGGGCCGCATCCCTGCGGTTTTCCGCGTGCGGATTCAGCTCTTCATCAGCCGAATCGTGCCGTTCGTCGTGGCGACTCTTAATTCCCGTCCGCCGGCTCCCACAGTCCCGGAAAGCTCCTTCGAGCTGAAGCTTCCCTGTACCGTAACCGGAAAATCGGTGTGAATCCCCCCATTCGTGGTGGCCGCCTCGACTCTGAATTCCGCCGAAGCCGGCATGGTCACCTCCACGCTGCCGTTCGTGGTTCTCACCTTCAGCTCGCCAGTCCATTTCGCGCCGCCCATGGACACGCGGATCTGCCCGTTGGTGGTTGTTGCGGAGGCCCACTCGCTCGTCGACACTTCCACGTTGCCGTTGGTCGTCGTTGCTTCGACCACACTTGCCAGGTTCCGGCCCACTACGCTTCCGTTGGTCGTCAGCGCATGGAAGTTCACGCCCCGTGGCACTTGCACGTCGAAGTTAATTTTCCCGCGGTCCCCGTGCCAGCTCCAGGACCTGGACTCGGACGAAACTCCGCCGCGATGGCAGCGTCCGGGCGCTTTGTCCTTCGCATGCACGGCACAAATCGTCACGCCGTCCGAATATTCGACAACTTCGACGAACAAGTCGCGTTCGGCGTCCCCTTTCCATGTCCCTTCGGTCCGCGCTTCATCGCCCGCGGCGCTCGCCGCCTCGATCTGCCCATTTTGATTGATTACCTCGAGCGTCTGCCCGGCCTTCAAGTGCCCCTGCCAGCGAAAATCGTGCTCGATGTAGACCGTGCGCTTCTCGCCTTGAGCCCATGCGGGTGCAGCGCCCAGCACTAAGGCCATTGCGAGACAAATCGTTCCCGTGATCCACTTCCCTGCGGAGTTTTCCATGTACTTCATGTTTGTCTGTCTCCTTCTTAGCAAAGAAAGCCCCCCACCTTTTACCTGTACCGACGAACAGACCCCTGCCGTCGTCTTACCATACCGTACGAATTCCAACGCCTTTTAGTTCCAGTACGGTAGCTCTTTTGCTCGGCAAAAAAAACGCCCCCGGAACGTCCGGGGGCGCGTTCGCCCGGGTTTCTTGAACCTTTCTAGAACAAATTCCAGAGGAACTGGTTGTACACCTCGTGGTGAAACTGAACTTCCGGCACTTTGACGACGGTGCCGAGGGAACGAGGGCAGCGATCCGCAGCGACGTGCTTCAGCTCCGCGTAGCGAGCTTTGACGTCGGCGCCAAAGAGGGTGGTGGTCCAGTCGGCCTTTTCGAAGTTTTCGAGCGCCGTATAGATGTTGTCCGGAAGATAGCGCTGGGCGGAGCGCAGGTTCTTAATTTTCGCGGTCTCGCCGTCGAGTCCGGTCTTAAAGATCGAATACATCACCATGTAGGGGTTGGCGTCGGGAGCCACGGCGCGCACCTCCGTGCGCATGCTGCGCTCGTTGCCAATAGGAATGCGCACCATGGCGCCGCGGTTGACGGGCGAAGCATTGAGCTGGTTGGGAGCTTCGAAGTGCGGATCGAGACGGCGATAGGCGTTTACACTCGAGTTGAACAGCAGGCAGATGTCGTTGCCGTGGGTGAGGATGCGGTCGACGAACTCCCACCCCAGCTTGCTGAGCTTCTCTTCGCCTTTGGGGTCCCAGAACAGGTTTTTGCCGTCCTTGCTGATGGAGACGTTGGTGTGCATGCCGCTGCCATTGACGCCGACCACGGGCTTCGGCAAGAAGCAAGCCGTAAACCCCATGTTGGTGGCGACTTGGCGGCAAATCAACTTGTAAAGCTGAATCTGGTCGGCGGCGGAGACCACTTCCCCATAGCCGTAGTTGATTTCGAATTGCGAAGGCGCGACTTCCGGGTGATCTTTCTCGTTCAGGAAAGCCATGGCTCGCTGCACTTCCGCCGTTGTGTCAATAAACGTGCGCAGCGGATCGCCCGGGAGCGAGTGGTAATAACCGCCGGTGTTGACGTATTCGAATTTGCCGGTTTCGTTGTAATTCCGCTCCGCGTTTTGGCCTTTGAAAAGAAATCCTTCGATTTCGTTGGCGGCGTTCAGCGTGTAGCCCTTCTTCTCGTGGAGATTGTCGGCGTAGCCCTTCAGGACTCCGCGAATGTCGGCGGAGTACGGCGAACCGTCCTTGTCAATCACGTGGCCGAACACGAGAACTTTGCCGGATCCAAACACGTCCGCAGGCGCCCAATAAAACGCGCCCCAATCCATCGCCAGCCGCAGATCGCTCTCGCGCTGCGCGGTGAAGCCGCGAATCGAAGAACCGTCGAACGTCAAATTGTCCCAGCTCTTGATGAGAAACTTTTTGTCGTAGTCGAGCATGTGAAGGCGGCCTTCGAGGTCGCTGAACAGCACGGTCACGGCTTTTATGCGCTTTTCATCCGTCAGGTATTTAATACGTTCTTCCTGAATTTTGTGCACCGCAACACGATTCTTGCGCTGCTCCTTGGCTTTCAGATTCAACTGTTCCAACTCATCATAGGAAAGGGCCAGAAAATTACGAAGTTCGTTCGACATGAATCTCCTCAAAGTGGGATCAGAAGCAAGCCCGGGGCAGACTATGGGCCGGAAAAGGCGTGCCAGCCCGGCAATAGGGTATCGCGCGGGAATCGGGAGCGTCAATCGAAAGACCTGATGCAACAGATTCAAGAAGCTGCACGACTGTGGAAAACTCCTGAGGGAAAACAATGGCGCACGGGGGCAGTGAATTGGTAGCGATACCGGGATTCGAACCCGGATTTTAGCCTTGAGAGGGCTACGTCCTAACCCTTAGACGATATCGCCGGAGTGGGCCGCGCGAAAACAGTTTTGGCCCTGTTTGAAACAGAATTCATTTTCGCATGGACCTTTCGCACGAGCAAGCAGACACAACAGTTCAGCGCCAATTTGCAGTGGTCCGCACCCATTGCCGGAACAACGCAGCGCGCGGACAGCTGTAACACCGGGGTGAGACGTTAGGAGCCTTGAGTAGTGGGGGGAATTATGGGAGGAGAAGACACAAAAACGTGCCCACAGGGTGGCCGCTTAGGCTCCAGAGGTGGAGCAGCGGTCGCCATGGGCGGATGCATTTCCAAGGAGGGAATCGGCGTTCCTTGGTGACAGGCAGCGTTCCAATTGCGTTGTCCAGTCTGGCAAGACGATGTGGAACGTCCGCGTGAGGCGCGAATTTGAGAGAACGGAATAGATTGGCCGGCGCGTGAGGGAACGGAATTCCTCGCTGGAGATGGGCAGAACGCGCTTTGCGATGAACGGGCGGCCGAGAGTGGCAGCGAGAAACCACGGAACGTCCGGAGAAACGCGCGGCGCCTTGTCGAGAATCTCTTTTGCGAAGCCGCACCAGCTTGTTTCACCCGCCGCTGTCAGGTGGTAGGTGTTGTTAATCGAAGAAGTAAGAAACTGGCATTTGCCCGGGCGAAGGATGTCCGTCAGGATCTTCGTTGTAGCCGCGGCAATATCGACGGCGCAAGTGGG
>Ga0307477_10004611_pt1 | contig 9997 bp, 8 predicted proteins | sample atmos_gasesECM2C_FD_203316 | JGI IMG/M metagenome (GOLD analysis project Ga0307477, IMG submission 203316) | Hardwood forest soil microbial communities from Morgan-Monroe State Forest, Indiana, United States - atmos_gasesECM2C_515 | ecosystem: Environmental > Terrestrial > Soil > Temperate forest... | reverse complement strand
GGCTGCCGATCGCACCGCTGGCCCGCCACGCGCTGGCGCCCGGCGTGACGCTGTGGGGGTGGCACGTGCCGGGGGTGGTGGAGGCGGCGATCGTCGCGCTGATCGGGCTCGCGATGCTCGCCATCGCGATCGCGGAGTTCTCGACTGTGGAGTAGGAGAGATGCGTCCAAGGGGACGCATCCTGCTGTCGCGCGCCGGCGCTCGGGCGGAGCCGGCTACCGGCCGAGGCGGCTAGCGCTCGACGGCCTGCATCGCGACACCGAGTAGCGGGTCCTGGGCGTCGGTCTCGTGCGAGGACTGAGCGGCCTCGATGCCCGCGCGCAGGCGGGACGGTTCGCGCAGCATCTGGCGTTCGGTGAGCGGCTGCAGGACGCCGCGCAGCGCGAGCATCGCACCGATCCAGCGCGGCGCCCAGACGCGAGAGGAGCGGCGTTCGACGCCGTGCTCGATCGCGTCGACCGCCTTGGAGAGCGGGGCTGGGTTGCGCATGAACGCCGGCATCCGGCCGGTCATCGCTTCCGCCGAGGGCTGTTTGAAGCTCGCGCGCACTAGGTCGGTGTCGATGAAGCCGAAGTAGGCGCAGCCGACCCTTGCGCCGGTTAGCGCCGTCTCCATCCGCAGCGCGTCGGTGAGCGCCTCCACTCCGGACTTGGCCGCGGTGTACGGGCCCATCAGCGGGGCGTGCGAGACGGCGGCTAGCGAGGCGATGTTCAAGAGGTAGCCGCGTTTCTCTGCGATCTGGGCGATCAGCGCGCGGTCGGTGCGCCAGACGCCGAGGAAGTTGACCGCCAGCGTGCGCTCGACCTGCTCGACCGGCGCGGTCGCCAACGGGCCCGTGTAGGCGATGCCTGCGTTGGCGATGCCGACGTCGATCCCGCCGAAGCGCTCGACGGTGACGGCGACCGCGTCGCTCAGCGCCTCGAGGTCGGTGACGTCGGCCTCGATAGCGATCGCGCGCTCGCCCAGCTGCGCGGCCAGCGCCTGCAGGCGCTCGGGCTCTAGGCCCACCAGCGCGACGTTCGCGCCCTTGCCGTGCAGGCGGCGCGCCGTCTCGGCGCCGATGCCCCGGGCGGCGCCGGTGACGAACGCGGTGCGGGCGCGGACGTCGTAGATCTCGCTGGCTGCCACGACTGCAGATTGTGGCGCATGTGGGGCGAGAGCGGCGCGCTCGCTCACAACGCGGGGCGAGAGCGGCGCGCTCATACTTGTCCGATGCCGGACTCCGAGATACCGCCCGTCTGCGCGGGCTTTGAGATCCTCACCCTCTCCCGGGGGGAGCTGGAGGTGCTGCAGCCGATCTGGCGCTCGCTCTACGAGCACCACCTGGCGCTGACGCCCTACATGCGCGAGCGCGCTCGCTCGCCCGAAGAGGCGTGGCGGGCGCGGCGGGACGTTGAGCAAGGGTGGCTGGCGGCCGAGCCGCTGTCGTTCGTGCTGGCGGCACGCGCGGGCGGCGAGGACGGCGAACACCTCGGCTACGCATTCGTGCGCGTGCGCCCGGGCGCGCAGTTCGCGACCTCCTGGCGCGCGTCGGACCCGCTGGCCGAGCTGTCGATCCTCGCGGTCGTCCCGGCGGCGCGGGGGCGCGGCATCGGCTCGGCGCTGCTGGACGCGGTCGAAGCACGGCTGGGCGAGCTTGGCGTGGCCGACATGACGATCGACGTCGTCGCCGGCAACGAGGGGGCGCTGCGCCTATACGAGCGGCGCGGCGCGCAGCGCTTCACCGTTCAGCTGGTGCAGCGCGTGGGATGCATCTTCTAGGACACTGTACAAACCCCTCCGCACCCCTGAAAGCCGTGTTCGAGGCGCTGCCGGATGAGCCGCTGGAGCCGATTGAGCGTCCTACGCCTCCGCTCGAGACGGGCCGGCTCGGCAATGGCGTCGTACAGCGAGCCGTCGTCAAGGTTCTTGCAGATGGCGTCATGCGAACCGCAGACATCCATCTGGCGGTTGAACGTCTGCTGGGTCGTGCGGTCTCCAAGGAATCGGTGAGCTGCGCCTTGCGTAAGGGTATCCGAGGGTCGGAGCCTCGATTTGAGCGGGTCGCTGTTGGCTGCTATCGATTGCATGTCTGGCGCCAGTTGGGGTCGTGAGCTGGGGCCAGAGCATGGCGGACCTCGCCAGACTGCTGTCGTCCATCGGTGGTCCGGAGGGGAAGCCGAGGGTAAGCCCGTCTCCTCGTTCAGATGATCGTTGTCAAAAAGCCTGAGATTGCATCTGCTCGACACGAGCCATCACGAGATCATCAAACCTAGTTGCGCCGTTCGCCTGCGGCTTGCGCCAGTCAAGCCGCCACGCCTGGGTGGGAACAGCCGGCCCCGGTTGTGTCCACGGGCACCGCGAAGATCATGTTCCCGAAGAGCACTACGACGAGGTAGGTGATGCCGTCGTTGCACTGCATAAAGAAGAGTGCGTGCTCGTCACTCAACACAAATGGATGGCCCTCCGCCTCGATGTCTGGGATGAGCGGTGGCGCGTTCCCATCATCTGCGATCTTGTCGCGCCCGTTCATCCATTCGCGCAACCGCTCCGCGTCGGCCGACGTGCGCCAGTCGGCGGGGTACACTTCCGATCCGACTGCGAGGGCGATCTTGGCGGCCTCGCGACGCCACACTTCGGGGCGCATCGAGATCCTCGCTGTGATCTCGGGTTGAAACTTGCCTCGCTCAAGGCTCTCGACCTTTGCCTCCTTGCCTTCCTTCGCGGCGCGCTTGCGCACGATCTCTAGCAGGCGCTTTGCTTCCTCCTCGGAGCCCGCTCGGATGTGGGTGCGCCCGTCTTCGCCCTCGATGATCCGGGAGCCCATCACCGGTCGTTTGCAGTCGTGATCCCAGGTGATGCGATCACCGTCAGCGGTTTCGCCTTTCAGGATTTGTGAGGTCGCGCGGCGAGCCTTCTTGCCACGCCTGGGGTCGCGCTGATCGACCATGCTGCGCCGCTCGGTGAGGAGTGGGTCCTCCATGAAGGGCTTGTCGATCTCACGTCCTGCCCATTCGTTGCATGGATCGCAGACCGTCGTCACCGTCAGCGATGATCCGAGACTTGCAGGGATCGGGTGCTCCGGTTTCTCCTCGCCGGTTAGCTCAGCTTGGAGGCAATAGGCGCATAGCTTACTTGGTTCGGACATGGATTCCAAAGCTACCGGTGGCTTGCGATGTTCGCTAGAACGCGCGCGCGCTGCCGCACCAGCTCTGCCGCGTTGTGCCGAGGCTTACCCAAGTGGATCTCGCGCCAGCACGGCGGCCGGCAGCTTGAACTCCCCCCACACCCGATCGGCTGAGCGGTCGTTGTGCTCGGCGAAGCGCTTGAGATAGTCCCACGGCTCCTCGGGTGGGCGGTTTGCGGCGTTGAGGCGCCAGACCTGCGCCCGGTCGGGGGTCGTGCGCTGGCAGATGCCTGCGAGGTAGGCGAACAGGAGTCCAGATGCCTTGACCGGGTTGTGTCCAGCCGCGACGGCCACGACAAGCGTGAGCTTTGTCTGGATGAGCGTTGCAAGCTCAGGGCCTTGGGCGAGCATGCTGGTGTCGGTCGTGATGAGGCCGTCCCACGGGTCCGCGTGATGGTGCAGCGCGAGCAACAGCTCCCAGTCGTCGAGTGTTGACATGCGGGAGTCGATCCGGTCGAGCGGAATGAGCGTCGCGTCGGCCTGAAAGTCAGACAGGACACTGACGATGGGCTGCGGGAAGTTCTTATCGAGGGCGAACAGGCGCGGCATGTGCGCGCCCTCTCATGCTGCCAGCGCCGGGTGCAGGTTCTGTGTGAGCTGGCGCTCCAGGTCGAGGGCGTCCTCGATCGCAGCGGGCTCTATGTCCGGGTACAACTGGTAGATCTTGGCCTGCTCAAGACCGCTTCCGGCGAGTGCGCCGAGCGCCTGGGACTCCAGGCGAGTATGGAGGACGTGGGGGGAACCGCCGAGCTTGCCCGGCACGATCCGCAATCGCGGGCGCGGAGCGCTCAGATCGGGGCCACGCAAGCCCTCGCGTGAGGTGAAGGGTGCGAGCAAGTCGAGCATGCCGGCTCCGAGGATGCTCTGGCCGCCGGGTCGCTGCGCTTCCCCGTCGTGCTGGATGACGATGCCACCAGAGCGGTCAACCGCAACGAGGGGGGCGTCGTCCTCGCTCCAGAGGTCGAGCTCGAGCGCCGCGATCTCGCGCAACGCGCGCCGGATGGCCTTCATCGCGGTCCTGGGGACCTCGCACCCGCTCTCGTCGTGCTTGGTCTGCCTTAGCCAGTAGATCGTGCGCAGCGCCATCAGGTCTCCGTAGGACCACAGCTTTACGCGCTCGGCAGACACGCTCGGGACGAGGATGTCCTGCCTTGCCCAATAGTGGACGGTTGACTTCGGCACGCCGGAAAGCGCCGCGGCTCGCTCGGCGGTGTATGCGCCTCGGGACTCCATGAGACGCAGTATTGCGGCTGCGTCGGACTGTGTCCACGGTCGCCGTATGCTTCGCGAGGTAAATGACGTGCTCCGCCTCGCGTCTTTGCTCAAGCCGAGTTCTGCTCTGGGTTTGAGTAAGGAGCGTGCGGTTCCCGAAAATGCGCCGTGCGGGACTCGAACCCGTCCCGCCGGATTAAGAGTGGCTTCTGTTGGTGGTTTCTGAGTGGCTATGCGGCTTGTTGCGGGGCTTTATGTAAGCTCAGGTCGGTTCGGATTTCCGGGCTTCGGGACCAAGTTGGGGACCGGGTTTGAGACAGGGTGGCTCGGGCCGCCCGGTGTTCGCGGCGGGGATTCGGCTCGGCGCGGGCTCAGATCGGTTCGGTCCCCTCGCCCAGGATCTCCAGGTATTTGGCGTAGAGGTAGAGGCGTCCGCGCTTGCGCCCGGTGGCCTCGCGCAGGATGCCCAGCTGCTCGAGCCGCTCGATCGCGGCGTATACGGGCGGGTCGCTCAGTCCGAGTAGACGTGCGGTCGGACTCGCGCCGATCACGATCGAGCGAGCCGCGAGGTCGTGGATGCGATGGGCGGTCGCGGCGCCCCGGCCGAGCGTGTTGAGCCTCTGGCGGTCGGTCTCGATCAGCGAGACCACGCGCCGGGTGGTCTCGGTCGTCGACGCTGCGACGTCGATCGCTCCTTCCAGGAAGAAACGCAGCCAGCCCTCCCAGTCGCCGTCGCGCCGCACTCGCTGCAGGTGCTCGTAGTAGGCATCGCGATTCTGCTTGAAGTGCAGACTGAGGTAGAGCAGCGGCCGGCTGAGGACCTGCTCGGAGCAGAGCAGTAGCGTGATCAGCAGTCGCCCGACCCTGCCGTTGCCGTCGAGGAAGGGATGGATCGTCTCAAACTGGGCGTGGGCCAAGGCGGCCTTGATCAGCACCGGAGTGGCCTGCGGTTCGTCGTGGATGAAGCGCTCGAGCGCCGCTATCGCGGGCGCGACCTCCTGCCAGGGCGGGGGGACGAACCGCGCCAAGCCCGGCCTGCTGCCTCCAAGCCAGTTCTGCACCTTGCGAAACTCGCCGGGATGCTTGTCGGCGCCGCGCCCGCTCTGCAGCAGGCGGGCATGGACTTCGCGCAGCAATCGCGCGCTGAGCGGGGGCGCGCCAGGTCGGGCGATCTGCGCCAGCCCGTGGTTCAGCGCCGCGATGTAGTTGGCGGTTTCCCGGGCGTCCTCGCGAATCGCGCCGAGCGCCGCGTCGTGCTCGAAGAGCAGCAGGTCGGACAACGAGGATTGCGTTCCCTCGATCTGCGAGGAGAGTACGGCCTCCTTGCGGATGAACGAGTAGATGAACTGGTCAGGGTCGGGCAGCAGCACGGTGATGCCGTCGAGTCGCCCGAGCGCTTGATTGGCATGGTCGAGCAGCCGTTGCATGGCTGCGTCCACGCGCAAGGGTGGGTCGGGCGGAAGCGGACGGGGGTGGAACGTCCAGTAGCCGTCCGGTCCTTCCTGGGCAAGGCGAAGCTCGCCCGAGCGCGGACTTGCGGCTGGCGGCGGCGGTGGGGGCGTTGTTTCTCGATCGCTTAGCACTGGGGAGCTTAGTAATGGATACGGGGGGAAAGCTTACTAAGCCTTGCCGTGCTTAACGATCGATTTGCAACCTGGACGTGTCCTACGGCTGAGCAGCGCGGCTGGCTCTGGGTCTGAGTAAAGAGCGTGCGGTTCCCGAAAATGCGCCGTGCGGGACTCGAACCCGCCCCGCCGGATTAAAAGTCCGGAGCTCTACCCGATGAGCTAACGGCGCGCGCGCTCGCGCCAGTTTGGCAGATAGCCGGGGGCGCGGCCCCGCCCCCGAGGGTGGGCGGCTTCAGCGCAAGCCGAGCGTGTCCAGCGGCTCGGCGGTCGGGGACTCGCCGGCGGCGACGCGCAGCAACTGCTCGATCCGCGTGAGCTTGACGCGCGGGCGGCCGTGCGGCTCGCCGAGCGACTGCTCGTGGCGGTCGATCTCCCTCCAGCCCTCGTAGGTGACCAGGGTGGGATGGCGCTCGCGCAGCAGCGACTCGATCCCCTCCGGATCGGGGTCGGTGGGGGTCAGGTGGCGCCCGGCGGCGAAGTCCTCGAGCAATGCGTCGACGGTCTCCTGCGCGTCCTTCTTATTGGTGCCGATCACACCGGAGGGGCCGCGCTTGATCCAGCCGACCGCGTACTCTCCGACCAGCGTCGATCCGTCCTCGGAGGCGATGCGGCCGCGGTCGTTGGGGATCGTGGCTGTGCGCTCGTCGAACGGGACGCCGGGCAGGCGCGTGCCGCGGTAGCCGATCGCGCGCAGCACGAGGCCGGCCTCGATCGTCTCCTGCTCGCCGGTCGCGACCGCGCGTAGCGTGCCCTGCTCGGTCGCCTGCAGGCCGTTGCGGGCCATCGTGACGCTCTGGACGCCCCGCTGGGCGTCTCCGCGGATCTCCACCGGGGAGAGCAGGAAGCGCAGTACGATCCGCCGCGTCGCGCCGGTCGGCGGGCGCTCGGCGTACTCGCGCAGCATCGCTACGTTGCGCTGCGCGGTGGCGCCCATGCTCGGGTCGGCGATCGCCAGCGCCCGCTCGAGCTCGTTCGGGTCGACGATCACGTCGGCGTCGGCCAGCTCCCCGAGCTCGCGCAGCTCGGGGTTGGTGAACGCCGCCTGGGCGGGGCCGCGGCGCCCGGCGAGCACGATCTCCTCGATCTCGCTTGCGTCGAGCGCGCGCAGCGCGTGGTCGGCGATGTCGGTGACCTTCAGCTCGGCGTGATTGAGCGTCAGCATTCGCGCGACGTCCAGCGCGACGTTGCCGTTGCCGATCACGACCGCCCGCTTGCAGGACAGGTCGAAGTCGTGCTCGGCGAAGTCCGGGTGGGCGTTGTACCAGCCGACGAAGTCGGTGGCGGCGTGCGAGCCGGGCAGGTCTTCGCCCGGGATCCCGAGCGGGCGGTCGCCGGCCGAGCCGGTCGCGTAGACGATCGCGTGGTAGCGCTCGGCAAGCTCCGCGCGGGAGATCTCACGTCCCAGCTCGATGCCGCCGAAGAAGCGGAAGCGCGGATGCGCGGCGGTCTTCTCGTAGACGCGGGTCACCGACTTGATCTTCGGGTGATCGGGCGCCACCCCCGAGCGCACGAGGCCCCACGGCGTCGGCAGCCGCTCGATCATGTCCACCTCGACCTCGTGCGGGCCGTCGGCGAGCAGGTGTCCGGCGGCGTAGAAGCCGGCGGGGCCGGAGCCGATTACCGCGATGCGAAGGGGGGGCATGTCTCTAGTTCTAGCTGCTGGGCGCGGGTGCGAGAGTGACCCTCGCACGGTCAAGCCGGTGGGTGATGGGCGCGGCCCGACTCGAACGGGCGACCCCCTCGGTGTAAACGAGGTGCTCTGGCCAGCTGAGCTACGCGCCCTCACGCAAGCTGCGCCCTAAGGTTAGGGGATGCGCAGGAGTCGCGGGGGTCGGGTCGCACTGGCGCTGGCCGTGCCGGTGCTGGTCGTGCTCGCGCTCTCCCAGGCGCTGTTGCCGGGGCTGGCGGCCAGTCGCGTGCGCTCTCGCGTCGCCGCCTACGGCCAGGTGCACTCGGTGCAGGTCTCCGCCTTCCCGGCGCTCGAGCTGTTGTGGGGAAGAGCGGACCGGATCAACGTCGCGGCGGGCAGGCTGGCGGCGAGTCCTGCGCAGATCGCATCGCTGCTGTGGCAGGCGCGCGGCGTCGGCGAGCTGCACGTCGACGCCGAAGCGGCGGCGCTGGATCTGCCGTTGCTCGCACGCGCGCTGGAAGTCGCGCGCGTGCAGATGCGCAAGCACGGCGCCGCGCTGAGCGCGACGGCGACGCTCACGCAGGCTCAGCTGGCGGCGGCGCTGCCGAGCGGCGTGAGCTTCGAACCGACCGCGAGCGGCGACGGCGAGGTGCAGGCCCGCGCCTCGGGTGCACTGTTCGGGCTACAGGCCACGCTGCCGGTGCTCGTGCGCGCGTCGCAGGGTAGCCTGATCGCCGAACCGCAGGGGGTGCCGTTCGGGTCGATCGCGGCGGTGACGCTGTTCTCGGACCCGCACCTGAAGGTGGCGGGCGTGGGGGTGCGAGCGCTTGGCTCCTCCCCGCCCAGCTACGAAGTGACCGTCAGCGCCCTGCTGAGCTGACCCGGTTAGTCGTCTGCGCGCCGGTGCACGGTCATCGGCAGCCCGTTGCGCGGTGAGATCGTCGGCATCTGGCGGAAGGAGAGCGCGAAGTCGCGCGGCAGCTCGAGCCGGAAGCGGCGCGCAATCAGGGTGACGATCGTGCGCACCTCCAGCTGTCCGAAGCGCATGCCGATGCACGTGCGCGAGCCGCCCCCGAACGGTACGTAGGCTCCCTTGGGCAGCGCCTTGCGCGCCTGTGGTGAGAAACGCTCCGGGCGAAAGGCGTGTGGCTCGTCGAAGACGTCGGGCAGGTGATGGGAGGCCCACGAGCTGTAGTTGACGTAAGCGTTGGCTGGGACGGTGTGGCCTTCGAACTCGAACGCCTCGATCGACTTGCGCGGCCCGACCCAGGCCGGCGGGTACTTGCGCAGCGTCTCCTCGAGGGTCATCTCGAGCTGGCCGAGCGTCCCGCCCATCAACTGCTCGGCCGTCGGCGCCCCCGCAGGCATCTGCTCTCGCTGCTCGGCCACCAGGGCGTCGGCCAGGTGGGGATGGCGGGCTAGCTCGTAGAACATGAACGCGACCGTCGAGGTGGTGGTGTCGTGCCCGGCGAACAGCAGCGTCATCATCTCGTCGCGGATCTGCGTGTCGCTCAGCCGCTCGCCGTCCTCGTCCTCGGCGTCCAGCAGCAAGCTGAGGACGTCCTCGCCGCGCTCGCCGGTGTCGCGGCGGCGGGCGATCTCGTCGAAGAGCATCCCGTCGAGCTTCTTTCGCGCCGCCTGCAGGCGCGCCCACGGGGTTCCCGGGCCGCCGATGAAGCGGTACTGGTAGGAGGCGGCGTAGTAGCCGAGCGCCTGCTCGAACAGCGCGGCGGCGTCGATCCGCCGCGCGGTGGCCCCGTCGGGGTCGATGCCGAACAGCGCGCCCATCGCCACGCGCGTGGCCAGCCGGCGGGTCCAGTGGTAGAGGTCGATCCGCTCGCCCTCGTTCCACGGCGCGAGCGCCCGTTCGGTCTCCTTGACCATCACGTCGATCGACGCGGCGATCCGCTCGCGGTGGAAGGCGGGCAGCATAATCTGGCGGGAGTGCCGGTGGTACGGGTCGTCGGTCGTCAGCAGGCCGTCGCCGAGCAGCGCGATCAGGTCGCGGAAGTGCGATTCACGCCAGATGAAGTTGTGGGCGTGGGAGACGGTGATGTAGTGATTGGCGGCGGGGCCGAGCATGAAAACGACGTTGGAGTGCAGGACCCGCATCGTGAAGATCGCCCCGTAGCGCTCGTAGCCTTCGAGCAGCAGCGGCAACGGCTCCTCGATGAAGCGCTTGGTGCGCCGCAGCGAGAAACTCGTGTCGCCGGGCGGGTAGGGACAGGTCGCGGCGCGCTCGTCGGCGAGATCCTGCAGCAGGATCCGGAAGGGGTTTTCGTGGCGCAGCCGCGGCGGTCGCAGCGAGCCGCTGCGCGGGGAGCCCGGCGGGGGCGGTGGGACGGTCGCGGTCGGGGAGTC
>Ga0307477_10004610_pt1 | contig 9999 bp, 6 predicted proteins | sample atmos_gasesECM2C_FD_203316 | JGI IMG/M metagenome (GOLD analysis project Ga0307477, IMG submission 203316) | Hardwood forest soil microbial communities from Morgan-Monroe State Forest, Indiana, United States - atmos_gasesECM2C_515 | ecosystem: Environmental > Terrestrial > Soil > Temperate forest... | reverse complement strand
CGTCCGACGGCCCCAGCGCGCTCGCGAGCTCGCTCTCTTCGAAGCGCAGCTCGCGCTGCAGCAGCTCGCTCAGCGCCGGGGGCATCGCGCGCTCGACTTCCAGGCGCACCACCGGGCCCCACGGCCGCCGCCGCACTTCCTCGGCGACGGCCTGGACGAAACTCGCCGCGCCGAGCTCGTCCAGCTGAATGTCCCCGCTGCGCGTCACGCGGAAGGCGTGCGCCTCCAGGATCTCGCGGCCGGGGAACAGTGCGCCGAGGTGAGCGCGCACCAGCGTCTCGAGCGCGACCACCCCGGCACCGTCTCCCGCGGCCAGGAACCGGGGCAGCGACGGCGGCAGCTCGACCGTCGCGAAGTGGGGCGGGCCCTCCGGCCCGTCGCGCAGCATCACCGCCAGGCTCACGCGGCGGTCGGCCAGGTGCGGAAAGGCGTGTCCGGGGGCGCGGGTGAGCGCTTTGGGCGTGAGCAGCGGCGCCACGTCGTCCGCGAAGCGGCGCGCCAGGCCCTCGCGCTCGCCCGGGGCGAGCTCCGTCCAGTCGCGAATGCGGATGCCCTGCGCCGCGAGCGGGCCCCGCACCAGCTCGTGGAAGCAGCGGTATTGCCGCGCGATGAGCGGATGCAGCCGAATCGCGATCGCATCGAGCTGCTCGGCCGGCGTGAGGCCGTCGGGGGACCGCTCCACGACGCCGGTCGCCACCTGATGCTGCAGCGAGCCGACGTCGACCATGAAGAACTGGTCCAGGTTGGTGCTGAAGATCGCGAGGAAACGCAGCCGCGCCAGCAGCGGGGTGCCGGGATCCTCCGCGAGCTCGAGCACGCGGACGTTGAACTCGAGCGAGGAGAGCAGCGCGTTGACGAACTGGTCCGGCGTCTGGCGCGCCGGGTCGAGGGCCCGGAGCGGCAGCGTCGGCATCCGCAGCTCGCTCAACGTGAGACGGCTGGACTCATCGGTCGTGCCCGCACCCGGGCCCGTCGATTGGACCGGCGCCAGCGGCGCCGCGGACCATTCCGGCACGAGCTCCGAGCGGGCCGCGACCGCCAGCGCCGCGAGCGTCGTCGGATCCCGCAACACCGGTGAGCCGACCCGCGCGACGACGTCCGCGGGGGTGAACCATTGCAGTCCGCCGGGCGGCGCCGCGGTGAGGTTGCGGCGCAGGCGCCGCACCAGCCACACCTCGACCGCGGGGCGCCGGTCGGCCGCGCGCACCACGCCGATCAGACGGATCTCGCCTTCGACGTTCCCGAACAGGCGGCGCATCGCGCTGCGACACGCCTCCTCGCCGCCGCCGGGCTCGAGCGGCAGCTCGAGCGCGGCGCCGCTCCGCCACAGCGCCAGGCGCCCGTGCGCCACCGCCAGCACGGCGATCTGCCGCGCCTCGTGGGCGGGCCCGCCCACGGCGTCGACCGCGTGGCGCAGCGCTCGGGCGCGCTCCAACCGGTCGAGCGAGGCGCGGACGAGACCGTAGCGGCGCTCGAGCGAGCGGGCGAAGCGCTCCGTCGGGATCACGCACCAGGGGCGCCGGGTGATCGTCAGCTCGCGGAACACGGGCGACGGGTCGGTGCGGCGCACGGTCACCGTGTCGTACGCGAGCTCGAACTGCGCCAGCGACACGACCGGAATCCGGGCGTCGCGCAGCTCACGCTCGACCTCGAGCTCGCAGGCGAGCACCAGCCGCGCCGGGTCGACCAGCCCCCGCAGCCGTCGCGCCGGCTCGGCGTCGCCACGGAACGCTTCCGGCGGGTCGAGCTCGACGACCGGGGCAAGGTAGCGGACCGCGCCCACGTCGAGTGCGAGCGCGCGGCGATCGTCCAGGTCGAAACGCATGCGGCAGGTGACGCCGCGCCGCTGGAGGTCGCCGGCCGGTGTGTCGAAATACAGGTCTCGATGAAACGTGCGCCGCGGCGGTCCGGGGGCGAGGCCGAGCGGCAGGGGTGCGACGATCAGCTCGGCGAGGCGCGCGGCGCTTGGCACCTCCCAGCGCGGCTCTGTGGCAGGCACGGTGCTCAGTTCCGAGGGCACGCCAGAATGAAGTCGCGCCGCGTGCGATCCTGGTCGTTGATGGTCTTGAAGAACTCGTCGTAGTATTCGAGCGCTTGCTTGATGCGTTTCGCCTCGAGCCCCTCCGCGGCCATCCCGCGGTACAGTGCGTAGATGGTGTCTTTGCGGGCGTTGAACCGGGCGAACAACGCGGCGAACTCCTGCGGCGAGCGGCACGTGCCGCGAAATATGCGTTGCCGCACCGTTGCGATCCCGAGCCGCGAATCGGGCTGAGCGTACGGCGCCCAGATGACGCCGGACCAGTCGAAATCGTACGGTACCGGGTACATCATCTCGAGCGAATCGCGGATGAGCACGATGTTGTGCAGCGCCGAGACGGCGAAATCCGTGTTGCCGATCATGTACTCAAACACGGCCAACAGTCCCATCTGCTCGAAGTCCACGTCGTTCTGCGTGATGCCCTTCTGCTCGAACACCTGCGCCGCATTGCGTCGGGCCATACGGTCGTCGTCTTCGAGGAACAAGGCGCGCCGCATCTCGGGTGCGTGTTTGCCGTCGGCGTCCGCATAGGTGACCCGCGCCAGCCGCGCCCGGAAGCTCCGGTCGGTGAGCAGGTTGTAGGTGCGGTAGACGAGGTACTCCTCGAGCAGGTAGTTGGTGTACCCCTGGCCGCCGCGACACTGCACGACGAGCTTGAGGCTCCCCTGGTGAGCGAAGGTCGTGTGCGCCGCTTGTTCGCGGTTGAAGACGACCTTGAGCGGCGGATACTGGCAGTGCGCCAGGCGGAAATGCCCGCGGGTGTGCAGCTGCACGTCGAGCGCTACGGAATCGCCCGCGGCCGTGACATAGGAGAGCACCGCCGGGTGATTCGGCTTGTCATTGCCGCGGTTCTTGCTGATGGCTCCGAAGTCGGCCTTCAAGGTGAGGTCGAGCGGCTCGGTCGATTCGAACAAGCGCTCTTGAGCGCGCGTCGGCGTGGAGTCGGCCGGTAGCTGAGCGGCGGACGCACCGGTGGCGACGCACACGCCCACGAGGGCGATGAGCGCAGCGCCGCACGTGCGCGTCACCCGGTCGCAGCCCACCGAGCAAGTTTACGGGCGGTGGGGGCGGCTCGCCAGCCGTTCCCCCGGGCTTGCGCCCGGGGTCAATCCGACTGTTTCGTCAAGCTTCTCGGGCCCTGGAGTGGCAGTCATGCGCTGGATCGCCGGAGTGGCGGGAGTGGTGCTGCTCGCCACGGTCCTGTGGGATGCGTTCGAGACGATCATCCTGCCGCGGCGGGTGAGTGGGCGGATCCGCCTCACCAAGATGTTCTATCGCTACAGCTGGGCGCCGTGGCGCGCCACGGCGGGGCTGGTCACGGGACGGCGTCGGGAGGCGTTTCTTTCCTTCTACGGGCCGCTCTCGCTCATCGCCCTGCTCGCCTTGTGGGCCGCCGGCAGCGTCTTGTCGTTCGGGCTGATGCATTGGGCCGCGGGCTCGGCGATGACGGTGGCGGGCGGTGGCGCCAGCGGGTTTTGGTCGGACGTGTACATGAGCGGCACCACCTTCTTCACGCTCGGCCTCGGCGACGTCGTACCCCGCAGCGCGTTCGCCAAGACGATCACCGTCGTCGAGGCGGGAACGGGATTCGCCTTTCTCGCGGCCGTGATCGGATACTTCCCCGTGATCTATCAGGCGTTTTCCCGGCGCGAGGTCGCGATCTCGCTGCTTGACGCGCGCGCCGGCTCGCCGCCCACCGCTTCGGAGCTCTTGTGGCGGCACCGGGCGGATCCGCGCGCGGCGGCGCTGACCGAGCTGCTCAAGGAGTGGGAGCGCTGGGCCGCGGACGTGCTCGAGAGCCACCTGTCGTACCCGCCGCTCGGCTATTTCCGGTCGCAGCACTACAACGAGTCGTGGGTCGCGGCCCTCACGACCATCCTGGATGCGAGCGCGCTGGTGATCGTGGGGCTCGAGGGGTGGTGCGCGCGGCAGGCCGAGCTGACCTTCGCCATGGCGCGCCACGCGGTGGTCGATCTGGCGCAGGTGTACAGCACGCCGCCGCGGCGGCCGGAGGAGCGGTTGGCGACGGCACAGCTGGCGCGGCTACGCGAGCGGCTCGCGGGCGGGGGGCTGACGCTCAAGGCCCGCCCCGACTTCGAGGAGCGGCTCACCGAGCTGCGCCACATGTACGAGCCCTACGTCGAGGCCCTCTCCGGCCACCTCGCGCTACCGCTGCCGCCCTGGGTGCGCGAGCGCGACCGGCCGGACAACTGGCAGACGAGCGCGTGGGACCGGGTGGTGCAGCTGCCCTCTCGGGCGCCCGTCCGGGAGGACGAGCACTTTTCCGGTTGACCTACGGAGGCGTGCTGCCCAGCCGCACACCGACCTCGTCGAGGTGGCTGAGGAGGTCGGCGGGGTCCTGATACACGCGATAGGCGCCGGCCCGCTCGAGCTCTTCTTCTCCATAGCCGCCGGACAGCAGCCCGACACCGATCGCCCGCGCCCGCCGCGCGGCGAGCAGGTCCCACACGCTGTCTCCCACCACGACCGCGTCGTCGATCGGGACGCCCAGCCGCTCCGCGCCCGCGAGAAACAGATCCGGATCGGGTTTGGCGCGCTCCACCTGGTCGCGCGTCACAATCGGGACTCCCGCGGGGATGCCGAGCATGTCGAGGTTGGGTTTGGCGCTCTCCATTCGGCCGCTCGTCCCGATCGCCCAGGGGACGCCCACGCGGGTGAGATACGCGAGGAGCTCCCGTGCGCCGGGGAGGGGACGCACCTGTGACACCTGACGCGCGTAGGCCTCGGCATGGACGCGGCGGATCTGCGCCGCCTGTTCCGGCTTCAATTCACGCCCCGTCTCGCGAAACAGGGCGTGGACGAACAAGCCGCCGCTCATGCCGATGCGGCGGTGGATGCGCCACACGGAGAGCTCGATCCCGACGCTCTCGAGCGCTTCGCGCCAGGCGAGCACGTGCTGGTACACGCTGTCGACCAGCGTGCCGTCGAGATCGAAAAGGAAGGCGGGACGGGGTGGCATGGCCCTTCAATCTAATTACGCCGTTTGACGTGCGAGCTTCGCTTCGGCCGTCCCCTCGCGGGTGAGATCCTGTTGGCCCACCCGTACGCCGACCTTTTGGAGGAATTCGTTGGGCGGGATGCCGCCCGCGAACACCCAGACGTAGTCGTTCGCGATCTCCTGGACCCGCCCCCCGACGTCGAGCAACACGGACTTCGCTCGAATTTCCACCGGTTGGGAGTTGAAGATCAGCTTCAGTCTGCCCGACTTCGTGTACTCGGGCAGGCGCTGAACGTTGCGCTCCTTGATGCGACTGAACGCCTCGCGCCGGTACGACAGCGTGACCTGGTTGCCCTTTTGGTGGGCGAGGCCCATGGCCGCCTCGACGGCGCTGTCGCCACCCCCCACGACGAGGATCTTCGCCCCGGTATACGCGTCCGCCTCGATCAGGCTGTACATCACCTTCGGAAGCTCCTCGCCCTTGACGCCGAGTTTGCGCGGCGTACCACGACGTCCCAGCGCGAGGATGATGGTCCAGGCGCGGTACTGGGCCTTGGACGTCTTCACGGCGAAGGTACCCTCGGCATCCCGCTGGACGTCCTCGACCTTCTCGCTGGTCCTGATGTCGAGTCCCGCCCGGCCATGGAGCTTGTGCCAGAACTGGAGCAGCTCTTCCTTGGAGATCTTGAGCTTCGAGAACTTGCCGTGCAGCGGGAACTCGACCGGGCTCGTCATGACGAGCTTCTGGCGCGGGTACTTGGCGACCGTGCCGCCGAACTCGTCCTGCTCGAGGGTGATGTGTGTGAGCTTGCGCTCGATGGCACGGAGCGAGGCGCTGATTCCGCCGGGCCCCGCGCCGACGATGCAGACGTCGCGCACGCCGGGCGCGGAGCGGCCGCGCTTGATGGACGCCAGCCGGGCCGCGATCGTGTCCACGCAGTCGCGCCCCTGGTTGACGGCGTTCTTGATGAGGGCGAGGCCCCCCAACTCACCCACGATGAACATGTTCGGGACGTTGGTCTCGTACTGAGGCGTGAGCGCGGGCATGTCCGCCCCGACGCTCGGGCTCGCCATCACGATCGTGATGGCCCCCACCGGGCAGGCCTCGGCGCAGAGCCCGTGGCCGATGCACTTGTGCGCGTTGACGATGGCCGCCTTGCCACCGATGACGGCCAGGACGTCCCCCTCGGGGCAGACTTCGACGCACGCACCGCACCCGATACACTGGAGCGCATCGATGCGAGGATGCTGCGCGCGCGGGCCGTCCGAAAACAGCTTCCCACGCTCGGCGGCCGCCCGGGCCGCGGCTTCTCTCTGCTTCATGCGGCGCACATGCGACGTCATCAGGATGAGGAGCAGCGCCGCGAAGGCGACGTACATGAGTGTGTCGGACATCCGTACCTTTACGAAACCTTCGGGGAAGGCGCCTCGCCGCGTGGTCGCGACTTTCGGTTCCAATGTTGCGTGGCAGGCGCCCCGCGCCACCGTGGGCTACGTCACCGCTGGCGCTGGTCAGATGGAATAAGACACTATCTTATGGCCCCTTCCGGTCCCGTGCCGGGGCTCGATCCCCGGCCGGAGCGTCGCGCGACGCCCCCGAGCGCGCCCGTACGCTTGTCCGGCGAGCGCATCTCCGTGCAGGTGCGCACGCCTGCGCCGCGGCATTGGCTGTTCCGGCTGTTCGTGCTGACGCTGGGAACGGTTTGCGTGGTGGGATGGCCGTACTATTCGCTCCCGATGGGAGCCCGAGTGCGGAGCCCGCTGCACCCGTGGCTCAAGCCATCGGGCTACATCGGACAAAGCGCGGGGATGCTCGCGCTCGCGATCTTTCTGTTTCTGTGGTTGTACCCCCTCCGCAAGAAGTTCCGTTGGCTCGCCTTCACTGGAGCGGTCGCTCGCTGGCTGGACATGCACGTCCTCGCGGCGCTGGCCCTGCCGCTGCTGGTCGCGATTCACGCCGCGTGGCGCTTCACCGGCCTCATCGGGCTCGGCTTCTGGTCGATGATGGTGGTCTGGGTCTCGGGCCTCGTGGGCCGTTACATCTATGCGCGCATTCCTCGCACCAAGCTCGGTGTCGAGCTCACGATCGAGGAGATTGCCGCGCGTCGGGGCGCGCTGCTGGGGGAGATCGCGCGGTCGAGCGGACTCGATCCCGGTCTGGTCGCGACCACGCTCGCCCCCAGGCAAGCCCCGGTGGTCCGTCGCGGCGTGTTGGGCACGCTGTGGCGCATGATTGCCGATGACCTCGCCCGCAGGCGCGCCGCCCGCAAGCTGCGACGCTTGTGGGAGGCCCGCGGTCCGCGGCGGCGCAACAACGACCGGGAAATGCTGCGCGCGACGTTACGCCTGGCGCGTCGGGAAATGGCGCTGGCGCAGCAGGCGCGTATGCTCGACGCCACGCACGACGTGTTCCGCTACTGGCACGTGCTGCATCGTCCGGTCGCCATCGCCGCCCTGATCGCCGTCCTCATCCACGTGGCCGTGGTGGTCGCCGTCGGCGCGACGTGGCTCTGGTGAAGCATGGCGGCCTTGCGCTCGCTCTGCTTTGCCTCGGCGCTCCGGTCGCCGCCCAGATCTCGCCCGGGCCGCTGGCCCAGCCTCACCAGCAGCTCGAGGGAGCCCTGCGGTGCGAGGCGTGTCACGGCGGAGGGCACAAGGAACAGATGAGCGCCCGCTGCCTCGAGTGCCACAAGGAGATCGCCTGGCTCGTAGGGCGGGGGCGAGGGTTTCACGCCGCCGTCAAGGACCAGCCCTGCGCGAGCTGTCACCCCGATCACGCCGGGCGCGACTTCGCGCTCGTGAGCTGGCCCGGCGGCGACGCGAAGCGCTTCGACCACGGGCGTGCCGGCTGGCCCCTCGACGGAAGCCACGAGAAGACGAAGTGCGTGGACTGCCATAAGACGGCCTTCCGCGTGTCGGGGGCGGCGAAGCTGTCCGAGCGGCGCGGACCGGACTGGGGCTGGTTGGGCCTGGAGCGGACGTGCGTGACCTGTCACGCGGACGTCCACCACGGTCGCCTCGGCACCGCGTGCGCCGATTGCCACAGCACCTCGGATTTCAAGACGATCGCGCGCGGCAAGTTCGACCACGAGCACACCAACTATCCGCTGCGGGGCCGCCACCGGGCCGTCGGGTGCGAGAAGTGTCACGACTTTTCCGGGGGAAAGGTCGTGTCCAGTCCACACTTCGCGGCGTGCACGGACTGTCACCGCGACGCCCATGCCGGGACCGCCACGCTCGCGGGCCGCATCGTGGACTGCGCCTCCTGCCATGTGGTGGACGACTGGCGGCCCGCCACGTACACGGTGGCGCAACATCGGAACGCCAAGTACCCGCTCGCAGGCAAGCACCAGCAGGTGAAGTGCGGGGACTGTCACGTGAAGAATCCGCCCGGCGTACCGGCCACGCAGCTGGGCACGTCCGGCGTGTTGATGCGGCCCGCCTCGGCGCAGTGTCGCGATTGTCACGGGGAGGACCACGGAACCCAGCTCGCGAGGCGGCCCGACGAGGGAGCCTGCAACGTGTGCCACACCGTGGAGGGCTGGACGCCGAGCACGTTCACCGTCTCGCAGCACGCGACCCTGCGGCTCAAGCTCGACGGGCGCCACGGCGAAATCGCTTGCGCCGCGTGCCACGGACCCGACCGTAAGGGCCTGCCGCCGTTGCCGCCGGCCCAGACCCTCGGGAAAGCGGGCGTGGCATTCAAGGTGAAGGAGATCGAGTGCGCGGCCTGCCATCTCGACCCGCATGGCGGGCGCTATCCGCGCTGCGGCGACTGTCACGGCGTGAGGAGCTTCCGACCTTCGGCGGTCGACATCGCCACGCACCAGCGCTACAAGTTCCCGCTCGCCGGCGCGCACGCGGCCGTCCCCTGCGTGGACTGCCACGGCGAGATGAAGCACCCCGCGTCCGCGTCGTCCCTGGTGCAGGCGCGGTGGGTGTTCCCCCCCCTGTTGTTCGCCGCGCCGAAGAGCGGCTGCGAGGGCTGCCATGAAAATCCGCACGGCACCCAGTTCGCGGCGCGCGCCGCCGGCGGGGCGTGCGAGGCGTGTCACGGAACCGACGTATTCCGGCCCGCCACGCGTTTCGACCACAATCGCGACGCGACGTTTTCGTTGAAGGGCGCCCACGAAAACGTGCCGTGCGACCGCTGTCACACGGCGAGCACGCGGCTCGGTGGAAAGGCGGTGGTGGTGTACCGCCCCGTCTCGGGCAAGTGCGAGGCGTGTCACGGCGACAAGGTCAGGAGGGGATTGTGAAGCCAGGTTTCCTTGTGCTCGCCGCGGGCATCGCCGTCCTCGCATGGTCCGGGGCCGCGGCGCAGCAACCGACGTTGAACCCGCACGGCAAGCTCCAGGAAGAATGCTCGCTGTGCCACAGCTCCGAGGGGTGGGTACCCGCCCGCGTCAGCGCCAAGTTCGATCACGCCAAGCGTGGCATGGCCCTGGTGGGCGCACACGCGCAGGCCGCCTGTCGATCGTGTCACACCACGCTCGATTTCCACGGCGTGGCGACCAGCTGCGCATCGTGCCACCAGGACATCCACCGCGGAGAGCTGGGCAACGATTGCGGACGCTGTCACACAGCGCGCTCGTTCCTCGACCGTGCCGGCATGGTGCGCGCGCATCAACAGACGCGGTTTCCGCTCGGCGGGTCGCATCTCACCGTCGATTGCGAAGCGTGCCACCAGCCCGCGCCCCAGGGGCGGCTGGCGTTCGTCGCGGTGCCGTCGGAATGCGTGGACTGCCATCGCCCGCAGTACCTGGCGGCGAAGAACCCGGACCACGCAGCCGGCGGGCTCCCGCTCGACTGCACCGAATGCCATGCCGTCACGCTTTGGACCAACGCGCGGTTCAATCATACCGTGACCGGCTTCCCGCTCACGGGCGTGCACCTCACGCTCACCTGCCAGCAATGTCACGGCAGCAGCGGGTTCACCGGCCTGAGCACAGCGTGCGTGTCGTGTCACCAGCGGGACTACAACAACACGAATAACCCGGCG
>Ga0307477_10004609_pt1 | contig 9999 bp, 11 predicted proteins | sample atmos_gasesECM2C_FD_203316 | JGI IMG/M metagenome (GOLD analysis project Ga0307477, IMG submission 203316) | Hardwood forest soil microbial communities from Morgan-Monroe State Forest, Indiana, United States - atmos_gasesECM2C_515 | ecosystem: Environmental > Terrestrial > Soil > Temperate... | reverse complement strand
GAGCCGCATATAACGAGAGCGTGCCGTGACGGTAGTACTCGAAGCCATGCCGTTCCGCTCGGCCCGGTGACAACGGTAACACCGGGTCGAGCCGATCTAGAGCCTGAATCGCCGTCTTTTCATCGACGCAAAACACGGCTGCATGCTGCGGCGGATGCAAGTATAGACCGATGATGTCAGCCGCTTTGCTTTCAAAATCGGGATCGTCGCTGGCCATATACCGTTCCAGTCGGTGCGGTTTCAGTTGCGCTTGGGCCAGAATCCGCTGCACCGTGGACTTGCTGAGCGCCAACTCGCTCGCCAGTTTCCGGCAGGACCAGTGCGTGCTGCCGTCCCCTGGTGGTTGCTGCACTCGTCGGATCACTCGGGCTTGCACCTTCGGCGTCGCTGCCCGCGGCTTGCTGCCCAGATGACGGCCTTCCAGGCCCGCCAATCCGTCTCGTTCGAAGCGCATCTTCCAGCGGGCGATGGTGGGCAAACTGGTTTTTAGGCTCCTGGCAATCTCGCGATACGTATTGCCATCGGCCAAAGCCAGGACGAGTCGCGCGCGAAACACATCTCCGGCAGGCAGGGTTCGTGACTGCGCCCAGCGTTGTAAGTCCTCTCTTTGCTCGGGCATCAGTTTGAGCAAGCTTCGATTATCCGTCATACCGGATAGACGGTCGAAACACGCTTACGTTATCACTGGGACACTATACTAGGCGAGGACCAATGCCCGAATAGAATCGCTCTGGCGCACAACAAACGCGCTTAAATTGACTGGAGAATCATACGAACGGTGAGAATTTGATGTGCTCGAACCGCGATTTTGAGAGTGTGTACATCCTCCGGCACGATCGGCTTCTGATCCCGTTCGATTGCATCCGTCGCAACGATCTTGCTTATCGATAGATTCGGCAAATGGATCGTAACGGCCCGCGGCTCGGCGCCCAGATCGATGAATCGCAGAATGGTCCCGTTGCCGTCTTCGGCTGGCTTCCAGGTATCGAGGAGGAGATCGGGATCATCGATGGTAAGAAAACTTGCCCCATTTCCATTGAGCGGCCGAGGCAGATCGAGCGCCTTGTCCTGCGAGCTGATTTGGTCATGCTCCAGCGGTGTCGACTCTTCCCAATCCATGCGGCTTAGCGCAGCGGCATCTGTGCATGCCGCGCCCGGATACATATCCTTGGCCGGATCCACCATTCCGTTCTGATCTCATATTGAAATTGCGGGTGCGTCATGGCGAACGGAAAAGCAAAGTAGACCGCTTCTTTCTCGCTCCCCAATGCATCCACGAAACAGCTGCAGCCCTTCGAAGATGTGGGCAAGAACGACCACCACCATGCACGCCGCGCCGAGCAATTGAAGGCCTCAGTGGTCACCCCAAAACCGGCCATTTACGGCCACTTCAAAACCGGACATTAAACGCCTCCCCCAGGACATAAGTTTTGTGACTCCTTGGGACAGGAACCGCTAACGAGATTGCTGTCCGCTGTTCTTTCTCATCTCGCCTTTTTGCTGGCGGCACGTTTTTTGGAGAAAAATATTGCGCTTAGACCCCTCTTCATCCCCATACCTGAACGCTCAAATTCCCCCATCAAGAGATTGGAATAAAACAGGAAAATGATAAAGCCTACGTCGATCACCGCCCTCCAGACATCTCTCTTCATGACAAAAACCATCCCCTCAGAGTCGCGTCGATTGACGAGGCCCGAGAAGCTCTTTATGGGTAACGTGGCTGAGCAGACTTCACCCTATCCGTTCCAGTCGTGAGAATACTAGCCACAGGCGATGCCCACCAACAGAAATGCAAGAACTTCCAACGGGGCGACACCTCTGCCGGAAGCTCCAAAAGAAGGGCTTAATTCAGATGTTCAGATTAATCAAACGAGAAAACTGAATGAAAACTGAATGAAGAAGTCGCCTTCGTGGCCTTTCTAAACGTTCTGGATCGTGGAATCAGTAAGTTCCGAGGAGTCAGTGAGCGACTGGGGAACCAAATCCACTCTCCGCAACCAAAACTCCTTTCGTTTTATTCTCATTACAACCACTTTTCAAGACGACGGTCATCTCTTCTATCTTCATTATTGGGGATCTGGTGGTTAGGGCTCCCAATCTCGTGACTCTCAACTCATATGCGGGTCTTGGACGAGGATCGATCAATACCGGGGCGTTCCTCGATACTAATCCGACGGACTGTTAACGCCTTCCCTGCTGCCCGTCGCCCGGTAATTAATTACAAATACGGCAGAGTAAGGCCGACATTCCAAAGGGACAATTCTCAGACCGCCCAGCTGCGTCACGTTCGCAAACTCGTCGGATATTTTGCGCGATGTCGATGACTTGCAGGGAGGAGCCTGGCTACGACATCCCCATTCATGCTCTCAAAGATGCCCTTGCCACATTGATCCAAAGTGTCGCATCGGCACTTCGTCATCAACTTCTTGAGCACGCCTCGCACTGCTTTTATTCCGTCCATCAGATGATCCAACTCCGCAAGCTTTCTTCGCGAAAGCGTTCGCCAGCGCTCCGAAGGGCGAACGATGTCGCGGAAACCAAAGAACAAATGTCGGATTTCAGTTAATGTAAAACCGAGTTGCCGCGCACGCTGAATGATCGCCAAGCGGTAAAGGACAGTGGGATCGTAGCGTCTCTGTCCATTTCGCCGTTCTGCCCGAGGCAGTAGGCCAATCCGCTCGTAATAGCGAATTGCCGAAGGCCGAAGTCGAACCTGCCGTGCGACCTGCGAAATGGTTAGTTGTGCCATGCATCATTCTAACGCTCTCGTTACCGCTCGCCCGGAATCGACTCCTATCGGCAATTCTTCACAAAATACCCTCTTGACTTAAAGTCCACTTTAAGTTGTAGGGTGATGAGTAGGAGCAAGCACGTCAGACTTTCGCCTCCAAAAGGAGAAGTGACCCGTGCAGAAAGTGAAATGGATATCGGTACTCGTGGTGTGGTTAGCTACTGGTAACCTTTTAGCGCAAGCCGGCCAGCAGGTCATTGGCGCAAAGGATGCCGCGTTCCTCGACGCACAGCGGGAAAAGCGCGCACTACAGTTTCTATCGAAAGTCGCGCAGCAACTCATGATATCTGCGGTGGATGCCATGCCCGCCGACAAGTTCGGGTTTGCGCCGACTGATGGGGAATTCAAGGGCGTGCGTACGTTTGGTGCGATGGTTAAACACCTTTCCGCGACCAACGACATTCTGGCTGCAGCAGCCTTGGGAGAGGAACCGCCGGCAGATGCAGGCGACGAAGTCGGGCCTGAAGCTGTAAGAACCAAAGCCGAGATTCTCACTTATCTAAAAGGCTCATTCGCACATCTGGACAAAGCAATCGAAGCCATCGGCCAGACGAACGTGCCGGTGAACCCCTCGCCAATCTCGCCCCTGAAAAAGGGCGAGGTGACTCGCTCAGCACTCGTGGCGGAGTCGCTGATGCATGCTGCTGACCACTATGGGCAGATTGTCGAATACCTCCGGATGAACGGGGTAGTACCACCGGCGAGCCGGCCATGAATCATGGGTCTCATGAGGTACCGATAGCGTGCTGTTTGACGAGCGCAGAACTAGGCGAGCGCAGGGCAACGCTTCTTGCCCAATTCAGGTCTGCGGTCATTGAAACTGAGGAACTTCAGGAGGGGTATGCCTTTCGCTTTCCAGGCGATGGTGAGCGGATTGAACTCATAGCGGAGGTGATTATGGCAGAGCGCAAATGCTGCCCGTTCTTAGCGTTTGAGGTGGCTGCCCTCCCCAATATGGGGTCGGTGATTGTCCGGGTGATTGGCCCTGCCGGTACAAAGGAGTTCTTGAGAGCCGTCCTATGCAAGCCTGACGCATCTACCTAGAGGCATTTTGCACGAGCTTGTCGGCAATCCGGAAGTGGCGCTGGATTCATTCACTGCTTCAGATTTGCTCCTTGTTCGGGACAATCGGACAAACAGCAAGCGGGATGCGGCGAAGGAGGCCCGATGCCACAGATCCCGACACTAGAGTTCGAACAACTGCCACTGCGAGCGCACGACTTTCTTGCAGGCGTCCCTCTTCATGATGTGTGGGTCGTCGATCTGCCGCGGGCTCGTTCCGGCATCACGCTGGATGAGTTCTTGCGGACGGCAAGCGCGTGTCTGCTTACACGCTCGCCAGTCGTGCGCGCGCTCCTGAACACCCGTCTCTTCTTCGGCCGGCTGCTTCGCTGGGATTCCGAGCCGGCCGCAACCGCGTGGGAGACCTTCACCACGCGCATGACAGCCGCCGATCGCTCTAGGTCTCTTGCGACAGCGGGCGCCTGCGAGGGGCGTTTCCGTGTCGTATACCGCTTTGAGAACGAGCAACTCGTTGAGCTGATCAACCGTACCGCCCACGCCGCAGCGCTGAGCGCCCTTGTCGAAACGGCAAATGCGTACCGTTTCTATTTCGCCGTTTACGTGCGCAGCGTCAGTCGCTTCACGCCGATCTACATGGCCCTGATCGACCCGTTCCGCAAGCTGATCGTCTATCCATTACTCCTGCGCAGCGTCCGCGCTAGATGGAATCAAGCATTCGGTACAGACTGACAACGGAACACTCTTCATAAGAATGTTGCGGTAGTGGACAGAAGCGATCAGACACATGGAGGCATTCGGACTGGCCTTGCAGTGCTCGGAGCAGTGGCACTTCTGTTGGAGCCATCGGAGCATCTGACACTAACGGCTGACTTAAGGCTACCGAGATGTTAGTCCCTATGTCCCCGTTGCTGACTGGAGCAGGAAACACGGAACCAATCCGTCTAGAGCGTTCGGATCAAGGCTGATGTCAATCTGGAGGCGGTCTGCATATCGCACCCGCTCAATTGCCAGATAGCTCTCAATGATCTCCAACTCTTGCGTCAGAGGAATCTTATTGGGCACATTCTTCTGCAAAACCGTTTTAAGGATGGTATTCAGGTGGCCTAAGGTGTCGAGGGCATCCTGTCTGCGGCCCACTTCCATCAAAGTGGTTATGGCATTGAGGGTATTGAACAGGAAGTGCGGTTTAAGCTGCATCTGGAGGGCACGTAAATGTGCGATCGAGAGCTGCCGCTCCAACTCCAGAGACCGCATCACAACCCGCCGGGCGGCCAGCTGGGTATTGAGCGCCGCGCAGGCAAACCAGATAAGCGCATACATCAGAAGCTCGATGCCAAAGCGCCAGAGATTGAAGAACTCCAACCCCTGGTACTCCGCTCTTTGTGCCTGTGGACCTACTCGACTGAGCCAATCGGCAATCAGTTGGAGTATGCCAAGATGAGCGAGCGCGACGCCAACGGCGACGAATAAATGCCCAACGCTACTCGGAGCCGAGACCTTCAAGGTCGCAGGCCACTGTTTTCCGGTGCGCCATAAGACTTCGACGACCAAGGCCCACCACAGCCACAGCACTTCCCCGTACAACAGCGACAAGGCCCAGGATTCAAGGGAGTTTATCCCTGGCATCACCGAATGGCATTCGAGTGCAGTCGCCACGGCGAGCACACTGCCGATCGCGAGGGGAACGGTTCCCGCCGTCAGGAACAAGTCACGCCAGGCTTTTCTATCAGAGGCCGTGCCGGACGCTTCTGGAGGTTGAATCTCGGAAGTGCGGTTCAAGACCCTCCTATCGGAACCCCGCTATGTTAATCGTACAGCTGACGCACTGGCTGCCATAGAAATCTTTGCTGGCTTGCTTCACAGTCGCTCTAAGTTGTGCGGCCTGCAGCGTGCGATCCGGTTCGATCAAGGATTTGCGAATAGGCGATTTGCGCCAACAAATACTTCGGATTCCTGCTACCCAATGCATGATCGATAATCGCGAGGCCCTGCTGCATGTCGGCCAATGCCCGTTTGGTATCGCCGGATTGAGCATAAGCTTTGCCACCGAGCATGTGCTCCCATCCGACCAGCCAATTCGTTTCGCCACGGGTTTGCCGGCATAGCTCCAGCGAACGCTGATATCCCGCCACTGCGGGGGAAGGATGTCCTTGGGCCAGTTCCAGCCAGGCTTGAGTCTCAAAGAAAACTGCAAGATCATCGTCACTCGGGTCGGGAGCCAACTTCATCTCGTCGGACGCTCTCTTTAGATACTGCCGGGCGTCGTGCGTACGGCTTTGAGCCAGGGCGAGTCCGGCAAGGGCGGTGAGCGTTACCCCGACCGCAGCGTGGTCACCGCCCTGCTCGCGCAGATGAAACGCCTTGATCCACATCGGCGCTGCAATCTGAAGTTGCCCAATCTCGCTATAGAGTCCAGCGTAGTTGTCGAGGGCTGAAGCGTAATCGCTCACATTCGCCGGATCTCCGCTGAGAATGCGATGAGAACTATCGAACGCCGCCTGAGCCTCCACAAATCTACCCTTGATCCGGTAAGCCGAGCCGAGTACGAGGTACGCCCGCCCTAGTTCGACTCCGGCCAACTGATTGGAACCAGTGAGCAACTCGGCCACGGTGATCGCCTCGCTGAAGTGCCCTTGCTGTTCAAGAACAAGAGCATCTTTCAGCCGCTGGTGCGGATTCACTTGCGCGAAAAGCGGTGCGCATGCGAACAACACTGTAAGTAATCTTTTTTTGGTGCGTCCCATGCCCGCAGCATGGATATAAGAGGCCGGTTCTTCAACTTGAAGTCCGACAACTTCGGAATCCGTGCAGGGAGCACCACACTTCTTGCAGCGAAGCTGACTGCGGTCTGGGGGCGGATTGTCGGCTTTAGTGGCCAATCGCGATGCCCGCGCTGGCTTAACTCATTCTTAGCTTGCAGGTCACGGGCGCGTGCACGGATTGGACCACTAAAGCCGCCAAACTGTTTGATTCTTAAATCACTTATCCTGAAACATGAGGTTCAAACAGATTCGGCCGGTAATTTTTAGCAATACGGAAAGAATTCTGCTTAAGTTAAGCGCTTATGGAGCGATGCCCCCTCACGCAGATGGTCGAGGCGGGCACGCTTGATATGAGCCTGGGGGCGTTTTTCAAACTCGCCTCCGGCATTCGCCGGACGCCCCTCTTTCGTTTTTCTCTGATGGTGATTCGCCCGAACAGCGATCCAACTCTGCGGCGCACTTCCACTACCTGGTCGGCCCTGAAGGGAGAGACCATCATCGCGCTGGCGCCGGGCCAACTCGTCCAGCGGTTCATCGACAAGCACCTGGCTTGAATGGGGATCGCCCTCCATCCCCGCGGCGTTTTCAATTATCTCGATACACAAATCGCCATGGTCGAAGCGGGGGAAGGCATTGGACTGCACCCCAAAAGTGAGACACGAAATTAAGGGGCAATTTACATTGAATGGAGGAGAACAATGGAGATGCCCCGACAGCAATATTCTCGCGAATTGAAAATCGCGACGATGCGCGAGCTGGATGGAGGAAAGAGTCTGCAGCTCCGGGGTGACACCCCGCGGCGCGCTCAACGCACAATGCCAAACAACTCAGAACAAAAGCTTCCCTTTCACCGCATTGGAGCTGGTAGCTGTTATTGCAGTTTGTCCGACATAGACGCGCTGCAACCTGGGTAATCGCGCTAAGGCCGGCAGTGCCGCAGGGGTGACCGCGGTGTCGAAAACGCTCAAGGATTCCAGCTGATCCAAATCAGTGAGCGATCGCACAGTGATGTCGCCGATCCGGGTGTGCATGAGACGCAGCGTGCGCAGTCGCTTCATTCCAGCGAGGACGGGCGCAGAGTAGTCGGTAATGGCCGTGCGCGAGAAGTCTGCCATGACAATATTCTTGGACAGAGGAGTTAAGGCCGCCAAATCATCGTCCTTGAATTTGTCGCCCATCACAAGGGCGTTCACCACCAGATCCGCGGAGCCTCTTGACTCATAGTCCAGAACATTCGGAAAACGCTGCTGTAGCGTCGCCAATATAGACGCAACGTCGGCCCTGCGTTTTGCAACTTCAGCAAAGTCAATTTTCCCGAAGGTTATTTCAGCCTTCACGCTCGACTCTACACCAGCGGGTGCACCCTTGATGGAATCCAGTGACGCGGTACCTGACGCTCCGTCGGCGATCCAAACTTCAATCAGCTTTAGCTGATCTGGCGAGAGTGGTGGCTTACCTCCTTTGGGCATGAAGTTGTCGTCAGTCGACGACAGCGTGATGCGGCGAAATAAATCGCTGCCCCGAAGGTCGCCGGCTTTGACGACAGCACCATGTTTGCCTCCGCGCATGATCCCGGCGTAGTTGTCTAACCGCAATCCCGCCTTACGTTTCTCCGGGCTGTGGCACGTCAGACAGTTGCGGGTGAAGATGGGCTGTATCCGCGCGCCGTAAAAGGTGTTCCCTCCTCCGATTGCTGGGTCCGTTGCGGTGCTCGCCGGCACCCCCAGCAGTTTGCGGAACGCCCCCGGCATATGTTGAGTCAGGTGATTTTCGCCCAGAGAGATCTGGCCACCGCGATAGCCCGTCCAGGCGACGGCACCGACCGCAGCCCCAAGGACGATCCAATAGATGACCTCGAGCCGACCACCGCGCCCGCGCAAGACCCAGCATATCCAACACAGGGTTATCAGGGACGCTGCGCTCCACATGTGCTGCGTGACCAGCGGCCCAGAAAAACCGCCGCTTCGCCCCAGGCACCATCCGAGGAGTGATGCGACGATGCCACCGATAAGGGCAAGGACAAGAACAAAGGGCGCTGAAGCGCGCAGATAGGGGAAGCGCTGGTCGCGCCCCACCAATTCCATGACTGGTACCAGGAGAATGAGCGCAATGGGCAGGTGCACCACCAGCGGATGAAAGCGTCCGATGAATTGCGCCCAGGCTGAGCGCTCAGTACCGTCCGGCGGCAAGAACACCAGGAGAATGAGCAAGGCCAAAATCGGTGCCGCGAGAAGTCCGACGCCAGTCGATGCGGATAGTCGATTAGGCAGAGTCATGAGTCATCAGATCTCTAAAAGAAACGGAGGACGGCGTGCCGGAATTGCTCATGCCAGGATTTCCGCAACGACGCGGGCGGGTTTCACGCTGGTCAGTTTCTGTTCCAGGCCCTGAAACCTGTAATTCAGCTTGTGATGATCAAAGCCCAGCAGGTAGAGCATCGTCGCGTGCAGGTCGCGGATCTCGACTGGGTCCTTCACGATCTCGTATCCCATGTCATCGGTCTGGCCATGAGTTATGCCCGGTTTGACTCCGCCGCCGGCCATCCACAACGTGAAAGCACCGGGATTATGATCCCGGCCGATATATTTCATTTCCTGACCGCCGCGGTTTTCTCGCATAGGTGTGCGTCCAAACTCCCCACCCCAGACCACAAGTGTGTCTTCGAGCATGCCGCGCGATTTCAGGTCGGCCAGCAACGCCGCTGTCGGTTGATCTACTTCACGACAACGATCGGTGAAGCCGAGGTTCAGAGCCTCCTTGGCGTCTGCGCCATGCGAATCCCAGCCCCAGTGATAGAGCTGAACGAATCTCACGCCCCTCTCCGCAAGGCGCCGCGCTACCAGGCAGTTGTTCGCGAAGCTGGCTTCGTCTGGTTTCGCGCCGTATTGTGCGCGCACTGAATCGGGCTCCTTGCGAATATCCATGGCGTCGGTGGCGTCCATCTGCATCCGGAACGCCATCTCGTACTGCGCGATGCGAGTGACGGTTTCCGGATTCCCGAACGTGGCATAGGCCTGCCGATTGATTTCGTCAATCGTGTCGAGCATTCCGCGGCGTAAAGGCCGCGTCACACCCGGTGGGTTGTCCAGATACAGTACGGGCTCACCGTGAGAGCGGCATTGCACGCCCTGGTAAACGCTCGGCAGAAAACCCGAGCTCCAAAGTTGCTTGCCGCCGTCAGGTGACTTGCCTCCGGAGAGCAGCACGATGAAGCCGGGCAGATTCTGGTTCACAGTACCCAGTCCGTAAACGACCCACGACCCTAGCGAAGGATACCCGAGGCGCGGATTGCCGGTATGCACCAGAAGTTGCGCTGGGGCGTGATTGAACTGCTCCGTGCGCATGGACTTGATGAAACAAAGATCATCAATGTGTTTCTCGATATGGGGCAGGCGATCCGAGATCCAATGGCCGCTCTCTCCG
>Ga0307477_10004608_pt1 | contig 10000 bp, 5 predicted proteins | sample atmos_gasesECM2C_FD_203316 | JGI IMG/M metagenome (GOLD analysis project Ga0307477, IMG submission 203316) | Hardwood forest soil microbial communities from Morgan-Monroe State Forest, Indiana, United States - atmos_gasesECM2C_515 | ecosystem: Environmental > Terrestrial > Soil > Temperate... | reverse complement strand
GTATCGCAATCAAATTGAAGTTGTTCCCGGTTTCGTGGATTGCAGCGGCTCTCGGCTTGCTGCACGTTACGCGACCCTCATCAGACCCCTGCGAACCCCAATAGAACTCGTTCACTTCTCATCGGTTTCGCGAGTAGTTGTTTTCCTTGAGCGACGACTGGATCCTGTAGGCGCGCAATGAGAACGATTCCCGCGCAGTGATCCCGCCCGTCGAATTCTTTCCTCACTCGCTCTACCGGCCAATTAGTCCCTGGCCGTCGGCCAGTGCGCACATTGTGCCAAGAGCGCTTTGGTCCTTGCACCAAAACTGTTCTTCACGCCAGTAGTTTAACTCCCATTCTCTGTCTATCCTTCGCGTGGCGTTAGGAACCGGGCAAGCAACCATCTCAGCTTCAGCGGACCCCCACCCCATCCCAGGCCCCGAGCTGACCTAAAACCCAGACGAAGTAATGAGAGTGAACGCTATTTGTGTGCGCAGTCGCTCCGTACTTTTCCTCTGGACGAAGTTCGAGGGGAGTCTCGATGAGGGGCGGTCACGTAGATTCGGGCAATCGGACTGAACTATCCCTCCGCAAAACGAGGGGTTTGTTGCAGCATGTCCTGCTGGCAATAGTTGTGGCGCTGGGGCCCGTAGCGCTGACTGGTTGCGCAGGCTTGGTTAGCGGCAACACCACCAGCAGTCCGCCCCCGCCGTCGACTCTGGACATTACGAACGTACAAGCCCCTTCCGACACGACCTCTACCTCCCAGATCGTTTGGACAACGAACGTCGCTGCCAGTTCAGCGGTCGATTATGGAACGACGACCTCGTATGGATCTAGCTCGCCGGTCGACTCGACAATGGTCACGAACCACCAAGTAACCGTTTCTGGCCTGGCTGCGGGCACTACCTACTATTACCAAGTCAGTTCGACAGACTCGAAAGGTAACCACGGGCAGAGCGGCGGGCACAAGTTCGGTACAGCGGGTTTCAGCCTGTCGGGCACGATCAGTCCTGTGACGGGGGGAAACGGGGCGACGTTGACACTGGGCGGGGCAGCGAGCGCCACGACGACGGCCGACAGCTTGGGGAATTACATATTTTCTGGATTGCCGAACGGGACATACACAGTTGCTCCGAGCCACGCTGGTTTTACGTTTATTCCGACCAACCAGAGTATGACGGTTAATGGGGCCAGCGTCGCAGGAGTGAACTTCACGGATAGTGCCGCGGCGGTGGCGCCGACGATTACCACGCAGCCCGGGAACCAGACGGTGACCGCGGGACAGACGGCTACGTTCACGGTAGTGGCGGCGGGCACGGCGCCATTGAGCTATCAGTGGCAGAAGAGTGGAGTGAACATTACGGGGGCCGCTTCGGCGAGCTATACCACGCCGGTGACGACGACGGCGGACGGCGGAGCGAGTTTCGCTGTGGTGGTGAGCAACACGGTCGGAACGGTGACCAGCGCGGCGGCGATGCTGACGGTGAATGCCGCGGTGGTGGCGCCGACGATCACCACGCAGCCCGTCAACCAGACTGTAACCGCGGGGCAGACGGCGACGTTCATGGCAGTCGCGGCAGGCACGGCGCCATTGAGCTACCAGTGGCAGAAGAACAGCGTGAACATTGTCGGGGCCTCTTCGGCGAGCTACACCACACCCGCGACGACCACGTCCGACAGCGGGTCGACCTTCCGAGTGGTCGTGAGCAATACCGTAGGTACATTGGCCAGCAGTGCGGCGACACTGACGGTGAATGCCGCGGCAGTGGCGCCTTCGATCACCACGCAGCCTGTGAACCAGACAGTGACCGCGGGGCAGACGGCGACGTTCACGGTAGTGGCGGCAGGCACGGCACCATTGAGCTATCAGTGGCAGAAGAGCGGAGTGAACATCGCGGGGGCCGCTTCGGCGAGCTATACCACGCCGGTGACGACGACGGCGGACGGCGGAGCGAGTTTCGCTGTGGTGGTGAACAACACGGCCGGAACGGTGACCAGCGCGGCGGCGACGCTGACGGTGAATGCCGCGGTGGTGGCGCCCACGATCACCACGCAGCCTGGGAACCAGACGGTGACGGCGGGACAGACGGCGACGTTCACGGTGGTGGCGGCGGGCACCGCGCCGATGAGCTATCAGTGGCAGAAGAACGGGGTGAACATCACCGGAGCCACAACATCGAGCTACACGACACCCGCGACGACGACTGCCGACAGCGGGTCTACCTTCCGAGTGATCGTGAGCAATACCACAGGGACCGTGACCAGCAGTGCGGCCACACTGACGGTGAATCCCGCGCCAGTGGCACCGACGATTACCACGCAGCCCGGGAACCAGACGGTGACTGCGGGGCAGACGGCCACGTTCACGGTGGTGGCTACGGGCACGGCGCCATTGAGCTATCAGTGGCAGAAGAGCGGGGTGAATATCGCGGGGGCCAGTTCGGCGAGCTATACCACGCCGGTGACGACGACGGCGGACAGCGGAGCGAGTTTCGCTGTGGTGGTGAGCAACACCGCAGGGACAGTGACCAGCAGTGCGGCAACGCTCACGGTGAACCCCGCGCCCGCCCCGGCCATTCAGGTGACTCCGGCGTCCATTAATTTTGGAAACGCGGTCGTTGGCATTAATTTGTCCCAAGCCTTGATCATCAAAAACACTGGCACGGCTACCTTGACCATTTCTCAAGTGACTGCGACAGGCTCGCCTTTCAGCGTCAGTGGTTTCTCACTTCCATGGAATGTCAGTGCGGGTCAACAAACTACAATCACAGTGGCCTTCCTGCCAACGGTGGTTGGCCCTGCACCTGGCAACGTCTCAATCGCAAGCAACGCTCCCACTTCGCCCACATCTGTCGGTCTCACCGGCACGGGAATCGCCGCAACCTTTACATTGGGCATCAACCCGGCCAGCTTGAGCTTTGGAAATGTAACAACAGGAACTTCTTCTGCCCCTCAAAACGTCACGATTACCAACACGGGCAATTCCAGCGTGACAATTTCACAGATTACCTTGAGCGGCGCTGGCTATTCTATGACGGGCGGCAGCGCACCGGTCACGCTCACTCCGTCGCAGAACCTCACCCTGGGCGTCCAGTTCAGTCCCACGGCCGCCGGGATCGTAAATAGAAGCATCTCGATTGTAAGCAACGCGACCGGATCGCCTGCGACGGTCTCACTGTCGGGAACGGGCGTTGCCCCGGTCCAGCATTCGGTGGCACTGACTTGGAACGCGAGTACTTCGACAGTATCTGGGTACAACGTTTACCGTAGCACGGTGAGCGGAGGTCCGTACACAAAGATCAACCCATCGTTGGTTGCGGTGCTCAATTACACAGATTCGACCGTACAGAGTGGCACGACCTACTTCTACGTGACCACTGCGGTGGATTCAAGCAGCAACGAAAGCACGTACTCAAACGAGGTATCGGCTGCAATACCATAAGAGAGCAAGATAGATGATTTCAGACGCTTTGAGTAGCGAATGGTGATTCGAGGGGCATAATCCCTGGGAGGTCTAAGTGAGGAGATCTCCTAGGTGGCCAGGCTGTGGAAAACTAAATATCCACTGGCGGCGAGGAAAATCAGGGAGTATGCTGCCGGGCTCGCGGGCAATTCGAGACTGGAAGCCTCTGTGTCCCATTGAAGTACCGTCGTGCCGGGCCCAGGCAGCCGGAGATTTCATGGACCTAAGGGGCAGGGTCAATACCTGTACTTAAACTAGACCTCCATTCAGTATCGTCAGATTTATTATGGCCGTACGCTTACGTCCATCAAGGCTCTGAGGGCCTGGACGATGAGAATTGAACAAGGCAGGAATGCCGGAAGCACACTTATTGACTTATCGGTGATATCTTCTCGAGCAAGGCGAGCTTTGTTATGTGTAGTGATGCTTCTGCCCTCAGTAGTCGTGTGGGGGTGCTCTGGCATTGTTAGTGGCCAGAACTCCGCAGCTACTCAGCCGTCCCCGCAAACCTACAGCGTCTCTGGGACGATTGGTCCGGCCACGGGCGGTAGTGGCGCGACCGTAACACTCAGCGGGGCAGCAACTGCCACAACGACCGCCAACGGAACGGGCAATTACACTTTCACCGGATTGTCAAACGGGACGTACGCAGTTACCCCTAGCCGCACAGGCTACAGCTTCAATCCGAGCGCCCAGGTAGCAACTGTCGGCGGAGCCAACGTAACCGGAATCAATTTCACTGCCACCGCGCAGACAGGCCAAACGTTTAGTATCTCAGGGACCATCAGTCCGACGACCGGGGGGAGCGGCGCCACAGTGGCACTTAGCGGCGCGGCGAGCGCCGCGACGCTTACCAACAGCTCGGGGAATTACAGCTTCACGAATTTGGCAAGTGGGACATACTTGGTGACTCCTTCAAATTTTGGGTTCGCCTTCAGTCCGGCGAATCAGAGTGTCAACATCAGTGCGGCAAGCGTCAGCGGAGTCAACTTCACTGCCACAGCTCAAACGGCTCATTCCGTAGCACTGACCTGGAACGCGAGTACTTCGACAGTCTCGGGGTACAACGCTTACCGCAGCACAGTGAGCGGAGGTCCCTATACCAAGATCAATCCGTCGCTGGTTGCGGTGCTCAATTACACGGATTCGACCGTGCTGAACAGCACAATCTACTACTACGTAACGACTGCAGTGGATTCCGGCGGCAACGAGAGCAGCTTCTCCAACGAAGTTCCAGCAGCAATCCCGTAGCCGTCGCTCCCATAGCGAGCGCTCGAACGTGCCTGGGGGCGAAGGCCTGTTTGGGATCTGCACTCAGAAAACGGCAAGCCTATTTCTATCCCGTGTTGCGGACAGGTCAGGCGCTAGGTGTACGCCCTATCCCGGTCGGTTTCCAAGAATTCCTTGATGACATTCGGGAAACTCAGCTAAGTGCCCGTCATTTGACTCAGGGCGCGGCGTGCTTCCTCTGCGATGGGAGACTTAGGATCAAGACGGATGGCTTTTTCGAGCTCGGCTCTGCCCGGGCGGAATCGTTGAGCCTGTGATATGTCAATCCGAGATGGTAACGATATGTGGAATTGTCTGGGACTTTTTTGACTGCGTCTTCCACCTGCGGCGTTAGGAGGTGCATAACCGGGTAGTCTTTTCTTAAACACAGATAACAAATAACTTACGCAGCTTTCCCCGTCTGGAATCGATCACTTTTCGAACGCTTTGAGGACAAGAGACTACGAGTTAGCCTGACTAGGGAGAATTTTTGGGATAATGTGGATAGAATGCTTCCACTCTCTAGCCTTCCGTGGTTCGGTCAAACAGATTTGGCCTTGTGAGGAGAGCGCTATTTCTTCATAAGCTATTGAAATGAAATGGATTACTGGCATTTGGGATATCAACCCAAGGCCCGTTTTCCTGGCAAGAGGCGTGCATCAACGCGGTGGTGGGGATTTTTGTCTGGCCGGGGCTGGGTTTGGCCTAACGATGGCAGATCTCGGCCCTAGCGATTGATAAGGGACGGCAGGTATTGAATTTTTGACGAGGCAGGTTATGGTTCGAAATGGTGAGATTACACCTGAAGATGCAAAGCGGGTTCTACGCCGTTATTGGTGGATTCTTCCGATCACAGTCGTGAGTTGCGGAACCATCGCAATGTCGCTCGCCATGTTTTTACCGAAGAAGTATACATCGCAGACCCTTATACTTGTCCAACAGCCCACGGTCCCGAGCGACATTGTGAGGTCCGTCGTCACGGAAGATTTGAATCATCGCCTAGCATCGATGCAAGAGCAGATTCTGAGCCGCACGCGTTTGGAACCTATCGTTGAAAAATTCGAGCTGTACCCGGAACTTCGCGGAAAAGTACACATCGAAGATTTGGTTGAGCGGCTTCGAACCTCAATTGAGGTCAAACCGCTCACATCTATGCCGGGGACCCAGAACCAAAGCCTGCCCGGTTTCTATGTCGCCGTAACTTTCAATAATGCGCAACTTGGGCAACAGATCTGCACGGAAATCACGTCCATGTTCATGGAACAGAATGCGCACGCCCTGGAACAACAAGCGGCGCGGACGACTTCTTTCCTGAGCCAACAACTGGACGAGGCCAAAACCAAACTTGACGCGCAAGATGCGAAGCTTGCCCAGTTCAAAAGGCAATATCTTGGTTCATTGCCAGAAGAGGAACAGACAAACTTGAGCTTGCTTATGGGGATGAACTCGCAGCTCGAAGCGAACACCCAAGCATTAAGCCGCGCGCAGCAGGATAAGATCTTCAATGAGTCCTTGCTCAATCAGGAGCAAGCCAACTTGGAGACCTCGCAACATCAGCCGGTCCAGAATCCGGAAACGCTGGAACTGCAGCTCACTGCACTGCAAGACCAGCTTACGGTGCTGCAAACACGCTACACCCCGGAACACCCAGACATCATCAAGCTCAAGAACAGTATCGAACAGATGAAGAAGCGGTTGGCTGAAGAACCAAAAGCAAATCCTTCGGGAACCGGAGACGCCCAAACGCCAAGAAGCGAGCCTCCTCAGATGCAGCAGCTCCGTGCAAGATTGCGTCAAGACGAACTAAATATCGCAGATCTGATTAGACGACAGGCTCAGATTCAGAATCAGATCGGAGTGTTGCAGGCACGTGTGCAGGCAAGCCCGGTGGTCGAGCAGCAGCTTAAGGAGATGACCCGCACCTACCAGAGCGCACTCGACTTTTATAATGAATTGCTCAAGAAACATGACAACTCCGCAATGGCCACAGATCTCCAGCACCAGCAGGAGGGCGAACAATTCCGTGTGCTTGACCCGCCTAGTCTCCCAGATAAGCCTTCGTTCCCGAAAAAGCCGTATTTCCTGGGCGGGGGGCTCGCCGCAGGGCTTAGCTTAGGCGTGGGAATCTTAGCGTTGATTGCAATTAGCGACAAATCGATCTACACGGAACGTGACGTCGAGCTGTGCCTCAAGCTTCCGGTCCTAGGGCTGATTCCAAACCTGGAAGTAAAGACTTTCACCGCAAAGAACACCCTGCTAGGGGAAAATGGCTATTTGCCAATTAGTACGAGGGCCTGAAGGTTCTGCTAGAAGAAGATATCCGAGGGAAAAATGAGCAGGATTCACGAGGCACTCCAGAAAGCAGCGCAGGAGAGATTATCGCAAGCGTCCTCAGGCGTAGTGCTGGACCTGGAGGATGTCGCTGCAGGCGCTGTATCTCTGTCCGATGTCACAAGGCAAGTAGCAGAACCAGCCGCCCGCAACACTTCCACTTCAGAGGATTCATCCTCCCTGAGTTTTGATGACCTTTTAAAACGTTGCGCTCACCCGAACTGGCAATTGGACCTTCGGATGAATGTCTTCCTTAAAGGCGGCGACGGGAGAATTGCTAGGGAGCAGTTTCGCACCCTGCGCTCAAGGCTCTATCAAATTGCTGCAACACGTCCGCTGAAGCGTGTGCTCGTGACCAGCAGCGTCCCAGCTGAAGGAAAAACGACTGTTGCCGCAAACCTGGCACATTCGATCATGCGTCAGCCAGACCGTCGGGTGCTTCTGATTGATGCCGATCTGCGCTCCTCGCGCATGCATGAATTGTTCGGTGCTCCCAGTGGTCCGGGTCTTACCGACTACCTTCGAGGAGAAGCAGATAAATATGCCGTCGTTCAGAATGGCCTAGAGGGGAACCTATGTTTCATCCCCGGTGGAAGCGAAGCGTCGAACCCGAGTGAATTGCTCCTTAGCGATCGGATGAGGAAATTGCTCGAGCTCGTTACGCCTGTTTTTGATTGGATCATTTTGGATTCACCCCCGGCCCTGACGGTCCATGATGCGAGTATTCTGGCAGATCTGTGCGATGGTGTACTTTTTGTTGTGAAGGCCGGAGAGACCGCCCACCAATTGGCGGAGAAAGCATCGTCAGAATTTCTGAAAAAGAATCTCCTTGGTGTCGTGCTTAATCGCGCCGAGAAGGACGCGTCCTACGGCGGCTATTACTCTGGTTATGCGAGTGACGACCGAGAGGATACTGACACGAAGTAGCCATTCACGTCGGCCCCATGCGCGAATATCCGTTCACACGCTAGCTTAGGACGTTGTAACGTCTGTAGCCCTATGAAGCGCCTCTAGGATATTTTGTCATCGGGACGAGTCCAGTCAGAACTCCAAATTCCTGTCCTCGACGCAGCGGGTTCACTCCCAGTTTCATAGTTCGAAGAGAGCAACAACTCACGGCGGATCCTCATTCCTCTACTATTTAATTATCAAAAGTCTCTGCGCGATGCGTATAACGCCGCTCACAGTATTTTAGGTACTCGCCGGAGCGCGCGTGGCCGAGCCACTTGCTGTCGGTTTGACATGCACGAATCGAGGCGCTCGGGTCTTCTTCGCGGCCTCAAGCAGACAGTATATTTCCCAGCACGTTTGTTCGAGGAATAAGGAGACGTGTCTTCTATGCTGCGATCCACATGCGTTTCCGCTGCGAATTCACCACAGCATCCGCGCCTTTCGTAAGCGGATCACCAACGGCTTTGGGTCAGCAATATCACAACAAATAAGTTGATACCGATGATGCCGGCAAGGTCCGCAATTTTTTCCGGATTGCCCGCACAGGTCGCTTTGGCGAAATTCGCTATCTCTACATCGCTCTGGGACACGAGCAAGGGGCGAATAAAATTCGAGCTGATAAAGCCCGCAGCACCCGTTACAGTTGGAAACGTTCTTCATTTTCCTTAACAGATCGAAATAACGGGCGCCGGCAGCCATGACGCGGCGATTCTACGCGCCGCGCGCGGCCGGCTGAATAGACATTGCCAGCCAATCGAGATAAGCTACCGCCCCGGTCTTGCTCTCCCCAAGGCCTATGTGGTGGCCCGCGTGAGCCATTTCTTACCTCTCTAATCTTGGGAGAATTGCTGCCCAATCTGGAGGAACCACATGAAGCGGTTCTTTCTGGTCTCAATTCTTGCTCTTATCGCGGCTCAGCCCTTAGTGGGAGCGATCGGAATTGACACTACGATATCCAAAGACCAAGGTACGGCGAGCACCACTGTCAGCACGCCGGCTTTTTCGACCACTTCAGGCAACGAACTGCTGCTCGCGTTTATTTCCGCCGACGGAGTTTCCTCGCCCAATACGACCGTAACGCAGGTCGCGGGCGGCAGCCTTACCTGGGTGCTGGTCGAAAGAACCAACGTGCAAAAGGGCACCGCGGAGATATGGCGGGCATTCGCACCGTCGGCGCTGAGCGGTGTTACGGTGACCGCCACGCTGTCTCAGAAGGTGGACTCCTCCATCACGGTCATGACCTTCAGCGGCGTTAACACCTCTGGGACAAACGGTTCGGGGGCCATCGGCGTCGTCGGAAGCGGGAATAACAATCCAGGGGCGCCAACTGCCACGCTCGTTACCAAGGGCAATGGTTCTCAGGTGCTCGGCGTGGGCAACGATTGGGACAACGCAATTAGACGGACCCCGGGGACTGGCCAGACAGTGGTGCATCAATACTTGGCGCCCGTCGGAGACACCTACTGGGTTCAAATGCAGAGCAGCCCGACTCTGTTAAGCGGAACGAGCGTGACAATCAACGATACAGCCCCAACCGGAGACCGCTACAACCTGAGCGTCGTCGAAGTTCTGGCTGCGGCAGGCGGCGGAACTACGGGGAGCATTTCGGGCACGATCAGTCCGGCGATGAGCGCTAACGGGGCCTTGGTCACGCTATCGCAGAATGGGACGACCGTCGCCAGCCTGACCATGGGCACGTCAGGAAGCTACCTGTTCAACAGCGTCGCGAATGGAACTTACACAGTGACGCCGAGCGAGGCAGGATTCACGTTCACTCCGCCGAGCCAAAGTGTCACTGTGAATGGCAACACAGCGACCGTCCAGGTTTTCAACATGTTGGCGTCCAGCGGGAGCATTTCGGGCACGATCAGTCCGGCGATGAGCGCTAACGGGGCCTTGGTCACGCTATCGCAGAGTGGGACGACCGTCGCCACCCTGACCATGGGTGCGACAGGAAGCTACCTGTTCAACAGCGTCGCGAATGGAACTTACACAGTGACGC
>Ga0307477_10004607_pt1 | contig 10003 bp, 6 predicted proteins | sample atmos_gasesECM2C_FD_203316 | JGI IMG/M metagenome (GOLD analysis project Ga0307477, IMG submission 203316) | Hardwood forest soil microbial communities from Morgan-Monroe State Forest, Indiana, United States - atmos_gasesECM2C_515 | ecosystem: Environmental > Terrestrial > Soil > Temperate... | reverse complement strand
TGAATGGCTTGCAAATCCGGCCTCCTGCCTATTGTAGGAGAAATCCACACAGTAGGAAACCAGGCAGTTCGTCGCTAAGTGACAGTAAACAAATAAGACAAATAATATGGATTGGTCGGGGCACCGAGATTTGAACTCGGGACCTCCTGCGCCCAAGGCAGGCGTACTATCTCTTAGAAGTCCTTCCTTTTCAATCTCGGTTTTGAAAACAAACGAGTTAGAAAGATATTGGTAGTGTCACGATGTACGGAAATGCGGATGCGCATGTATGGAGTCCCCTGAATTTTCCCCATAGCGAAAGGGAGGCGAAAGTGTGCCCGGGCTGTATGAGCCCCTATTCTGAGTGCGCGTTCTAAGGTTGCGCGAAAGAATTCAGCGGGCAAAAAAACATCAGTGCTATTAATTCTATCCCATTTGGGGTAGAATTATGACATGGAGACCACAGAATATACACCAGCACAGGCCTCGGCGATTGCCAATCTGCCCCTTCCCGCCGTCCACAAGCTCATCGAGCGCCGCCTCATTCGACCACGGCGACTCCGAACTGGGCGTACCGTCCTACGGATGCTCAGTAGGGAGCAAGTGTTATACCTGCGCCTTGAAGCAGAAGGCGTGCGGCTCTTGCCGATTGCCTCGCGTCGCGCAATCGCAAAGAAGATTGAGTCGTCCCCGGGAGTTGACTCCGTATTTGTTACGGAGGGCTCAGCTGTGGTGGTTCAGGTGAAATCAGTGCGCCTAGAACTCGATGAAGACTTTAAGAGACTTGAGCGTGCAGAAAACATGATTATCTCCGACCCTGAGATTATGCGTGGAACGCCTGTTTTTCGCGGGACGCGCATTCCAGTCCAACTGGTTGCGGATATGTTGAGCCAAGGAGCAACTCACGAAGAGATTCTAGAGGGCTACCCAGCACTAGATCGGGAGAAGATTGAATTGGCTCCATTTTATGTACAAGCCTTTCCACGCCGAGGCCGTCCCGCTTTTCGGCCTTGGGCAAAACGAAAACCAATTCGTACAACCCGGCACGGCCGTGGCCACGCGGCGTGACAGTGAAGCTTCTGATTGATGAATGCTTACATACATCTTTGGTTCAAATTGCTCATACGGCCGGTCATGTTGCCGACCATGTTAACTATCTTGGTCTTGGCAGCTCGAAAGACTGGCAACTCATGGCCACAATTCGCCAGCACGACTACACGTTTGTAACGAACAATCGTTCCGATTTTCTGGTTCTTCATGGAAAGGAACCGTTGCACGCAGGAGTGATCATAATCGTTCCTAACGTCATACCTCTCTATCAGCGTGAACTGTTCAGTGCGGCGCTCAGACATATTGGTGCGCGCGACCTGACTAATGCAGTCGTTGAAGTGAAATATGCAGACAATCGGATCGTGTGTTCTGAATACGGACTGCCAGGGGAATCGCGCGAATAGACTTCGTCGTGATCACTCGCGGAGTGCCTCTGCTTATGAATAAGCCAAAAGGTGTCCTGAAAATTTAGGCCCGCGCCCCTTGGCCCATCGAAGTGCACGAATAAATACCCGCGCTCGGCCACTCCAGTCTAATCACTGAATGGAACAGGAAGACGCGCTTCAACTACCTGTCCATTCACATTTTCTGAGCTAACTGCTGCAGTGACCCAATTTGCGGGAACTCTACTTTTGCAAAAGACAGTGTTGTCTCCTCGTGGCGCCGCGATTTCACCGAAGAACTCGAAGTCGTCTTGCAGATTCGGTTGATACTGTTGGCTACAGTACGCGTGAACGTGGTCATAGATTCCGCTACTCAGGTGACAACGGCCAGTAAAGAAGATGAACTCCTGGCCAGGTCTGAAGATGACTTCATTTTGATATTTGACGGACGCATTCGCTGGGACGCGACAAACAACGCGGTGCAGCCGATTGCTGCGAGTGAAATCCGTCTTGAACTTTTTGTCGGTGTCCAACGACAAGCTGCTGTAATCCTGATCTACTATTCTAACCAACGGCTTCACTTCAAATCTGGGCCTGCCCTCCTCGCTCCAATCAGTGCGCTGTTGGCCCCGAACCATACGGGCGATGAACTCCGTAAGATCAAGGCTGTAGGAGGGAAGAATAGGATGGTGCTCATCGCTGAAGAACGAAAAAACCCATTCGCCCATTGCACGGCGAATGGCTGCAATGGGTTCATTAGCTACAAGAATCTCGCGGCTTGTCGGATATCGGATCGGAAAAACGAAGTTCTTGAAATTGGGTAGCAGGTGGAGATAGCGGCGGCACGTTTCAGCACATAGAAACTCCGGCCCCGCCGCACATATCGACATTAGCTTATCGACGAGGTTGCCACAGGTGTCGCGGACTGTGAGAGAAGGTTCGCCACACAAAGAATAAACCACGACCTTGTCAAAATGGACCGGCGTTAGCGATTGGAGCTGATCGTGTAGGACGCCTCCTCCAATCAATTTCTTCTTCGCCATGTGGGTAGTATACGGGGATGCCAAGGCTTTTGGCCCAGGCCTAGAACCGCCGGGTGGCTCCCGTCCACCTCAGTCCGTGGTCTCCCCATTCTGGAATTACCATAACTTAACTTGTGAGTTATCAGTGGGCTTAATGCTTCGATCTCCGCGCCCCTGTCAGTTGGCAGAGCGGGCAAATAGGAGACGAGCCTAAAGCGTGGCATCGCTGGCTCCGATACGGGGTCCTGGCACGTGCTGACCGTGTGTTGCCATCTTGATGCAGAGGTTAGACATTAGAGTTCGCCTCGGATTTGCACATAAGGACCAACAAGACCTCGAACATCAAAGGCTCAATCGATGCGTATTCCATCCCTAATCAGGCCGGCGATTCGTTCGCTGTTTCCATGCAACACTCGATATCGTAAGCCCGGCATTTGGAATAGCGATTCCCATTCACAGAAGCTAATTACCCGAGATCGGTTTTTTAGAATTTGAAGTACCTCCGTTCTCGGCCAGAACAATTCTTCAACTAGGTTTCCAAAGCGCCTCCCGCATGCGAACGCTCTTGCTATGCGTTCCTTTTGCAACTTTTCGTCAGTTGCCTTTTCTTTACCTCTTCGAGTAAGTTCCACGCCGATATCCAAGTCGTTCAATTTGGTTCGATCGGTCAGATAACTGCCGAACACAACGACTGATTCAACGCTGTAAGCCAATTCCGACTGCTCGTTCACCCTCTTCACTCGGTCTAAGAACTCCTGAAGAACGCGATCCGCAGTTGCGCGTGAAACTGGTTTACCGGCTTTCGCCAGTGCTAGTGCATTGCCCTGAATGGTTGTCTCGTAGCGGACGATGTTCTTCTCAGGCTGGAATTCAGACTTGCGAACTAGTTCCAGCTTCACTAGCTCTGCTATCAGCCTCACTGCCTTTCGTTTGGTTATCGAAAACTCTTCCCTGGCCGTGGCGTAGCTCACGGCCCCATCTCCATAGGCTCTGAAATACTTGCGAAGATCCAGAGCATTAATTCCCGCGATCACATCGCCGCGGCTAATTCTCAATTGTCATTCTCATCTGCTTCATCCCAAATCAGATCGCACGAGTTTCCCGTCAAATTGAAGAAGCAACAGCCGGATACAGAATTCAATCATCCGCTTGCCCGGTCGCGAAGTGCCAGGCGCGAGACCCAGGATGCTATAGGTCCCCTGAATTTTGTCAGCGCCGGTGCAAAAATCCTCATAGCGCCGGTTGAATTTTCCCCACCCCCTGACGTCGTAAACCGGAGCCCACACCACTCGGAGGAGGTTCCGAAACTTGTTAAGGGGGAGAGACGTGCAAGAACTAAAAGAACTGCAACGGCAAGGAATGAGCATCCAGGCCATCAGCAAGTTGACCGGCTGAGCCTGGTGCGGGACCACCGATTTGCATTTCCGAAGATTGATGAGCCCAGAAATGCACAGGGTCCCCTGAATTTTCCCCATACTTGTCAGATGGCGGGCGATTAACTTGCGTCCGTTCAATAGTTTCTGAATAGCACTCCTGCCTCCGCCTGTTTCTGAAAATTTGTAATGTGGCGAAGCCTTTGGAATTAAACGACTTGTGAATTGAGACCTCCTGCCTGCGCGAATTCCATAGGTCAGTTTTAGGTGAAGTCAACTTTCGATAAACTACAGAAAACACGCGAGGTGTTTCGGTCGGGGCGCCGACATTTGAACTCGGGACCTCCTGCGCCCAAGGCAGCGGTAGAAATGCTATCTGATTGGTCCGCCTAGCTTTGTACTGCGTCATAGTGCATGGTTTTGGACCTATGTTGTCAGTATTTGGACCCAAGTTGGACTCAACTTTTGGCCTGAACCCCTATAGTGAGACAAATTCTTTGGGCACACTCTATCCAGTTTCCCTGCGAATGGCCCATTGGGCGTGACATTCAAGCAGTTCCGCGCTCTCAAGGCGAATTTGAAATCTCCCAGCCGAGTGACCAGCTCGGCGTATACGCTTGCTCGCCGGTTCGCAATGTGCTTCCCAGGTGGTTCCTGAACACGGACCTCACAACCGCCGAAGTGGAAATTTTACCGCCGATGTCCCGTTCGTGGATTTAATGTCGCGTTGACATAGCCCCGGCCATATTGGAAAAGGTGACCGGAACACTCGGCGCTATCGCAACGTTTCCGCTGCTGTCCGTCACTCTTACGTAGATTCGGTGCGTCCCATTAGGATATCGAGTCGTGTTTAGTGAATAGGAAAACCCCACGTTCAGTGGTGAATCCGGATATGCGAGCACAACATCGGGGCGAGCGTCTCCATAACTGGCCACGCCATCGGTCACATTGTCGACAAGTACTTCGACCTTGGTAACGTTCGCCATATCGGCAAAGGCCCAGCCGCTAACCGTTGTTACTCCGCTAATCACGGCGCCCGAAGCGGGTTGGTCCGTAGCCTCAAAAGGTGCAAAAATAACGGGAATCGTCAATTCTCCGTGCAATCGATAAATCGTCTGCCGTGCAGCCACGCAATCGCCGGCGATGACGTAAAAATCGCCCTCAAAAACGAATCCCGGTGTTAAGGAAAGATTTCCCAACGGGGCGAAGTAATTTGTCCAGTCATCCGTAGGGCTGCTGCCGGTACCCGGAGCTGCAAACCCAGTCATACTTGGATTGACGGATGGCACATACACGGTCAATCCCTGATTCTGAGTATTGACGAGCGCGCCCCAGCGCTCAGAGATGTAAATTGAGGGATTAAACGCAGGAAGATTTGGAAATAGAGTGACTGTTGTTGCCCCGTTCGTCCAAGGATTTGTTCCGCTATAAGTAATAAATCGGTTGTAATCCCGATTGGTGTAGACCGCCGGGAATTCCTGCCCCGTGATGGTGTGCAAATCGTTCCCCAGGTGGGTCGCTTTGATGTGCACCTTGAAGGTGTGAGCTTCCTCAGTCACGGCCGTCACCGTCTGTTCGACCATTACGTCTCCCAAAATTGGGTGGCCCGGCCCCCCTCCATACACTTCGCTGTACCATTGCAGCGGCTGTGCCTTTACGAACAGGGAGTCTGGTGCCACTGTAGAGGTAATCGTTGGAGTGCCTTGGTCAACATCGTCCCCACCTAATGTCGGGTTATACGTAAGATTGTCGCCGTCGCGGTAAGACGGTTGCACTTCACGGCCCGTGTCATGGCGATTGACGAAGTTCGTTCCATTCAAGCTGACCTCAACGATGCTGCCGCCCCAATTGGTTTCGACACCAATACGCGCCGTGTCTGTGGCCGAACCAGATTCCAGGTACAGGACCGAACCGATCTGATAGGTGCGTACGATCGCCTCTGCAATCAGCGTGAGTTGATCCCGATGAGAAATCTTGCCACTGCTTGCCACAATAATGATGGAAGACGGTCCAACCGTGGCGGAACTCGCAAGAGAAAAAGTGACAGACTGGCTAGCGCCCACCTCTAAGGAAAAGTTAGTTGCCGGCTGTGCGTTTACGCCGGGCGGAATTCCTTGCAGGGAGATATTGATCGTCCCAGTGAATCCGTTCAGCGGGCTCGTCGAGATTAAGACGGACGAAGTCGTGTTTCCCACGACTGCCGATGTTGAATTCGGCGAGAGCGAAACGGTGAAATCCCCCGGAGGAGGTCCTTGTGGGCCGCTGCTACATCCCACAAGAATTTCTATAAGGCAAACGAATCCCACCGCCAAAAGCGATCCCCAAAAACACCGTACATTCCTCGCCGTGGATTCCAGATCGGCCATCTGGAACGATCCTACCGCTTGCAACATAACGGCTCCGCCTGCGTTGTCACAATTGCGTCCGGGTAGTCCGGGGACGGCCCTCCGAGGAGCTGGCCGGACAGCTCGTCTCGAAGACCCGCGTCGAGAAATGCAGCGACGTAATCACGAATTGCAGCAATCGTCCTGTCTGGCCCCATGGTGCCGGTCTTAACGGCACCTCTCGCAAGCCAAACGAGGTCTGTTGGCGTGATGTGTTCGGCACCTTTCAGATTCACGGCGAATCGCGGGCCACTCAGTGACTCCCACAAGTCCTGCTCTGGGCCGCCCCATGGTTCGCGTCCGGTTCCCAACAGCATTGTCGGCGTCGTAAGTTTGCGGGCCGGTACCAAAGAAGAGAATCCATCTATGATGATTTCTGCTTTGATATGTGGGTCAGCTTGGGCCCCGAGAAGCGTTGTTACTCCCCCAAGGGAATGACCAGCCAGGGCGATGCGGGCTATATCCAACCTGCCGTTGAATGGACCGTCGGCAATTTGATTCAGCCGACTTAACTCAGTGACCACAAACTTCAAATCGTCAAGCCGGACGGACACTGCGAAGGCCAATTCGTTCGCATCATTTCCTGCGATTTGTCTAAAGTGACTGCCTGGAACCGATTCCACAAATCGTCCGTCAGGAAATTCGACGGCAGTGGCTTCGTAGGTGTGGTCAACTGAGGCCACGATGTAACCCCGGCTGGCCAAGTCCTCGAAAAGAAAGGTGTAATCCGTGAAGGTGCCAGTATACCCATGCGTGAAAACGACAATGGGATGTTGTCCCTCAGCGACGGGAGCGTCGATGCAACTATTTGTTGCTACTGTTGGCAAGCGAACGCCGATCAATTCCGAGAAATAGCTCCACACGCGAGGAGACGTGTATTCCGCAGGTTTGCAACCTTGAACGAGAGACGCGGGATACCAGAATCGCACCATAAGTTCTCTCGCGAGCACGTTACCGGCGAAGGGATCCCTTCGCGATGAGTCAACCAATTGCACGATGCGAGTTCCAACATCGCTTAGTCCACCGGGCGTGGGAGTGGTGATTGTATTCGCCGCTGCAAGCGCAGAACGCTGTGCAGGAGATACGGGAGTTTGTCCCTTGCCTTCCAGACTCACAATCTGTGGACTGTCAACGCTGCTATCCGTAATTTGAAGCTTCGCGGCATAAAGCGTTTTGGATGTGGGCTTGAAACTCACAGTGATGGAGCAGGAAGCTCCCGCCCCCAGTGTGCCGCCGCACGTGTTCATTTGAGAGAAAACCAACAGCGAGGCTGGTCCGCCGGTGACAGCAATACTCATAATCGTCAGCGTCGATGTTCCCGTGTTGGTCATTGTAATTTGTGTCGAGACGGTCTTATTGATATCGACGCGGCCAAACTGTAGCTTAGCTGGCACGAGCTTCACAGTTCCATTCGTAAGGGTGATCGCGGCTCCGCTGGTGCTGCTGGTGTCGCTGACCGACGTTGCGACAATTGCTAACGCAGTGTTTGTTGGGAGTGTCGAGGGGGCTGTGTACGTGGTTGCTTCACCACTCGCGGTGGCGGTGGGGGCTGTCGAGCCGCAGCTGGGGGAACACGCGGCTCCATTTTGCGTGAGTGCCCAGGTCACGCCCTTATTCGCGCCATCATTTTGAACCGTGGCGGTAAAGTGCTGTGTGGCGTTTACACCCATAAGTACAGAGGCGGGCGATACGGAAACAGAGATAGGCGGCGGCACGACCGTCACAGTTGCAGATGCGGACTTGGTCGCGTCAGTCACGGAGGTTGCAATGAGCGTGACCGTGGGGTTCGCCGGTACAGTTGACGGCGCGGTGTAGGTAGTCAGCGCGCCACTTGCTGTCGTTGTGGGCGTTAGGGAGCCGCAGCCTGGTGAGCATGGAGTCCCTAATTGCGTGAGGTTCCAAGTGACTCCAGCGTTCGCTGCGTCATAAAGCACCGTAGCCGTAAACCCGAACCCTGTGTTCGCAATCACACTGGCAGAGTTGGGAGAAACAGAGACCGAAATCGGCAATGGCGGAGCGATTGTTATCGTTGCCGGAGCCGACTTTGCTGTATCTGCCACCGAAGTCGCCGTAAGCGTCACTGTCGCGTTTACTGGCACCGATGTTGGAGGTGTGTAGGTAGTGGCCCCGCCGCTCGCGGTGCTCGTTGGTGCAACCATACCGCAACCTGGCGAGCATGGCGACCCGCCTCGCGTCAGGGACCACGTGACTCCCGTGTTGCTGGCATCATTTTGAATCGTCGCCGTAAATTCCTGCGTCGCGTTCACGGGCACGTTTGCGGTGGCCGGCGAAACTGAGACCGATATCGGCAGTGGCGGAGTAACCGTAACTGTGAACGAGGACGACTTGGTCGGGTCTGCTACTGCCGTCGCAGTGACCGTCGCAGTAGCGTTGCTGGCAACGCTGGTCGGCGCATCGTATTCGGTGGAAGTGCTCGTCTGCTTGCTCAGCGCGCCGGGGCCGGAAAGTTTCCAGGTGACCCCTTGGCCAGATGGATCACCAAGAACATTCACGTTGAGAGTGACGAACTGGCCCTGCGCGATAGTCTGCGATGTGCCACCAACAAAGCTGACCGAGATTAGCAGCGGGCAGCTGGGGCACTTCCCAGTCGCGCCCGAATTACAGCCGGAAAGGATCGTCGCGGCGAGACATCCCACAGCCATAAGAGCGATCCAAGTAATCCTTCTTAATCCGCGCATGGCGAAGCTCCTTTCGTCGGAAATTCCTTCACGAGTCGCAGGCGCCTGCTGCAAACGGAGACTACGGCGTTGGGGGCAATTCCGCGGGGCAGTTTGTGGTTGCGCCGACCGTGCCTCCAACGAACTGTCGTGTCGCTGAGAATTGCGGATCGCACACCACATCAGGAGAATTAGCTCCAGAGATGGTGTTGCTCTGAAAGCCGGAAAACCGCGCGATGGAGAGGTCACCGATCCGAACTTGGTGGCCGCCATTGTTAGTGATGCTGCTGGCGAACATGCCGATCGCCGAACCAGCTTGGAGTGTGACTCCGTCCAACGCGTTACCAGTAATCACGGAGGCGTTTAGAGTTATCGCCGATCCGGTCTGAAGTGCGACCCCGTTTGCCGCGTTGCCGGTTATTAGGGCAGAGCCCAAGATGACGGTGTTGTGCGAGACGGTTCGAATGCCGTTACCGGCGTTATTCTGGATGGTAGGGTTTGCTGTGAGATTTCCGGGAGCAGTTCCAAAAGTTCCGCCGTTTCTCATCACCACCCCATCGGACGCATTGCCTGTGATCTGTCCTCCGAACAGAGCCGCCGACCCTACTCCGACTGATAGGCCCACGTCAGCATTGTCCTGAATGACGCAATCGATTAGCTTCACACGAGCCCCAGCGCCGACACCAACGCCATCGCCGAGACTGCCCTGAACGGTTACTTGTGTGAGCACGCAGAAACTGTCATCAAAACAGCCAACACCCTCTCCGCCGCCGGCTATCGTCAGATTGTTCAGCGCGATGTTCAGCGAGCCGGAGATCTGAACGGTGTCAAAGTTGGGATCACTCCCGCCATCAATCGTCGCCTTGGTGTTCCCTTGTAAGGTGATGCCATTCAAGCCTTGGATCACCACATTCTCGTGGCACGTCCCCGAAATCAGCAGCACCGCAGGGTGCAAGTTGCCAAGCAGCTTCAGCCCGTCGGCAATCGTCTTCACACGCGCCGCTGGATTCCCGCATTCCACTCGAATCTGGACCGTATTCGCTGGCAACGCAGTGGCTTGACTTGGCGCGCTGACTCCCGCTTCCTCGGAAGCCTTTCCGCCTCGCGGACCTGACTGCCCATGTGCCGAGAACG
>Ga0307477_10004606_pt1 | contig 10007 bp, 10 predicted proteins | sample atmos_gasesECM2C_FD_203316 | JGI IMG/M metagenome (GOLD analysis project Ga0307477, IMG submission 203316) | Hardwood forest soil microbial communities from Morgan-Monroe State Forest, Indiana, United States - atmos_gasesECM2C_515 | ecosystem: Environmental > Terrestrial > Soil > Temperate... | reverse complement strand
CGGCGGCGAGCGGCACGTTGCCGATCGAGCAAACGAAGCTGATGATGGCGACGAAGGGTCCGACGAAGAGGTTCTCAACGCTGGTCCAGAAGCCATGCCCGTGGAGGAACACGGCGTTCCAGATGCCGGCTGGCACGAGAGCGGCTAGGAAGCCAGCGACGACATACCCGATTACCAGTTCCCGGCGCAGCATGGTGAGGTCGGCCATCGAGTAGGCGGCGGCGTCCGCCCAACCGCCCTTGGAGCGCAGCTTCTTGGACCACGGCTCGCGCTGGAGCTGTGTGTTCTCCGGGGGGCCGTGCTGGTGCTCGCCTCCATCCGCGTTCGTGAGTCGTTGACGGGCTTCGATGACGAGCCGTCCTCGTAGCCACAGGCTGCCCAAACTGGCGAGCAGGACGACCATGATCACCCCGCCGACGAACTCACTGGCGGCGAACTGCCAGCCCATAAGCACGACGAGCACGATGCCCAACTCGATGACAAGGTTGGTGGACGCGAACATGAACACCGAGGCGGCCACGAAGTCCGCTCCTTTGACGAAGATCGACTTGGCCATGGCGGTCGCCGCGTAGGAGCACGACGAGGAGGCCATCCCGTACCCCGAGGCCCGGGCCACCGCGGCGGGGCGGTGATCGCCGAGCTTGGCTTGCAAGGACTCGCGGCTTACGAAGGCCTGGACAGCACCGGACAGTCCAAAACCCAAGACAAGAGGCCAGAGCGTCTCCCAGAACATAGAAAACCCTTCGCGCAAGCTCCGGGCGATGTCGTTGAGCCAGGCGATGGTGGCAAGCATGGCCATGGTCAGAATTCCGGTTACGAAGTGCTGGAAACGGTCACGACCGCAGCAGCCGGGCGATGGCGGCGGACGCCTCCTTCAGCTTGGCTTCTGACTCCTGGCCTCCGTTTTTCACGGCGTCGGCCACACAGTGGGCAAGATGGCCGTCAAGCAGCTCCAGGGCGGTGGACTGCAGGGCCCGCGTTGCGGCCGAGACCTGTTCGAGGATGTCGATGCAGTACCGGTCGGCAGCGACCATCCGCTGCAGACCTTGGACCTGGCCCTCGATTCGCCGGAGACGCTTGAGGACCGCATCCTTGTTGTCGCTGTAACCGTACGTTGCCATGGGCAGATACCCCCTACAGGTACCGAGTATATGCCCAGGCCTTGGCTACAATCGACTTACGGCAAGGCCCCCGCCTGGAACGCCTCCTGGAGGGCGGCCTGCAGCGTGTCGGCGTGGAGTTCACCGATGTGTCGTCCTTCGATCTTGCCGCTCGGTGAGATGAAGACGGTGGTCGGCAAGCCGTAGAGCCCGTATTCGATGGCAGTCGTCCCCTCGCCGTCCGAGACTGTCGGGTACGTCACGTGCACCTGCGCCAGGAAAGCCTTGGCCGCGCTGGAACTGTCATTGGCGTCGACGCCGAGAAATACGACCTTCCCATGCAGGGCACGGTAGGCCTGTTCCAAAAGGGGCATCTCGGTTCGACAGGGCACGCACCACGACGCCCAGAAATTGATCACGAGTGGCTTGCCTCGAAACGACGCCAACGTGATCGTCCGGCCCGGCGCACTCAGGCTTGCCAGCGAGAACGCCGGAGCCGGTTGCCCCGTGCGGCCGACCAGAGCCCCGGAGTCGGCGGCCGTGGGCGAGCGCGACGCCGCTTGCCAGATGGCGACCGATGAAAGTCCCGCCAGGAAGATCGCGACCACGACCAGCCACCTCCGGCGAAGGAAGCGCCTGCCCAGGGGGCAGGTCGTGGCGACCCCTATGAGCGCTTGGTCTGCGGTCGGATTGCCGGCGTCCCCCACCGGCATCAGCGATCCGCCCTTTTGGCACGCGCGATCACCGCGTCGAGTCCGGCGGCCGTGACCGGACCCACGATCTTGGCCACGACGACCCCGTGGGGGTCGATTACATACTTGGACGGGGGGTTGTCCACGCCGTAGTCGAGGGCGATGCGCCCACCAGGGTCGGTCAGCACCGGATACAGCCCGCGCCAGCTGCCCAGCAACGAACCAATGGCCGACACCGAGTCTTCGAACACGACACCGACCAAGATGGCGCCGCGCTCTGTAGCAAGCTGCGCCTTGGCGAATCTCACCAGTTCCGGTTGCTCGGTCCGGCACGGGACGCACCAGCTGGAGAAGAAGTCGATCACCACGAACTGCCCGCGCAGTGCATCGAGGTCGAAGGACTGACCAGTGATGGTCGGGCCGCCAATGGCGGGTGCCTGATGACCGAAAAGCGGACTGTGGGCTTGGTACTGGGTGACTGGTGGCGCAGTGGCCACCACGGCGATGACCGCCACCATGGCCAGCCCCACCGCTGCAGCCACCCAACGAACCGGGTGCCTGGGGAGCCTCGGCCGGCGCCCTGGCCACGCCCTGAGCGCATCCGAAGTGGTCGGCTCGGTCAATGTCCGGACACTCAGATCGGTGGCCAGCCGTAGCGGGCGAAGATCCGCTGCAGGGGCCGGAACCACGCTTCCCAGGTCCCGGTCACGAAGAGGGCGCCGATCCCGACGAGGAGAGTGCCGCCCGCGAGTTCGATGCGACGGCCGCGGCGGCGGAGCCAGGCGAGCGAGCGACCGGCCCGGTCGAGACCAACGGCGAGGGCGATGAAGGGAAGCCCGAGCCCGAGCGAGTACAAGACGAGAAGCAACGCTCCCCATGCCACGGTCCGAGTGGCGGCGGCCGCTGCCAGGATGGTGGCGAGGACTGGCCCTATGCACGGCGTCCAGCCAGCGGCGAAGGCGACGCCGACCCCGAAGGCTCCCGCGGGACCCCGGGGGAGGCGGGCCAGGTCGAAGCGCCGCTCTCGCAGCAAGACCGGGATCCGAAGGAGCCCGATCATGGACAGGCCGAGCACGATGATGCCCACCCCCATGGCCCGCACGATCGTCGGCAGCAACCTGAGAACGAACGAACCGAAGAAGGCCGACGCCACGCCGAGCGCCGTGAAGACCAGGGTGAAGCCCGCGACGAAGGCCAACGAGGCGCGCAACTTGGTGGCCCGGGCTTCCTTGGTGCTGAGCGCCGAAGTGGGAAGAGCCGAGATGTACGAGACGTAACCGGGCAGGAGGGGAATACAGCACGGAGAGGTGAAGGAGACGGCCCCGGCCACTACGGCAACGAGCGGCAGCAGGACGGGCGACACCAACTATTCACAGTAGTAGCTGGGTCGCTCGCCCAGCATCTCTGACGGTCGGAGCGCTATCCGAGGGTGCAGCTGTGGGGCATCGATAGTGCGCAGTAGGCGCCCTGGCCGAGGTGGGCGAGGGCGAAGGCGGAGATGACGCCGAGAACCAGGCCCGGGACCAGGAGCACTGGCCACCACAGCGCTGGCACCGACGCCCCGGTCGGCTCGCTCATCGCCGAGAGTCGCTCCGCCAGTCCATCGAGCGCCGAGAAGGCCGCCAGCGTCGGCTCCGCGCTTTCGACCGCCACAGCTAGCAGCGCGCCACGCAGGCGTGCTCGAGCCACCGGGTCTTCACCGGCCGCCGTTTCGTCGGCCCAACGCTCAAGAGCGAGGCGAAGCGCTCGGCAGCTGGCCTTAGCCGGTGGCCAGAACCACATGGCGCGCTCGACGGCGGTGGCCAGTGCGAGATAGCGGCCGTGCCCGAGCCGCAGGTGGGCCGCCTCATGGGCGCAGACCAGCTCGAGCTCGGCAGGCGAGAGAGAGTCGAGCAAGCCTCTCGTGACGACGACCTGGCCGGGTCGGCCCCTCCTGCCGGGCACGCTTACCGCCCGCGGGCGGCTGTGATCGAGGACGACCACCTCATGGGCGCCGTGGCGATGGAGGCGCCGGGCCACGCCCGGCTCCAGCCACGACCGCTCGGTGATACAGCGCCACCGGTGCAGAGAGTGGGCGGCGATCAGGAGCACCGACGCGCTCACCCCGAGCACACCCCAGGCGACGACGGAGCCCGACGGGATCAGGTGGCCGAGCATGGCATCGCAGGCGCGGGCCACCCTGGGCAGGCCGACCAGGCGAAGAACCGAGGACAGGGAGGTCGCCACGCCGGCCAAGACCACCAGCGCCGAGCCCGCGGCCAGGGCAGCCACGCAGAGCGCCGCCCACCATCCCTGGGGCAAACGGCGGCCCAACACGCGAGCCAGGGCCGGCAGCGCCAAAAGGCCCAGCCCGGCTGCCGCGGCAACGACGATCACAGCTTGCCCCGGTCTGCCAGAATCCGCCGCAGCTGGGTCCTGTCGGCGTCGTCGAGGCGGTCCAGGAAGTTGGCGAGGGTGGCGGTCCGGTCTCCGGTCACGCTCAGCACCTCGTCCATCCGGCTAGCCGCCCACTCGGCTCGGGACGCGGTCGGGTGGTAGGCGAAGGCCCGCCCATCCTTCTGCCGCTCTAGCCGTCCCTTCTTGTGGAGGCGCGCCATCGTGGTCATGACCGTCGTATAGCGAAGATCCCGCTCGGCTGGCAGCCGGGCGTGGACCTCGGAGGGGATGAGCCAGCCGCCGTCGTCCCACATGACGTCCATGACGGCCTCTTCGAGGGCGCCCATCGGAAGCCGCTTGCCTCGCATCGCAACCTTTCGCTGAGTCCTCACGGCACCCGATTCTACGATCCGCTGTCGCAGGCCACCGTGTCAGCCGATCGGGCTGCCGGTCGCCGGTGCACGGGCCACCAAGCTCGACTCCCTGCCCCCATTGGGGAAGTGGGAGGAGAATGCGGCCAGCCGGCGGTCGCCGGGCCCGGTCAAGCGGATCTGGGCGCCCCAAGCCGTAGTGACCACGGGAACCGGCACCCCCGCGTAGGGGCTCCGGGCGAGGTAGCGCTGTGCGCCCCGCGTCGTTGGGCCGACGAACTGCTGAAGCTCTGTCCCGTCGGCCGCCGACGGTTGAGCCACACTGATCTTCGGTTGGACAACGCCCGCACCGTCGCAGGCGTTAGCCAACCGATGCGGCGCAACCTTGTGTGCCGGCACCGCAAAGTCCGTTCACCTCGAACTGAACTGGCTGGAACGCCACGGCGGGTTGCCCTACATCGAGCTGAATGACGGCATGGGGCAACAACGGAATGTCGCGGGGGTTCCCCGTGTATCGCTTGCCGTTCTCGTAGGCGACGACTGTGCCCTTCGCTGGACCCACTTGGTCGGGACTCAAGGACTGCTGCCATACGTCGAAGAATTGGCTGAGGGTGAAGGTGTGCTTGTAGGGCGATTCGACATGGATGACCCCGTCGTTCGAATGCGCGTGGAGCCAGTACAAGCAGCCGTTCACGCTATTGTCGATGAACAGGCCGTTAGCAAGATGCTCATCGAGCCTCGGAGCCGCGATGCCGGCGCCGGCCGGAAGGCGCTTCGGCTGGCCATTTACGTAGATGTGGACGAGCGCGTGGATGTGGTACTTGACCATCTGATCTGCGGCCGTACGGCACGTGATCCCGTCGACTGGGGCACCGGCCATCGTCGTGTCGGCCGATGCCAGGTCGGGAACGTTCTGAACGGCAACGCCTTCAGGCCCGGCTGATGTGACGGAGGAGTTCCCTCGCGACAGCCAGAGCCCCAGGCCCAGACCGACGAGAAGCAGGAGAAGCGCGGCCGCGGCGACTGGAGCCCATCGACGACCCGCCAGCTGAGCATGCGGCTCCGGGTGGGATGGTCCGCTGGCGAGATCGTCGTCGTGGGTTTCGGTCACACGATCACCTCGTGTCCAGCGTCTCGGTCACCGTGTTGGTGGCCGTGACGGTTCCTAACGAAGATTGCTGGCGCGGGTTGATAAAGCAGATTCCCGCCATTACGCGGCGCGTGCCTGGCCTCGACACCGGCCTCGAGCCTGGTGTACCGCCTTGTGGCCGGCAGTCGCCTACTCGTTGGAGTGTGTGCAAGTGTTCCTCTGCATTGCGTCCGCCGGACAGACAAGTCCATGGTCTCGAGAGCAATGAACCCTCGCCTAGCAGCGATCTTCGGAAGGAGTCCACTTCCCCGCGCTGGCGTGCGAGGGGCGGTATACGACGTCGCGACGCTTCGTTTGTGCTTTCTTCTCCATGACTCCTTCTCGAGCGAACTCTAGCCCATAGACTACTATTTCTGGTAGTAGCTAAGTCAGCCGCACCAGCGTCGAACTCGACTGGTAACACCGCGCTGGGCGGTTTCTCGTGAGACTCCTTCGAGAGCCGCTTGTGGTTCTGCACACACGGAGCTTCAGGAACTCAGCTGTTCGATTGCGACTACGCGCCGGCCATCCCGGAATGCGTGCTCTATAAAGAGCACAAGTGATCGGGCACCTTGTCACCCTCCCGTACGACAATTATTTCGTCAGGGCGCGCGTCCCGCCGACGCTCCGCAATGTCGGCTCAGTGCGTCACGGCGCCGCCCCTCGAGGTTGAGCCCAATGTCTTGGGCTCAAGACCCAGGACCGCACCTCGCGCCATCCAGCATCAAGTCTCCTCGGTCTCCGCCACGCTCCTCGAAACGGCACGGGCTCGATGGCAGCAGTGGTGAGACTGGCGAGTTCACAGGCTGCCGCTAGGGGAAAGCTTGGAGCCGGCGAGGGACCCTGGTGCGAGTGGTCGCCCGCGTGCTACTACTATTCACTGCCGTAGTTACGCCCTCAGCAGTAGATGCCCATCGACGAGCAAGGTAGTCAGCGAGCATGTCCGACTGGATTCCCCGGGTGTCACGCTCGAGCCTCGTGCGCACCGCCAGGGTTGTTTCGATCGTGATCGCCGCGGCCGCCGCAACGGCATTGGTCTTGGTTGTCGTATCAAAATCGACAACACCGTCGCGGCCCCCAATGCGAGCCTCGCCCGGACATCGTGTCGTCCCACTGGCTCTTTACCGTGAGTTCGCCGTTCTCAGTCGGGCCGGCACCGACGTGTGCCAAGACATGGGCAACCTGCCGGCCATCGAGAGCTACATCTCTGCCTTGCCCGCTACGGCACGCATGCAGGGATCGTGTTGCTCGCCCATGGACCTTCAACGCTTCGCCGAACAGATGAAGGCTCTCGAGGCATACTCTGCAATCCCGGAGGTGCCGTCGGATCCCTACGACATCTCCAAATCTCAGGCAGAAGAACTCCTGGGGTTCTACAACACCGTTTCACTCGATCCCACCCAGCAACGCGTCTACGACGTGGCCCAATCCCAGACCACGGATCACGGGTGGTGCTGTTGTCAGTGCTGGGCTTGGTACACCCACGCCGGCCTCGCCAAATACGTCATCACGCAGGATGGATTCGGCTCCCAGCAGACGGCACAGTTGATTGATCTCGAAGACTGCTGTGGAGGATCGTGAGCGAACCCTCTTTGGCGTCCTGTCTTAACTCCGATGTCAAATGATGAGGTCGCGCGCAGAGGGACAGACGCACTCATTGAGATATAGATAGAACACCGGGGGGCGTTGGAAACTCACTGGCCTTCGGCAGCAGGGTAGCGGTCCCCAGCCTGTGCTTCGCGAAGTTCGTCGACCTCCGCTCGCAGCCGGGTCAACTCCTCTTGGGAAGCCCGATCAGGTGTCGACATGGGCGCCGACTGTCGGTTGTGTCCGCCGCGCATCATTAGCCACATCATGGCGCCCATGCCCACCGGGCAGGCCAACGCACACAGACCGTAGAACAGACCTGGGACAACGCCGAACAGTTCAACCATCGTGCCACCTCTTGTGCCGCGGGCTCGACCTGATCCTACTACATTCAATAGTAATAGCGTCTGAATCGGGCGGTGCCGATCTACCGGCTAGTGTGGCGCCGTTACTACAGAGAAGCAGAGGCGGCCGAGCGTCCGTGAGGGCCGGTGGCGTTCTTCGTCGGCGTTGAGAACCATCGACCTACGTGCTCGGCCATCTGGGCCCGGATGAGGCCGGCCGAGATGATCACACCCACCATGGGTATCGACGTGTGGATCTGGCCCCGCCCCTTTATGTGCACCACCGGGACACCGGCGGCGGACAAGGCCTCGGCGTAAGCCGTCCCCTCGTCGCGCAGGGGGTCGAACTCGGAGGTGACCACGACGGCGGGCGGCAGGCCGAAGAGCTCACCCCGCAACGGCGCCGCCCTGGCGTCGGTGCGGTCGGCGGGATCGGCGTAGAGGTCCCAGAACCACCGCATGGTGGGGGCGTTGAAGATGTAGCCCTGGGCGTGCTCACCGTAGGACGCACGACTCGTATCGCTATCGGTCACCGGGTTGATGAGCAGCTGCCCGGCGATAGTCGGTCCCCCGGCGTCGCGAGCCAGCTGGCAGACTACGGCGGCCAGGTTGGCGCCCGCGCTCCACCCCGCCACGCCCAGCTGGCCGGCGGTCCCACCGAGCTCTTCGGACCGGGCGGCTATCCACCGAACCGCAGCCCAGGCGTCCTCGGCCGCGGCCGGAAAACGAGACTCCGGAGCGTGTCGGTAGTCGACCGACACGACGACGGCGTCGGTGCGGGCGCACAGGTCCCGGCACAGCCGGTCGTCGGTGCCGACGTTGCCGAGCACCCATCCCCCGCCGTGGAAGTAGGCGAGCACCGGGTGCGGGCCACTCGTCGCCGGCCGGTACAGGCGGTAGTCCAGGTCGCCGGCCGCACCAGGCAAGGTGCCGTCGAGTACCTCACCCACCTCGGGTCCGGGCGGGGCCACCGCTGCCGAGGCGGCCATGACCATGCGGGCCTGTTCGACCGGCATCGATTCGAAGGCGGGCATCCCGAGCTGCTCGAACATCTGCAGCACCAGGGCCACGTCTGGTTGGAGCCTTCTCACCACCCCGTCGTGGCACTGTGCACCGCCGGGTCCCGTCAAGGCGAAGCCGAGATAGTCCTTGGCCACCACCTCTTCACAGGCGCCGCGGTAGCTGTCCACCCCGCCGATGTAGGGCAGGAACATCCGGGGCTTGCCGGGCACGTTGGCGCCCATGTACCAGGAGTTGGCGAGGGGGTGCAGGGTGACCGCCGCGCAGTCGGCCACGTGCTGGTTCCATCCCGCCTCGGCCGTGTCGGTGGGTTCGACGGCGTCGAACCCGTGCTCACGCATGTAGGTGAGGCAGTCGGCGACCCAGTCGACGTGTTGCTCGATGGAGACCGCCATGTTGGACAGCACCGAGGGGCTGCCCGGCCCGGTGATCATGAAGAGATTCGGGAAGCCCGTGGTCGTGAGGCCCAGATAGGTGGAGGGTCCCGCCGCCCATTTGTCCTTGAGGGTGATGCCCTGGCGGCCGGTGATGTCCACGTTGACGAGCGGCCCGGTCATGGCGTCGAACCCGGTGGCGTACACGATGGCGTCGAACTCGAAGGACTCGTCAGTGGTGTCCAACCCCCGCTCGGTTATCGAGGAGATCGGCGTCTTGCGAAGATCGACGAGCCGGACGTAGGGGAGATTGAAGGTCTGGTAATAGCCGGTGTCGAGGCAGGGCCGTTTCGTGCCGAAGGGATAGTCCTTGGGGCACAGGGCGTCGGCGACTTCGGGGTCTTCCACGACGGCGCGGATCCGCTCACGGATCATCTCGGCTACGTGCTCGTTGGCGACCGGGTTGAAGAACTGGTCGTTGAACACTCCCAAGATGGCGAAGAGCTCACCCTCGTTCCACGCCCACTCGAAGCGCTGGCGACGTACTTCTTCAGTGGCGGTGACACCGCTCACGTCGGTGACCTCGGTGGGGATGCCGCCTCGCGACCACCGGGCCTGGTGCCGGTAGGCGGCCCGATCGGCCTTCAGGGCGGCCAGCCGCTCGGCCGAGGGCGGGCCGTTGTGGGCAGGCACCGAGAAGTTCGGGGTGCGCTGGAAGACCGTCAACGACGACGCCTGGGCGGCGATCAAGGGGATCGCCTGGATGCCCGACGATCCCGTGCCGATGACGGCGACACGCTTGGAGGTGAAGTCGACCTCCCGGTGCGGCCATTTGCTGGTGAAGTACGTCTCCCCCCGGAATCGTCCGGCGCCCTCGATGTCGGGCGTCTTGGGCAGGGACAGACAGCCGGTGGCCATGATGTAGAAGCGGCACCGGATTTCGTCGCCGTCGTCCGTCGACAGCCGCCACCGGTTGACTTTGTCTTCCCAGGTGGCTGTCACAACCCTGGTCGA
>Ga0307477_10004604_pt1 | contig 10009 bp, 5 predicted proteins | sample atmos_gasesECM2C_FD_203316 | JGI IMG/M metagenome (GOLD analysis project Ga0307477, IMG submission 203316) | Hardwood forest soil microbial communities from Morgan-Monroe State Forest, Indiana, United States - atmos_gasesECM2C_515 | ecosystem: Environmental > Terrestrial > Soil > Temperate... | reverse complement strand
GGAGTCAATAGCCATGGCGGCATCAGTCTGGGCACTCGTCCACGGGAAATTGGGCGTGATGAGATCAAGCAGGCAGTGGATAAAGCGCGCACGATTCCGTTGCCGCCAGACCGCGAGATTCTCCATCTGCTGCCGCAAGAATTTATTTTGGACGATCAGGCGGGTGTGCACGATCCGCTGGGCATGATGGCGGCGCGACTGGAAGTGCGCGTTCACATGGTAACGGCCGCGACCAGCGCCACGCAGAATGTGATCACGGCGGTGAACAAGGCCGGAGTTCATATCGATGACACTGTGTTCGAGCCGCTGGGGGCTGCCGATTCGGTGTTGCGCGCCGATGAGCGCGAAATGGGCGTGTGCCTGGCGGATATCGGCGCAGGCTCGACCGAGCTGATTGTGTTTCATCAGGGGGCGGTCGCGTACACAGGAGTCATTCCAGTCGGCGGAGATCACTTCACCAGCGACTTGTCGGTGGGCTTATGTACACCGCTGGCGGAGGCGGAGAAGATCAAGAAGGCCTACGGCAATGCCATCGTCACGCTGATTCCCGAAGGAAACGAAGTGGAGGTGCCGTCGGTTGGAGACCGGCCATCGCGTCTGCTGCCGCAACGCCTGGTGGCCGAGATTCTGGAGCCACGAGCGCGTGAGTTGTTCGAAATGCTGCGCGAATCGCTTCGGCACAGCGGCATGTTCGACGCCTGCCTCGCGGGAATCGTGCTGACCGGAGGATGTTCACGACTGCCGGGGATATTCGACGTGGCGGAGTCGGTGCTGCGGCGGGCAGTACGGCTGTCATGGCCAACGCCGCTGGCCAGGATGCCAGCAACGTTGGCCGAGCCAGAATTTGCCACGGTGCTGGGCATGGTGCACTACGGACAGCGGGCACGGATTGCGCGCGGGCTTCAAGAAGAGCGTTGGGGATCAAGGTTGAAAGCAATGCTAGTGGGGTGAAGGAAGCCAGTGGTCGGTGGTCAGTGATCAGTGATCAGGGGTCAGCTAAGAACAGTAAGAACAGAATCACGCAGTAGGTTTTGATTTTACTGACCACTGACCACTGCTTGCCGACTCGTGAACGAATTGACAGAGAAAACTCAAATCAGGTGGACACAAAATGAAAAACGATTCAATGAAAAGCGACTCGAAGATTCGCATCAGCTTTAACGAAGAGCCTCGGAACGATGCCAAAATCAAGGTGATCGGCGTAGGCGGGGGCGGCGGCAACGCGGTCAACCGCATGATTGATGCCGGAGTCGAAGGCATCGAGTTTATCGTCGCTAACACCGACTTGCAGGCGCTGCGCATGTCGCGCGCCCCGGTCAAGCTGCAGCTCGGCGTGAAGCTCACCAACGGGCTGGGCGCGGGGGCCAATCCGGAAGTGGGACGCAAGGCCGCGCTGGAAGACTCCGACAAAATCATTGAAGCGCTAGAAGGCGCGGACATGGTGTTTGTGACCACCGGCCTCGGCGGTGGCACTGGAACCGGTTCAGCTCCCATCATCGCGTCACTGGCTTGCGAAATGGGAGCACTAACGGTCGCCGTTGTGACCAAGCCGTTCGCCTTCGAGGGGAAGCGGCGCATGGCGCAGGCCGAGCGTGGCATCAGTGAGCTTATGGAGTCAGTGGACACAACTATTGTGATCCCCAACGAAAAGCTGCTGGCGGTAGCAGAGAATGCCGGGTTTTTCGAATCGTTCCGCATCGCCGACGATATTTTGCGGCAAGGCGTGCAGGGGATTTCGGACATCATCACGATTCCCGGCATCATCAACCGCGACTTCGCCGATGTGAAGACGATCATGGCCCGCATGGGTTATGCGGTCATGGGAACCGCCACAGCCAGTGGCCAGCGCCGTGCCACGGAAGCGGCACAGCGCGCAGTAGCATCGCCGTTGCTCGAGGCTGGGGCGATCGACGGTGCGCGCGGAATTCTGATTAACATCACGGGCTCGGCTTCGCTGAAGCTGGCGGAAGTGCAGCAGGCGTGTTCGATCATCCAGAGCGCCGCCCACGAAGATGCCAACATCATTTTCGGCGCGGTCATGGACGAGAAAATGAAAGACTCAGTGAAAATTACCGTGATCGCCACGGGCTTCCGGGAATCGAGCACAGCGCGCCCGCGACCTCAGCAAACCCGCAACTCGTTTGCAGCCTCGCACGACGATGCAATGGATTTCCCCGACTCAGTCGATCACCGAGACCCGGAACCCGAACCTACGATGGATGCGCCGCCCATGATCATGGAATCAGCGCAGGCTGCGCCTGCCCGTCCATCCGCGGAAGTGATCTCGCTTGACACCATGCGCGGAGCGATGGTCGCAAACTTCGAGCAGGACGATCTCGACGTGCCGGCGTTCCTGCGCAAACGCGGCGATGTGATGTAAGGGAGCGAGCGCTGCAACGATTTGTTCGAAGAAGAAAAAAATGTGCAGCGCGTAGAGCGGAGATTGCCGCCCTGAGTGAAAAGCTTTTCCCATTGCCGGTATCGTCCCAGTAACGGGGTAACCGGTTACCGAAGGCCTCGGTACCCAAGTAATTGACGCGTATGTGACTGTTCCATAAAGGTTTAAGCAAAAACCAATGTTTTGGTGAAAATAAACTTTCTTGTTGCCATAAATGCGTTAACTCTCGTACTATCGCGAAGTTGAGCGAAATGAGCGGTGGCGCCCGTCACTGGCAAGGTTCGTGCATCAAATCGATTATGAGTTCCGGGGAATAGGGAATAGAGAAGATGCCTAAGCGAGCGCGCTCTCTTCGTTTGCTATTAGCCGCGTTGACCTGGTTTGGATTCGCCCAATTAATGTGGGCAGCACACGTCAATACGCACGCGCTGAATACCAAGAAAGCAAAATCCCAGAAAATCAGCGAGAGCCAGCGAACCAGACGTCACATGCGCCGCCTCGCGCGTGCGCGAGTCACTCGGACGTCCGTCGGCACTCGCCGGCATCGATACCACGAACGCTTCTACGCCAGTTCTTTCGCGAATGACATTGGCCAGAATGACATAACTGCCGGTGAAGAGCCGATGGTACGACAGGCCGCCATCGATGCTTTGGGCAATATGAACGGTACTGTGGTCGCGATTCAGCCCACCAGTGGACGGATACTGGCCATGGTGAATCAGAGACTTGCTCTTTCCAGCGGCGCCCAGCCCTGCTCAACCATCAAACTTTCTGTTGCGCTCGCCGCACTCAGCGAAGGCCTGATCTCGAAAGATACCGAGATCGCTCTCGGACGTCGCAGTCACATGAACCTGACCGCTGCGCTTGCGCACTCCAATAATGCTTACTTCGAAGCGCTGGGTCGCAAGCTGGGCTTCGAAAAAGTGGCCTATTATGCTCACGAATATGGATTGGGTGAATTAGCTGGCTACGACATTCCGGCGGAACAGCCGGGAACCTACCCCGAGGAAGTGATTCCCGAAAAGCTTGGTGGCGTAGGCAAGATGTGCTCGTTCGGTGAGGGCATCTCGATGACGCCGCTGCAACTTGGAGCCATGGTGGCAGCCATCGCCAACGGCGGAACCCTCTATTATCTCCAGCACCCCACAACTCCCGAAGAAGTGGCCGACTTCCAGCCGCGGGTGAAGCGACAACTGGACATTGCTCCGTTAGTGCCGGAAATTTCTGATGGCATGATGGGAGCGGTGGAATACGGCACTGCACGCAGTTTGCGGCTTAACTTCAGCGAGGAAGAAATCCTGGGCAAGACCGGAACCTGCTCGCATGACGGTACGCGCTTCGGGTGGTTCGCTTCCTATGCGAACACGAGCGCAGGCCGAGTCGTAGTGGTGGTATTCCTCGAGGGCGGGCGTCCGACGTTTGGTCCCAAGGCCGCCGAGATTGCAGGACGCATGTACCGCAATTTGTATGACCACAATTTCTTTATCGCCGGATCAAGTCAGCCCGCCAGCGCCGGCGCAGCAGTGGTGAAAGTCAGCGACACTCCATAACAAATCTAGAGACACTCCACAACAAATTCAGAGTTTGCCAGGGCCTCTCGCAAAGAGAGGCTTTTTTCTGACCCCGACTTGAACGCAAGTTCGCAAGTCATCTTAACCATTTCTAATGGAAGAACCTTCCTCAGAATGCCGATATGCAAAAAGGGCGCGAAAGAAAGAAACGACTATTGCGCGAGAGAGCCTTCCCGGCATTCCAGAACCCATCATGGTGATGACTGGCAGCTACGACTACCGCCTGGTGGCGTTGTCGGCCCTACTGGCGATCTTGTCTTCGTACGCCGCCTTGGATCTGGCAGGACGGGTGACCGCGAGCCGGGGCTGGGCACGTGGAATCTGGCTTGCCAGCGGCGCGGGCGCCATGGGCGTGGGAATTTGGTCGATGCACTACATTGGCATGCTTGCTTTCCGCATGCCGCTCCCCATCTCTTTCTATATTCCCACGGTAGCCCTGTCGTTGCTGGCCGCAATCGCGGCCTCTGCAGTCGGGCTGTTTGTGGTAAGCCGGCCAACGCTGAGTCCGCTGCAGCAAATCGTTGGCAGCATCATCATGGGAAGCGGTATTGCAGCCATGCACTACACCGGCATGGCCGCAATGCGCATAGCGGCGCTAGCGAGGTATGACCGGAGGATTGTTGCGTTCTCCATCGTTCTTGCCATTGCCGTGTCTCTGGTTGCGATCATACTTTCCTTCGGTGTGCGGAATGAGCAGCGAATGAGCTGGCGGAAAATTATCAGCGCCCTGGTGATGGGCAGCGCCATTCCTCTAACGCACTACACCGGCATGTGGGCTGCAAGCTTCCGCCAATCAGATAACGCTCCAGATCTCCGGCATTCCGTGGGGATCTCCACACTCGGGCTTGTCGTGATTGGCATCGCCAGCATTCTCGTGATCGTGGCTGCCATCGCGAGTTCGTTCCTAAGCCGTTTGCTTGTGTCGCAAAAGGCGTTAGTAGACACAGCACGTGAGGATGAATCGCATTTCCGAGCTGTGGCGGAGGCCGTCCCGCAAATTCTCTGGACCGCGCGTCCCGATGGCCTGAGGGATTTTTACAACAAGCGCTGGTACGAGTACAGCGGCTTGGATTGGGCGCGTAGTGAGGGTGAAGGGTGGCAGCCCATAATGCATCCAGACGACCTTGCAGCCTATTTGCCGAATTGGCAGCAGTCGTTGAGCACCGGGGAAACCTTCGAGGGGGAATACCGCCTCAGGAGAGCCCTTGATGGAATCTACCGCTGGCATCTGATAAGAGCCACGGCAATGCGGGATGCAGGGGGAGAGATCTTCAAATGGTGCGGCACCTCGACCGATATCGAAGACCAAAAACACAACCAGCAGATTCTAGAGGAGCAGATCAAAGAACGTACGGTGGAATTGGCGGACACGAATACCCAACTCCAGGAAGAAATGCACGAGCGCGACGTCGCCCGCAGGGAACTCGACCAGCAGAACGACCGGATGATGCGTGAGCTCACTGAGCGGTCACAGCGGGCCACATTGCTGGCGAAGATGGGCGAATTGCTACAGAGTTGTGTGAACAAAGACGAAGTTTTTTCGGCAGCTCTGGGATTTGCTCCGAGAATTTTCCCAGCGAGCCGCGGAGCGGTGGCTCTACTGAACCATACTCAAAATCTCGTGGAGGTCATCGGCTCATGGGCGGAGTGCGAACTCCTTACGACGGAGTTTGACCCAGGTTCTTGCTGGGCTCTCAGGACAGGACATCCCCACTTGGTAATCGCCGGAGACTCAACGGCACGCTGTACGCATGCGTCGGACGTTAAGAATACTTATCTATGCATCCCCATTCTTGCGCAGGGCCGAGCGCTGGGAATCCTGCATTTTCAGACGACTGATTCCTCTCCCTCCCTCTCTGAATCCGAGCTCTCGTTTAAAACAACTTTCGCGGCCCAGATGGGCTTGTCGATTGCCAACATAAGGCTGCGGGAGGCATTGCGAAGCCAGTCGATTAAGGATCCGTTGACTGGCCTGTACAACCGCCGCTACCTGGAGGAAATGCTCGAGCGCGAGATTCGGCGGGCAGCGCGATCGGAACAGCCCCTGGGAGTGCTTATGCTCGATCTGGATCATTTCAAGAGTTTCAATGACACCTATGGTCATGACGCCGGAGATGTTGTATTGCGTGAGGCGGCTTCCTTCCTGGTCAGGAGCATTCGGGCGGAGGACATCGTATGCCGCTATGGAGGAGAAGAGTTTGTGGTAATTCTGCCGACTGCTACTCTCGCCGCAACGCAATCGCGAGCTGAGCGTCTTCGATCTAAGATTCGTGAATTAACCGTGTTGCACCAGGGAAAGTCACTAGGCATGATCACAGTGTCAATCGGTGTGGCGGAGTTTCCCGAGCATGGTTTATCGCTGAAAGAGTTGCTCGCCTCTTCCGACGCCGCGTTGTACCGAGCCAAGAGGGAAGGGCGCGACCGCGTGGTCACCGCCGAACCGCTGACTGCGGTTGAAGTTGCGAATTCGGTTGCAGTGAGTCAGCAAGGCAGTGGACATTCCTGATCAGCGGGTTGCGGCCGCAAAGGTTGCGGCTGCAAAAAGCGATGCCCAGCCTTTCGGCTGGGCATTCGAGAATCATGACACATCAACGGTTCGGCCCTTTGTTCTCGTCGCGCTCGACCACGCCATCCTTGATATGGATCACTCGGTGAGCGTATTCCGCAATGTCGTGCTCGTGCGTTACGAGGACGATGGTGTTTCCTTCAGATTGCAGGCGGTCGAAGAGGGCCATGATTTCACTACCGGTTTGCGAATCAAGGTTGCCGGTGGGCTCGTCAGCCAGGATGATTGACGGCTTGTTGACCAGAGCCCGCGCGATAGCGACACGTTGGCGCTGACCACCCGAAAGCTCATTCGGTTTATGGGTCATACGTGACTCCATGCCCACTGCCCTGAGAGCGCCCTTGGCTCGCTCGATCCGTGCCTCGGTTGGGATGCCAGCATAAATCAGAGGCAGCTCAACATTGTGCAGCGCGGTAGCTCGAGCCAGAAGGTTGAAGGTCTGGAAGACGAAACCGATTTCTTTGTTGCGAATGCGCGCGAGTTCATCATCATCGAGTTCGCTGACCAGTTGGCTATTGAGCCAGTATTGTCCTTTGGTGGGCGTGTCGAGACATCCGATAAGGTTCATCAGCGTAGATTTGCCGGAACCCGAAGGACCCATGATGGCAACATATTCGCCGCGCTCGATGCGGAGGTTTACGCCGCGCAGCGCGTGGACCTGCTGCTCGGAGCCCATGTCGTAAGTCTTCCACAGATCTTCGGCTGCGATCATGCACGATTCCGGCGGCATTGAGACGGCGGTGTGCGGCATGCTGATGACTTCTGCGGTTGCCATGTTCTTCTCCTGGTCGGGTTGGGCCACTGACCTCTCCGATCTATCTGTTAACTTCGATCCTGGCTTCGTCCGTGGGCCCTACTCTTCTCACTTCCTTCTTAACCTGCCGACACTTCTTGGACGGGCCACGCCTTCAAAAGTTATGTTGTTTCGTCTTCCTTCTTCGGCGCCGAGTTGTCTACCTTAACGCTCGCGCCGGGACGAAGCGTGCGCAAAACTTTGTAACTGCCGGTGACAACTTCGTCTCCCTCTTTGAGACCGTCAAGAACTTCGATGTCAGTTGTCCCCGTGACGCCGGTTTGCACCGGTATGAACTGAGCCTTGTGATTGCGCAGCACGAACACACCCTGAATATCGGCAACTTTCTGAGCATTCGACATGGTTTCCTTCGGGGCAGGCGCAGCCGCCTGTACTGACCCCGGAGATGAATTCTGCTGCACGAGTTGCGCTCGGGTGCGTATGGTCAGCGCCTGAATCGGAATAGCCAGCGCACTGGTGCGGGTAGCGGTTGTGATCTTCGCGGTCGTGGAAAGCCCGGGACGCAAATCAGCAGGAGGATCTTGCAAGGTCACCACCACTTTAAAATCCTTGGCTTCTTCACTGGCGGTCGTCTGCTGGGAAGTAGCCACTCCCGTTGAACGCACAATGGCATTGTCGCCAATTTCTGAAACAAGGCCGTGGAAGACTTTCTTGGGAATCGCGTCAATCGTCACCTCCGCCGCCTGTCCCAAACGCAGATTCACGATGTCGGTTTCATCCACTTTCACTTCCGCCGTAATCACGGACATGTCGGCCAGCGCCATCAGCGTACTTCCGGGAGAATTCTGGATGCCAATGACGACAGTCTCGCCTTCTCGCACCGGCAGGTTGGTGATGACGCCGTCGAAAGGCGCGGCGTACGTGGTCTTCTGCAGCACATCGGAGACCCGCGTCAGATTAGCTCGAGCCTGAGACACGTGCTTGTCCGCAGAATCCTTTTGCGCTCTTGCTTGCGCGACGCGAGCTTGAGCCTGAGCCAGTCCCGCGTCCGCCGTGGCCCACGCATTCTTGCGGCTGTCAAAATCGGATTTGGCAATCAACCCATCTTTGAAAAGGTCCTGAGCGCGATCCCAATCCAACTTGCTGCGATCATAGTCGGCTTTCGCGCGAAGCAAATCTGCGTCCGAAGTCTTTAGGCCGGCGTCGGCGGCAAGAGCGTCAGTCTCAGCCGCCTGTACCGAGGCTTGTGTAGCACTAACATCGGCTGAGGACTGAACGTTTTCCAGTTGAGCCAGCAATTGACCCTTCTTCACGTGATCACCCTCTTTGACATAAAGATGCGTGATCTTGCCAAATGCATTAGCGCCGATGTTGACGTATGTCTTGGGCCTGATCTCGCCCGAGGCGCTGACTACCGACGCCAAGTCCTGGCGCTGCACCTTGGCGCTCTGCACCGTGACCACGTTCTTCCCACTCTGATGCACGGTAAAGCCGACGATGATGGCCAAAAGCAAGGCGACGCCTGCGCCGATTGCAATTTTTTTCCAAAGTTTCATGTTTCTTGTCACAACCTGGGGCTTGCGGGCCGGAATTGGAGGCGCCGCGATCCAAGTCGGGGCTAGATCTGTGTAGGCCGAGGTATACCTTCCAATTGCGTTCTATACAACCGACAAACACACATCTTCCAATACGTTGATAGAGACAGGAAAGTTCCCAACTTAGAACCCCAATCAAAGCGATAAAGCGGTCGATACTCCTTGCAAATTTCGGACGGACCTGCCCCGCCGATCCATTATAGCTTGGCCCGGATTCGGCCGGAGCACAGATTCCACATCCAGCGAGGCATCCCGGCAGCAATGTCCCTGCTTCTAAGCGACCGTAGAGTGTAATTACAATCTATTCTCTGGACGCGACTTAACCTTGCTTTCACACAACGAAAGAGCCTAAAATGGACAGACAAAGGTTGTCTTTGCAGGAGTTCCTCTCATGGTCCGGGTGGCTTCACGTAACATTCTTTTCCTAGCTTTTTTAGCGGTTTCGGTCTGGCTGGCGGGCTCTGCCGTGGCCCAGTCGAGTGCTCCGCAGAATTCTCCGAACGAAAAACCAGCAACCGATGCGGCAAGCGCGAGTCCGGGTCAGACGACCGATGAAGTCGATCCTCTCAAACGTGCCCCGTCCGAGAAGCAAAAGAAGCAACAGAAAAATGCCCTGAAGAGAGAGCTCAGCAAGCAGTACAAAAAGTGGCTCGAAGAAGACGTCGTCTGGATTATCTCTGACGAAGAGAGGGCGGCGTTCAAGCAACTCAGCAACGACGAAGAGCGCGACTCGTTCATCGAAGCCTTCTGGCAACGCCGTGATCCGACTCCCGACACCGAGGAGAATGAATACAAGGAAGAACACTATCAGCGTATCGCCTACGCCAACGAGCACTTCGCCGCCGGCATTCCGGGATGGAAGACCGATCGTGGCCGCATCTACATTATGTATGGCAAGGCGGATGAAGTGGAATCCCATCCCTCCGGCGGAACTTATGAACGGCCTATGGAAGAGGGCGGCGGCGAGACCTCTACCTACCCATTTGAACAATGGCGTTACCGCTATCTCGAAGGCATTGGCCAGGAAGTCATCATCGAGTTTGTAGACACCTGCATGTGCGGCGATTATCACATGACCATGGACCGCTCCGAGAAGGATGCTCTTCTCTACACGCCCAACGCAGG
>Ga0307477_10004603_pt1 | contig 10012 bp, 9 predicted proteins | sample atmos_gasesECM2C_FD_203316 | JGI IMG/M metagenome (GOLD analysis project Ga0307477, IMG submission 203316) | Hardwood forest soil microbial communities from Morgan-Monroe State Forest, Indiana, United States - atmos_gasesECM2C_515 | ecosystem: Environmental > Terrestrial > Soil > Temperate... | reverse complement strand
TTGGCAAGCCGGCCGAGATGCGCGAGCCCCGGGGTTAGCAGGACTGTATGAATGGATTATAAATAGCAGTGCCTCTGCCGATAGCCAAGAACCCGCCGTGACCTAGCGACGGCGCTGGTTCATCCAATTGTCGATCCGCAGCCCCATCGGCCGCGCCGCACGGCATTGCCCTCCGTTAGCGGATCGGCCGAAGCCAGCGACCCAATTTCTTGGATCTCGCGTTCTCGTCGGGCATCGACTATGTCCGACTTGACCAATTTCGGTTCCTTGTTGAGCCATACGCTTCCGTGGTGAAGGTTGCCGATGCGCTAGTAGTACCATTCTAACAGTTGGTACCCGCGCACTCCGCCGTCATACCGCGAAAGCGGGTATCCAGAGCGACCGACACCACGCCCCTGCGGCCCTGGGCCCCCGCTTTCGCGGGGTCGGCTTGGGCTGTTCTTCCTGCCGGAGCAGCAACTCGCGACTGACCCGCGCCGGGAAGCGGTAACACCAGGCCGCCTCGATCAGCAGCCGGCGGGCCGCGCTGTTGCCGGCTTTGGTGAGGCCGCCGCGTCTGACGCTTGCACCGCTCGAATGTTCGCACGGCACCAGCCCGAGATAGGCCATCAGCTGGCGCGGATTGGCGAAGCGCGAGAGGTCGCCCAGTTCAGCGATCAGCGTTGCCGCATTGACCAGCGCCATGCCGCGCATCGTCTGCAGCGCCGCCACGACCGGGCCAGCGTCCAATCCGGCAGCATTGCTTCGATCTGCGCCGTCAGTCGATCGCGCCGGGCCGCGGCGGCTTCGACTGCCGCGATGTAGTCTTCGAGCACGATATGATGCACCGCTTGCTCAAACTTGAGACCCGCGAGCCGTGAGCCTTCAGCCCACGGGCTTGACCCGTGGGGGCGATGCAGCTTGGTCCAAGCCGGTCGCCCGTAATGGCAGCCCTGGCGCAACAGAAAGCCCGAGAGTTGCTGGCGTGCCCGGCGCAGCGCATGCACTGCGTCGAGACGGGCGCGCACCAAGTCGCGCATCGCCTCGTGCCCGGCGTCCGGAACCCACACCGCCGTCAGTTCGCCCGCGCGATGCAGCCGCGCCAGACTGGCCGCATCCCGCCGATCCGTCTTGACCCGGTCGCCCGCCCGTTTCGGGATCAGCGATCGCGCCACCACGATGCATTCGTGCCCGTGCGCCGACAAGTGACGTTGGATGCCATAGCCGCACGGCCCCGCCTCATAGCAGAACCGAAGCCTCACACCTTCGCCGCCGCGCTTGCGCACCAGACGATCCAAGGCCGCCGCCGCGTTGGCGATCCGACCGTATTCCCGGACCTCGCCGCGGATGCCGCCCTCGGCTACCGCCACAACGACCCCGTCCTTGTGAACATCAAGCCCGACGTACGTGATACGATCCCCCATGACCCGTCTCCTATGCATGAGGCTCGGCACCGGCCAATTCGGCGCAACCCTCTACCGGCATACTGTGAGACGGGTCGCCCCGTCCTCAGGCGGACATGTGGTCTAGAACAAAAGGGGCTGCCGATTCCCGCAGTACGGCGCCGCACGCGCTAGTTTCTAATTCCGGGGTCGAACAAGCGCATGGATTCTTACTGGTTGCGACTGCGTTACTGTGAGGCGCCAGTGCATCAAGGGGTACTGAATGGCCTGCGACACTTAGTAGGAAATCGGGCTTGCCCACTGAGTTCACCGGACCGCCTTAGACCGCCTTGGGCTTACGCAGGACTCGCCCGCGGCCGAATTTGCTTGCGCTGGCACGGCGCTGGTTAGGCCGGGTATTTCGCGACGGGATTCATGTAGTCCTAGGGTTGGGCGCTCTTGACGAGACCATGCCTCACACGATATCCGGACGTGACAATCGACGCTATCCTTCAAGAGACCGTTGCCGAACCCATAACCTTTGGAAAAGAGACCTGCCATGCCGAATGATCCCTTCGTCGATATTGCCGCACTGCCCTCGCTCGGTCCGGTACATTATTTGGACGCGCGTGATCGGGCGATGTTTGACGCGGGCCATGCGCCCGGTGCAGTGCGTGTGCCGGTCGAGGAATGGGATGCAGCGGCCAAAGCCGCCGACACCGGCTTCAACAAGACCGCTTACTGGGATGACGCTCTCGGGTCGCTCGGCGTCGATCATTCGGCTATCGCCGTGGCCTACGACGGCGGCCGCATGACCGACGCCGCGCGGGTTTGGTTCATCCTGCAATATTTTGGCATCAAGGCCGTCATCCTGAATGGCGGCTGGCCCGTACTTTCCTTAGCGACCGGACTGCCGCCGAGTGCCGGGCTCTGGAAGGGCGGTTTTCGGGTGGTCCCCGGGGCGGGGTCCGTTGGTTTGGTCGATCGGGAGACCCTCAAGCGTCAACTTGGCGGCGACGCCCAGGTGTTCGACACCCGTACACGCGCCGAGTTCACTGGAGAGGACATGCGCAATCGTACCCGAGGCGGGCATCTTCCAGGCGCTCGGCATCTGTCGCACACCGATCTGCTGGAGAATGGCGTTGTTCGTCCGGCGCCGGCTCTGCGAGCCATGTTGGAACGGGTGGGCTTTGGTCCAGGCGATCACATCGTGACTCATTGCGAAGGGGGCGGGAGGGCGGCGTTGGCCGCAGCCGCGGCGGTGCGCGCCGGGTTTGACGACGTTCGGGTATACTACCTCAGCTTCGCTGATTGGGCGCGCGACGAGAGCTGCCCGATCGTACGCGATTAGGCGAATCAAGAGATCCGTGGGGCGACGGCCGAAGCCGCTACTACCCGGACAGGTTCCCGCGCTGTCGCCCCACGAGTCCTTACTTCCTACCCAGCTCGACGACGATGTCGACCCGCTTCTCGTTGCCAACCAGGGCCAAAAAGGCCGAGAATGACGCCGGGAAGGCTGGTGATCCGGCGGCAACGAATTACGGGAGGAGTGCAAAATGATACCCGCGCCATTCACCTACCATCGCCCGCAATCCCTGGACAAAGCCATCGATCTGTTGGCGCAGCACGGCGAGGGCGCTCGGGTCGTTGCCGGCGGACACAGTCTCATACCGATGATGAAGCTCCGCCTGGCCAAGCCCGAGCACTTGGTCGACCTGCAGGAATTGAGCGAGCTGCGCGGCATCCGGGGCGAATCCAGTGCGCTGATCATCGGGGCGATGACCACGCAGCATGAACTGATCGGCTCGGAGCTGCTTGCCGCGAGGTGCCCGATCATTCGCGAAACGTCATTGCTGATCGCAGACCCGCAAGTCCGCTACTGCGGCACTCTTGGCGGCAACGTCGCCAATGGCGATCCCGGTAACGACATGCCTGCGGTCATGATGGCCCTCGGCGCGACCTACCGAGTCAAGGGGCCGCACCGCGAGCGCGACATTCCGGCCCGCGGCTTTTACCAGGGAGCCTATTCGACGGCGCTGCAGGAGGGGGAGATTCTGGTCGCGGTCAGCATTCCGATGCCCGCCGACCGTCATGGCTACGCTTACGAGAAGCAGAAACGCAAGGTGGGCGACTACGCCACGGCAGCAGCGGCGGTCACCCTGACGATGTTGGGCGGGGCTTGCACATCGGCCGCGATCGCGCTGACCAATGTCGCGGACACACCCCTCTTCGCCAAGGATGCCGGCGAAGCCCTCGTTGGCAGCGGCGCCGGAGAGGCGGCGATCACGGAGGCAGTACGGCGGGCACAAAGCATCACAAGCCCGCCGGCCGACGGGCGCGGGCCGGTCGATTTCCGCGTCCACATCGCGGGCGTCATGGTACGGCGCGCCATCGCGCGCGCCAAACAGCGCGTCGGCTGAGCAAGGGAGGGCCGAAGATGGCTAAAACGCGCATCATGCTGAAGGTCAATAACCGCGACGTCGAAACCCTGGCTGAGCCGCGCATGCTGCTGATCCACCTGCTGCGCGAGCAGCTCGGGATCACCGGCCCCCACATCGGCTGCGACACCTCTCATTGCGGCGCCTGCACGGTGGACATGAACGGCAAATCGGTGAAGTCATGCACGGTATTCGCGGTACAGGCGAACGGTGCCCAAATCATCACGATCGAGGGCCTTGCCGCGGCTGATGGCACTCTGCATCCGCTCCAGGAGGCGTTCCGCGAGCATCACGGGCTGCAATGCGGCTTCTGCACACCGGGCATGATTACCCGCGCCTATCGGCTGCTGCAGGAGAACCCGCACCCGAGCGAGGCGGAGATCCGCTTTGGCATCTCGGGGAATCTTTGCCGGTGCACCGGCTACCAAACCATCGTCAGGGCGATTCACGCCGCCGCAGAGTGCATGAACAGCGCCAAGGAGGCTGCAGAATGAGCACCGAAACCGAATCCCCTCAAGAATCCCCCCAGGCGCGCACCCAGAAGCTCGAAGGCCTCGGCACCAGACGCAAGCGCGTCGAAGACGTCCGCTTTACTCAAGGCAAGGGCAATTATATCGACGATCTCAAACTGCCGAACATGTTGTTCGGCCGTTTCGTCCGCACGCCCTACGGCCACGCCCATGTCAAATCGGTCAACAAGGACGCGGCATTGCAGGTGCCCGGTGTCAAGGCGGTGCTCACCGCTGACGATTTGAAGCCGCTAAAGCTGCATTGGATGCCGACGCTCGCCGGCGATGTCCAGGCCGTCTTGGCCGATGAGAAGGTCTTGTTCCAAGGCCAGGAGGTCGCCTTCGTCGTGGCGGAAGACCGCTACATCGCCGCCGATGCTGCCGATCTGGTCGAGGTCGAATACGAGGCGCTATCGGCGCTCGTCGATCCGAACCAGTCGATGACCTCGGACGCGCCGATCCTGCGCGACGACCTTAAGGACAAAGTGAGCGGCGCGCACGGGCCGCGCAAGCACCACAACCACATCTTCACCTGGCAGGTCGGCGACGCCGCGGGGACAGAGCGCGCCCTGCGCGAGGCCCCGATCGTAGTCAAGGAACGTATTGTCTATCAGCGCGTCCATCCTTGCCCGCTCGAGACCTGCGGCTGTGTTGCCTCAATGGATAAGGTGAATGGACATCTGACGGTATGGGGCACGTTCCAGGCACCGCATGCCGTTCGCACCGTCGCCTCGCTAATCTCCGGCATCCCGGAGCATAAGATCCGCCTGATCTCGCCGGACATCGGCGGCGGCTTCGGCAACAAGGTCGGCGTCTATCCGGGCTACATCTGTTCCATCGTCGCCTCGATCGTGTTGGGCGTGCCGGTAAAATGGGTCGAGGACCGGATGGAGAACCTGCAGTCGACCGCCTTCGCTCGCGATTACCACATGACCGGCGAGATCGCGGCGACCGCAGAGGGCCGCATCACCGGATTGCGATGCCACGTGCTTGCCGACCACGGCGCCTTCGACGCCTGTGCCGATCCGACCAAGTATCCGGCCGGGTTCTTCAGCATCTGCACCGGCTCCTACGACATCCCGGTGGCGGATATCACCGTCGACGGTGTCTACACCAACAAAGCGCCGGGCGGCGTCGCCTACCGGTGCTCGTTCCGGGTGACCGAGGCGTCGTATTTCATCGAGCGGATGATCGACGTGCTGGCGCGCAAGCTCGGTATGGACCCGGCGGAGATCCGCCGCCGCAATTTGATCCGCAAGGACCAGTTCCCGTATCGATCGGCGCTCGGCTGGGAATACGACAGCGGCGACTATCTGACCGCGCTTGACAAGGCCTTGCAGGCGGTCGGCTACACGGAACTACGCGAAGAGCAGCGGCGCAATCGCGAAGCCTTCGGCCGCGGCGCAACCCGCACGCTGATGGGCATCGGCGTCAGCTTCTTTACTGAGATCGTTGGCGCCGGGCCGATCAAGAATTGTGACATCCTCGGCCTCGGCATGTTCGATTCGTGCGAGATCCGGGTGCACCCGACCGGCAGTGCCATCGCCCGCCTCGGCACGATCAGCCAAGGCCAGGGTCACGCCACGACTTTCGCCCAGATCCTGGCGAGCGAGATCGGCATTCCGGCGGCGGACATAACCGTCGAAGAGGGCGATACAGACACCGCACCCTACGGGCTCGGCACCTACGGCTCGCGCTCGACCCCAGTCGCCGGCGCGGCAACCGCAATGGCCGGCCGAAAGATCCGCGCGAAGGCGCAAATGATCGCGGCCTATCTGCTCGAGGTGCACGACGATGACCTCGAATGGGATGTCGACCGCTTCCGCGTCAAGGGCGCACCCGAGCGGTTCAAGACGATGGCCGAACTCGCCTTCGCCGCCTACAACAAGGTGCCGCCCGGCATGGAGCCGGGGCTGGAGGCGGTCAGCTACTACGACCCGCCGAACATGACCTATCCGTTCGGCGCCTATGTTTGCGTCGTCGAGGTCGACGTCGATACCGGCGTTACCGAAATCCGCCGGTTCTATGCGCTCGACGATTGCGGCACGCGGATCAACCCGATGATCATCGAGGGGCAAGTCCATGGCGGGCTGACCGAGGCGCTCGCCATCGCCATGGGACAGGAGATGGACTACGACGAACTGGGCAATTTGAAGAATGCGAGCCTGCTCGACTTTTTCCTACCCACCGCAGTCGAAACGCCCGAGTGGGAGACGGATTTCACGACGACGCCATCGCCACATCATCCGATCGGCGCCAAGGGCGTCGGCGAATCTCCCAATGTGGGCGGTGTCTCTGCGTTCTCCAACGCGGTCAACGACGCCTTCGCCCATCTCGGCCTGACGCACACCCAAATGCCGCACGATCATTGGCGGGTCTGGAAGACGGCACAGCGCCTCGGGCTTACCGAAGCTTGACAACGTATCTGCTGCAGCACCGTTGTGCGTCCTTCGAGACGGCGCTTCGCGCCTCCTCAGGATAAGGTAAAGCTCATAATGGCATTAAGAAAAAATCCTCATCTTGAGGAACCCGCGCAGCGGGCGTCTCGAAGGACGCACCGCGCTTAGCCCAAATGACACTCGACTACAAGCCGCTGCAACAGGAGCTAGCTGAAGTCGGCTACATCGCCGACGACGCGCTCGCGATGGCACTCTGTCTGACCATGGGGCTCGGGCGACCGCTGCTGGTGGAGGGCGAGGCTGGGGTCGGCAAGACCGAGGTCGCAAACGCGCTAGCTCAGGCGCTGAAGACCCGATTGATCCGTGTGCAGTGCTACGAAGGCCTCGACGCCAACGCCACGATTTACGAGTGGAACTACCAGCGCCAACTCCTCGCGATCCGCGCGCACGAACGCGATGCGGTGTCCTCCGACGCAATCGAGCGGCACATCTTCTCCGAAGACTACCTGCTGCGGCGGCCACTTCTGAAAGCCATCTCTCAGCCGACACCACCTGTGCTGCTGATCGACGAGATCGACCGTGCCGACGAGGAATTCGAGGCATTTCTCCTTGAAATCCTATCGGATTTCCAGATCACCATTCCCGAGCTCGGCACCATCCGTGCGCGCTCCATACCGCACGTGATCCTCACCTCGAACGGAACCCGAGCATTGTCCGACGCCCTGCGCCGACGCTGCCTCTACAGCTATGTCGACTTTCCGGACGAACGGAAGGAACTCGTCATTGTCAGCGCTCGGCTGCCCGGCATCGATCAGCGACTGGCGGAGCAGGTCGTCCGCTTCGTGCAGTTGGTGCGCCGCGAGGGGCTGGAAAAGACACCCGGCATAGCTGAAACGCTCGACTGGGCGCGGGCGCTAGTCGGGCTCGACATCGGCTCAATCAACAAGGACCCGGCCACCGTGCAAGCGAGCTTGATCTGCCTCTTGAAAACGGAAGCGGATCTCAAGAGAGTCCCAGCGGCGGTCGCTGCCAGGCTCATCGGCAAGGTCACGTGATGGGGCGCGGCAGCGCCGTAGCGCGGCTCAGCGGGTTCATGACCCATCTGCGCCGCAACGGGTTTGCTGTTGGACCGGGCGAGACCGAGCTCGTTCTCTCCACCCTCGCGGCCGACGAATTCGTCCTTGCGACTGCCGCCCGCCTTGCGCTCAAGACCCTGTTGTCGGGCAATCGCGAGCAATGGGCCGGCTTCGACAAGCTCTTCGACGCCTATTGGTTCGGCCACGACCGCAAGCTCGTCGAAGGCGCCGGGGCCCAGGCCTACACCCATCCGCGGCCCGATATATGGATCAAGGTGCTGCCACCCGACGAAACAGCGCGAGCGGTCGGCCGGACGGGGAATGGCGAAGCACCGGAGGAATACGGCGGCCCGCTGATCGCAAGCCCCAGTGATGCGCTCTCGCGGGCGGACCTGCGGACGCTCGTTACCCCGGACGAGGTCGCAGAGGCCGAGCAGATCGCCGACCGTCTGGCCCGTGCCATCCGCTATCGCCTCAGCCGCCGGCGCATACCGTTACGGCGTGGCGAGGTAATCGACCTCCGGCGCACGATCCGGCGTAACCTGTCGCACGGCGGCGAACCGCTGGAGTTGCGGCGCAAGCATCGTCCGGAACGGCCAGTCAAGCTCGTAGTGCTGCTCGACGTGTCCGGATCGATGAAGCTCTACAGCCGATACTTTCTCAATTTTGTTCACGGTCTGGTCGCGCAGTGGCTGCAGGCGGACGCATTCCTGTTCCACACCCGCCTCGTGCGCATTTCCGATGCGCTGCGCGATCGGGACCCGAGCCGCGCGATGGAGAGGCTGTCAGTGATTGCCGAGGGGTTCGGCGGCGGCACCCGGATCGCGACCTCGCTCAAGACCTTCAACGACCGGTATGCGAAGGAAACACTCAACACCCGGAGCGTCGTCATCGTGATGAGCGACGGCTACGACACCGACTCACCGGAGGCGCTGGCAGTCGAGCTCAGGCGGCTGAAGCAACGCGCGCGCCGGTTGGTCTGGCTCAACCCACTGCTCGGCTGGAAGGATTATGCGCCGGTGGCGCGCGCGATGGCCGTCGCCCTCGACTACATCGATTGCTTTGCGACCGCTCACTCGCTGGCGAGCCTGGCATTGCTCGAAGACGAGCTCGCACGGCTCTGATGGTCAATGGCCGATTGCGACTTTCGATTACCGGACACCGCGAGGGCTCCAATGCAGCCCAGCCTCACGCGAATGGCAGGTGGCCTTCCACTTTGGGCATCTCGGTCTGATTTACCTTATAAGAGCTGACCGCCCTGGCCTCGACCGGTCAGGCGAGGGATATTCGGTGCCCTACAGACGTTGCGGGTCGATCGAGATCGAAGCCGGAAGGTCGCTGCCGACGAAAATCGGCCGGAGGACGTGCGACTGAAACCGCCATAGCCGGTCGTCGCCGAGCGCACATTGCGCCTCGAAATCCGCAATCATGGCGGGCGGCCTTGCCCACTGAAACGGCGGGCGACCGTCGGCGCGGTAGAGGCTCATCACCCCGACCGTCAAGGCGCGCTGCGCGTCCTCCCGGAATACCCGAAGATTGCCGACCAGGTGACGCGTGGTGTTGCCGCGTTGCCGGCGTCGGGCATAGAAAGCGCGGATTTTCTCCGCTCCTTCGAACCGGTTGTGCCCGACGACGTAGACCGCCTCCGGCAAATAAAACTCGTGCGCCTGGCTTCCGCCGTTGTGATCCACGTCGGCCCAGTAATTGGTCATCAGCCGATTGATGGCATACCACAACGCTAGATCATCGGTGTCCAGCATTTGCTTTGCGGTCCTCCCAGAGAATGAGGCGACGTCTCCCGGGGTTCTCAGACGGTGAGCGTCGCTCATGGCGTTCTCCAGGCCTGTTTGCGCCGGTTCGCGCGCAGCGTCAATCAGCGTGGGCGCCTCTCGCTACAGAAAGCGAGCTAGCTATTGCGCTGCCCGCTCAGGCGCTGGGGGCGGGCTCCGTCGCGCGCGCCGACGAATTCAAGGTGCGCTCTCCGATTGTTGAGATTGAGCACAACAGCGTCATCACCTCGACGAGCCAAAGAGCCGCTTCGGCAAGATCACCGGGGCTCCCGCGCCATCTGCGTTGCGGAACCGACTGTCTCAGACAATTCGCAAGGTTCGCTGAAAGTTTCCGATCTGTCCTGGGGAACTGGCGAACTGACACGGCGACCCGTCGCCACATGAGCGATCAGCAGAACCGGAAATGCGAGACCGCAGGCTATGTGCAGGTCGCTCGTCA
>Ga0307477_10004602_pt1 | contig 10012 bp, 9 predicted proteins | sample atmos_gasesECM2C_FD_203316 | JGI IMG/M metagenome (GOLD analysis project Ga0307477, IMG submission 203316) | Hardwood forest soil microbial communities from Morgan-Monroe State Forest, Indiana, United States - atmos_gasesECM2C_515 | ecosystem: Environmental > Terrestrial > Soil > Temperate... | reverse complement strand
GCCTGGCGGCGCTGTACGAGAGCTGGACCATTCCGATCGCGGTGGTCATGGTGATCCCGCTCGGCATCTTCGGTGCGCTCGTTGCCGCGTACGTGCTGCACCTTGCCAACGACGTGTTCTTCCACGTTGGGCTGCTGACGACCATCGGCTTGTCGGCGAAGAATGCGATCCTGATCATCGAGTTCGCGCGCGACCTGGAGAAGGAGGGCAAGCCCGCCCGCGAGGCCGCGATCGAGGCTGCACGCCTGCGGCTGCGCCCGATCCTGATGACATCGCTTGCGTTCGTGCTGGGTGTGCTGCCGCTGGCGATCGCGACCGGCGCCGGTTCCGGCGCGGAAAACGCGGTGGGCCGCGGCGTCATCGGCGGGATGCTGACGGCGACGTTCCTTGCGCCGTTCCTGGTGCCGATGTTCTTCCTTGCGATCACGAGCGCCTTCAAGTCGAAGCCCGCGCCGCACGAAGAGTTCGCGGGCGGGGCGCCGCAGCCTGCGGTGAAAGGAGGCGCGGCATGAAACTCGGGCGCATCTTCGTGGCTGCCATTGCGGCGCTCGGCCTGGGGGCCTGCTCGCTGGAGCCGGTGTATGAGCGTCCGCCGGCGCCGGTGTCGGGCACGTATCCGGCCGGCCCGGCATACCAGCAGACGACCGGCGGCACTGCCGCGTTCGCGGACGAGATCGGCTGGCGCGACTTTCTCACCGACCCGCGCCTGCAACGCCTGGTGCAGATCGCCCTCGCGAACAACCGCGATCTGCGCGTGCAGGCCCTCTATATCGCGCAGGCGCAGGCGCAATACCGCATTCAGCGCTCCAATCTGCTTCCGCAGGTCGCTGCCGGCACAAGCGAAACGGCCTCGCGCAGCGTTTCCAACTTCACCAAGCAGAATGTGACGACGCACGTCGACGACGTCGGCGTGTCGCTGTCGACGTGGGAGCTCGACTTCTTCGGGCGGCTGCAGAGCCTGGACCACGCCGCCCTGCAGCAATACTTCGCCACGGCGCAGGCGCGCAAGGCGTTCCAGATCGCGCTTGTTGCGCAGGTCGCGGACCAGTACCTCACGCTGCTCGCGGACGACGACCTGATCGCGGTCACCCAGCACACCCTCGAAACCGCGCAACAGTCGTACAGTCTCATGCTGCTGCAATTCAACACCGGCACGGCGAACGAAGAGAGCCTGAGCCAGGCCCAGACCATCGTCGAGCAGGCGAAGGCCAACTACGCCGCCCAGGTGCGCACCCGCGCGCAGGACGAGAACATGCTCGTGCTGCTGCTCGGTGCGCCACTGCCGGCCGATCTGCCGTCCGCGACGCCACTCAACTCGCAGTCGATCCTCGCCGACATTCCGGCCGGCCTGCCCTCGGACCTGCTGATGCGACGGCCCGACATCATGGAGAGCGAGGCGAACCTGCGGGGTGCCAACGCGAATATCGGAGCCGCACGCGCGGCGTTCTTCCCGTCGATCACTCTTACGGGTGGCCTCGGGACGGAAAGCGCCGCCCTGTCGGGCCTGTTCGGGGGCGGATCGCTCGCGTGGAGCTACGTCCCGTCGATCACCGTTCCCATCTTCGAAGGCGGCCGGCTGCGCGCGAACCTCGACGTGGCGACGGTGCAGAAGGACATCAACGTCGCCCAATACGAGAAGTCGATCCAGACCGCGTTCCAGGAGGTGGCGAACGATCTCGCGGCGCGCGGCACGTACGACGACCAGGTCGCGGCGCTCGAGCGTTACGTCGCGGCCTCGCAACGCTACCTCGATATCGCCCAGCAGCGCTTCCGGGGCGGCGTCGACAGCTACCTGAACGTGCTGACCGCGCAGACCAGTTTGTATACGGCCCAGCAGCTCCTGGTCACCGCGCGGCTGCAGCGGCTGACGACGCTGGTCAGTCTGTACCGGGACCTGGGTGGCGGGTGGATCGAACACACGGGCGACGCGCCCGCGCCTGCCGAGAACATCGGGTCGCTCGCGCCGCACAACGACGCGTCGTGGAATCTGATGCAGTTCGTCCGATCGGCGGACACTGGCCGGGCCGGTGCGCCGTGAGGAGCGGCGCTTCGGAAATACTAAACCGACTCAAGAGCCGCTTTGTATTTCAGGACACCGAAGCAGCCCCCGGTCGTCAAATTTGTCGAAAACCTCGGAGGGCCCAAGCATTAGCCTGAGGATGAAAGCGCCTGACTGCCCGGATTCCAACTACCACGAATAGGGCCAGGACGATGAGCTGAGCAACGATGAATCCCGGATCCGATTGCGTCGGCGCCAGCGCGTTCAGGATGGCCACCCCGAGACATTTATCCGGGCGAGACGGATCGACGCTGCCCGCTCTTGTTTGGCGCTTGCTTCTTGGCAATGTTCGCGGCGCCCCACAGCGAGCCTGGGTTGACGCGATCGGGATAGATTTGCAGCATCGCATCGTAGAGCTCGCGCGCGGTCGTTGTCGCCGTATTCAGGCGGTTGAAGTCGCGAAGGTACTGCCGCGTCTCAGCGATGATGCGCGGGTCATCGTCGTTATCCGGCACCTTGTGCCCCGCGACCACTGCCTTCGGTTTCAGGGCCTCAAGCTTATCGAGCGTGGAGATCCACTCAAGCCGACTCTGTGCGTCGGTCTCACCGAGATAAGGATGAATGCCGTTGTAGACGGCATCGCCGCCTACGATGAGCCCGATCGACGGGACGTACAAACACGTCGAGTGGGCCGTATCGGTCCGCCCGGCATTCACCGCTACGAGCTTGCGCCCTTCCAGCTCCAGTTCATTGTCTTCGAGCGGCTCGGCGACTGGTAAGCGGTCTGGAATCTCGCCGGGGAAAAGCCGACGCCAGAAATTCTCGATCGAGTCCGGCGAGAGTTGCTCGTGCATGGCCTTGACGATCTCGGGTGTCGCGACCGCCTTGGCGTGCGGGAAGCGCTCCAGAAGTGATGCAAGGCCGAAGAAATGATCACCGTGCCCGTGGGTGATATAGATCGCGGTGAGGTTCTTGCCGCTCGCGACGACCCAATCCAACAACGTCTGCGATTGTTCGGTCGTGAGAAAGGTGTCCACTAGAACGGCGTTGCGCTCACCGTAGATGAGCGTCGACGAATTCGCCACCCACATCAGTTCTTCCTTGCCGGCGGGCAAATCGCGCGTAAGGCCAGGGCGCTTGATCGTAAGCACATCCCACTGAAGATTTTGGTTGGTCGCGTTGGCTGCACACATCGTCAGGTCCTTTTCCGGCTGTAAGAGATTCGCAAAGTCGGGAACGGCCGCGGCGAAAGCGCCGTGGATTGCAACGTGGGTCATAGACGGGGCGAAGCCCACGCCTCCGAAATGTTGGCGGATGCCGGCGGGAGCGATGAATCCGCTACTTGCTCTCGATCAGCTTGACGATCGCATGCAGCAGCCGGTTGGCGGGCGTCGCGACGCCCAACGCTTCGCCACGCCGTACGATCAAGCCGTTCAGGTGATCGATCTCACTGCGCTTGCCGCGCGCCAGATCCTGCGCGGTCGATGAGTACTGGCCCGGCACCGTCTCAGCAATTTTGCGTACGGCCGCATCGACATCACCCGGAAGCGTCACACCATCCGCTTTCGCAACAGCCACGCATTCATCGACAAGGTCGCGCATGGCAGCAGTTATGCCCTCCCCTTTCACGAGCCGGCCGTACGGCAATTGCGTAATTGCCGATAGCGCGTTGTACGCGCAGTTCGCGATCAGCTTGGCCCATAACGCGCCGCGCACGTTGTCGGAAATTTCGGTCGGCACGCCAGCTGCAATCAACACGTGCGCGACCCTATCGTTGGCCTCCGACGGCTCAATGACGAGTTCGCCGCGGCCATGATGCCTGACATGCCCCGGGCCAGCCATTTCGACACCGATATATACCGCCGCTGCAATCACTTCCTGTGGCAGCAGCGTGCGCAGTCGGTCCGCGTTCTCGACGCCGTTTTGTAGCGACAGCACCAATGCATCCGTCTCAAGATACGGCTTGATGGCGGCCGCACCGCTTTCGGTGTCGGTGGACTTCACGCAAAAGAGCACGAGCTGCGCGCCCTGTACGGCGCCCGCTTCGGTGCTGGCTGAGACGGGAATGCGTTCGTCGAAGGTTTGTGTTTCGAGCCTGAGCCCTTGACGCTTGATCGCCTCGACGTGTTGAGGGCGCCCAATCAGCACCACATCGTGTCCAGCCCGTGCCAGCATGCCGCCGTAGTAACAGCCCACCGCGCCCGCACCCATTACCGCGATTTTCATGGTCAGTTGGCATAGGTGTATATGCGCTTACTATGGGCGTGTATACGCTTATTGTCAAGCCCCGTGGGAACTCCGAGTGCTTTCTACCCTGCACCTGCGGCGAACTTGGAAGTGCCGGGCCGTAGCGTGCGTTTATGCGCGCTTGGTTTGCGGCGTGATCCGCACGGATCTGTGAAGCAGATACACCACGAAAAATTGCAGGACGGCGATAAAGAGCGGCCCAGCGCATTTCCCAAGATCGTGCTCAAACAGACCGATTCCGGCATCCAGCAATTGCATGGCGCCGGCGAGCGCACCCAGGATCAGCAACGCAGGCGTCGCCTGCTTGTAGATCGCCCCCAATGCGAACAAAGCCAGAGGAATTGTGCGCGCCGCCGCGTACATCGCCAATAGCAACGACGCCTCCGTTGGAACGGATTCGGCAGGGAGCAGGTATTGCGGACGGATGATCGCCGCGATCGAAAAGCCGCTCGCGACCAGGACATTGATTGCCGTGACCAGCGAAGCCAGCCGAATCGCCTTTATTGTTGTCATTGATTTATCTCTCTGAGTACACTCGTTGCATAGCAGGTCCGAATTCATGTGCCCTTATTCGCGTTCGTCGATTGGGTGTCAAGCCACTTCCGGATATTCGAGACGGTGTCCTCGTAAAAGGTGCGGTAAAGACCTTGCGACACATAGCCGAGATGCGGAGTCGCCAACAGGTTGCCGAGCGTTCGGAACGGGTGGGATGCAGGCAGCGGCTCGGTCTCGAACACATCAATCGCCGCGCCTGCGATTTGTTTGTTCCTGAGGGCGTCGATCAAGGCCAGTTCGTCCACGATTGGCCCGCGCGAGGTGTTGATCAGCAGCGCCGTCGGCTTCATTTTTGCCAGTTCCGCAGCACCCACCAAACCGCGGGTGCGGCGGCTCAATATCAAGTGGATCGTAAGAATGTCGGCCCGCTCGAAGAGTTGATCCTTGGACACCAGTACAGCGCCGACGGCTTGAGCGGACTCCGATGTCATGTTCTGACTCCAGGCGATCAGGTTCATGCCGAAGTCACGGCCGATTCTGGCCACCGCCGATCCTATCCGCCCAAGTCCCAGCACGCCGAGGGTTCTGCCGTGGAGGTCCATACCCACGGATGTTTGCCAGCCACCGGATCGAACCGAGTTGCTTTCCGCCACGATATTGCGCGCCGAAGCCAGGATAAGGGCCCATGTGAATTCGATGGTCGGGGTCGACCGGTATCCGGTATAGGAAACCGCGACCCCGCGATCCGCTGCCGCAGCAGCGTCGATCGACGCATTTACGGACCCCGTCGAGCTGATGAGCTTCAGGTTGGGCAGGCGTTCGATGATGCTGCGCGGGAGCGGGGTGCGCTCACGCATGACGCAGACGATATCGAACGGAAGGAGCCGGGTCACGACCGAATCTGCGTCGTCGATGTGATCTTGAAATACGGTGATGTCCGCGCGCTCGCGGAGCGTCGACCAGTCGGCGGTCTCGAGCGCAGCGTTTTGATAGTCGTCCAAGACGGCGATCTGGTATCTCTTCATCCGGCACCTGCCCCGCCGCAATTTGGCCCCACCGACATTTCTGCTGCCTCAGTTCCCGCGTAGTCCTCGTCGCCGCAACGCGCTAGCTCGCGAAGCTGTCTCCGAACATGGGCAGGCCGCTTTTTGATTCCGCCCGCGTTGCTTCATCCTGAATGACGTCCCAGTGCTCGACGAGAATTCCGTCTGCTACACGGACGATGTCGACAACCACCCAGGCGCGATCCTGAAAGCCCGAGAACCGGCCGTGCACCATCACATATTCGCCCGCCGCTGTGACCGGTCCGTGCTCGTACCTGAGCGTGCTGGGAAGCGATGCGATCAGATTTCGCAAGCCATCACGGCCGGGCGGAATGTGCGCGCTGTGCTGCAGATAGTTCGGCGACCAATAACGATCGAACGCGACCGGGTCCCGCCGATTGAACGCAGCTTCGAATGCTTCAATGACCAGCGCCTTGTTCTTCTCTTCGATGGAATGATTCATGATTGCTCCTGAGTCAGGGTCGAAGGTTCGAGCCGGGATGATCGGTGGATCGACCACACGGTTACCGTTCGACCCACTGATCGGCGAATACGACAGGCGCCCAGCTATAACCATTCCTGTCTTTGTGCAAACGTCCGAAACTGGGAAAAGCCCCGTGCGGACCTGCGACCACGATATCCTCGCTGGCGAGCGTCGACAGCAGCCGATTGCGAGTCGCAGCAGCGGCCGACTGGTCGATGTCGAAGACTGCGGTGACTTCAGGATGCTTCAGCTGAACACGTGGTGCATGGAAGGTGTCGCCCCAGAAGAGGATCTTTTGGCCCTCTGAGGAGAATTCGTAGCCCATGTGCCCCGGCGTATGGCCCGGCAGGGGGACAATCTTCATCCCGTCCACGATCGCCTCGGAGCCGCTGAACGTATGCCACCTGCCCGCCTTCACGTAAGGCGCTGCAATGGCCTGCGCGCTATGGAAAAACGGCTGCGCGTCCTTCGGCGCCTTTGCGGCGTTTTCCGGTGACAACCAGAAATCGCTCTCGGCTTTCGCGACGAAGACATCGGCATTTGGAAAGACGCGTTGCCCGTCCTGGGTGGTGAGTCCGCCGATATGATCGGCGTGAAGGTGCGTGAGCAGAACCAGGTCAACTTGGTCAGCGGTATAACCCGCACTGCGGAGACTGTCCCCCAGGCGACCGTACGCTGGCGCGCCCCACCACGTGCCAGCGCCCGCGTCGACCAGGATCACCTGCTTGCCGGTGTTCACCAGAAATCCCGAATCGGCAACATCCAACAGCTCCGGATCCTCGTCCAAAGCCTTCGCGACGCCGTCGATGGTCGCCTTCTTGCCGTTCAGCCAGTGCAGATCGAATGCGCCGGCGCCGTCATATAGGGCCGTCACCTCGAGATCGCCCACCTTCAACCGGTAGAACCCCGGCGCCTGGTCGTGGTGCTGAGGTGCAGCAGCGAAAGCGGATGTTGCGCTCCCGAGCGAGCCGGCTAGTCCCATCAAAAGGACAGCGGCGAGGTTCACCACATTGCTTTTGACCATGTTCTTACTCCCATATTATGAACCGATCGGTTCATAATGGACGAGCCGGGTCCGAATGTCAAGCAGTATTGAACTAGTCGGTTCGTTAAGGTACACTCTCGCCATGGCGCGCCCTAGAAATTTCAGCCGCGAAGGAGTACTTGAAAAAGCCCTCCCAGTGTTCTGGAAGCACGGCTTTGCCGACGCCAGCCTGCAGGAACTGGAAAAGGCCACCGGAGTAAATAAATCCGGCCTTTACGCGGAGTTCGCGGGCAAGGAGGACCTGTTTCTGGAGAGCCTTCGCTTCTACCTCGATCGGCTGCAGCAACAAGGGTTGCTCACGGTAGAGCCCCTGGGTTGGGACAACATCGAACAGTTCTTGAAACTGGTTCCGTCTAGTGCGGAGGGACAAAAGGGGTGTTTCGCCATCAGTTCGATGCGAGAACTTGCCATCCTGCCACCTAAGGCCGTCGAAATTCTTGATCGGAGCCGAGTGCAATTGAAGCAACTCATTGCCAAGAATATCGAGGCTGAAAGGCCGAAGGCGAATGTGGACGAGCTAGCCAGGATGGTTCTGACCTTCTTTGCCGGTCTGAGTATTGAGCAGAACCTTAAATCGAGCCGCGCTGCCACCGGGCGCAAGGTTGACAGTCTGATGCGGGTCCTGCGCAGCCTGTAATTTGACGAGCCTCGCGGTCAACCGAGGCAACGCCAAGCCCGTGCTGGAGCCGTCCGCCAATTGGCAAAGGGACTACCCAAGCGGCTAATCGGTGACCGCTGTCGAACCGTCTCGGTTCCTCGCACCGGAGAAGGAGTTTGTCGTCCCAAGGGTCAGTAGTCGCCGTGTTCGGCCAGATGCGGGCCGCCGACATCGAGCCGCAGCATGTCCGCCAGTACCTTGACGCACGGGCGGCCAAGGTCGCCGCGAACCGTGAGAAGGCTCTCCTGTCGCACGTCCTGACGAAGACCCGCGAGTGGGGAGTGATGGCCCGGGCGAGCGCGGGACCTAAGTCTTTGATTGTGTGGTGCTGCTGCCCCGACTCGAACGGGGGACCTACTGATTACGAATCAGTTGCTCTACCAGCTGAGCTACAGCAGCACGGCCCCTGAAGACGTGCGGCCATAGTGTACTGAATGCCCGCGCGGCTCGGCGCGCCGCGGTTCGTCAGGGCTTGAGCGTCAGGTCGACCACCTGCTCCACCGGGCGGCCCGGCGGCTCGTAGGTCCAGAGGGACAGGGCGCGGCGCACCTCGTCATCGAACAAGCCGGGCGGCGTGGCCTGGACAATGTCGACCTGGTCGACTTTGCCCTCCGGGGTGACCCACAGGCGCGCCCGCACCTGGCTCTCGACGATGCCGTCACGCAGCGCCCGCTCGGGAAACCGGGGCGGATCACGCAGCAGAGGGCGCAGGCCGACCGGATCGCTCGCCGGCGGCGGCGCCGGGGCCTGGATGGCAACCTCGGTCCGCGGCGCGCTGGCCGCAGGGTTCGCAGCCGCTATCGGGGCCGGTGGCGCGATCGGCGCAGTGGCCAGCAAGATCATGGGCGTTGCAGGCGCCTCCGCCGCGATCGTCACTGGCATTGGCGCGAGCGCCGCGGCAACCGTCGCGTCGAGTTGCGCAGCCGGTGCCGGGGCGACATCTTCCATCGGCGCACTCGGAGGCGCGGACGACGCCGCCGTAGACGCCTTCGCGGTGACCGGCGATGCGCTGCGCGATCCGGTACGAACGACCGCCGGATGTTCACGGGCCACGGCCTTCGCCGCGGCGCCCGCTGGCGAGATGGCCGCGGCCGTATTCGACGCAGTGACCCGCGGCAGCCGGGTGATCGGCGTGATGACCCCGGGCGCAACCCGTTCGGGCCCGTACGCATAGATCGCGTCGGTCGAGGTGGGCAGGCTCTGCGCGTCGATCGGCGGCGCCTGCGCAAACGTGCGCGCCTGGTCCAGCCGCCAGGCGGCCTCAGCGTGGCTTCGGTAGCGATCGGCCGCCAGGTAGCTGCCTGCGATGGTGAACACGATCAGCAGCCCGATCCAAACTAGGGAATCGATATCCGGGTGCCGAACCGGCGCCGGCTTCCGCGGTTCAGCGGGCGGCACATAGAGCAGCGTTATCGCATTAGCCCATTCGTCCGCCGGTGCCGGATCAACCCGCTTCGCAAAGCCTTTCTCTTCGAGCTCCGGAACCACGCGCTGGATGGTTTCTGCGCCAAAGAGGTCGGACAGCTCGGCAATCGTGCGGCGTCCATCCAGCAGGATCAGCACGTGGCGTTCGCGGGGCGAAAGCTCCCGGCCGTGCGCGAGCTGGGCCGCACCCAGTCCCGATTTTCGGTAGACCAGAGAGGTGTCCATCTCCGTAAGAACACCTTCGTCGACCACAGGGTCTTCCAGCATGATCCGAGGTCACTTTCTCGCGCGCTTGCCCATGACGACATTTACCCCCAAAGGCGCGCGCTTTCAATCAGGTTTCCGCCGCGGGTAATCGCGGGTATTCCCTGCGCAAATGCATCACGCCCATCCGGGTCAGCCGGACGGCCTTGGCGCGTGCGATGGCGGCGGCGTTGCCGCCTGCCGCTTAAGCGCCCACGCGACGTGCTCGCGGACGAGTTCGGACGCATGATCGGCGCGCGCGCGCAGCGCTGCCTGCACCGCGGCCGATGGCGGCGCATTGCCCAGTGCCACTGCGAGATTGCGCAGCCAGCGCAGGTAGCCGATGCGCAGGATCGAGGAGCCTGCGTGGCGC
>Ga0307477_10004601_pt1 | contig 10013 bp, 7 predicted proteins | sample atmos_gasesECM2C_FD_203316 | JGI IMG/M metagenome (GOLD analysis project Ga0307477, IMG submission 203316) | Hardwood forest soil microbial communities from Morgan-Monroe State Forest, Indiana, United States - atmos_gasesECM2C_515 | ecosystem: Environmental > Terrestrial > Soil > Temperate... | reverse complement strand
GACGCCCTTGGGAAGAGGGTTCGGGGTTCGGGGTTCGGGGTTCGGAAAACGCGGTAACGAGCTGCATGAACCCTGAACCCTGAACCCTGAACCCTCCCACCCCTCCCCGGAATCCACCCCGTAATCGGGGAATGCGACGCAGAAAACATCCGTGTTGGCAACGGGCCTCGCGGCCAGACCGGTGCCCAGGATGTCACGGATCACGCCACCGATGCCGGTAGCACTGCCTCCGTACGGTTCGATGGCGCTGGGGTGGTTGTGCGTTTCGACCTTGAAACAAATCGCGTCGGTTTCGTCGAAAGCAATCACGCCCGCGTTGTCGGCAAAGACGGAGAGACAGAATTCGCCCGCCGCCCTCCTCTCCATCAACCGCATGGTGCTGGCAAAAATAGTGTCCTTGATCAGGCTGTTGTAATGTCGGGCGGCAATCACCTTGCCGGTCGCGTCGCGCACCTCCACGTCCACCGGGCTTTTGAGGGTCTTGTGGACGCAATGTTCGCTCCAGGTCTGGGCGATGGTCTCGAGCTCGATGTCAGTGGGCTCGCGCTTCTGCTCGCGGAAGTAGGCCTGGACCGCTTTCATTTCCGCCAGCGAGAGAAACAAATGCCCCTCGCGACTGAGCTTGGCAAGCTGCGTGTCGCTTAAATCTCGAAGCGCAACGTGTCGAAGCTCGAACCGATGCTCACGGCCAGTGTCGAATTCCCGCGGAATCCATGAATCGAAGTGGACGGATTCGATGACTCCATTCGCCAGGACGCGACTGGCGATCCGGCGCAGCTCGTCCGGCGGGATCTTCCCTTCGATCACATAGGCACGGCCGGTGCGAACTTGTTTTACGTCGATGTCCATGTCGCGGAGGGCCATCTCGGTTGAAGCCGCGACTGGATCCATAACCCCTGGCTTGAGATGGATTTCGATTCGGCTCTTGCCGTCGTCGCTCGCCGGGCCTTCGATCACTGTCGCCTGCTCGACGATCGGATCGGCCAGCAGTTCACCGGCAGCCCGGGCGATCTGGTCGCGGCGAGCGCTACTGTCGATAAGAAATATGCGGGTGGTCGTAATCGGGCCGACGTCGGCGCCGAACTCGCGAATTTGATGGCGGACGCCCTCGCCCAAAGGATCGACCGCGGCCACGCCCCCGCCAGCCGGCTGCGCGATGCGGACATCAATGCGATAGATCATCTGGGAATCCTATAGCACATCACGTCCTTTGCCAGAGGCTCGACGCCGCACGATCACTTTGATAGCCGCGGGCCGCCCCAAAATACTGATTCCAGGCCAACTTGTGAAAGTTTGTGCAACCGGCGGCCGATACAATCGTTGGCTGGATTACCGTGCGCTGATCGGTTCCCATGACTGGCACCACATCCGCGCCGCTCGATGATGAGCATGAACGAAGAACTGGCAAACCGGATCAAGCAGTGCCCCAACCTGCCGTCGCTCCCCACGATAGCAGTGCAGGTTCTCGATCTGGCACAGAAGCCTGACGTCGACATCACCCAGATCGCCGGACTCATTTCCAAGGACCCCGCGCTGTCCGGGCGGATTCTGAGGACAGTAAACTCGAGCTTCTACGGGCGAAGCCAGAACGTCGCGACGATCAGCCACGCGCTGGTGATCCTCGGTCTCCAGTCGGTCAAGACGCTGGTGCTGGGTTTCTCACTGGTCACGCACCTCAACCAGGAAAAGCCGCGCGGTTTCAAGCACCTGACCTATTGGAAGCGAAGCATCTACGCGGCGACGGCGGCGCGGGCGATCGCCGCCAGGGTCGCGCCGGACAAGCAGGAAGAAGCATTCCTGGCAGCGCTTCTACAGGACATCGGGATGCTCGTCCTCGATCGCGTCCTGGCGGAGGAATACGGACAGGTACACGCAGAGATCAAGTCGCATGCCCAGCTCCCGCAGGCCGAGGAGGCGACGTTCGGAACGAATCACGCGGCAGTGGGAGAAATGCTGACCACCCAGTGGAAATTGCCGCCGGTCCTCACCGTACCGATCGGCGCGCACCACGCGCCGCAAAAAGTCGCCGATGGTTCGATGCGAAAGCTCGCCGATCTGGTCTCCCTTTCCGGCATCTGCGCCGACGTCTTTGTCGACGAAGCTGCGGCGGAGCCGATCATGCGGGCCCGGCAGATATTCAATGACAGCCACCAGATTTCCGGGACCGACTGCGATTCGCTCCTGGACGACATTGGCCGCAGCACCAGGGAAGTCGCGTCGCTGTTCGAGATCAACATTGGGTCGCACGTGGCCTTTGAAGACGTCCTCAAGCGGGCCAACGAGGCGCTGGTCGAGCTCACGCTGCAAACCCAGCAGAAGGCGTCGGAGTTGCAGCAGCAGAATCAGGAGCTGCGTCATCAGGCGACCACCGACCCCCTGACCGGCCTGGCCAATCGTGGAACGTTCGATCAATTTCTGCGCGAGCAATTTGCCGCCGCGTTGGCGTCAGGCAAGCCCCTGGCGCTGGTGATGCTCGACGTCGATCGTTTCAAGAACGTCAATGACCGCCTCGGGCATCAGACCGGCGACGCGGTGCTGAAAACGCTAGGGAAGCTGGTCAAAACCGCGGCGCGAACGGCCGATCTGGCGGCGCGCTACGGCGGGGAAGAGATGGCACTGATTCTCCCCAGCACAACACGGGCCACCGCCGCCGCTATTGCCGAAACGCTGCGCCGCGCCGTCTGCGCCAAGCCGATTGCCTGCGGACCGCAGTACATTCCCGTGACAGTGAGCCTTGGCGTCGCAACCCTCGAGCGATCTTCCGGACTCAAGGAAGCGGCCCATCTCATCAAGGCGTGCGACTTGGCGTTGTACGCGGCCAAGAATTCCGGCCGTAACTGCGTCCGCGTCTTCTCAGTCAAATCATCGCCCGCGATGGTCCATGCCGCGTGAGATGCGGACCGCAGGTATCGGACTTCGCACGCAACCTGCGACCTGCTTTCGGACGAAAACCTTCGGCAATTAGCCGTAATTTCCCATTTTGCCGGAAATTCCGGCAAAGCCGCTCACGCGCAAGACCGATATCACCAATAACTGGCGCCGGTCATGCGCCCGCGCGAAGCTCTGGCAAGCGCGGAGAGCGGAGAATGAACGAACAGCTTCTCAACCGAATCCGAAAGTGTGAGAGCCTGCCAACGCTGCCGGCCGTGGCCGTGCAGGTGCTGGAACTCGTTCAGGACCCCGAAGCCGACATCGCCAAGCTGGCCCGGCTCGTCTCCAAAGATCCTGCCCTCTCTTCCAAAATTCTCCGCACCGTCAATTCATCCCTCTACGGCCGGCCCAACAAGATCGGCAAGCTGACCCAGGCTCTGACGCTCCTGGGCCTTCAAACGGTCCGTGTGTTGGTGCTGGGTTTCTCGCTGGCCAAAAACGTCAGGAATTACAAAAACAAAGGCTTCAAACCGCTGGAGTATTGGAGACGAAGCATCTACAGCGCCACCGCCGCGCTGACCCTGGCGCAACGAACGCACCTGGAATTGCAGGAAGAAGCGTTTGTGGCCGCACTTCTGATGGACCTGGGGATGCTCGTGCTCGACGAACTGTTCGGCGAGCAGTACGGCAAGGTATTGGAAAAATCGCGGTCGCACGCGGACCTGGTCCGCTTCGAGGACGCGATGCTGCAAACCAACCACGCCGAGATCAGCGGGGCGCTGGCCGAGATGTGGGGACTTCCCCCGGTGCTGGCGGTTCCGATGGCGGCGCATCACAAGCCGACCGAGGTGGAAGACCCAACGCTGGGACGGCTTGCGAAAGTGTGCTACCTGGCCGGGCGATGTGCCGACGTGTTCGTAGACGAGCCGGCGGCCGCAGCCATTGCCGAGATCCGCGCATTTTGCCGCGACCACCACCAGATGACCGACGCCGATTGCGACGCGCTGCTCGACCAGGTGTGCCGCCGCACCGGCGAGATCGCGCCGCTCTTCGACATTGCGGTCAACTCCGGCATCAGCTATGAGGTGATCCTCAAGAAGGCAAACGATAGCGTCATTGAAATGAGCCTGGCCACTCAGCATCAGGCCCGCATGGAGCAAAGCCGGCTTCAGGAACAGGCGTTGGCTGATCCGCTGACCGGCCTGGCCAATCGCCGGCGGTTTGACGCATTTCTCAACGAGCAGTTTGCCGCCGCCCTGGCGGGGCAAAGCCCGCTGGCACTGTTGATGATCGATATCGACCATTTCAAGGCGATCAACGACCAGCACGGGCACCAGTCGGGCGACGCGGTTTTACAGGCGGTCGCTAGCGTGGTGCGCGGAGTTGCCAGGCCGCAGGACCTTGCCGCACGCTTTGGCGGCGAGGAGCTGGCGCTGGTGATGCCCGCGATGGGACGGGCCGAGGCCCTTACGTTCGCCGAGGCCGTACGCCGCGAGATTGCCGCCCGTCCGGTCGAGCAGGGACGAGTCACAGTCCCCGTCGCCGTCAGCGTCGGCATCGCCGTGCTCGAGCAGGGCATGCCTTTCAAGGAAGCGGCCCATCTGATCAAGGCCGCCGATTTGGCGCTCTACGCCGCCAAAAGCGCCGGCCGCAACTGCGTGCGGGCTTTCTCGTTAAACAAGCCCTCCGCGGGGCAAAACGCCGCGGCTTAGACCCTGTCCGGCAATTCGCATCGTTGCGAAATCTCGCTTTCCTGTGGGAATCACATACCGCTTTGGATAAGCTGGTCGGCATGGAAGAAGTTCTTCCACCACAGACTCAAAGTGGCGCCGGTTTTGAGCTGACCCGTATCCGTCAGTTCACCGTCTTCCTCGAAAATCGGGTGGGACGATTGCAGGGACTCCTTCGCGCCTTCGAGGAAACCGCCGGGAAAATCTGTGGCCTGTCCATCGAAGAGTCAGCCGACTCGGCCCTGGTGCGGGTCATCTGCTCCGACCCCGACTCCGGCCGCGACGCGCTGCGGGGCTCAGGGTTTTCGTTCAGCGAATCGGAGTTGCTGGCGGTCGAGTTGCCCAGGCGGACCACCCAGCCGCTCATGTCCATCTGCGCGGCGCTGCTTGCCGCCGAGATCAACATCCACTACGCCTATCCGCTGCTACAGCGGCCGCGCGGTCCCGCCCTGGCGCTCTATGTCGAAGACCCGACGCTGGCCGCCCAACTCCTGATCCGCAAGGGATTCATTCTCATCGGGGAAAGTGATCTGAAGAAGTAGATAGCCCGCCAATTATCGCTTGGAGAACTGGAATCGCCGGCGAGCGCCGCGCTGGCCGTACTTTTTGCGCTCTTTCATCCGACTGTCGCGGGTCAGGAATCCGCCGCCTCGCAATGCCACTTCCAGGCTCGGATCGTACTTGGCAAGGGCGCGGCCCAGCCCCATGACGATAGCGCCTGCCTGACCGCTCGGTCCCCCGCCGGTCGCGCTCACCAGAACGTCCATCTTTCCGCCGGTGTTGGTCACTTCCAGCGGTCCGAAGATCGCCTTGCGGTCGCGCTCGCCGGTGAAATAGTCGTTGAGCTCGCGACCGTTGATCGCGATCTTGCCGCTGCCCGGTGCGATGCGGACGCGGGCCACCGCGGTCTTTCGGCGTCCCACGCCCCAGATGTATTGCGGGCGGGCGGAAACCGTCGTGGGAGAGATCAACGTCGCTGTTTCGGTCGGTTGGTCAGACATTTCCTATACCAGTGCCTTGGGCTGTTGCGCTCCGTGCGGGTGGGTCGCCCCGCGATAGATCTTCAATTTACCGAGAATGTTGCGCCCCAGCTTGCTTTTGGGCAACATCCGCCGCACGGCCAGCTCGACGATCTTCTCGGGGTGCAGCTCCTTCATCCGCTTGAACGAATAAAGGTGCCGGCCGCCCGGGTAGCGGGAATAGGTGTCGTACTCGATGACGTCGGCCTTGCGTCCGGTCACCCTTACCTTTTGGGCATTGATGACGATGACAAAATCGCCCGTATCAACATGCGGCGTGTAAGTGGGCTTGTGCTTGCCCTGAAGGATCACGGCGATCCGCGAGGCAAGCCGACCCAACACCTGGCCGCTGGCATCGATCACGTGCCAGTTGGCCGGCACTTCGCCCGGCTTGGGCATGTAGGTGCTCATCAACGTTTCCTCAAGTGGCTGTCGCGCGCCAAACATCCCCTCGCCGAGGGGGAGAGGTAGTTTAGGAAGCCGCGCCGGCATGTCAAGGCGGTGGCCAAATCGGCGAAAAAAGGGCGTGACGCTCAACTGTGATCGTGCGGATCGATCTCCCTCCCACGGTACACCGGGAGGGCTGGGGAGGGGGCTGGCGCGAGAAGCTCTCCCGGCGGAACCCGCTCCCCATCTCCCGGAATACCGGGGGAGGGGAGAGGATCAGGGCGATGGCGCTGCGTCGGGCTTTTCAGATACGAACAAGCCGCGATTGCCTGCATCTTTGGGATCATCGGGGCGGGAATAATCGCGCCAGAGCCAGCGAAGCATGTCGGGCATGATGGCCCCGCCCTGCTTGTTGGAGTGGGTGCCGATGCCCCAGGTGTAGTTCACGTCGTAATGCTTCTGAGTCAGGGCCGCCGCCATCTTGAGATTCTGGGCGTGCCAGTCCCATTTGGGATCGTAGCGGGCGTTGGCGCCGCGGCCGCGGATGCCGCGGTTATCGTTGACGCCGTCCTGGAGAAAGATGCGAATCGGCTTGGCATCCGCCTGGAGAATCAGATCAGGGTAGACATGCCCGCCCATGATGTTGGTAAAGCTGCCGATGGTGCTGATGACTTTGTGAAATTGATCGGGGCGATGCCACGCCACGGTGAAGGCGCAGATCGCGCCGGAGCTGGCGCCGGCAATCGCGCGATCGTCGGGGTTGTCGGAAATGTTGAACTGCTTTTTTATCTCTGGAAGCAGCTCGTCAACGATCAGCTTTGAATACTTGTCATCCAAGGCGTTGTACTCGACGCGGCGGTTGGTCGTCCCATCGCCCCAATCGGAGTCGGAAGCTTCCTTCTGGGAAGCGGTGTGCCCGGGATTGATGAAGACCGCGATCGTTACCGGCATTTCCCTGCGATAAATCAAATTGTCAAATACCTTGGGGACGCGATAGTCACCCTTGAGATTCAGGAAGGCATGGCCGTCCTGAAAAATCATCAGACAGGCGGGCTGTGCCGCCTTGTATTGGGCCGGGACATACATCCAATAGTTGCGGGTCGTCCCGGGATAGACATTGCTGGCAAGCGTCGCGGGCCCGATGATTTTGCCCGGCGGCACGCCGGGCTGCTGGTCGGAATCTGGCCCGAGCTTGTAGACGTTGTCGAGAGCAGCAGCCGACAGCATCGCCGGAACCAGCAGGATCGATAGAAAGCAAGTGCGACTTGCTGACATGGACATGGCGGTGGTCCTTAGCTTGAAAAAATCAAGTTAAACGCGACGCGAAGGAAAAAGGGGGGAAGAGTTTTCAGTGCTCAGTTTTCAGTGTTCACTTATCGGTATTCGCGAATTGATCTTTCTTCGCGCCTTCGCGCCTCGCGTTGAAAAATTCCGGTTAGCCGGGGCGTCGAATCAAAGCCCGGCGAGCCGGCCGGTCGAATCGCCGAAACGCGGCAAGCTCGGCACTCCCATTCGATCAGCGAGGCTGAGGAACAGGTTCATAAGCGGCTGGCCGTTGGCTTTGAGATAGCGTCCGCCCTGGAGTGTCCCGCCTCCTCCTCCGGCAAGCAAGATCGGCAGGTTCACGTGAGTGTGGCGGTTGCCATCGGAGTTGCCGGAGCCGTACACGATCATCGTGTTGTGCAGCAGTGAACTGCCGTCGGCGTCCTTGGTTTGATCGAGCTTCGTGAGGAAACGGGCCAACTGCTTCACGTACCACAGGTCGATCTCGGCGACCTTGTCCATCATCTCCTGGCGATTCTGATGGTGGGACAGATCGTGATGGCCCTCGGCGATGCCGATCTCGGGGAACGGGCGGTTGTTGCCTTCGTTGGCCAGAAGGAAAGTCGCGACGCGCGTCGAGTCGGTCTGAAAGGCCAGGTGCAGCATGTCGAACATGATTTGGATGTACTTTTCAAAATCCGCCGGAATGCCTTCCGGCGTGGCCACATCCGGGTCAGGGGTCTTGAGGTTTTCGGAGCTGGCGATTCGCTTTTCCAGATCGCGAACGCTGGTCAGATACTCATCCAGCTTTTGCCGATCACGGCTGGCCAACTGAACATCCAGCGTGGCGGCATCGTCCATCACCAGATCGAGAATCGATTGCTGCTGGGCCTGGCGGGCCTTGAGATAAGATGCCCGCTGGCCATGCGGTCCTTCGCCGAACAATCGCTCGAAAAGGAGCCGCGGGTTAGGCTCGGGAGCGATCGGAACGGTCGGGGATTTCCAGGAAAGGTTGTACTGGTAGGCACACGAATAACCCGAGTCGCAATTGCCTGAGCGGCGGACGGCATTACAGGTCAGCTCCAACGAGGGGAAGCGAGTCATGTGCCCGATCTGGTCGGCCACGGCCTGATCGACCGAGACGCCGGCGAGGATGTCGGCGCCGGCGGTTTTGCGGACGCGTACGCCGGTCAGGAACGTGCCGCTGGCGCGGGCGTGGTCGCCGGCGCCGTCGGGGCCGGGCTGGGCGTTCACGTCATCGAGTCCCGAGATTATCTGGATTTTGTCTTTGAGGTTGGCCAGCGGCAGCATCGTTGGAGCGAACTCGAAGCCCGTGCCTTCGCCGGTGGGCCACCAGGACTTTTGAATCACCCCGTTGGGAACGTAGAGGACCGCCATGCGAAGCGGCGCGCCGGTCGATGACACGGCAAGCTGCTGTGCAGCTCCGGCGGCCGAAACCATGCCCGGCCGCAGGAGCGACTCGAATGCCGGCAGGGCCACACACGCGCCCAGCCCCCGAAGGAACCGGCGGCGGCTCAGGTTCGCAAGATGCGACTCGGCTCGATTCGCCTTATTCAGTTGCTCGTTGTTCATGGCCGAATGACGTGCTTTGGGCACGCTCCTGGGGGACCTTCATGGGCACGGGCGCCGGGTTGAAGTTTCGCCGCTCCTGGAACGGCGCCGACTCGACGATTCCCATCACCAGCGCCGACATCCGTCCGTCCTGGCGATCGAGGCCATCCACGATCCGATCCACGGCCTCCACATCATAATACTCCAGCCCGCGGCCCAGCGCATAGGTTAGCATCTTTTCGGCAAGGCAGCGGTAGAAATCCAGGCGGTGATTGGCCGCGAGGACCTTTTTCAAATCCCTGACATCGTGAAATGCTTCTCCAGTCAGAAGCTGTCCGCTGGCGTCGATGGCGTTGCCGCGTTCCTTGTCCCGCCACATACCCAGGGCGTTAAAGTTCTCCAGCGAAAGGCCCAGCGGGTCCATCCGGCCGTGACACGAGCGGCACAGGGCCTGGCTGCGATGAATCTCGAGTACTTGGCGGAAACTGAGCCGCTGATCACCGCCGGAATCCTTGTCGGAGGCTTCAAGCGCTGGAACGTTGGCCAGCGGCGGCGGCACAGGCATGCCCAGGATGTTGTCGAGGATGAACTGGCCGCGTTTGACCGGGGAGGTTCGAGTCGGGTTTGAGGTGACGACAAGAGTCGATCCCATCGTCAGCAGGCCGCCCCGCGGGCTGTCTTTGGGAAGTGTCACGCGGCGCATCGCGACGCCGCGGACATTGAGAATTCCGTAGATCTGAGCCAGTTTCTGATTGACGAAGGTGTAGTCGCTGTCGATGAATTCCAGGACGCTGCGATCGTCGTGAAGAACGTAATCGAAGTATAACTCGGTTTCCTGCCGCATCGCATTCCGCAACTCTGAGTCCAACTGGACGGCGGGACTGAACAGGCGAACGCGGTTGAAATTCCTCTGGCGCTGTCCCTGGGCCGGCGCGCTGGTCGGACCGGCGGGGCGCGAGCTCGGTGCGCCGGCGGACGCGTTGGCCGGCCGCTGGGCAAACCGAGCCCGAAGCTGGGCAAGCTGCCGCTGAAGTTCCTTGTCCTGCCCCGAATCCTGCGCCAGCACTACTCGGGCATCGATGCTGATTCCCCCGACATCCCGCGCCTGGAGCCACTGGCCTACGAAATTTTGTCCGAGTGCCGCGGCCCGCGGATCGGACAGCAGACGTTT
>Ga0307477_10004600_pt1 | contig 10016 bp, 10 predicted proteins | sample atmos_gasesECM2C_FD_203316 | JGI IMG/M metagenome (GOLD analysis project Ga0307477, IMG submission 203316) | Hardwood forest soil microbial communities from Morgan-Monroe State Forest, Indiana, United States - atmos_gasesECM2C_515 | ecosystem: Environmental > Terrestrial > Soil > Temperate... | reverse complement strand
TTCCCGTTGCAGAATCGCGGCGCACTGTTTGTTCTGGAACCGGGACATCCCAACGTTCTCGCTGGACGCAAGCGGCCGTTTCACACCATCATTCCCGGTTTCATGGAAAAAGGCGATCAGCACATTGGATTTGGGATCATGGGCGGATTCAATCAACCACTGGCCCATGCGCAATTTGTGTCGAACCTGGTTGATTATGGAATGAACGTGCAGGCGGCTCTTTCCGCTCCGCGTTTTACTGTGGGCCATGACTTTTGCCACATTCCCATCGAGAGCCGAGTGAAGCCGGAGATCCTGGACCGCCTCCGTGCGATGGGACATAACCTGGAAGTGCGCAAGGACTACTCGGCCGTCATGGGACGAGGCCAGGCCGTGCTGCACGATTCCAGCAGGAAGATGAACTTTGCCGGATCTGATCCCAGGACTGACGGATCGGCTGAGGCGGAAGTCCCAAATTTCTCGCACCCATGAGCCGGTTCCGCGGTTGCGGGCAGCGGGAAATTGGCAAAAAAAAGGGGGAGCTTTTCAGCTCCCCAAACAGAAGCGACAGAGGCGATACGTCAAGATTGGAGGTAAGCTGCTGCTTCAGAGTTGTCCATCTTTCACATCTCTGAAACTTTCGGAACGCCAACTAACGCCAATGCATGGATCTCTGGTTTCCCTTCCCAACTTTTCCCCAGCGGCGAATCCCTCTGGCATGGAAGAACTATGGGCAAGTGTCGCCGGCAGACGGATGCGCTATTTGGCCGGCGGCAGCGGCAGACCGCTCCTTCTCGTGCATGGCATCGCCGCCTCGTCGTTCTCGTATCGGCTGAACTGGGCCGAACTCATGGGCCACTTCCGGGTGTTTATTCCCGACCTAATGAGCGTTGGCTCCAGTCGAACCTCGGGGTTGGACTGTTCGCTTCGCGGGAATGCATTGAGACTGCGTGAGTTCCTCGACGAGGTCGGGATCGAGAGAACAGACATAGTGGGCAGTTCCTACGGTGGAGCCGTGGTCATGGAGCTAGCGAATCTCGCGCCCGAGCGCTTGGCGCACATGATTCTGGTTTCTCCGGCTAATCCTTTTGCCCGCCGTTATCACCGAGTTCTACGCTTTTATCTCAGCGGCCTGGGTGAGATTTTCATCCGGCTGGCGCCCTTTATGCCGGCACGAACGTGGGACTATGGCATCGGGCGCATGTACGCCAATCCGAAATGTATGGTTGCGGGAACCGGATTGGGCTACGCTCGTGCGCTGAGAGCACGAGGAGTGATTCGCCATATCCGTTCTTGCCTCAAAACGTTTGCCCAGGATGTTGAAGAGCTGCGACCGAAGCTGACGGCCATGGCTAACATACCGACGCTGATTATTTGGGGCGATCGCGATCCGGTTGTGGAACTGCCATCGGGATACAGACTGCAAAGGGAGCTGGGAGCGGAAATGGTCGTGATGCCGGGTGTCGGCCACCTTCCGTATGAAGAAAGCCCGGAAGAGTTCAACCGAATCGTGAAGAATTTTGTAATTTCGTAGTTGGGTAATTTCGTAATTTTGTGATTTTCCCCGGTACGTGAGTGCCTTGAAGTTGATTTTTCAAATCACGAAATCACCAAATAACCCAATCGCGAATTCTTCCTCATGCACTTCGATCTGCTGCGCAGATACTTTGCCGAATACGGCTACTGGACAGTGGCCGTCATGCTGCTTCTGGAAAATGCGGGTATTCCCGTTCCCGGGGAAACCACGCTCCTGTTCGCTACTTTTCTGGCATTCTCCGAGCGCCATCTGACACTGTGGGGAATCATTTCGGTCGGCATCGTTGCCTGCACCCTGGGCGACAATCTTGGTTACTGGATTGGCTACCACGGCGGCAGGCCCCTGCTGGAGCATCAGCGCAGGATCTTCCGCATCTCGGAAGAACACCTGCACCGAGGTGAGCGCTTTTTCCAGCGCTACGGAAGTTTCACCGTGTTTTTCGCGCGGTTCGTTTTTGGGATGCGCATCATCGCCGGACCGCTCGCCGGCGCGCTCAAAATGCCTTGGCGGAAATTCCTTTTATTCAATTTTCTCGGAGCCGCTGTTTGGGTATCGGTCGTCGGTTGCCTCGGATATTTTTTCGGCAGCCGCTGGGAACTGCTGGCTTCGGACCTGGCGCGAGTGGAAGTGGTTCTGGTGGTTGTGGTGTTGATTGCTGGACTATTCTGGTGGTGGCGTTCGAGGCGGAGTTCCGCGCGTCGTCAAAGGTCTGCGCGTGCTGAGTAAAGCGGCCAAGCTGTTTGCCGAGATCGATCGCGAAGCCTGGGTAAGGTTTTTCGTCGCTCTGCTGGGACTTGTCTTTTCCTTCGTCTTCGCTCTCCTCTCTTCCAGCTTTCGCGACGAAGGCAATCTGCTGGGCACCGCCATCACTGCTTCGCTCGCATTGATGACCGCCGGCATCGTTGGCCTCACCACCGTTCCCTACCTGGCGAGGCGAGTCTCATTCGAGCGGCTTCGATTCTCGGTGCGCTATGACTTGACGCGCGAGGGAGTAGCGTACATCGCGTTTGTGCTGCTCGTAAGCATCGCCGCGCTCAACACCGGGAACAATCTGCTCTTCATCATCGTTGCAGCCATGCTGGCTGCCATGCTGGTGTCAGGTGTGGCTTCGAGTATTGTTCTTTTTGGATTGTCGCTGAACGTCACCCTTCCCGAGCACGTTTTTGCCGGCAAGCCGTGCATCGGCACCGTCACGATTCACAATCACGGGCGGTTGCCGTCGTTCTCCGTCAGCGTGGTGCCGGAAAAACCGAAAAAACAACGGGGCTGGAAATGGCATAGAACCGAATTGGGAATTCCCCCGTTCCGGCTGGCGGAGCGGCAGTGGTTCCGCGTGCCCGATCTGCAACTTCGTCCAGTTCCGCCCATCAAGTCTGAGCCGCCAATTCTCGACCGCCCCGCGTATTTTCCCTACTTGCGCCAGCATCATTTCGAATCTGCAGCCGTGGAGCTGAAGTTTCCGCGTCGCGGACGCTACGTGCAGGACGCGCTCGGCGTCGCCACCCGTTTTCCTTTTTCCTTTATCACCAAGACACGGGTCGTGCCCTTAGAACGCGAGCTGATCGTGCTTCCGGCGGTGGAAGAAACCGAAGAGTTCCTCACGATTCTGCCTACGCTGCGTGGCGAGTTTGAGGTCTTCGTGGCTGGACGTGGGTACGATCTCTACCGCCTGCGTGAGTTCGCCGCCGGCGACGCCGCGCGTCACATCGATTGGAAGGCGACTGCGCGATCCCAGACTGTAATGGTCCGCGAATTCACCCGCGAGGACGAGCGGAAGTTGAAAATCGTCTTCGACAATCCCGCCCCTGGTCAGGTGAGCGAAGAAGATTACGAAGCCGCAGTCAGACTGGCAGCTTCGCTGGCCTGGCATTTCGCGGACGGAACCACCGAAATCAGCTTTGCCGCCCCGGGCTACTCTGGCTCAGAGGAGTCACTTAGCTTTCTGAAGTACCTTGCTGTGGTTGAGCCCGATCCGCAGCCTTTCGCGCTCGAAAAGATCCTATCCGGCGGCGCTTACAACCTGGTGATTACCTCGCGGCCACGAGGCTCGATGCCTACAAAACTCTGGACGAGTTCCTACTTCATTTTTATCGGCAGAAAGAGTTGACAGGTCACCTCGTTTTTCCGCTCACGTATTGAGCCGGCGTAATGATGCTCGTTCCCTGATATGAACCAAGAATTAGAAGATCGAGATCGCCGGCAATCAACAGGTCGGCTCGGGCAAGGACTGCGCACTCCAGAAACTTATCATCGTGCGGATCACGACATTTCTTCACGTTCCCTTTGAGCTTCACCTGCAGCGACCGGGTGAGAACAGTTTCGATGGCCAGGCGAGCGCGATTTCGATCCCACACGAACTTTTCGGTCAAGACCCTAAAAATCTCTTCTTCGATCTCATCGCAAGTGGCGATCAGATCTACAGTCATCGCCTTTTCGAGCGCTTGGGTCGGAATGCCATGTCGTTTTGAAAACGCTAATCCGGAGATCCAGACGTTGGTATCCAGGACCACGATCACTAACGGGTCCGGCTCTTCCGCCCGGTTCGCCTTTCCGCGCGAACTTCTTTCACAAGGCGTGGCACGTCTGCCTCTGTGTAGCGCCGAGGATTGCGACTGGCCGCGTACTCGCCGATTTCTTCTAACGCCGCTCTTGCCTGCTGGGCGTAGTAGGTGCGGAAGGCTTCCCGAAACAACTCGCTCATGGTTCGAGAGTCACGCCTGGCCAAAGCTTCCGCTCTTTGTGCAAGTTCTGGAGGCAGGCTGATGGTGTACACCTTGGAAATTCGCGAGGAGGCCATAATCTTGGATATTACACTGTAATGGAATACATTACAACATCCGCTATGTGTCACATACCCTCCCGATGCTAGAATCCGTGCAGTTCCGCCTATGTTTTCCTTCGGAGTTGCGAGCAAGTTGCGGAAGATTGCCGGGCGCGACGCTGTGCTCGACGATCCGGAAGACCTGATGCTCTACGAGTATGACGGTTCCCTCGCTCGCGGCGCGCCGAAGTATGTCGTGTTCCCGCAGACGACGGAGCAGGTCTCCGAGATCGTAAAGCTGGCCGCACGCGAAGGGCTCTCCATCATTCCTCGCGGAGCGGGCACCGGATTGAGTGGCGGATCGATCGCGCGCAACGGCGGCATCGTGCTCGCCTTTGCCCGGATGAATCGCATCCTTGAAATCGATATCCCCAACCTTCGCGCGACCGTGCAGCCTGGCGTCGTAAATCTGGAATTGAGCAATGCCCTGGCGCCTCATGGCTTCTATTTCGCCCCCGATCCGTCCAGTCAGAAGGCCTGCACCATCGGCGGGAATGTCGCCGAGAACTCCGGCGGACCGCACACCCTGGCCAACGGAGTAACCGTGAACCACGTCACCGGCCTTGAAGTCGTGTTGCCCGACGGGCGCATCGTTCAGCTTGGAGGGAAAGCCGGCGGCGCCGCCGGCTACGATCTCACCGGCTTCTTCGTCGGATCGGAGGGCACACTCGGCATCGCTACGGCTATTACGGTGAAGATCACTCGCTTGCCGGAGTCAGTGGCCACGCTGCTGGCAATCTACAACGACGTGCAGCACGCGGCCAATACCGTTGTCGCACTCACGGCAGAATGCATCACCCCGGCAGCGATCGAGATGCTTGATGGCTGGACTCTGCGCGCAGTGGAAGCCGCCGTTCACGCCGGATATCCACTGGACTCGGCAGCCGTGCTGCTTATCGAGTTGGAAGGATTGCGCGAGGCGGTAGAGGAGCAGGCCGAAGCCGTGATGGCGCTCTGCCGGCAATCGGGAGCCCGCGAAGTGCGCCGCGCGCGCGATGAGAACGAACGTCAACTCCTGTGGAAGGGACGCAAGACCGCGTTCGGCGCTATCGGGCGCATTTCGCCGTCATACTACGTGCAGGATGGAGTGATCCCGCGCACGCGCATACCCGAAACCCTGCGCAAGATCGAAGAGGTCGGGCGGAAGTATTCGCTGACTATCGGGAACATCTTTCACGCGGGCGATGGCAATCTGCATCCGCTCATTCTGTTCGACGCGCGAGATGCCGAGCAGACGCAGCGCACCCTCGATGCCGGGCGCGAGATTCTCGAGTTCTGCATACGCGTAGGTGGATCAATTACCGGAGAGCACGGGGTCGGCATGGAAAAACAGGACCTGATGTGCGCGCTTTTCACGGAATCCGAGCGCGAAGTAATGACGCGCCTGCGCAACTGCTTTAATCCCAATTCGCTGCTCAATCCGGAGAAGATTCTGCCCTCGGCGCGCATGTGCCGAGAAGCGATGGCGCCGGGACATGCAAGTCTGGGGTGAAAAAACCATAGAGGAATGTCTTGCTACGGTTCATCGCTAGAGACGCAGCCATGCTGCGTCTCACCATGGCCACCGGCTCTTCTGACACTCTCGGTTCGGCGAGAATTTCTATATCAGTCATAATGTCCTTCGTAGGAACTCTTTTTGTGAGCCCAAGCACAGCCATCCAGCCGGGGATCGTCTCTCGACTTGAAACTCTACTTGGACCTTCACTTGTACTTTCCGGTGAAAGAGTGACGGAGAAATATGCCATCGAAGGCATGATGCCGCAGGTGGTGCTCCGGCCAGACAGCGTCGAGCAGATTGCCGCTGCGCTGAGAGTCGCAAATGAAGAGAACTGGACGGTAGTCCCATTCGGTGGCGGCACGCGACAGCGTGTGGGGACTACGCCAGAAAAAGTTGAGATTGTGTTGTCCACGGAAAAGCTGAACGCAATCGAAGCTTACGATCCCGGGGATTTAACGATTGGATTGCAAGCGGGAGTGAGCATTGCGAGAGCGACTGAAGCTTGCGCCCAGCATCGGCAACTGCTTCCCATCGAGGCGGCGGCAGGTTCAACAATCGGAGGCGCGTTGGCCACCGGTGCGAGCGGACCTTTGCGATGCGGCTTCGGTGGTCTGCGGGATTTCTGTATTGGAGTGAACTTCATCACCGGCGATGGAGCGTTTGGGCGCGGCGGCGGACGCGTAGTGAAGAACGTCGCCGGATACGATCTGACGAAGCTGATGATTGGCAGCTACGGAAGTCTGTGCGTTATCGTCTCGGCCAATTTCAAGCTGTTTCCCCTGCCGCAACAGACGAGGACCTTCCTGTGCGAGTTCGAGTCGATGGCCGACGTTTTCTGCTTCCGTGATCGGCTAGTGAAATCGCCTCTGTCTCCGCTTGCCGCCGAACTGATCAGTCCGGACGCAGTCGAGTACCTAAGCGATGCCGAGCCGCGCGATCCGGACTCATGGGCTCCGGCATCCCCCCTAGCCAATTCCGACAGAAGATGGCAGTTGTCAGTTCGCTTTGCTGGAAGCGATCGTGTGCTAGCGCGCTGCCGCAAGGAATTGGACATTAGAGCGTCGCGAGAGCTGGGCGGTACGGAAGATAGAGACTTCTGGGCCAAGCTTGGTGACTTTGAACGTCGTGTTATGCAGCGCAATCGCAACGCCATGATCTTTCAACTCGAAGTGCCGATCGCGGAATCGCAGTCTGCGTTGGAAGCGGGCCAGACGGCAGCCACCAATTACAACTTCGTAGTTGCTGCTATCGGGCGCGCGACGCTGGGATCGTTTCTGGTCGCTCTCCTGCCTTTGGCCATCGATCCGCCTGCGGTGACTCAATTTGCCGGCGCGGCTTCCGACTTTCGCTCACGGCTCTCGCGCGCCGCTTCGGCGGTAGCAGTGCGATGTCCACACGAGGCGAAGTTGCACTTCGACGTCTGGGGATCCACTCCAACCGATGTCGAACTCATGAAGAAAGTCAAGCGCGCGCTCGATCCTGGAGGCATACTGAACCGAGGACGCTTCCTCGCCGGATGACCGCCGAACCACACACCGATTCTGAGGCTCAGCAAGGCAACGCCCATACGCTGCAGATGGGTGAATCCAATTTCGCTGGACCGGATCGGCCATCGTGGGACCTTTACGCGACCTGCGTTCATTGCGGGCTATGCCTGAATCATTGCCCGACATATCGCGTGCTCGGCATGGAGATGGATTCGCCGCGCGGACGCATCTACCAGGTGCTGCAGGTCGATGCCGGACGGCTTGCCATCGGCGATTCATTCGTGACGCATATCGATCGTTGCCTGGATTGCCGGGCGTGTGAGACCGCATGTCCTTCGGGTGTGCAGTACGGACATATCGTCGAACGGGCGCGGGCTCAGATCGAACAGCATTATCGGCGTCCGTGGTTGGCTCGTCATCTGCGCGCGTTCTTCTTTCGCCATGTGCTCGGCAATCCTTCGCGTCTTGCCGCGATCGCGCGCTTGTTGCGCTTTTATCAGCACTCTGGCTTGCAAACCTTGACACGCTCTTCGGGACTTCTAAGCCTCATGGGATTGGCGCAGCTTGAACGGTTGCAGCCTCCGATTGACGATCACTTCTTTTTTGACCAGATTGGGAAAATCTTTCCTGCCGAAGGCGCAGTGCGGGCTCGGGTGGCGTTGCACGCGGGCTGCATCGCCAGCGTAGCGTTCTCCGAACTGAATCACGCCACTATCCGTGTGCTTACGATGAACGGCGTAGAAGTCTGCGTGCCACCCCGCCAGAACTGCTGCGGAGCGCTCCAGGCTCATGCGGGATTTCGCGATGAAGCCAGAAGTCTGGCGCGCCAGAACATTACTGCCATGCTCGACGATCGCTTCGACGCGATTGTTACCAACGCCGCAGGCTGCGGCTCGACACTTAAGGACTACGGAGACCTTCTGCGCGAAGATGAGCTGCGTGGGGAAGCGGGAAAGTTCGCGACAAGGGTCAAAGACATAAGCGAGTTTCTCCAGCAGCTTGGATTGCGCCAGCCGAAGCGCAAGCTGAACGTCAAGGCAACCTATCAGGATCCATGCCACCTCGCTCACGGACAGAGCGTTCGCAGCGCACCCCGCGAGCTGCTGCGCTTCGTGGGCGTTGAAATCGAAGAGATGCCGAATCCCGATCAGTGCTGTGGCAGCGCCGGCAGCTACAACGTCACGCAAAACGAGCTCTCCATGAAGATTCTTGATGAGAAAATGAAAGACATCGGACGCACGTCAGCCGAAGTGGTGATCACAGCCAACGTCGGATGCATGCTGCAACTGCGCGCGGGCATGGCGAGGAGCGGCCGGGAGATTCCGGTGAAGCACGTGATTGAGGTTCTGGACTCGTGCTATTAAATCGTCGACTTCATAACGGAGGCCTTAGATATACTATAATCATGTATATCTTGGAGGCACGATGCAAGTCGCGAAATGGGGAAACAGTCTGGCGATACGTCTGCCCGCACGCGTTGTCGAAGCATTAGGGTTGAAGGCGGGCGACCACATCGAAATTCATGTCGCGGGGAAGAGGCGATTTGGCGTGAGTCGCGACAAAAGCAGGGAGCGAGCGATAGAACGCCTGCGGAAGGTCAGTCGTCCATTGCCGGCGGGCTTTAAGTTTGACCGAGAAGCGGCCCATGAACGCTGAGCCCTTCTTTGACACAAGCATCCTAATCTATGCGGTTTCCCACAATGGACCTCGGAAGCTTGTTTCTGAGCAGCTTCTGGCTCGGGGAGGAACGGTCAGCGTTCAGGTGTTAAACGAGTTTGTGGCTGTAGCGCGAGGAAAGTTCGCGATGCCCTGGGCCGATGTTTTGGAGGCCCTATCCGCCATGCGTACCTTGTGCGGAGACCCGGTAGCAATTACGGTTGCTGTGCATGAACTGGGGCTCGAGATCGCCGAGCGCTATAAATTCCACATCTACGACTCACTGATCGTGGCCGCTGCTCTTCGCACTGGGTGCACCAGACTCTACACCGAAGACTTGCGGCACGGTCAGACTATTGGGTCACTCACAATTCATAATCCATTCCTAACTAAGTCAAGGACTGAGTAACGCATCTTCGCTGCCCTGCGAATCGTCTAATGGATAACGCCCCATGCTGAACGTAACCATCCGTCGCAAAGCCAAACAGTTTGGGCAACTGGTGCGTGCTTCGGCGGTCACGCCGCGCACGGGTCGCTCGCACAAGCCGCAACTCGCGAGCGAACGCGAGCTGGGCATAACTTTCATCGGCCACAGCGGTTTTCTCATTCAGATCGGCGGTCGCAACCTGGTGATCGATCCCAACTTTGCCCGTTGGTTGATCGTGCTAAAACGGCAGCGACGTCCGGGAGTTCGCCTGCGCGATCTCCCACCCATCGATTATGTCCTAGTGAGTCACGCGCACTTCGATCATCTGCACCGGCCCTCCTTGCGAGCGATCGCGCGTCTTACCCGATGGCGCCGCGGCCAGGCTCCGCAGATTGTCGTGCCCAAGAACGTTGGCGATGTGGTGGCGCGTCTCGGGTTCAGCCGCATTCAGGAGATGGAGTGGTGGGAGGAGTTCCGCGACGGGGAACTCAGCTTCACGCATACGCCTTCACAGCATTGGGGCGCGCGCATGTTGCGCGACTTCCATCGCGGCTTTGGCGGATACGTGGTGCGCTCCGCCGGGCATTCGCTCTATCACGCAGGAGACACCG
>Ga0307477_10004599_pt1 | contig 10018 bp, 3 predicted proteins | sample atmos_gasesECM2C_FD_203316 | JGI IMG/M metagenome (GOLD analysis project Ga0307477, IMG submission 203316) | Hardwood forest soil microbial communities from Morgan-Monroe State Forest, Indiana, United States - atmos_gasesECM2C_515 | ecosystem: Environmental > Terrestrial > Soil > Temperate... | reverse complement strand
TCGAGCGCGGCTTCGCTCACCTCCACAACTTCCGGCGCCTACGAATCCGCTACGAGCGCGACCCCGACATGCACACAGCCTTCCTCACACTCGCCTGCGCAATCCTCATAAGCGGCATCGGCCTTGTCCGGCAGACCCAGACTCACAAATACCGACGCCTTCCTCGCTAACGCCCTACCCACTAGTCTGCGGACCTCGGATCATCAATATCACCAAACTTCTCGACAACCCGCTCGTAAACACCCGACTCCCTCGTCATATCGAGCCAAGCGAATTAGATCATCACCATCGCCGATGAGCCCCTCAGCGATGTGAACGCTCCTCACAAGTCGTGTCGCGTCTAGTCCACTCATAATCTGGCACATTGTAATACCGCAGCGATTCCCACGCGTCACAAAGCCGCTGCTCCTCGTCTACGACTCCTGCTTTCTTGCCACTTTCACCGCCGTGATGGTATGACGCGTATTCCCATTTGTATTCGCTTTTGCTTCCCACCCTCAGTCGGTGCGCTTTCGACGCTTATCCGTCAGATAAAGAAGCAAATCTGAGACAAAGCAAAGCAACATTGTGCTAACCGGCACCCACAGGTATAGGTTTCGGCGCCTTTTCCATCGTTGACCTTCTTGACACGGCGTCGACGTCATATTCGTAGCTCGTCGTGCTTTCGGTCGCATCGCTGTAGCGTGACCGAAGGATCGCCCTGCGCCGTGGCCAGTACATATGGATCGGGGTAAGCGACGCGGCAGCAATTCGCATCAGCGCACGTCGGATAAGATTGTGGCGGATGGGGCCGTTTTAGCATACCCTTCAGCGCCTGGCAAATCGCACAAGTCGAAGTAGAGAACGGCCCCGGTGAGCGCTCCCAGAGGCGCCGTAAAGATCCCGACTATCACTCGGACGACCACGCCGACACCCGTTCCAGCAGAGTTCGCCGCAAAATCGATGCCCGAAGCCAACAGGCCCACTAAAAATAGTAGGACGAAGATCACACTGAAGACTTGCCAGCCGTTGCCCCGGACCAGCTCGCGGCTGCGACTGAGCGCCCGCAGACCGCCCGGTCGCTCGAGGACAACGACCGGGGCCACCACGGACCAGACCGTGGCTAGGATTAAACCAGGGACAACGATCAGAATGAACCCAACAAAGATCCCGATGCCTGTAACGATCCCTACAAGAATCAGCTGACCGAGCACGGGCATAACAATTGACAGCATCTGTCCGACGCTTGTGTCCCGCCGGCCGTTCTGAACATCGTCGACGAGACCAACAGCCATACCCGCGAACAGCACAATGGCCACATCCGAAATCAGGAAGGATGCATATATCAGCGGAGAGGCCGCTGCAATGAGAATCGCACTGATAATGCCTGTCACCCCGAAGACGACAGCAGACAAAGGCAATAGCACTCGAGCCTGACCCCGATAAATATTGACGGTTCGGCGAATCACCGAACTGGGTTCGATCGCGTCGCTCATGCCACTCTTCCTTGCTCCTTAGCCTACTATCGAACCTGCCTAGGGAAGCAGTCGAAACAGAAACTCCCACCAGGGTTCCCTACGCGTAGGGTCTTGGACGTGGAGGAGGCCAAGGCCTAGCCTATTTTTACAGCGGTCTATCCAGGATCGGAGCATTTCGTCGCCTCTAGTCGTAGTCTCAACATAACGTCTGATCATGACAATACTTGATAGCCAAGTGTTCCAACTTACGGGTTGGGACAGGCACCTTTAGCTGTCCAAGTTTCGTACACGCATTTTCCGAGTCCAAAGATTTCTTTACCGGTATGGAAGACATTCTTTACCCGTCCAAGGAATTCGTTCCAGGAGACAGTAGACCGATCGACAGAATTCCAGATAGAATGCGCTGCTTTCTTGAGCGCGTGCCATCCTTCATGCCAGGCCTTTTCTATACCCAAGAAATCAGCGTCCCGTGCACAAAGCGTGGTGGCCTGCTCCGATTCGGTCTTACATAGGCGCAGCACATTGGAGGTGCTTGTTTCACCCTCGCTAGTGCCTTCTCCAAGCGGCTGATAGAGGAGCCCCCCTTCGACGTGCGCTTCTTCCTTGCCGTTTTCAACATGCGGCTTGTAACTGGCGTCTTCGTACCCGCCTTCTTCTTGAGGTCCGCGGGTGGCTAGCCTCACGCAGTGGCCACCCTCGCCATAAGCATAGATACAAGCATTCCGGCCCTTGCCAGCGGGCGCTGTTCTGCACCTGAACGAGGCGCCCGTCCGCGTCGTAGGTGTAGACATAGCGACAAGAGGGCTCATATGTTCACGCCGTTCGCCGCGAATAGACGACCTACTCGCCCTCACAGCCAACCATCTCCTCCTGCATCTCTTGCTCACCTTCCGCCTTTCTCGAGCGCCGGAAGCTCGCTCTTGGCCGTGTCGATCGGGATCGTGAAGCTGATACCGACGTCGCCACCGCCTCCGCCGAGGCTGACAATCTGCGAGTTGATCCCAACGACCTGACCGCGCGCATTCAGCAGCGGCCCACCGGAGCTGCCGGGGTTCAGCGGGACGTCGGTCTGCAGCACGTTCTCGATCGTGACGCCGTTGGGCGCCTGAATCTGACGTCGCAGCGCCGAGATCACCCCGGTGGTGAGCGTGCCGGCATAGCCGAACGGGTCGCCAATCGCCAGCACCGGATCGCCCACCTGCTCTACAGCCGACTCCCCGAGCGCGAGCGGATGCAACGTGAGACCTTCAGTCGGGATGCGTAGCACCGCCAGATCGTGGGATGGGTCCTTGCCCAGCACGCGGGCCTGAACCGCCTTGCCGTGTTCACCGAGCGTGACCGTCACCTTCGCAGCATTCTGCACCACATGCCAGTTGCTGAGGATCATGCCATCGCCGCCGACCTCAAAGCCCGAGCCCGTGCTCGTGCCCTCTTCACCGCCTTCGCCTTTGACCAGTTCAGACGTAGTCGGCGACTCGCTCACATCCGTGGCGCTCACGAACACCACACCCGGCGCATCCCGCGCGTACACCTGATGCGCGGTCAGACTGCGCGCCTGCGCAGCAGTGGACGCGGTAACCGGCATGACCACAGCCTCCTGCACCGTGACGGTCTTCGGCGAGGAGTCAAACCACCCACCGGCCACTGCCACAGCAAGAATCGCACCCGCCACCAGACCACCACCCAACACGCCTGCTACGAACGAGACGCCGAGCGACCGGCTACGAGCTGGAATCATCACGTATAGCCGCGTGTCTGCGTACCGCCCCTCGCGCGATCGCCCCGGTGATATTCATCGCGAAAGCGATAGCAACGAACCCGAAGCCCACGCCCTTCGCCGCGTCAACGGGCCACCAGATCCCGAACCCCAAGATAACCAGGCCGCCGCGGCCAAGCCACTGTTCCAGCTTACGAAAGGGTGGAGTACGCGCCGCATTATCCACCCGCCTAGCGACTGTGGCAAGTCGTGGTTGCAATGTCCGGATTAACACCGTAAGCCGATGTCTAACAGTTAGCCCAGATAGTACCGCCAACCACAAAGCTCAAGCCTGTTCCAAGCTTTGTGAATGGACCACCAAAGGTTGTGAGAAAGCCCACTACTTCGCACCCACTCGCGACCTGGCGGCCTTTATATGGTTCGATACCCGTAGTAGCCTTACTCCGCGCATTGATTATGTAGTTCGCAACTTTACGAAATTTACGCCAGGCGCTTTTTGCCGTGTGCTTCACAAAGCTCAAGGCTTCGCCAAAGAGGCTCGCATACTTTATACAAGGGTGGCCGACTACCTTCGAGTGTTCGACACATACACGTACCACCTGCTTGTCTGCCCCGCTGTTCTCTTCGCTTTCCGAGTGGAACAGCAACCCTTCTTCCACCAGCGGGGTAGCCTGCTTGCCTTCACCGGGATGGTAGCTGGCGTATTCATATCCGCCTTCTTCTTCCCATTCTTCCCATTCTTCTTCTCCGGCGCTGTATTGTGGTCCGGCGAAGCTGGCGTAGAATGCTGCTTCTAGTGCTCTGCGTTCGGCTTCGGCTCTGGCGGCGGCTTCTTCGGCGGCGCGGCGGGCTTCTTCTTCGGCGCGGCGGACTTCTTGGACTGCGGTGGCGGCGTTTTCGCCGATGTAGGTGTTGACCCAGGATTCTTCGTGTTCTCCGATGGTGTATTCGCCGCTTGGGTCTGTTGTGTTGATGGGATCGCCATAGGTGTAGGTGTAGGCGTTGGCTGAGCCGCCCGGTTGGGGGTCGGGCTGAAGGAAGCGTCCGATCTGCGGTACGTAGGAGCGCGCGCCCATCGCGACGACGCCTGAGGATAGTTCGGTTGGGAGGTCTAGGGCTCCGAGCCAGGAGTACTTCGGTGGAAGGCTGGTGGTGGGTACGCCGAACTCGCTGGTGTCGGCACTGGATGCGAGTCCTGTCGCGGTTTCTGAGAGGTAGGCGGTGGCGATGATGTCGCCGTGGAGGTTCGTGAGTTGCAGCACTGGGGTTTCGGTGTTGCTCTGGGTGGCAGCGAGTTTACCATCGATACCAGCAATGTTGCGTGTCGTTTCGCCACTGGTGTTCGCCGTCCATATGGGCGCGTCGGCGGGTCCGGCGTAGTGGTTGATGGTGTTAGCGATGTGTTTCCCAGTCGCGATCGTTTCGTTGGTTCTACCAGCCGGGTCGAGATTGTAACCTATCGTCTGTCCGTTCTGGGTCTGGCTCTGTAGTTGATTATCGGAGTAGTAGGTGCTCGTCAGTTCCGATTTTTCGGCGTCAGCTGCGGGTAGTGCTGTGATGTCCCCGAAGGCGTTGTAGGTTGTGCCGGAGTCGTTGAGGCGATCCGCTTCGTCGTAGGTATGTTTTTCGACGGTGCCGCCTTCTGTGGCGCATTCGCCTTTAGCATTTGGTTCGCGGGTGGTGAGACTGATGCGGTTCGTGTCTTCGTCATACGCATAAACCCGTGTCGTGCAGCCTTTGCCGGCGGGAGTGTTCTGCACTTGAGTCAGGCGTCCCGAGGCGTCATAGGTGTAACCTTGATGAGAGAGGGTGCTGGTCTGTTCGAGCCATTGGCCGTGGATTGACGGGACCGCCGTGTCCGTGAACCACGCGCATTTTTCGGTGCAGTGTGTCGTCTTGAGGTATTCCAACAAGATTGGCGTGCCGACCTGATTGTAGGCGTAGTTGGCTGTCATGCCATTGGGGTAGCCCTCGGTCAGCATATTTCCTTCGGCGTCGTAGGTCGCTGTGAATGTCAGTTTTGCCGTGCCGTATTCGTTGAGTGTTTCTGTCGGGAATCCAGTGGTTTCGTTGTAGGTGTATGTTTCGATTCCTTTACTGTCATTAATCTTGTGGATACGCCCGTCAACGTCGTATTCGTAGCTGGTGGTATTTTCGTTTGCGTCGGTGTAGCTAGTCAGCTGTCCGAGTGTGTTGTAGATTGTTGTAATCGCTTTGGTTTTGCCTTCACTGGTCGTACTCTGTTCTTCCTGCACGCCCGTTTCGTTGTTGTATTTATAGTTGACTTTGGGTAGCGCGACGCCGGTTGAAGACGTCGTTTCCTTACTGCTCGTCCTGCCCGCTTCGTCATATGTAGTCATGGTGCTGCGGGTCGTGCTGCCTGTGGTTTCGCTTGTTTTTTCCGGCTCGTCCCAGATGTTGTAGGTGTGCGTCGTGGTGGGCAACTTTGGGAGGCTGCCTTCGGGCTGGATGCTGGGCTGTGTAAGGCACGGCAGATTCGTCCACTCGGGGTGTTCACCGCATGTTGGATGGATTGGATTCGATCCCGCGCTGTAATAGATCGCTTGGTTCGGGATGCCGTGTTCTCCGGGCGCGGTCCATCTCTCGATACGGTTGTTGGCCGTGTCCGCGATGTACATGTAGCCATTTGAGGCCAGTGCGACACCGGCCGGACTCGTGAGCTGTCCGGCGCCGCTTCCTTTGGTGCCGTACTGAGCGACATATTCGTTTTTGGCGTTAAGCTCTTGTACACGATTGTTCCCAGAATCAGTTATGTACGCGTACCCGTTTGGAGCAACAGCGATACCGTCGGGTTCTTTGAACTGGCCATTACCGGAACCTTCCGTGCCGGTGCTGCCTTCGTAATGACCGTTTTCTTCAAAAATTTTCACGAGCGAGGGTTCGCTTTCATGTGCACCCGTCTCAGTCACATAAACATTATTATTTTTGGGGGATACCGTGATCGATCGAGGACCCATGATCACTTCTGTTTTTTCGCCTGTGCCTTCTGTCGTACGCCCGAAGTTCCTAATGCTTGTGCCGTTTTCGGTGTACTCATACACCGCGTTACTGGATTCGCCTTTGAGGACGTACACATTGTTGTTCGACGATACCGCGACACCGAGAACCCGTCCGCTGCTGAAGGCTCGTACATATTCCCCTTTTTCGTTATACTCATCGACTTTTTTACCGCCGGTATTCGCCACGAACACGTCCCCGTTTTCAGCGACGGCGACACCCGATGGTTCGTTGAGTTCACCACTCCCGGAGCCTTTAGTACCGAACTGTGTTATGTATTCTCCGGATGGGGACAGCTCCTCTATCCTGCTGTTTTTTGTATCGGCGACGTATACGGTACCGTTTGCTGCGACGGCGAGCGCTCCCGGTTGATTGAATTGTCCGTTACCGGAGCCCAGGGCGCCGTACGCGCTCTTGAAGGCGTAGGAGTACGATCCTTCTGCTTGTGCTGGACCCGCTGCGGGAGAGCGGGTTTCGGTCACGTTGCCGGTCCCCCCGTCATAGACGATCGTATGTACAAGGTTTAGACCCGACGATGACGTTTCCCCCCACTCCTCGATGCGGTTGTTGGCGGCATCGGCGACATAAATATTCCCGTTCGGCGCGAGCGCGACACCCGCCGGCAGATTCAGTTGGCCGCTGTTGGTGCCTTCTGCGCCATACTGCGCAAGATATCCGCCTTTTTCATTCAGCTCCTGCACTCGATCGTTCCCGGAGTCCACTATATACATGTAACCGCTCGAGGAGACGGCGATACCGTCGGGTTCCTTGAACTGGCCATTGCCAGAACCTTCCGATCCGTACCCTTCGATATAACTACCTTCTTCTCCAAATACTTTCACCAACGCCGTTCCTTCGATTCCTCCTTTGCTTTTCCCGGTCTCGGTAACATAGACCTGACCGTATTTCGACGATACGGCTATACCCCTTGGCCCTGCGATGACCTGTTCTTTCCCGCCAACACCTTCAATGGTGCGCCCAAAATTCCTTACGCTCGCACCGCTTTCGGTGTACTCGTACACAGCATTAGTGGATTCGTCTTTAAGTACGTACACATTGTTGCCCAACACAGCGACACCGAGAACTCGACCGCTACTGAAAGCCCGTACATATTCCCCTTTTTCAGTAAACTCATCCACTTTTTTACCGCCCGTGTTCGCCACAAACACGTTCCCGCTTTCAGCCACCGCAACACCCAACGGTTCGTTGAGTTCACCACTCCCAGAACCTTTGGCGCCGAACTGCGCCATATATTCTCCCGAAGGAGAGAACTCCTGAATCCTGCTGTTTTTGGTATCGGCGACATACACGTTGTCATTACCGGCTATCGCGACAGCACCGGGATCATTGAACTGGCCGTTACCGGTGCCCAGACTGCCGAAGACGCTTGTTACAGAGCCTTTGAGTCCATTGGTTGGATCGGTGGTCACGGAGGTCGGTTTGCGTAGTTTCCATCCCAGATTTTCCTGCCCAGAATAGGATGTCTTGGTGACGCGGGCGTCCACTTCTTCGCCTTTGCCGACGATCTTTGCGCCGTCGATGGTCTTCGTCACCAGGTTATAGGCTCCCCCTTCCGGGGCGCCTTCATTATATGAGTACCTAACATGATCCCGTGCCTGCACTTCACCGCCGCCAGTCGCAAGCCTGATTTTATGTTCAGGACCAAGGGTTTCCAAGAGCTGATTGCCCTCTTTATTGTAGACGCTCTGCGTATCCAAAGATTTTGCGACTTCCGCAGATTTACCGCTTTCTTTCAGCGCCGCAGCACGATTGTCGGCCGTCAGGGAACGCACCACGTCGTTGGTTTCGTTGTATTCGCCAGTGGAAATGCCGCCGCTTGGCGTAGCCAGATTGACAGCACGCCCCGCAGCGTCGAGATAATGGACCGTCGCGCGTTTGTAGTTCGCGGCGGGCCAACCCATCGGCTCATCCGGTGCGAAGACAGCCATCGCTTCGCTGGGATCGTCCTTCTCTCCCCACGCTTCGACTTCTTTTGAGCCCATTCCATACGGTGCGCCTTCACCGGACACCGGGACCTGATACTCGATCGTCCATACAGCGTTAGAACCAACACTCGGCGGTTCCGGCGCAGGATTATAAGCCGTGCCCGTGGCCACGGTGGACGTAGCCGCACTCGATACCGTCACCAATCCCGTCGCATTGCTCGCGTTAACTATCGAGCGCAGGGTGTGACCTTCATCGCTTTTAGCCGGATAGTAACTCTGGTTGACAGCTCCAGGAATCACGGTGCATTCGCTGCCAACAGAGTTGCAATCCTCCCACTGGTAGCTGAAGGCAAGGGGACTGTTGCTCCAGGTCCCCGCTGAAGACACACTGATTTTACTTCCGACCGCTGGCGTGCTGGAGGACAGTGTGGGCGCCACGGTGTTAAGCGGCGCGAGGCCATTGCCCAGCGCCGCGGACGCCGCCGGCCGCGTAACCGACAGCAGCCTACCGGTAGTCGAGTCGCTTGGGCTCGTTCCGTAACCAAACAGCCACGGCTCCTGACCCGCGTCAGAGGCCGCCGTAACGTGCCCTTCGGAGTCATAACCATAAGTCTTCTTCAACGCCGGCGAAACACGCGGGTCCCACTCCGCCCGAAGGCGCCCTTTAGCGTCGTATTCGTATTGAGCAACGGCCGTTTCGCTCATCGCGCCTTTGGATGGATCCCAACCCACAAAGAACACACGCTTCAGCCGACCAGCGAAGTCACCCCATTCACCGCTGCCTTCGCCTTTCGCGGTGGTGGCTTCAGCGTAACTAAACAGTAGCGCACGACAGCCCCGTTCCAGTTTTGGGGCACACGAAACCCCTGCTGGAACCGGGGCAAGCTCCTCGGTCGGCTCGGTTATCTTTGTTCCTTTTTCGACTTCAACCGTTGCATACGCATAGGTCATGGTGTCAGTCGCAACGGGACCTTCGGCAACGGTCGGCTTCCACGGCGCCCCCGCTTCACTGCCACTCGGCAACGTAAATCGCGTCGTCGTAGCACTCGCTACATTCTTAAGCAGATATTCCTTTACTTTTTCACCTTCCTTGACTTCAGAAAGCACAAGATTTTCGTTAGCTTTAGACGATTCAAAACCGCCTTTGCCATTACTCGTAAACATAGCAGTACTACCGTTGGCGGCCACGAGCGACACCCCGACGCCCGGTGAAACCGCGAGCTGCTCCACACCACTCAAACTCAAACTCCACAACGGTCCAAGCGGACCTTCCGCCCCAGCCAAAAGCTGACGTGAAGCATAATTACGAGAAACCGTGAGCGAGCCACCCGCAACCGGAACTGAAACGTCACTAGCACTCAACATCGCTTGACCGGTCGTAGGATTGACCGACGCCGGACCCACCGCCACCGAAGCGGGATGCCGCACAAAGATCGTGTATTCCCGAGTAGCAACGTTACCAGCATTGTCCGTCGCGACCACGTCAAGGATACGTTTGCCCGCACCAATACCTTCCGTACTAAACGTAATTTCACCACTTCCAGTACACGGCCCTGGAGAACAAGAACCCGTTGATTTACCGACTTCACGCCCATCCACCACCAACGCGATCGACTTAACCCCCGAACTGGGCGTCGTACCAGAACCATCCGTCGCTTGAACACTCAAACCATACGGCCGTTCATTCATTTCACCACTACCTGGCAAACCCGACACCGAGATACCCGTAGGAGCAGCATTGTCTACTTTAATAGTACGTTCCGTGCTAACACCACTCAAACCCGCGTAATCTTCAACCTCGCCCTTGATCAGATCTTCACCTTCCGGCAGACCATGATCGAGAACCATGATCAACGGTTTGCCTTTTTTACCCCAACATT
>Ga0307477_10004598_pt1 | contig 10019 bp, 7 predicted proteins | sample atmos_gasesECM2C_FD_203316 | JGI IMG/M metagenome (GOLD analysis project Ga0307477, IMG submission 203316) | Hardwood forest soil microbial communities from Morgan-Monroe State Forest, Indiana, United States - atmos_gasesECM2C_515 | ecosystem: Environmental > Terrestrial > Soil > Temperate... | reverse complement strand
CTCACTTCTCTCTTGCGTGTAAAAGCTCTTACGCCGGCAAAGGCTTAACCGAAGCCATCAAGGCGTCGCAGGACCCGAGCCTGTACTGCCGCAGCGCGTTGTCGCCGAGCGAGCCAATTCATTGCGTTCTTGCCGGGACCGCCCAGGGTTCGGACGGCATAGATCGACCTTGCAAACAGCCGGTACCCCCGAATGGACCACCATCCAGTGCCCGCCAATCATATTAAAAAAACTGCTTCAAGTCATGACCTTCCGATTCCTTCACCCGGTACCGGATGAGGGGAATTCTGATCATCTCGGACTTTGTCGATGCCTCAAGCCCCAACGGCTCTCGCGGGCTTAGTTCTCTTCGCTAGCAAAGCCAGCCTCTCTTCGTGATTGATGGGCTCCCACGGGACAAGTTTCTCGGCAAGCACATCCATTCTGCGCAGGACAGTCAACTCGATAAACAGCTCCATAAAATCCAAGTCGCGAAAGACCAGGGAGCCGCACTCTCTCATCTTGTCGCGGATGCCCTCCAGATGGGCCGGCATCTCGGTCCAATGCAGGCCAGATCGGTGGTGATGACAGAGGTGGTATCCTTCGTTCATGAAGTTCACCTCATCAAAGACGGTTACGGTATTTACAAAATAATCCTCGGGATGATCCGGGTCACAGAAGGCGTGCTGAACCCATGAGGTAATCGCCATGATGAAGTTCATGGAGAGAAGAGGAACTAGCACGTACAGGATTCCAATTCTCCAATCGTAAAGAAACACAGCTCCAAAATAAACGATGTACCGCGTCATTCCCCATAACACTCGCCTTTGGTTCTTTATATCGCCTCTAGCTTTAAAGTAGGCGTACGGGGCAAGCCCCAGTGTGGTCCAAATGTTGTCCGAAAGATACCAAAGGAAATGCAGTCGACTAGTTCGATCGTAGCCGCTGGTTGCGGCATTGTCGTCGGGTCCGCCGTTCTCTTTATGGTGGAGACGGACATGAACCGTCCGACCCAGTTCTGGAAGGTCCCCATAGAAATATCCGAGAAAGAACTCGACGTAGCGGCCGAAGACCTTATCATATTTCTCCGAGAAGTACCCACGGGGGTGGTGCGCCTCGAGGTGTTTGGCGCTGAACATCCTCACAGACCGCTGAAACTTGGGACCGCACAGGGAAAGATAGAAAGCGATCACAAGCAGAAGCCGAGGTTTCCCTAAAAGGAGTTGGATCACGAAAATTGGGACGACGGTAAGACTGAGGGAGACCATGAGTCGTAACGCGGGGGTGTCTCGGGAGTCCCGCAGAACTTTTTGGCTGAGGCGGTCGAGGAACCGGTCGTAGGTCCGGGAGAGAAATTGATACAAGTCACGTAAGGGACGAACGCTCCCGAGAAGCATGGCCGCGCCATAGAATCCGACGGAGAGCGCGCCCTCGAGCGATGCGGCAGCAATGCTTGCCAGAGCGATGGGCATTGACAAGCAGCGAAGTAGGAGTTTGGGTATGGCGCGAGGATTGACCGTAGGCCCAGACGCATTTGAGCGAGCGTCTTTTGGCACGTCGTTCAAACCCGCCTGCGTTAACTTGCCTACAAAAGTGCATGTTTGTCGTTGTACCAATTGAGAGGCCTCGTCCAAGGTCATACGCGAAAGGACTGTACACCTAAGGAGGCCAAAGTTCCAGCGTCGAACGGTTGTGCGCTGCGGATCCGAAACCCATTCGTCATGCACCGCCTAACCCCTGAGGCGCTGCTCAGCTTCCGTCGGCCCGCACGCTCCCGGTACTCGGAAACGCCCACTGTCGCGGTAGAATCGGTTCTTGCCTGAGAAACCGTATCCGGATGCCTATGTGCAACCCTCGGTGGCAGTCCCACGCGTCAACGAGAAACACAAAATTATTGAACACTACGATGTCGTTAGCCCTTACTACTCCTCCTTGTGGGGCGAGCATATACACCATGGCTACTGGGTCCGTGGCGATGAATCGAAAGAAGCCGCGCAGATCCAGCTCATGGATCATCTCGCGCAGCTCGCAAACACAAAAGCCGGCTCACGCATTCTGGACATCGGCTGCGGCTTTGGCGGCAGCAGTCTGTATCTCGCGAAAAAGTACGGCGCCAGCGCCACCGGCATCACCATTTCTCCCGTGCAAGTGCAAATGGCCAAAGAAGCGGCGGCCAAGACCAACCTGGACGCCAGCTTTTTCCTGATGGACGCGGAGGACATGCAGTTTTCGGAGCCGTTTGATCTGCTTTGGTCCGTCGAGTCCATTTCTCACTATCATGATCCGCGGAAATTCTTTGCTTCGGCGGTGAAGTTCCTGAAGCCCGGCGGCAGCTTCGCCCTCACGGACTGGTTCCAGAAAGAAAACCTTTCGCCCGCCGACAAAAGGAAATTCATCGAGCCGATCGAGAAGGGCATGATGGTCGAACTCCGCGGAATGAATGACTATAGCGACTTTCTGGTTTCTAGTGGCCTGCACGTCGTCCATCGCCAGGACCTCACGCTCAATTGCGCGAAATCCTGGGACCTCGGGCTGGACATCATCAAAGGCAAAAAGTTCTGGACCCTGGCCGCGAAACATGGTGCCGAATTCGTCACCAACCTGAAAGCATTCCGTGCCATGCGCGCCGGCTTCGCGTCCGGCAATTTCGTCTATGGCCTCTTCGTGGCAAAACTACCGGAAAGCGGTAGCAATCACGCGTGATCTCTCTCGAACCGCAAGGTGTAGCTGACTTTATCCCGTAGAATACTGCGACGACAGGGCATCTTCCACCAGCCGCAAAGCGAATCGGGATGAATCTCCATTTTGGTGACTCATCCAGCCACAATTGTGCGCGCTATCGCGAGGAAGCTCCTGCGCGGGTGACCTGCGACCGGCCATTCCCTGGTCGCGGAATGCTGCGCCACTCGTGTGAGTCTGATAAGTCGTGCCTGCTCAGAGGGGCGACGCAACACTCGCTCGAAGTTTACTCGCAGCCGTCTGAAAACCTAAAGTGAAACGTAGTATCTATCGGCGCAGAGCTTTGGGGCTTGAGGACACAATTTCAGAATGGGGTCTAGTATAGAATCGCAAACGATGAATCCAATAGATATATCTCCCGAACAATTCCGTCGCCTTTCCGAACGCATCATAGAGATAGCCACCGATTATCTCAAAGGCATGGACACTCGAGGAATTCCTCCCGAGGGACGTGGCTCAGAATTGGAGAACATCTATCGCACGCCCCTGCCCGAAACTGGATTGGGTGAGGGAGCCTGTAGTGGCTTGGCCGATATTGCCCTGCACTGCCGCGCACAGAACGGACGTTTTTTTGGTTACGTGCTTGGATCTGGAGAGCTGGCGGCAGCGGCCGCTGATCTGCTGTGTAGCGTGCTGAATCAGAATGTTACCGCCTGGCGGTCGGCCCCGGCCGCCGTGACGATTGAGCGAACCGTTGTAGACTGGCTGGCGCAAGCGGTTGCCTGCCAGAATTTCCACGGGGTTCTCACCGGTGGGGGATCTGCTGCAAACCTGATGGGTTTGGCGATGGCAAGAGAGGCCAAGTGTCCCGCCAATGAGCGTGGTGTTCGAGCAGGCATCGCTCTGGCGGTCTACGCCTCATCGGAAGTACATATGTCGATTACAAAAGCTACCGCCTTGCTCGGCATCGGCCGAGACAACCTACGGCTAATTCCCGTGGATGATTCCTTCCGCATGGACCCAGAACAACTCGAGAACGCCATCAGGCGGGACAAGAAACGTGGCATCACACCACTGGCGGTAGTCGCGACAGCGGGCACGGTCAATACAGGTGCGATTGATCCACTTCCTCAAATTGCGGGGATCGCATCCAAATATGGAACCTGGCTTCACGTCGATGGTGCTTACGGTGCCCTTGGTGCCATTGCAGCCCCGCAAAAGTTTCAAGGCTTGGCACTGGCCGACTCGATTTCCCTCGATCCGCACAAATGGCTTTACCAGCCGATTGACTGCGGGTGTCTTCTGTACCGTGATGACGGCGCCGCGCACCGAGCCTTCGCAAATAGTGGCGACTACGTGCACACACTGAACGACGACCCCATAGAAGGTTATGCAGTCTTCGAGGAGTCAATCGAATTGTCCCGTAGATTCCGCGCGCTTAAACTGTGGTTCTCCTTGCGGTATCACGGATTCAATTCCTTAAGGGAGTCCATCGAGAAAGACTTGTCGCACGCTCTGAGGTTGGGTAACTCAATTAAAGGCGAGCCTGAACTAGAGCTGCTGGCACCAATCGAACTCAGCGCCGTATGTTTTCAATACATCGGCAACAGAAGTTTGACCGACGTCGAGCTCAACCGATTGAACCTCGATATTCTGCGGCGAGTCATTGAGCGCGGTCACGTGTATCTCTCCAACGCAACGCTGAAATCGAGATTCTGCCTGCGCGCTTGTATCGTAAATCATCGTACTACCAATTCGGATATCGACAGCGTCCCGAAAGAGGTCTTGGCCGCAGCACGAGAAGTGATGTGAAGAACACTGCAAGCCGTGTGCTCCGCCCACTTGAAGGCTGTAGTGGTTGTAGTTTCTTCGGTCCCTGCGAGCCCGGATGAACCGGAGAGTCGTTTTGTCCCTCAACCCTGACTTGTGCGCAATTCTGTGCAATTCTTACGTTTTTTCCATGAAGACAGCTTTTGGTCGCGTGCTTATTGAGGTTGCGCGATTCTTGATCGACTCGCGTCAGAAGTCCAGAGCCAGACATCCCGAGAAGACTAGACCGAGAAAATCGCGGCAGGGAGAACTGGTCCGGTGCGACCTGCAAGGAATGTTTCCAAAGTGGCGTTCAGGAGCCAAATCTGGACAATGAGGAGAACAGCGATCAGCCTCATCGGCCTACAGCGGTCTTCAGAGCTTGCATCGATTCAGGGAAAAAGGGTGTCGGCTTCTGTGATGGATTGCCAAGTGTCCGAATCTGCCGAGCCCACAGGGAATTTATTCACAGTCACATGTTTACAATTCCTTTACCAGCTCTTTGATATTCGACAATCAGGATCATTCACAATTTGGATACGGTCGCGACGCTTGGGGTCGGCCCGAAAAATCTCAAACCAGGGTGGTTCCCCAACGCGCCCCAAACACTTCTCAAAGGAGGTGCCAGGATGAAGCGCATTCTGTTTCTGGTGTTAGGTTTGTCTCTGGCCACCGCGGTCCATGCCCAAACATTCACGATTACTGAACTTTTTGGATTCTCATGTCCGAATGGCCTCTGCCCCGACGGCAGCCAGCCCACCGCCCTGATCCAGGCTTCGGACGCCATTTTCTATGGCGTAGACAGTCAGACAGTTTACAAGATCACTGCGGCGGGCCAGGTCACTGTGCTCTACACATTTCAGCAAGACAAGAAGACTGGTTTATATGATCAAGGCTATCGCCCGGTTGCCTTGGTAGAAGGTAGCGACGGGTTTCTGTATGGCCTCAACGGCTACGGCGGTCCTAACCCCTCCAGTGCAGGAACCCTCTTCAAGATCAGTAAGACGGGAACCGGCTTCCAGGTTCTGCAAGTGTTTTGCACTACTTGCACGACCGGCGCCTTTCCCGTCAACCTCACAGCGGGGAGTGATGGCAACATGTACGGGACTACCCAAGCGGGTGGATTTATCTCCTCAACAGTCTGCCAGAATCTTGGTTGCGGCGTCGTATTCCGCGTCACGCCTCCCGCAACCTACACGGTTCTGCATGCCTTGGATGGGGTGAAAGAAGCTAATTATCCTCTTGGTGTGATTCTGGCCTCGGATGGAAACTTGTATGGCACAACCGGTAATTTCAACCCCGGAACACTTTTCCGCGTCAATCCAACCGATGGTCAGTTCAAGACCCTTCACAGCTTCCCGAGCGGCGTGTTTCCCGTGAACAGGCTCACCGAAGACTCGAACGGCACGCTTTACGGAGTGTCGCGCTCCTCGAGTGCTCGAACCTTTGACCTTTTCTCCAGCACGCTGACGGGCTCCGTTAGGGATCTATCGTCGCTCCCCATCCCCTTCGTTAACGGACCACCTCCATCTATAACGTTACTGGATATTTGAATAATTATGGGGAGGTCTTGGCGCTGAGCCCCAGCGGGATTGCGGAGCACCAGTTGCCGCTCACCGGAACGAATGGCGCCGCTCCTGTCGCTGGCGTGATCCAGGCCACAGACGGCACGCTTTACGGAACCGCGAGTGCCCAAGGCACGGATGCAAATGGCAATCCGGCCTATGGCACGGTCTTCACTATAGTCGGTCTTCCCGCCAAGTGATGAAGGCTGGCTGAGCAACGCGTACTAGACTTCTTCGGCGGGCGAAGACCATCAGGCCGAGAACTCTGTGAAGTTGTGCCAGCAGGCACTTTTGGACCGAATCACAATCTTCAGCAATGAGCATCCCATTGCCGAAAGCGCATTGCTGTGGATCTCAATGATTGTGGCTGTCAGAGTCCTTGCTGTTGTCGCCGTCGTTATCGTTGTGGCGACGCTCTGCCTGGACCTGCCCTCGGATTTCACCTGCCGGGAATTGTTTCGTGTGGATATTCCCGTACGCGGTATCGGAGGCCAGTGCGGCTACGACCCCGGCGAAGTCGCCGGCAGGTATGTTTTGTGCGGTGGGCCCCACCACGCCTGCCGGCGTGATTGTTCCTGTCACGGTCACCTCTCCTGAAGTGTCGTCAGGGCACGCTGGGGTTCCCGCGGGACCGTTGCCTAAATTCGAACAAAAGAACACCATGATCCCGCCGGCCACGTGCTCTTTGCCGAAATGAATGTGAGACTGCAAGACGTTGGTTAGACCAGAATAGGTCAGTGTGTAAGTGAGCGTTTGAGCAGTCTTGTCAAGAGCCAGTTTGAGCGTCGCTTGCCCGGTCGAAAAGATGGCTCCGGTTTCACCTGCACCCAGACCGCCCACCTCTTGGAAGCCAGAGAACTTGGCGGAATATTCCTGCGCACCGGCAGGAACTGACAACAACAAAAGCGTGAAAGCGACCAGCATTGAGCCGGCCAATCGGTTTCGACTCATTGAACCCTCCCTCCACCAGATTTTCTTGGTTATGGGGCCGAGCAGCGCGAATTATACACCCGCTCCCCTGCCTGAGCTTGGCTCAGTCGCGGGCAAACTGGACATGTGCCCCGTTGTAGAATGTAGTGCCTTGCCTGACAAATTTTCATTTGACTGTGTAGTCGCGTACTCGTACAAGTGCCCTTCAATGGTAAGAAACGAGGTTCAGGCAAGCGAGAACCGGGTGAAAGAGTTCGGAAGCCTGTCACGTAGAATGTGGGTTCTGAAATTGGCTGCACACCACCGCTCGAGAATCCGTACCTGTCGGCCTGGATGGCGCTAAACCGACTTTGGCTGTATACATAGATATGACCTTCCTGCGCCACGTCGTAACGCTCTCTCGCAGCCGCAAGTTTGGCCGGTATCCAGAGGCCCGATGGGCGGATTGCGCCTTTGGGACGATTCAAGCGTCCATCGCTTTGCTAGTGCTGTTGTCGCTGGTGCATCCATCGCGGGCCTTCGCGGCGAATCCTGACCTGGAGACTGTGCTGACTGGCTCGCGCCAGCGTATTGAGAAATTGGACTACCGCATGAGCGGGCGACTCACTCGGGTGGAAGGCAATGGCAAGCGCACAAACTACAAGTTTGTCGCCAAGGCTCACTGGTTTCCCGATGGTCTGCGTCTGCTATGCGAGATCTCGGGGCCCGGCTCAGAGAAGACGAGCCTTCTTTTGCATATGAGTGTGAGTGGGCACGTGACCATCGAGGCGGTACGTCCTGGCGAGAAGGCCGCTAGCGTGTTGCCATTCGAACGTTGGAACGACCCACTAGTGGGAACAGACTTCTCTTATGAAGACATGGTCGAGAGCCAGTTCTTCTGGAAGAATCAGGAGCTCCTGGCACCGGAGAAATACGGCGCACGGGATTGCTTTGTCCTTAAGAGCAAGTCCGGCTCTCAGGACCGGACTTACTATGATTCGGTAACATCGTGGATTGACCGCGGCATTTTGTACCCTGTGCATGTGGTGAAGACGCTTCGCGGGACGGGACAGCAGAAGGAATTCATTTACTATGGCCTGCGGCAGATCGGCGGCGTTTGGTCTGCGAGCCAAGTGGAGGCAAAGCTGGAGGGCAAGCCCGGCTCCTCGATTCTTGTAATCGAAGGGGGCTCGGGAAAGGCAAATCTTGGACGCAAGGACTTTGATATCGGCCCTTTCAGCACTCAAGGAGAAAAAGTTAAATAAATCGAATCGCTTAATTGGCTGCTGCAAGGCCCTGTGCTGTCACGAGAGCATCTAGGGTGTTGGCCGTCATGGGATAAGCTCCTTTTCAGACGTTGATGGGGCCTCATATAGGCCAAAGGGCCACCAATTCCAGTCGCCGGCAAGTTGCAATAGTGCCGGCCCGACAACCATCCGCACCGCTGTAGCATCAATGAACACCGCCACCGCGAGCGTAAAGCCCAGCATTTGGACGACCAGAAAACTTCCGACGGTGAATGCGGTGAAGACGGCAATCATAATTGCCGCGGCGCTCGTGATGAGCCCGGCCGTCCGCGCGAGGCCCTCGATTACCGCTGATCTTTCGGATAGACCGCCCCGCCGTTCTTCGAGGACTCGGGCGACCAGGAAGACCTCATAGTCCATGCTCAATCCGAAGACGATGGCAAACGAGAGAATCGGCACGATCGGGTATACGGTGCCGGTCGGTCCGTCGAGCCCAAAGAGTTTGCTACCGTGGCCTTCCTGAAAAACGACAACCAACGCACCGAATGAGGCGCCAACGGAGAGCAGATTGAGCAGAATTGCTTTGACAGCCGCGAATAAGGAACGTAACCCGATCAGGAGCGCCAGCAAGCTCCCCAATATGACCCCAAGGACCACACCCGGCAACCGCTGTTTTACTACCGAGTCATAATCTGCGTCGAGTGCGGGAATGCCGCCGACGCGCAGCACAGCGCCGGGCACGCCGGTTATCGCCGCGACATCGGAGGAACGCACCTCTCGTACCCATCGTATCTGTTCGTTGGGCGGAAGAGTGGCGGTTGGCAGCAACTCAATCAACGTAGCTTGCCCATCGCTGCGAAGAAAGCTCTTACGGATTGACTCGGGCACATCGTCGACAGCATCCGCAGTGTCAGACATTCCCGTGAGGGTCGGAAGAGATAAGACCTCTTCTGCTCTAGGATCGCTCTGGAAGCGTTTCGTCAAGCGACTGACGGCAGCCCAGCCAGCCGGCGAGAGCGGCGGAGACTGCGGCGGCAACACCAGGACGACTCGGAGGGACTGCACGATACCCGACCGCCCCATGCCTTGAAGTGTGCGCAGTGCTTGCACCGACTCGGCTGCCGCCGGGAGCGAGTCATGGTCAGGAATCCCGGGAGAGATTCTCCGTGCCTGGAATGCAAGGACCAGTAGCGGAACCCCGGCGACCAGCAGAGCTGTCCAGGGCCGGCGGGTTATGATGCTGCCCCACCGTACCCACCGCTCACTCGCCGCGGGTGAGCTGTGCCGCGTTTTGAGTCGTCTGACTGGAAGGCGCACTCTGGCGGCATTGATGCGATGCCCCAGCAGACCAAGCACCCAAGGCAGAATGAATGTACATAGTATGACACTCAAAACGGTTACCAGCAGGCCAGCTATCCCGATGGAGCGCAGTTCGCTGATGGGCACAGTCAGCAGCGCTGAAAATCCGATTGCAACTGTCGTGGCCGAGATTATCAGCGTCCGCCCCGCTTGCCCGGCGGCAATATCGGCAGCGTGGCCGGGATCGTATCCCTCGGCCAATGCTTCGCGAAACCGGCTCACCATCAGCAATGCATAGTCGATGCCCAAGCCAAGGCCGAGCATCGTCGCCAGATTCTGCACCAAAATCGACAGGTGCAGATAATGCGCGAGTAGCGCAGCCGCACCCATCGCCATCGAGATTGAGAGTACTCCGATTCCCAGCGGCAATAGCGCGGCCACTAGACTGCCGAAAGCCAGCAAGAGCAGCAAGAGCGTTACCGGCATCGCTCGTTCCTCGGCATGCTTGACGTCGTCTGCGCTGACCTTGCGA
>Ga0307477_10004597_pt1 | contig 10019 bp, 7 predicted proteins | sample atmos_gasesECM2C_FD_203316 | JGI IMG/M metagenome (GOLD analysis project Ga0307477, IMG submission 203316) | Hardwood forest soil microbial communities from Morgan-Monroe State Forest, Indiana, United States - atmos_gasesECM2C_515 | ecosystem: Environmental > Terrestrial > Soil > Temperate... | reverse complement strand
GCTCGGTTGCTGCAGGTGAACGAATGCAAGTGGCGTAGCTGTGCACGACTCGAAAGCCCAGGCCGGTCTCCAGTGGAAGGCTGGGCCATCCACGAAATCGTAAGCTGGCCAAAATGAAGTGGCAGAAAATCGCTTACGGCGCATTATTCGTTATCCTGCTGCCCGCACTATTGTTCATCTGGGGAGCCGCCGCGCGAGTTTCCTTGCCGATTTATGGGAGCCTGCCTCTCGGTATCGCCTTCGTCTGCGCCGGCCTCGCTCTGATGTCTGCCGCAATGTTCGACCTGTGGCGCTTCGGCGGCGGACTTCCCATGAACGCCTTCCCGCCTCCCACCATGGTTTCGCGCGGAACGTTCCAGTTCCTTCCTCATCCCATCTACACAGGATTTGTTGCGGTCTGCCTCGGCGTCTCGATGATGCTGGGATCTGCAACTGGGCTCTGGCTGATCACTCCCACAATTGCGCTGGCCTGTGTTTCTCTGGTCGTGGGCTACGAGCACCCTGACCTTCTCAGCCGCTTCGGGCGGACGCTTCCGGTCCTTCCACCCGCCGACGACGCTCGGCCCTCTACTTTTGAGCGATTGCGGTTCATCCTCCACGTCGTTGTTCCGTGGATCGTGTTGTACGAGTTCACGATTCGACTGCCCCTGCGCGGTCTAAACTTCGGATTCGCCCTCGAAGATCGCCTGCCTGTTTTGCCCTGGACTGCTGTGTTCTACGAGAGCACCTACGTGATGGTCGCGCTTGCGCCATGGCTCGCCCGCACGCGCAAAGACCTACGCCAACTTACGGTTTCGGCATGGTTCACGATGCTGTGCGTGTTTCCCATCTATTGGTTTGTGCCCTCGGTTGCGCCGCGGCGCCCGCTGCTTGGCCATGGCTGGATGACCAGCGTCCTGCATCTCGAGTTCACAGCCGAGCCGCCGGTTGCCGCGCTCCCGTCATTCCATGTCCTCTGGTCGGTTCTGGTGGCGCAGCTTTTCCGTCGCAGATGGATCCGCTGGGCCTACCCCTTGACCATTGCGTTGAGCTGCATCACCACAGGCATGCACTACGCCGTCGATGTCGTTGCAGCGTTCGTCATTGCGCCGGTCATTCTCAATCCGCAGCGGGTTTGGGAAATCCTGCAAAACATAGCCGAGAGATTCGCCAATTCCTGGCACGAATGGCGTATCGGACCGGTTCGCATCATCAATCACGCTTTCTACGCCGGAGCCGCTGCGTTTGTGCAGATGGCTGTCGTCCTCGCTGCCGCGGGCCGAGGCAGCGAGTGGCAGGTGCTCCTGGTCTGCAGCGGCGGCCTGCTCGGTGCAGGATTATGGGCCCAGCTGGTGGAAGGTTCCTCACGCCTTCGGCGTCCCTTCGGATTCTATGGCGGGTTGATCGGAGGAGGCATCACCTGTCTATTCTTCGAAGATCGCTGGACGCTGCTCGCCGCGACTTGCCTGGCCGCGCCATGGATGCAAGCCATCGGTCGAGTGCGTTGCCTGGTCAACGGCTGCTGCCATGGACGGCAAACCACTTCGGCCGTGGGAATTCGCGTCACGCACCCGCGCTCGCGCGTGACCACAATGGCGGAGCTCGCCGGCGTTCCCATCCACGCGACCCAGTTGTACTCGATCCTGACCAACGTGTTCCTCGGCCTGCTGCTCGCGCGCATGTGGATGTCCGGTTGTCCCACGGCTCTGGTCTGCGGGGTCTACTGCATCGGTAACGGCCTCTCGCGATTCGCCGAGGAAGCCTATCGAGGAGAGTTGCAGACGCCTTTCATCTTCGGTTTGCGCCTGTATCAATGGCTGGCGATCGCAACGGCATGCGTCGGAGCGACGGTCACGGTTCTCGACTCTCCCGCGACGCCCGCGCTGCACTTGACCCTGTCTCAGTTCGCATTAGCCGCAGCTTTCGCCTGCATCGCCGGAGCCGCCATGGGCGTGGATTTCCCCGAAAGCAACGCCACGTTCGCGCGCCTGACGTAAATGCTGATCAGCCAGCGACGCCTGTGTAGGGGCGGACGCCTTCGTCCGCCCCGCGAGCAACGCGAGCGTGGCAGCATGTAGCGCCTCGTATGTGACTCGCTTCCAAAAGTCCTCTGTCGCAAAATTAATTTTTTGGGATCACTGTCTGCAAAATATTGGATCGATTGCACTTAGCGGACTGATATCTCGCCTGGTCCGTGCAAAATCTTCCATTCAAAGGACTTACACGCAAAATATTCCGGAATAAGGAGTTAGCTGGCCCTAGCGATCAGGAGCCTGTCTGCCTCTGATTCCGGTTATTTTGTGGTGCGACTGGGCACAATTCCATCGTGAACCGTCTGCTGGCTCAGTCAAGGTCGTTCGTAACAATGAATGACGTTTTGGCTGTGGAAAACAGTCAGACTGCCGTGGCGCTTAGGGCCACCGCCGACCCTTTGCAAAAAAACGGATGGGCACCCGGCGGTAGTCTATGCGCCAGCGGCAGCCGCGAGTTCCCGTTCCACGACGTACTTGTTCGTCTGGGGGAAGCGAGCCTTCGGAACGATACCCAACCGTCCCGCGTAACCGAGAAGCTTATCGACGCTCTTGTTCGCGATCTTTCCGTTCAGCAATTCGCTTACGCGAGGCTGTGGCTCGGCGAAGATTACCTGCAATTCTTTCGGGGAGTACTTCTTGGCATAGCGCATGATCGCCTGGTACAGATCCGCCTTGAACTTGAGCGCGGCAGCCTGCTCCGGACTGAACCCAAGATCGTCCAGCACGTCTCCCTTCGTCACATACGTTGGTCTATTTTTTTTGCTTCGCACGTTTCTTCCCCTCCCGAAGATAGGCAGTCAGTGCGCTCAGGTTCTGACGGGCCACTTCTTTTTCGTTCTCAGGTATCTCGCGACTGTCCTTCTCGAACGCGTGTACGACATGGATGCAGTCGTTGGTGCGGGACAAGTAGATCACCCTGTACCATCCATCTTTGTTCTGGCGTGATTTGGCCTGGGTGTAGTGACGACGCGAAGCAGATACTCCCGCAGCTCAAACAAGCCCTTCCCGACCGAAGGCAACGGTCGGTAATCCATAGGCTCTTCGCCCCACTGAAGCAATCGAAGCGAGTAGCCTAAATTCATCTTGACCCGATCCGGGAAGCTGCTTAATACATCGAGCGACTTGCCCCACCACATTATTGTCGCTGTCTTGCGCAGGCCCTGGGGGTCAGTCATCCGTCAGTAATGATAGCGCAGCGTTGAGAAATATACAAGTAAATGTATATTCGACATCTTTGCCGTTATTTCGGACGGGACGTTCACCAGGTTTTTCCGACGCCGTAAATGAAATCACAGCCTTATGTGATCTCCGCCCTTGAGATCAACTCCACGAAAGCCCATCATAGCCAAGGCGAAAGCGGTAGAAGGAGCAATCGCCCGACAAGACCTAAGTCCTTGCGGCTCAAGATTTTGCCCCTAAGCTGCTGAGCCCCATAGATTATTGGCAGATTTTCCGCTAATTCCATCATTCCAATAGACGGGGAGGGAGGGGGTACCCCGAAAATCCGTCGCTCTCCCAAAATGAAACTCACCCTAAACGCGCAACCCATCGCAACATTGCTCAGAAAAATTTGCCTCGGTCGCGATACCCCGATTGCCATCCTTCTGCAGCTGACTTTGATAGCTGAGTCGCCCTTCCTTGTTTTGCGTATCGGCCTGTGAGTAGAATTCACTCTCCCACGGAGGTGCCTCGATGCATCGTTTCCGCCCGTCGCGTGTCCTTGCGACTTTCCTGCTGTCTGCACTGGCTACATTCGCCTTTGCTCAATCTGCTCTCATCCCTCGCAGCGTTCTCTTCGGTAATCCCGAACGCACCGCCCCTGAGATTTCTCCCGATGGCACGATGCTCGCCTACCTCGCCCCTGATCAAGGCGTTCTGAACGTCTGGGTGCGCACGCTGGGCAAGACCGACGACCGCGTCATCACCAACGATCGCAAGCGCGGCATCCGCAACTTCATTTGGCAGCCCGATTCGAAGAACGTCCTCTACGGGCAAGATCAGGGCGGCGACGAGAACTGGCGCATCTATCAGACGAACGTCGCCAGCAAGCAGACCAAGGATCTCACTCCCTTCGAGAAGTCGCGGGCCGACATTCTGTCGTTCGATTCGGATCATCCGGACACGATCCTGATCCAGTCGAACAAGCGCGATCCGAAGGTCTTCGATGTCTATCGCGCCAATCTCAAGACCGGCGAGCTGACGCTCGACACGCAAAATCCAGGCGACGTGCAGGGATGGCAAGCCGACCACAACCTCGAAGTCCGCGCCGCGCAGGTCACCACCGAAGACGGAGGAACAATCATCCGTGTCCGCGATGACGTTAAGTCTCCCTGGCGCGAATTGATCAAGTGGGGTCCGGAGGAAACGCTTGGTAACGTTGTGAACTTCACTCCCGACAACAAGGCGCTGTGGATCATGACCTCGCTTGATGCCAATGCGGCGCGGCTTCTCTCGGTTGATACCGCAACCGGGAATCGCACCGTGATCGCAGAAGACCCACAGTTCGATGTGGCGTTCACGGTTGAGCAGCCGAAGAATCACAAGCTCCAGGCAGTTGTGTTTCTCCGCGAGCGCCGGGATTTTCAGATCCTCGACAAGGACATTCAGGCCGACTTCGATGCGCTGCACAAAGTCCGCGACGCCGACATCAGCAACATCAGCCGCGACATGAAGGACGACAAGTGGATTGTCACGTTCGAGGGTGACGATTCTCCGGTCTACTACTACCTTTACGACCGTGCGACGAAGCAGGCCACGATGCTCTTCAGCAATCGGCCTGCGCTCGAAAAGTACAAGCTCGCCAAGGTTCAGCCGATCGAGTACTCGGCTCGCGACGGCATGAAGATTTATGGATACCTCACTACTCCCGCTGGTGTCGAGCCAAAGAACCTGCCGATGGTTGTGTTTCCGCACGGTGGCCCGTGGGGACGCGACCTATGGGGATACGATCCCTACGCGCAATGGCTGGCCAATCGCGGCTATGCGGTCTTGCAGCCGAATTTCCGAGCGTCCACCGGATACGGCAAGCAGTATCTGAATGCCGGCGATCGCCAGTGGGCGGGCGCGATGCACACCGACTTGCTCGACGGAAAAGACTGGGTTGTGCAGAAGGGCATTGCTGACCCCAAGAAGATTTGCATCATGGGCGGCAGCTACGGCGGATATGCCACGCTGGCTGGAGTGGCTTTTTCGCCCGATGCATTCTCGTGCGGCGTCGACATCGTAGGGCCATCGAACCTGAATACGCTACTCAAGACTATTCCCCCATACTGGTCCACCTTCCTGGCGATCTTTCACAAGCGCATGGGCGACAACGAAGAAGTTCTGAAAGCGCAGTCTCCTCTGTTCAAGGCGGACCAGATCAAAGTGCCGCTGCTGATCGGGCAAGGGGCGAACGATCCGCGCGTCAATAAGGCCGAGAGCGATCAGATCGTGGCTGCGATGCGGAAGAACAACAAGCCGGTGGAATATTACGTGTTTCCCGACGAAGGCCACGGTTTCGCGCGTCCGGAGAATCGCATGGCGTTCAACGCGGCGTCGGAGGTATTCCTGGCCAAGTATCTCGGAGGTCGCGCCGAGCCTCCGAGCGACGCAGAGAAGAAGTTGCTTGATAACGTGAAGCAGTAACGCTTGTGTAGGGGCGGACGCCTCGTCCGCCCCGCGGAGCGAAAGCGACGCGTACGACAGCGTGTGGTGCCACGGACTGTTCCTCACTGCTCACCGTCCTCATTGCGCTTTGCGCAACCCCGGACGAGGCGTCCGGGGCTACATTTTCCTAATTGGGATCAGCTCTCGCAGTCGAGTATCCCGCAGGAACAGGCCTCCCCACGCCAGCATCCCGAGTACGACCGGCATTGGATAAGTCGGGTCGCCAATACGTAGATTGGTGATAGTTGCTCCGCCGAGCAATCCCGTCATCAGGATCGCTCCCAGAACTGCCGTCTGCGGAATCACATAAACAGCCACGCAAACCAGCTCGATGATACCGACGGGGATGATCAATCGTTCCGGCACTCCAGCGCGGACAAATCCTTCCACGACAGAGGCAGTCTTCATGAGCTTCACGACACTGCCGAAAAGTACCAGCAACACCGGCAGAGCACTCATCACCCGGCCGATCCAGAGTGTGGTCTTGGAAACGGTAGAGCTGATTGGCATCTCGGACTCCTATTGGGGGATGTGCGACGACAACACAGATGCATAAGATATCTGAACGCTGCTTCGCGGTTCGGTAAATTTTCTGAAGTCTGCCGGGACGTCCTGCAGTTGGTATGATTGCCTCGCACCAGACTTTATTGGGAGACTTACGCGATGCCTTTGCTGGCCCAGCGATTTGCCTTCATTTCCCTCGTAGTGACGGGCCTGTTCGTCACAGCGCCGGCACAGACTGCCGTCGGACCGCAGCCATTGCTGGTGCTGGAGTCTGTCTCTGCCTCCGAACCACTCCGCGACGGCATCCAAATCCAGGCGGGCCCGGCCGTGTTACGCATCACGGCGCTGCGCAACGACATCGTGCGGGTGCGGGTTTCTCCTAACAGCGTTCTTCCGGAAGACGCCTCCTGGGCGGTTCTCCCGGAAGCTCGAACGAAATCGATCGACGTTCAACAGTCGCAGGACGCTTCGTCGGTGGGCTTTCGCACGGCCGCGCTGGATGTTCGAGTGGAGCGCGAGCCGCTTCGCATCGTCATCCGCGATCTCGAGGGCAATGTGATCTCAGCCGATGCGGTGGGCCGTCCAACAAAGTTCCAGGGCGGCGGATTTTCGGTGTTCAAGCAGATGGCGAACGCCGAACACTACTTCGGTTTGGGCGACAAGACAGGGCAGTTCGACCGCAGGGAACAGGCCTACACACTCTGGAACACCGACATTGGGCCGCAAGAATCGGTCGACCCTCTATATAAGTCGATCCCGTTCTTCCTCGCGATTAACGGCACGCGCAGCTACGGGATTTTTCTCGACAACACCTGGCGCACCTGGTTCGATTTCGGCAAGCAGGCGCGCGATGCGTACGCTTTCGGCGCCGAAGGCGGCCCGCTCGACTACTACTTCATTTACGGGCCCACGCCGAAGCAGGTCGTGGAGGCCTACGCTTATCTCACGGGGAAACCTCCGCTACCCCCGCTCTGGGCGCTGGGTTTCCAGCAATCGCGCTACAGCTACACCCCGGAGTCGAAGGTCCGGGAAATCGCCACGCGTCTTCGCAATGACAGGATCCCTTCCGACGTCGTCTATCTCGACATTGACTATCAGGACCGGAATCGTCCTTTCACCGTCGATGCCAAGACATTCCCGAATTTCCCGGGGCTGGTTGCCGATCTGCGCAAGCAGCACTTCCACTTGGTGAACATCACCGACCTGCACATTGCCCACGCAGCGAATCAGGGTTATATGCCCTACGACTCCGGACAGGCAGGCGATCATTTCGTGAAGAAATCGGACGGCAGCGAGTTCGTCGGCATCGTGTGGCCGGGCCCCGCGGTTTTCCCGGACTTTACGCGCGCGCAGACGCGCGAATGGTGGGGCGGGCTTTACCAGGGGTTTGTAAGAGACGGCGTCGCCGGATTCTGGAATGACATGAACGAACCCTCGGTGTTCGACGGGCCAGCCAAGACGATGCCGCTCGACAACGTCCACCGCATTGAAGAACCCGGATTCACGACACGGACCGCGACACATTCAGAAATTCACAACATCGTCGGACTGGAAAACGCGCGCGCGACCTACGAAGGCCTGCTCAAATTGCGTCCGGACGAGCGCCCGTTTGTTCTCACGCGCGCGACCTATGCGGGCGGGCAGCGCTACGGGTTCACCTGGACCGGAGATAACTTCGCCACGTGGAATCATCTTCGTATGGCGACGCAGATGGTGTTGAACCTCGGCCTTAGCGGCATTTCGTTTGTTGGCGCAGATGTGGGCGGATTCAACTCGACTCCTTCCTCCGATCTGCTGACGCGGTGGGTCGAAGTGGCAGCCTTCTCGCCGTTTTATCGTGATCACTCGAATAAAGACTCGCTCCCACACGAACTCTGGGTCAATGGGCCAGAGCAGGAGACGATCCGCCGCCGCTACGTGGAGACTCGCTACAAGCTTCTGCCTTACATCTATTCCCTGGCTGATGAGTCGTCGCGCTCCGGGCTGCCGATGATGCGGCCGATTTTTCTCGAGTACCCTGAAATCTTCGCGCCGTCGGCTCCGGGCTTTGAACATTGGGATACGGAATTTCTTCTCGGACGCAGCCTGATGATAGCGCCGCAGCCATTCGGGGAGACTGTAGACGATTACGTCGTCTCATTTCCGCCAGGTTCGTGGTTCGATTTCTGGACCGGGGAGAAGATGGCAGCGTCGCCCGCTGCGCCATCCATCGTGGACATCGCCAGCGCGAAGCCCGGGACGAAGTTCCCCGAGCCTCGTAGAGTGCATCCGAAGCTCGATACCATGCCGGTCTACGTCCGAGGGGGAAGCGTCCTGCCGATGCAACCTCTGATTCAGAACACGGAGGAAACTCCACGAGGCCCGCTGGAGTTGCGCGTTTATCCTGGATCCGATTGCCGGGGAACGATCTATCTCGACGACGGTCATAGCTTCGCCTATCAGCACGGCCAATATCTGCGGCAGAACTTTAGTTGTGACGCCGATGCAAAAGCAGTGCGATTGAAGTTCCACGCGCGGGACGGTTCCTATGCGCCCTGGTGGAAATTCGTCGAAGTCGTGATCTACGACTGGCCGTCGGCACACGCGGAGGCCAAAGTTTCCGGCAGCACCTACCCGCTGAAAACGACGTACGACCCCAAGCAGCATGCGCTGCATGTGACGCTGTCAGATCAATCGGGAGATGCCGAACTGAGCATTCGGGGCAGGACAAATCCGTAGGCCCTGTTGAATGATCCGTGTATGCCTTCGAGGGCCAGCGGAAGAGGAATGTTCTCTGGGTATGGAGCGGCTTCGGGAATCACGCATCCGGCCGTCTGCAAAACGACGCGGGCTGGGACCTCGCAACGATAAAGAGATGAGCACCTGAGGCTGGCTCTGTTTCTTTGGTGCATTATCACCCTGCTCGCCTGCTCCGCGCTTTGTGCTTTTGTAAGTCGCGAAAGGTGGGTTTTGAGAAGTGTAATCGCCTGGGGGTGTTGAAAAAGTCACCGAGATGAGGGGTGAGATTTAGCGAAAGCATGTTAGAAGGAAAATTACTTCTCATGCTGCGCTGGATTTCAATCTTCGGAGGCCTGCTGATCATGATGGGGTATCACGCCCGCTCAGAAGCGTTGTTCTATTACTTGCGTCTGGAAGATCAGGTTCCCGCAAATCATCTACTGCGACTGATCGATCAACACATCAGCTTTGAGTTTGTGCGGGAGCAGTTGAAAGACAGCTACAGCGAAAACGGACGGCCCTCGATCGATCCCGAGTTGCTGCTGCGCATCCTGCTGGTGGGTTATCTGTACGGCATCACCAGCGAGCGCAAACTGGTGGAAGAACTGCGCATGCACTTGGGGTGGCGCTGGTTCACGGGTTTGGGATTCGATCAGGAGATCCCGCATCACTCGACGTTCTCCAAGAACCGTCATGGGCGGTTTCAGGAGTCGAAACTGTTTGGGCAACTCTTCGAACAGATCGTGCGCCAGTGTGTGGAAGTGGGACTGGTGCAGGGCAAGCACCTGTCGGTGGATGGCAGCTTCGTCGAGGCCAATGCGGCCAAAGAGAGCCGCGTTCCACGCGAACAGTTGGGAGAAGCCGCGCAAGTCAACCAAACCGTGCGCCAGTATCTAGTGGAGCTCGAACAACAGAATCCGGTGGAGGAACCGGTTCACCAGCAAGACCAGGTGTCGACCACCGATCCCGATTCCACCTACGCGACGAAAGGCGGGACCCCAGCTCGCCTGGGGTACTACGACAACTATCTGGTGGACAACGACAGCTGCGTGATCGTAGGCGTACAGGCAACAGCCGCCCGGATGAGTCAGGAGACCGTCGCCGCGCAAGACATGCTTACACGGTTTGTCCATTGGC
>Ga0307477_10004593_pt1 | contig 10023 bp, 11 predicted proteins | sample atmos_gasesECM2C_FD_203316 | JGI IMG/M metagenome (GOLD analysis project Ga0307477, IMG submission 203316) | Hardwood forest soil microbial communities from Morgan-Monroe State Forest, Indiana, United States - atmos_gasesECM2C_515 | ecosystem: Environmental > Terrestrial > Soil > Temperate... | reverse complement strand
GAGCGTGAATTGGTTGTCTTGCGGATGACGCGGCTCGCCCGGTCGTTTGAGCGCCCATTGCAAATCCTGCTGGAAATGCTCGAAGCCGAGCCATTGCTGGTCGATGAAACCGCGGTCAAAGGCCCGCTTGACTAAGATCGTCAGTTTAGTCAACCCGAGCATCGCAACGGCGCTTTGCCAGCCGTACCAGACGTAGCATTCGGCCTGCGGCTGCAAATCCATGAAGGCATCGCGGAGAAATCGGCTCGCCAAGGCCCGGTCGAGTTCCCCTCGCAGCACCACCATGGCGAGCGCTTCGCACATGCGGGATCGGACAAACTGTTCGGCATTCGGGTCGAGAATGATCTCGTGGAGCGGCTGGGGATCGCCATCGAAGACCGCCGCCATGACGCGGTGGGTGGTGCTCGTGATGGCGTCGCCAAGGATCGCATCGACCTCGTGGGCCGGACACCGCAGCAGGTGTGCCAGCGGTCGGTAGGCGGTTCTCTCTCGCCACTCGCCGAGCAGATGGAGAATGAAGAAAAGTGGCGTCGGCTTGGCCCGGTCCGCCGAATCGAGGGCCGGATAGGAATCGATCTCGCGAACGAAGACGGGCACCATCTCGATGCGCTGAGCCGATGCGGCTTGCAGCGCCGCCTTTGGCAAACCCTCGGCGTGGGTTAGCTGGTCGAGGATCTCTGCTACATCCATCCCAATCCCCCGCTCGAACGCCTGTCGGATTCTACCCGAATTCGCGCGCTGGACATGTTCGGTGATCGAGCACTCCTATGCGATTTGCCGTTCGGGCATCCCGATAGCCGACCGGGATTGGCCCGGTCCTGAACGCGACAATTACGCAGGTTGGGTAGACCGTGGTTGCACCGGGATTTCTCACCAACCCAGAGGTTCGCCGATGGCTGAACGGCGTTGAACCGGCTTGGACGATGCTGGAATACAACAGCTTCAACAGCCTTCGGAACGAACCCTCGGCCGGAAATCAGGTAATCCGACTCGAACCCAACCTGACCACGGCAGACCTCTCGGGATCTGCGATTACCCGCAATGCCCTGGCCCTGCTTCGGCGAGCAATCGAGACAGATGGGATGAAGCTGACCGCGACAGGCAACCTGTCCCGCTCCGTGGTGGCCGAGATGTGCGAAATCATCGAATGGCCCGATTACGACAAGCAGGAGTTGTTCCGTTTCTCTAAAGTAATCAAGGAGCCTGACTTTCTGCCCTTACATTTTGTCCGCGTGTTGGCACAGGCGACCAAGTTGTTCCGAGCGCAGCATGGAAAGCTGATGCCGACGCGTCTGGGCAAAAGTATGCTAGCCGAGCAACGGCATGGAGCCTTGCAGGCCCTTCTGTTTCACATCGCATTCTGGCACCTGAACCTCGGCTATTTTGATAGGAACCCGATCGACTCTTGGCCCCAAAGCGATGTGGGTGTCGTTCTTTGGTCGCTGGTCTCCTCGGCAAACGATTGGCTGGATCGAGAAATACTGACGCGCCTCTGCACGATTCCGGTCATCGGGGTGCTGGAGTCTACATGGGACTTGGGGTCCAGCGCGATGGAGGCCCGCATCCTGCGACCGCTGACGTGGTTCGGACTTCTTGAATATCGAAGCGTGACGGGGCCTGAGCGGGTGAACCGGCATTTGTACCGGAAGATTCATCCGCAGCCCCTGCTCATGCGGGCAAGTCAGTCGCAGACGCCGGAACGCCGCGGCGTAGGAGCGCAGCTTGTCGGTGATCAGCAATTTGGGGGCGAAGCCTTGCTTCTTGAGCAGCTTGCGCATCAGCCGTAGCGCCGCCCGGCTGTCGCGTCGGCGCTGGACCAACATGTCGAGGACCTCGCCCTCGTGGTCGACGGCCCGCCAGAGGTACATCCGCTCGCCAGCCATCCGGATTACCATCTCGTCGAGGTGCCAGCGATTGCTCGGCCGCGGACGGTGACGGCGTAGCCGTCGCGCGATCATCGGTCCGAATTTCAGCACCCAACACCGGACGGTTTCATAGGAGATGTCGAGCCGCCGCTCGGCGAGGAGTTCCTCGACGTCTCGATAGCTCAAGGTGAAGCGCAGGTAGAGCCAGACCGCATGCTGGATGATCACCGGCGGAAAGCGATGGCGGCGGTAGGATATTTGAGCCATCGCGGCAGCCTACCCATGGTCTCGCCTCGGAGCTATCCGGTTATCCTGACAAAGCCATCGGAGCTTCAGCATGGAAGTCGCGGCGTGGCTGCGCGGGCTGGGGCTCGAACAATACGAGCCGGCGTTCCGCGAAAGTATGCTTGACCTATTTTGCCTCCGGCCGTTCGGCTCCGACGGCCAAGGCCCTGGCGAGTGCGAACAGGCGACGGCGCAAGGCCGGATCGTCGATCCGGTAATAGGCGCTGACCAGTTCGACCGTCTCGCGCCGGCGCAGCGGATCGGCGTCGAAGGCTTCGGCAGCGGGTTCGGCAAAGCCTGCGGGGATCGCCGGCGCTCGCACCGGATCCGTGTCGTCGAAGAAAAATGAAACCGGGACGTCCAGAACCTGGCTCAGATCATGCAGGCGGCTGGCTCCGATGCGGTTTGCGCCTCGCTCATATTTCTGGACCTGCTGAAAGGTCAAGCCGATCGCTCCCCCGAGCTTTTCCTGGCTCAGGCCAAGCATGTTCCGACGCAGCCTCACGCGGGAACCGACGTGGATATCGATCGGGCTCGGCTTGTCGCCCTTTCGTCGACCGGGCCGTCGCGTCTGTTGGTGCATTGCCATCTTTGGTCGATTGCCCTCGCAAAGGCAGCGGAGTGAAATGACAAATTACACGATCGTAGGGTCGCGGTCGACAGCGATGCCCATCCGCATCCCAAGCTTAAACGCGAAAACAAGACAGATCGCTCGACTAAACCTTGTTCAAACTGCGGGCGCCTTGACGGGCGCCCCGACCGGCCCCTTGGCGGTGAGCGTGCTGTCGGACCTGATCAGCCGGGTCACCGATGCCGTCCTCGAGGAGGTCCCGGAAGTGGCAGAACCCACTGGTTCTGACGCAGGCGCAATTATCGCTGCTGCTCGAGCGGGATCGACTGGGGGCCGACAAGGCGAGGAAGTCGGGTTTGCAACTGACTCTCCGCTGGAGGGAGACGGACTCGAACTCCCGGTCCCCCGTTAGTTGCCTGGTTTCTCCGCCTCGTGAAGAGCCACGAGGTAGGTGCGGATGTGGGCGGCGTTAACGCCAAGATCGCTGCGCCCATGGCGCGACGCGGAGCGCGCGTCGATGCGACTTCCCGAATCCGCCTCGGCGCCCCGGACGACGATGTCGTCGGTGAAGCCCATCCAAAAGCTATGCTCGCTTGCCTCGATGCGGCGTGTCGTGGGATCGGCCTCGACGATTGTCCAGCTCATCTTCTTCGCTGTCGCGAGCGCAATCGGGAACGCCTTGTCGGGCGCGAGCGCGAGCGACAACGAGGCAAGATCGGGATAACCGCGCCTTTGCAGGGCGGCGGTTTCGGCGCCAGCATAGGTAGAGGGGTTACTGTCCCCCGCTTCGCGCAGCTTGATAACAGCAACAAAGGCCGGGGGATTGTCGGTGTCCGTCGTGATGTCGTCGATTGGAGGCACGCCGACGTCGCGCACGAGAGCCTTGTAATCGCCGGCTGGCGATGGCCATCACGCCGCTGCCGGTGCCAGCGACAGCCACCAGCCGTCGCCGGCGAGCCAGCACGATGCATCCGGCTCCTCAGGCACCCGGCGCAAAGACTGGACGGCGGTCATGGGGGCCTTGGCCATCGCCTCCTTGAGGCGGGCCTCCGCCTCGGGATTGCGACCCCCGAGACAATGGATGATCCCGACCTGGTGAACGAACTGGGCCTGATAACGCTGGGTGGCGCCGGCACGCCGCGTGACCAGCAGAAAACCACCCCAGCTTTGTGCATTGGTCAGCGGCACCAGCAGCCGGCCGTTCTCCGCCGCCAGCGAGTCGAGCCAGGCGGGCGAAAAATGTGTGACCCCGGCATTGACGATGACGACATCGGCCGGCCGGTCGGGACGGAAGGCGAAACCGTCCGCCGCGACCAGGCCCGCCTGCGGCCAGGATGACGCAAGATTTTCCCGCGCTCGGGCGGCGAGAGCAGGGTCGATCTCGATCGCGGTCACCTGTCCATCGCGACCGACGATCTCTGCCAGAATGGCGCTGTAATAGCCGGTGCCGGCGCCGACGTGCACGACATGCGACCCCGGCGTCAGGCCGAGCTGGTCGTAGAGGTAAGCCCAGAGGCTCGGCTGCCCGTTGTTCAGGCGGCGCGTCTGGTCGATCGCGACCAGCACATCATGATAGACATGCCGCGGGTCTGCATTCTCGGTCGTCCAGTACTCAGAGAGGCTCACCGGGCTCAGAATGCGCCACGGGCCGGGACCAAGAAACCGTTCGCGCGGCACCGTCGCAAACGCTTTGACCACGGCGGCGCTGCGGATCGGGGCCGTAAAGCGCAGCTCCTCAGCGTAGCTCTGTCGCGCTGCCGCAAGCGGCTTGGGCCAAGGCTCGCGCCACGGAGGTAGGGCAGGGACATCTTGCGCGGCAGGATCGAGAACGCGGCACAGATCGAGCTCGTCATGGATTGGGATGCCGTGCTCGCCGACCGATGGGATTGACGACTTCAGCCTTCGGGCTGCGTCAACAGCACCGGGCCGCACCTGAAGCAGCCGGAAGCCGCGGCGCAGATAAAAACGTAATGCAGAAAGATTGCCGTTGGTCATCGTCAGCCAGAGCCTTGCTCGGCCTTCGGCGCGAAGCTCCCGCGCCAGCGCTTCGATCAAAGCGGTCCCCGTGCCGATGCCGGCCGGTATAGCGTCGAGTGTCACCAGCTCGGCGTCGCCGCCGAACCGCTGGAAAGTAGCGAGCCCTCGCTGTGTCTCGGCGATCAGCGCCGGCAGTCGAGCGGCATCGATGACCTCGCCGTGTACGACGATTGTAGTGGCCCCCCACCGCTCGCGCAGAACGTCGCCGATCCATACGGCATCGGCCGCGCTAGCCGGTCTGACCGGCGGGGCAGACGGAGTGGGCTGGTCGACGGGGCTCATATCTCTGGTGTAATCCATTCGCGCCGTTCGTCGGCGCTAAAAATGGAGGCCTCGCCAGCGCAAGCCCAAAGCGCACCAACGCTCATAGCCGGTGATCGTCGTCTGACACTTACAGTGATACCAGCGGACGAACCCGCTTGCGGTTCGAGCACACGATGATCGGCTCGGGGTCCACCTCGCCAGCAGCTCGGCGCGGATCGCCTTCAACGGTTGAAGTGTGCCGTCCTCATCTGCCCCGATCAGCCGCGAATAGCCCGCGACATCGGCTGCCAAAATCGCTGCAAGGCGCCGGGTAGTAGTCACTCCTCCCGCCATCCCGCCTTGCGCAAGCCTTCGAGCATATGGGCGTGGTCTTGCGGTCGGTGCCATCGCGCGCCCCGGACATACATTTCAAATGAGGCCGGCGCGACCGCGATCGCCTTTTCTAACGCTTCCTTCGCTTCGACGGTCCGCCTGAGCTGGCCGAGCGCCGCCGCTAGCCAGCGATAAGGCAGCGGATAACCGGGGTTTGAGCGGATGGAACGTTTTGCCACCTCGACCGCGGTCTCGTATTTGCCAGAAAAGTAAAGACCGCATGCCATGAGGTTCAAACGACTCGGTAAACCGAGGGCTTGCGGATCGAGTCTCAGTGATGTCTGAAGAGCTGCAACCCCGTCCTGCGGGTTTCCGGAAAAGATCAACGCAGCGGCCAGCGTGGCGTGGACGAAAGCCAGGTTCGGGCTCATTGCCCGTGCTTGTTCAGCCTCGGTAAGCGCTCCTTCATAGTCGCCGCGCGACCACAGTATTGCTTCCGAGAGAGTTGAACGGGCCTCTGCATCGGTTGGATCGAGCGCGACCGCGCGGCGGGCCAGCGCTTCGCCTAAGCTATGGGCTTCGGCCGAGGTGGGAGTCGCGAAGACACCTGCGGCGTGTATCTGGGCCCAAGCTAGGCCCTTGTAGCCCGCAGCGAAGTTGGGGTCGATATCGATGGCCTGCTGAAAGTACTTCTGTGCAAGAGCGTTGTCGTCGGGACTTATTTTGTAGAAATGCCACAGGCCACGCTGATAGGCGGCCCAAGCATCGAGGCTTCCCGGAGGTATGCGCATGGCGCGTTGCCGCTCGGCTTCGGCGATTGCCGGGGCGATCGCGATCGTTACCGCTTCGGTGATCTCGTCCTGTATCGCGAAGATGTCGGCGAGGTCGCGGTCGTAACGCTCAGCCCAGACGTGCTTGCCGGTCTCGGCCTCGACCAATTGCGCGGTGATACGGATACGATTGCCCGCCTTGCGCAGACTGCCTTCCAGCACGTACCGCACACCAAGCTCGCGTCCGACTTCCTTCACATTGACCACGCGACCCTTGTAGGTAAAGCAGGAGTTGCGGGCGATGACAAAGAGCGAGGGGTAGCGCGACAAAGCAGTGATGATGTCTTCGGCGATCCCGTCGGAAAAAACTCCTGCTCCGGATCACCGCTCATATTTGCAAATGGAAGCACCGCCACCGAGGGCTTGTCGGGCAGCGGAAGCGCTGGTGAACCCAACACCGAGGGGGTCGTGGCCGGGGCGCCGGCATCCCGAACCCGGTACACCCGCAGACGCCGTGCAATGTTCTTTACCTGCTGTTCACCCAGATCCTCGAAGGCGTAAGGGAGCCGGTCGCCGATATGGTCGCGGACGGTACCTGAGACACACAGGCCGCCCGGCTCGGCGAGCGCTTCGAGGCGCGCTGCGATATTGACGCCGTCACCGAAGATATCACGCTCCTCAACGATCACGTCGCCGAGGTTGACGCCGACGCGGAACCTGATGCGCCGCTCTTCGGGCACCTCTGGCTCTCGATCGACCATCGCGCACTGAATCTCCACAGCGCAGCGCACGGCGTCTACAACACTGGGAAATTCCGCTAATAGGCCATCGCCAGTGTTCTTGACGGTACGGCCATGGTGCTCCTCTATCTTCGGATCGACGAGATCGTTGAAATGCGCTTTGATGCGTTCGTGCGTACCCTCCTCGTCCGCGCCCATCAGCCGCGAGTAGCCGGCCACATCAGCGGCAAGGATTGCGGCAAGTCGGCGGGTTGAGGCCATAGCTGCGCAGGGCACCCTGGTCGAAGGGAAAAGATTACCCCTTAACTATACCATAATTCACGCATACCGCCCGCGCCGGATGACAAAGCCACGCTAAGGCGGTACATCGCGCTGGTCCACCGCGTCTCGGCGTGCGGGACGGCTACCTGACCGTGGCGTGATATTCTTGCGGCGATGCACGGTTCTCAGCCAGAGCCGACGCAATCTTGGTTTGTCCTGAAGCTCGCCGTTGCCCTCGGCCCGCTCCTCACCTTCTTGACCGCTGACGTGATTGGCTGGTTCCTGCGTCGCAAACTTTGGCGGCGTATGGGGGTGGTGCCTCGGTCGGGACGTGAGACGGCACACCACGAGCCGGCCGAGGTTGCTGCTCTTTCGTGCCGCCGTCTCCGATTGGCAATGCTCAGCAGAGCCTTTCGCAGGAGCGGGACCGATGGTTCGAATCCGGTTCCCTCCAGCGGGGAGTCAGCGACGAACTCGCTTCCGGTAGCGGCGCACGAGAGATAAAAGCATTTTGCGTTGGGCAATGGGGGAAGCCGCCGGGGACATGTCGCAAGCGCCTTGATCCGTCAACCGTCAGGGTGTCGGCCAGCTCCTGGAGGCGTTTGGGTGTCGCGCATCGCGGAAGCGTTGGAGCATTGCTGGAAATCGAGGCCCTGCTCGCACATGCGGTTCGCCAGCCAGTGATGTTTATTGAGACACACCCGCGCCGAGAAGGACAGGTACGGGCACGCGCACGAACATCCGGCCCCAGCGGTCGTCGTTGACATAGAAGTTGTATTGCACGACCCAGCGCTCAGCGATCTGAAGGTGCCAGCGGTTCGACGTCTGCAGCCCAGGGGCCGAGTGCAAGCGGGTGTTCGGGCCATTCGCCGACATCATTAAGGCGTGGATGCCAGACCCCGAGAAGCTGCAATAGCGCGATGATCCTCGAACAAGCCAAGTGTGGGTTTGGCGAATCGGTGATGCCGCCAAGGCCCGCTTGTTACGGTGTCGACTCTATGGGATCGACCCGCTTCTCGAAGGCGACCGACAAGCCGTTGCCGGCTCGTCGATCGCGCCGCGCGCCGGCTGGCGCTCGACCCGGTCGCGTTGCGCCGGCGTAACCTGATCAGCCGTTTCCCGTATCGCAGCGGTCTCGGGGTCACGATCGATTGCGGCCGCTTCGGCGCCAATCTCGAAGAGATGGCGCAGCGGGTCCTTGCCGACGGCTTTGCTGCGCGGCGACGGGCCGCGGCGGAGCGCGGCAGGCTGCGCGGGCTTGGCGTTGCGTGTTTTCTGGAGACATCGCGCGGTACACCGGGCGAACGTGCCGAGATCCGCTTCGAGCCGGACGGCCGCATCGCGCTCGTGCTCGGCACCCAGTCGAACGGCCAGGGCCACGAGACCAGCTTTGCGCAGATCGCCGCCGATCTCCTGGGACTGCCTATTGCGGCATTCCGTTTTATCCAGGCCGACACGAGGACGGTCAAGAGCGGCAACGGGCACGGCGGCGCCCGCTCGGTGCATATGGGCGGCAGCGCGCTGTACCTGGCGGCGCAGATGGTGCTGTCCAAAGCGCGCTCGATTGCGGCCCACTTGCTGCAGGCCGATGCGAGCGAGGTGAGCTTTAGCGCCGGGCGCTTCACGGTCGGCGGCAGCGAGCGCGCCATCGACCTGCTGGAGCTGGCGGAAGCGGCCCGCGACCCCGCCAATCTGCCCGATGGAATGACCACCGGGCTCGACGCCGATGCCTACAACGACTCGGACGTCTTCACCTTTCCGAATGGCTGCCACGCCGCGGAGATCGAGATCGACCCTGAAACCGGAGCGGTGACGCTCGAACGCTACCTCGCGATCGATGATTACGGCCGGCTGATCAACCCGATGCTGACAATTGGCCAGGTTCAGGGCGGAGTAACCCAAGGCATCGGGCAGGCGATGCTCGAACACACGGTTTACGAGCGGCGATCGGGCCAGCTGCTGAGCGGCTCGTTTACGGACTATGCCGTGCCGCGCGCCGACGACCTGCCGCCGCTCGACATTACCCTTGCCGAGCTGCCGACCGCGGTAAACCAACTGGGCGTCAAGGGCGCAGGCCAGGCCGGCTGCATGGCCGCGCCGCAGACCATAATCAACGCGATCCTCGATGCGCTGGCATCACTCGGCGTCGCAGATATCGACATGCCGGCCACCCCGGAACGGGTCTGGCGCGCGATCCGCAGCGCACACGGCGACTGATCAATAGCGGTCAACCCGAGCTGCTGCGTTTGAGCGGCGGCTCCCAGCCGAAGACGCTGCGGCCGCCATTGCGTGCGAAGCCCGTCGCTCTTGATCAAGCACGTGGGCGAAGGCTGTGCCAGTGGCGCGAAGCCGACAATCATCTGACGATCGGCGATGACATCAATCGACGAGCTGACGCCCCGGCCGCAGATTCGACGCTGAACTGGCCGGCTCGAGCCGTTACCCTCAATTCTCGCTAATTACTTACGGTTAGAGACTCTCGCTTATGTTCGAGCAAGATCTCGTAGCGTCGCGACGCTTGGTCGACCACGAGCTCCAGATCCTCGGCGAGGAGGTGGCCACTTTCCACCAGCCGCTGAGCCTCCCGTCGCGCTTGCGCAAGGTACTCGGTCTTGGTGGGGTAGCGTTCGCTGATCGAGAGACGCGGGTCGCCCAGAGCCTCACGGTCCCTCCGTGTTGCCGGAAACGGGATCGTCGAGCCCATCAGGCTCATCAGCTGGTCTGAAGCGCCCATTTGGGGATGGCGCAGGTTCCATCCCGTGTAGGTCGCCAGGGGCACGGTCAGGTCGAGCAGGCGGACGCCGCTCACTTCATTGCCGTCCCTATCGACTGCCGGGACGAAATGCGGGTACGGCTTTCCGACCCCAGGTGGTAGTTTTGTGGCGACCCCGCGTTCGGCATCTGAGCCAAAGTCGAGC
>Ga0307477_10004592_pt1 | contig 10024 bp, 10 predicted proteins | sample atmos_gasesECM2C_FD_203316 | JGI IMG/M metagenome (GOLD analysis project Ga0307477, IMG submission 203316) | Hardwood forest soil microbial communities from Morgan-Monroe State Forest, Indiana, United States - atmos_gasesECM2C_515 | ecosystem: Environmental > Terrestrial > Soil > Temperate... | reverse complement strand
CATTTGTGCGGAGCAATCACGGATTTCCCGCTTGGGTGAGACAAGAAGTTGCCGCTGCTATCGTAGTAGGGATAATCAATGTGATAGGGCACCGGCTTTCCGCTCGCATCGAGCTTCGGCTGGGGCACCATGTTGGCGTCACGGGTGACGACGTCGGTTGCTGTCCCATTTACCACTTGGCTGGTCGTCGCGAATTCGTAGGTGTACGCTTCGCCCGACGTCGGGTCGAATTGGAACGCCACGGTTCCGGGAGGATGGTTCAAGCGATAGCCCAGCGCCATTACGGAGAACACGAGCAGCGCCGAGATTTGAATCACGTTGATGGCGATGTTCACCGAGGTCGCGCCGGTCACACCTCTATGTGCGATGTAAGCGACGCCGAAGGAGAATACAATTGCAACCAATCCCATGAAAAGCGGGCCGGGGTTCGAGGCGCTCATCGAGTTCGGCCAGAGCGTGCCGACTACGTACCCAACGAAAATTCCGGTAACCGCTACCATCACGCCGGGATAGATCCAGTAATACAGGTGCGAGCCCCAGCCAACAATGAACTTCGACAGGCGCGCATACTTCCACGCTTTCTCGTGATTCAGGAACGACTGCTCCGCAAAATAGTAAGAACTGCCGGTCCCGGGGTACAACTTCGACAGTTCCGCATAACAAACAGCTGTAGCTAGGCAAAGCAACAACGCCAGAAAGATGCCGAGCCACATCGCCGGCCCTGTCGCGCCGGTTGTCGCCTGGATATAGAACGTCAACCAAAGGAAAGCACCCGGGGCGATGAGCGCCATGGCGTTCATCGTCAACCCAGTTAATCCTAAGGTTGGTGTCATTTTAACTTCGCTGGTATTCTCCGCCATGTATTCTCCTTATAGATTCTTTATGCGTGCGCGGAACCTGCGCCCCTTTACGCACCTGCACCGCAGAAAGTGTGCCGAGGCGGTTGATACTAGTGGGGTTGCCGAAGCTAGTAAAATGCAACGTTTCGATGTCCCTTATTAAGGATTTATATGGCGTTCTTCAGGCACTTGGAGGGAATGATTGGGGCCCCTTGTACCTTGAGACGGTGAATCTGACTGATTCGGGGCGTCCTTGATTTCGCTTTGAAGTTCATTCCTTTCACTCAGTTGCGAATGGCCTGTGCGTTGACCTTCTGATCCCCTTTCGTCCGCCCTCGAATGTGTGGCTTGGACGACGCATTTCAGTTATTCGTTTGTTTTATGCACGGCATAACTATTTCGGAGATGACCCCAAGGAGAGTTGAGGCTATTGCGCCCTGTGAAGCGGAAAACCCGCGCGAACTCGTTGGCCAGCTCCGCTCCTGGGAACGGGCGCAGGGTTTCACGGCGGTTGTGATACTTTAAACCGCGATGAACAAGCTAGGGCAGCTCTCCGCGCCTTTAGATCAGAGGCATTCAGAATGAAGGCCGTGGGTTTCCTGATGCTGCTGGCTGGATGGTTTCTTGTCCTGGCCGCCATTGTGCTTTTCCCGTCTCCGCTCATGCGTGGAGCATTTGTGGCGGTCGGAATAGCCGTCGAGGGCTTGGGAATGTACCTCGTTTTCCGATCCCACTTGATTCCCAGAGAGGACAAAGAATAGTTCCCGTGCCCGCTCCCAGACTCACCGAGCTAGCAACAGTCGCGTGCGTGCTCTTCATGTTTCTGGTCCCTCTAGCGGCGGCTGGACTGACGATCATGAATGTCGGCCTAGGAAGATCGCGCAGCGCCGGGCACATGATGATGGCCTCGCTTTGTGCGCTGGCGGTGGCTGGCCTCGTCTATTTCGTGTGCGGATTTGCGTGGCAAGGATTCGTTGGAGAACCCAGTCACTCCCTTGAGCTGGGTGGAAAAAGTTGGAATTGGGCCGCCGCGGAGCCTTTCTTTTTTCGCAAACTGGCTTTCAATGGATCGCCGGCCTCGCTCGCGGCACTATTTCAAGTTTTCTGTGTGGGCCTCGCAGCATTGATACCGCTCGGGAGTGGCGCGGACCGCTGGCGCCTTCGAGCAAGCTGCCTTTCGACGGGAATCCTCGCTGCCTTGACGTATCCGCTCTTCGCACACTGGGTGTGGGGCGGCGGGTGGTTAGCGCAGCTTGGTGCTAACTACGGCATTGGGCGCGGATTTGTCGACGTAGGAGGGGCCAGTACAATTCAGGTCTTGGGCGGCTTGACGGCTCTCGCGGTGACCTGGATTCTAGGCCCCCGGCGAGGAAAATATTCCGCTGATGGAATGGCCCCGGCGATACCGGGCCACAATGCGGTTCTTGTAATGTTTGGCTGCCTGCTGGCGCTGGCCGGCTGGGTCGGACTCAATTCCGCAGGCGCGATTCTGTTCACCGGGACGCAGCCTTCTGCTGTGGCCCTCGTGGGCATCAATACGATGCTGGCCGCAGCGGCCGCGGCGCTCATCGCAGCCGTCATCACAAAGGTTCGCTTCGGTAAACCCGACGCCTCGCTCACCGCCAACGGGTGGGTTGGCGGACTCGTTGCCAGCAGCGCCTGTTGCGCGTTCGTGATTCCCGCGGAAGCCGTGGTGATTGGTTTTGTCGCGGGCGTCGTGGTTACGTTTTCGGTGGAATGGTTCGAACTGCGCCTCGAAGTCGACGACCCAGGAGGCGCCGTTTCAGTGCACGCCGTTGGCGGCATTTGGGGAATCCTGGCTCTCGGCTTATTCGGCAGCTTTCAGGGACCTGTGCCCAATGTTGGGGCTGACTCTCTGCCCGCGGCAGCCAGTGCAAGCGCTTCCGGTCAGTGGCTCGCTCAAGTGATCGGCGTGGCCACACTCCTGGGTTTCGTTCTCCCGCTGACTTACGGAGTGAACTGGCTGCTGAATCGCTTGTCTCCTTTCCGCGTTTCTGTCGAAGGCGAGCGTCAAGGCATGGATCTTCACGAGCTGGGAGCGGGCGCCTACCCCGAATTCATTACGCATACAGACGAATTCCTACCGCGATAAGACTTCCTTCTTAACTTCGAACCAGGACCACCGAATTGACTTGCGACTCAGGCGATAGGCTTCGTCAATCCAGTCCATCCGCTCTTTGAGTTTGCCGTTCCACGTTGGCCGCTTCAAGCTATACAAGGATTTCATAAAGATTCGATCGAGAGGGCTTTGTGACCTTGGGACCCCTTGCGCTGTCTTCGTCTTCGGAGCGTGGCAGATGGTCTCGCAAGAAAGTGGTGGCGATGACCCAGCGCTACGGAATTGCGTTACTGTGCGTGGCAGCGGCTCACTCTGCGAGCGTGCTCCTCCAAGGCCTATTTCCGTACCCGTTTCTTTTTCTGTTCTTCGCGGCGGTTATGGCCAGCGCATGGTTCGGGGGAACGGCTCCCGGCCTGTTCGCCGTATTTCTTTCGACCGTGGCGGTGGACTACTACTTTGTTCCTCCGTTTCATTCTTTCGCGGTCAACGCGACAGACACGGCATATTTTGTGGCCTTCGTCATGTGCGCCCTTGTCGCGAGCTGGGTGAGCTCATCGAAACGGATCAGTGAGGAAGCGCTTCGAGAGGCTCGAGATCACCTCGAGGCGCGAGTGGCCGAGCGCACCGCCGAACTTCAAAAGGTAATCATCGAGTTGCAGGAGAATGAGCGCCGAAGGGAACAATTGGAGAGCGAAAAGTCCGCCCTTTCAGGACAACTGGAAGCGCGCAAGCTTGTCGAACGGGCCAAAGGGATCCTGCAGCGCGAGTTGAAAATCAACGAGGAAGAAGCGTATCGCACGATGCAGCGGCAAAGCCAGCAAATGCGCAAGTCGATGAGAGAAATCGCTGAGTCCATCATTCTGAATGATGACCTGAAGCGGGGTTCCCAATGATTCGAGTCCGTTGCAAATCGTCGCAATTGAAACTTTGAATTTGACTCTCTGATACACGAGGAGCAAACTGCGCTCCGAAAGTGAAGAGGTCGCATCGCCCCTTCGAGTCCTCATTTCGCCGATGAAGTGAGGTGCCGGCGCCCGCAGACTTCCCCTACTTTAGTTTTTCTCGGACACGATGCCGTGTCCAACTAACCGAAACATAACGCTCGACGACGAGCCGATTATGAAGCCCTGAACGGCGCTCGACTGGGCGCGTGTGTCCCGGATCTGGAGCGAACTCCCGTTGAATTGCGGCTCGTGTCTTTGGCGGCTTGAGGAGTGCACGGACACGATATGGAAACAGCTCTTTTTGAGTTGCTCGTCTCTGGTTTCTTCGCGGTTGCGTGTATTCGCGCCTGTGTGCCTGCGGCGCCGGACGGCAAGCTTGCCTTCAGCGACTTGTTTCGATTTCCGGGCCGTCTGGAGCGATTGCAGCGTTCACGGTGGCAGTGGTTCTCGATGGTGGCCTTGCTCCTGGTGATCCGGCTGCAAGCAGGGTTGCCCTTGGTGCTTGAACTCATTGTTGCCGGGGAATTCGCGGTTTTTATGGCGTTGCCGGTGAGAGCAAAAACGACGGGAGCGCCGAGGAGAGGGAATGCGGCAATTGTGGGAAGTCGCTGACTTCGTCCGCGCGATGCGGAGAGAAATGCGGTTCGGGGAGCTTTCACGCGCGCCGCTGCGACTGCTGCGCCTGGAGTTACGCAACGAAACCGTGGAATGTGACTGGATCGCGCGCCCTCCGGACATCTGGGATTCCAGCTTGCGGCGTCCGGTGCGGGATCGCAACGAATCGCACCAGGCCTTATTGGATGCGATCACCGTCCGCAATCTCGTGTTTGATGCGCTACCAAAGATTGATTGCGCCGTGCTCCGGGCTTTTCGTCAGCCCGCGCGCGAGCCCCCCGAGATGATTCTCCTCGGCACAGTCTCCAGGGAAACGCCGGAAGTGCACAGGGTGAACTCCCTGGCGATGCGCGCGAAGTTGTACGGTTTTTGTTTCATTTTGGAAGACGGGTTCTTGAGACCTTTGCAAGTGGGTGAACGAAGCGAGGAGTTAATTTCTTGAGAATAGACCCAGCCGGGTTAAGGAGGAATTAGAAATGGCGGCAAACAAACAGCAAGGCAGTTATTTAACCCTGTTTTGGACAGGGGCAACGGCGCTATGTGCTGGCCTCGCCTATCTTGCCGAAGGTTTCGGCAAGCTAGTCTTGGTGCTCGGACTAGCAGCCGTGGCCATTGGTTTGTTCGGGTTCCTGAAGATCAAGCCGATGGAAGGAAAGACCGGGGGCGTGCCAGGGAACCCCGTTCTCAAACTGCTTGGGATTGCGGTTGCCTTGGGCGGATGGTTTGTAACCATAGCCGGTCTGCACATCACTACTAGTGTCGGTGGACGACTTATCTTCGCTTTGGTGGGCATCGGCATTAGCCTCGTCGGGGTCCTAGGCGTATTGCCCATCGCATTCGGCAAGAGCATGGCGGGAAAATCAGCGCCTTCGAGTTTTGCAGCAGCCAAAACCTCTATGGAGCATTCACGATGAAAAAAATCCTTCAATCTAGTTGTCTCAGTCTGTGTCTTTTCATGCTGGGCCTGGCGTTAGGCGCGGTTGCCTACGCTCAGACTCCAACACCGGCTGCTTCGCCTGCAGCGGCCGCTCCCGCGCCACCCCTTGCACCAGCGGATGCCCAACTCAAGGCCGCTGCCGGTAAGGCACCCTCAATGGCAGACTTGGCCAAGGGCGACCCCGGAGGCACGATCACGGGAACGATTAACGACGTTCCGGCGGCAGACTCTAAGGCTGGCGTAACTCTTCCGGACGTCGCGAATCAAGTCGGCCAAAACAAGATCGCTGCCAACTTCATTTGGACGCTTGTTACAGGATTCCTGGTCATGTTCATGCAGGCGGGCTTCGCCATGGTCGAGTCGGGCTTGACTCGGGTCAAGAACGCCAATCACACGTACATGATGAATTTCTTTGTGTACACCTGCGGACTGTTTTCCTACTGGATCATCGGCTTCGCCATACAAATGGGCGGATCGGCGGGGAACAGCAACCTCGGCGGCCTGAATTCCCTGACCGGTGAGCACAGCCTTACGTTGTTCGGAAAGGCGTGGGGCGTGTTCGCGTCGGCGGGAATGCTTCTGAGCGGCCACACGTATGACGTCGGCGTCATGGTGATCTTCCTGTTCGAAATGGTGTTCATGGACACGGCCCTCACGATTGTGACCGGCGCGTGCGCCGAACGCTGGAAATTCCTGGCGTTCACCGTGTCGTCCATCGTCATGGGCGCCATCACCTACCCCCTCTATGGCAACTGGGCCTGGGGCGGCGGCTGGCTGTCCCAACTCGGCACAAACGTCGGGCTGGGCAAAGGCTACTGCGATTTCGCCGGATCGGGCGTCGTCCACGCCGTCGGAGGAATAACGGCGCTGGCCGTATGCATGATGATTGGCCCGCGCATCGGCAAATACAATCGCGATGGCTCAAGTAACGCGATCCTCGGCCACGATGTTTCGGCCGTATTGATCGGCTGCTTCATCCTGGCTTTCGGCTGGTTCGGGTTCAACCCGGGCAGCACGCTGGGCGCTTCCGCCAACGGCAATCTGCGCATTGGCACGATTGCTGTTGACACCATGCTGGCGGGCTGCACCGGAACGATGGGTGCCATCCTCTACATGTGGTCGCTCAAAGGCAAGCCGGACTACTCCATGAGCGGAAACGGGCTGCTCGCGGGTCTCGTGGCCATCACCGCACCGAGCGGTTTTGTCAACACAGCAGGCGCCTGCATCATCGGCCTAGTCGCCGGTGTTCTCGTTTGCCTGAGCTGCTCGTTCTTCGAAAACACTCTAAAGGTTGACGATCCAGTTGGCGCGATCTCCGTTCACGGGACCAACGGCCTCTGGGGCGTAATCTCGGTCGGGCTGTTCGCCGACGGGACGAGCAACTACGGCGGAAGCTGGAACGGCGTGACCGGCAACGTCACGGGCCTGTTCTATGGCGATCCAAGCCAGCTGGTCGCACAACTTGTGGGCGTCTCGACGCTGATTGGCGTGGTGTTCACAATCAGCATGCTCGTCAACCTGGCGATCGAGTTCTTCATCGGTCACCGAGTCTCGGCGGAAACGGAGCTGGAAGGTCTCGATATTCCCGAGATGGGCCAGCTAGGCTACCCCGAATTCGTGTTCCGTCCGGAACCGGTCATGTCGGCGGCTTAGCAGTATGCGGTGCACGGCAGGCAAGGTGTGGCGCTCTCCTCGCCTTGCCTGCTGGGTTTGTCGGACGCCTATGGTGGCGTGAATGCAGAAAAATTTTTTCAGCATGAACGAGGCGAAATCCATGAATTCAATGAATCCAGAAGTGATGGCCAATGCGCGGGAGTCAGATGCGCTTACCGCGCCCGTATCTTCTCCAGTGCTCACGCATGTACCGAAGAAGACGCAAAATTCTTTGGTGCGCATGTTCACCGATCCATATCTGCTCGAAAAAGAGGAGCGCGGTGAACTAGTGCAGGGATTACGCGAATGCGTCCTGGCGCACCCCGAGGTTTCGGGATTGCGCGTCTTGTATGGCATGGCCCTCTGCGTGGATTTCAAAGTGGAGGATGCCATGGAGGAGCTCCGCGAGGGTGTGCGGCTTGCACCAGACAGCTTTATCGCTCACCTAAAAATGGGCGAATTGTGGATGCGGCTCCGCGTCTGCGAAAAAGCCGAGGAGCACACGCGCCAGGCGGCGCTGCTCGCCCAGAACATGGTTCAGTCCGAATTGGCGCGCAGGCAGGCGGCAACCCTCCGCACCCTGATGCACAACGGAATTAAGCGCCCCAGCCTCGGGTACGTGAGCCCGTTGCAACTGCTAGGCAAGCTGCGCCGCTTGTGGTCGCGCAAACGCGAGGAGAGTGAATCCCTGGCAGCTCTAGAAGCACGGTAACCATGCATCCGGCGCTTCAACTCGCCGTGCTGATCGCCATCTTGCTCCCCGCTGGCAAGATCGGCGCCTCCCTCTGCAATCGCTTCGGGATTCCGGCCATTCTCGCGGAATTACTGATCGGCGTGCTTCTGGGTCCAGGTGCTGTGAACCTTCTCGGCTTCCACTTGTTCAAGGGCGGAGAAGCCACAAGCGCCCTGATGCTGCTCGCCCAACTGGGCGGCTTCATCTTGATGTTCATCGCCGGCATTGAGACGGACGTCGACCGGATGCGCGAGGCCAGCATGACTGCCTTTGTCGTCGCGTTGTCCGGGGTCATCTGGCCGTTTCTGCTTGGTGCGGGCGTGGGCCACTTGCTTGGTCTCTCATGGACCACGGCGTTTTTCCTGGGTGGCGCGCTCACCGCGACGAGCGTTTCCATTTCCGCACGAACGCTGATGGATGCCGGCAAGATGACCTCGCCAGAAGCGACGGTGATTCTCGGCGCAGCGGTCATCGATGACGTGATGGGTCTATTCGTCCTGGCCTTCCTCGCCGCATCGATCACAACCTCATCCGCCGAAGCCTTCGGACTGGCGCCGATGGCCAGCGTGTGGCTGCAACACTGGCTCTTGCCGGCAGCACACCACCCGCTGCTTGTGCAAATGACGGCAATCAGCATTTGCGTGACTGTATTCTTTGTCATTGGATACGCCGCTGCAAAACGCTGGCTTGACCCGCTAATTCTTCAACTGCGGAAGCTCACCGCGAACGAATCCGTGCCCAGCTGCGTGCTGGCGCTGATCCTCGTCTATGCGATTTCTGCCGAGTGGCTAGGCAGCGTCGCCGGGATCACGGGCGCATACCTCCTCGGATATGTGTTCGCAGGATCCGGATTCAAGGCAGACGTTGAGCGCAGCTTCTACGCCATTGGTCATGGTCTTTTGATTCCGCTCTTCTTCGTCACGATCGGCCTCACCAGCGACTATCGCGCCCTGTCAGGACACTGGATGCTGATGCTGCTGATCCTTTTCGTGGCCGTCGTTGGGAAATTATTCGGTTGCGGACTTGCCGCGCTCGCCTCGGGCATGGACTGGGTACGCAGCCTCCGCGTTGGTTTTGGAATGATTTCCCGCGGCGAAGTCGGCTTGATTGTTACCGCCATGGGCGCGAACACGGGCATTTTCGGCAAAGCCGAGGTGGCGGTTATGGTCGCCGTGGTTCTGCTGACCACGATCTTGACACCGATCGCCTTGCGCAGCGCATTTCAGCTGAAGTCACCTCAAGATCTCGAGGAGGGCCTTGCGGATCCGAAAGCCAAAGGGAGCGCGCCACAGGAAGAGGACGTCTCGGCTGGCGAAGTTGCCGACCAGGCAGATCCCGTAGAAGAGCCTCCTGAGCAAGCCAGCCTCAGGCTCGGCCGGCGCCACGGCCCTTCGATATTGGCATTGAGCGGAAGTGAGGTGCAGACGGATCTCGAGTGACGAAATCAGATTGCCGACCTTGAGTTTCGCGCGGGGCCGAGTCTCGCTGCATCCGCCATTGCGGCGAGACCCGCGTGAGTCAAATGGCCACGGCGCCAGCGTGGAAGCCCGCCGGTCTTCTCGCGGACGCCGCGGCATTCTGACCGGTCCGTCTTGACCTACCGGAGCCGAGTTGCGCAGGCACGTCCGGAAATCTCGCACACGACAGCCAAGTGTATCCCGCGTGGAATCTCATCGTTGAGCCCGACTCAAAAAATCTCCCCTACCTAAATCAGACATAAATCTTTCCGATCCAGGCTATCCGCTCTTTGAGTTTGTGCCGGACGGCAGCGAGCCGGATATGGTTCTTGCTATAGTCTCCCGGATGCCATCGAACGAAAACAAGCCCAGACGTGTGGCCCCGATCTGGAGGGCGATGGTCGAGGTTGGCTTCATCGTATTCCTGTTTTATTCGAACCTCTTGATGGGCGAGTTTACTCAGACGAATGGCCAAGGCAAGACCCTGATGTTCGCCGTTAGAGATATCTTTACGATCACAAACTTCGGGATCGCTATCATTTCTGGTCTAATCGGCTATGTGGTTTTTGAATATCTTCGAAAACGTATCTAGAACTAGTTGCTCGAGGCTACTATCAACGGCGGCTCGAATTCTCAGTGCCACTACCAGTGTAGATCCGTTTCCACGGGCTGCTCGTAGTCCACGCCTTCCACTTCAAAACCGAAGAGGCCACGAAACTCGCGCTGAAATCCGCTGAAGTCCGTGATCTCGCGAAGATTTTCCGTG
>Ga0307477_10004590_pt1 | contig 10025 bp, 9 predicted proteins | sample atmos_gasesECM2C_FD_203316 | JGI IMG/M metagenome (GOLD analysis project Ga0307477, IMG submission 203316) | Hardwood forest soil microbial communities from Morgan-Monroe State Forest, Indiana, United States - atmos_gasesECM2C_515 | ecosystem: Environmental > Terrestrial > Soil > Temperate... | reverse complement strand
TCTTTCGCAATCTGTTCGATCGTCTTGCCTTCCAGGTGGCGGTTCTGACCCTTTGTCGTCATGAACACCTCGATGAGGTCCCAGCGCCGGTTGAACAGGCCGCGCGCGCGGCCGCGCCGGTCGGTCATGCCGCCCTGCTGCTCGACCGTGCCCTCGACCGCCTCGGCCGACAGCGCCTTGCGGATCTCGGGGTCGCGGAAGGCCTGGATGCGTTCGCGATAGGGCCGCGCCATGACCTCGTCCCAGGTCGGCATGCCGCGGAAGAAACCCTCGGGGTGCGTGATGTCCTCGTCCTGCGGGACGTTAAGGCCGCGCTCCAGGTTGAAGATACCGCCGGCGACGGTGGACAGGCACGAGCCGTAGCAGCGGGCGCCGCTCTTGAACCCGTCCTCGAGCCACTTCAGGTGCTCGACCCACTCGTCGGGATTGCCGATCGGATCCGACATCAAGTTGTAGATCGACGGCCGGCCGGTGCGCGCCGCCAACTCGCGGGCGACCGCGCGCGTCTGCTTGGTGCCGCCCGGCGCGCCGCCGGCGACCTGGAAGACGCCGGTACCGAGTTCGCCGAGCACGCTGGCGAGCGCCCAGCGCTCGGCGTCATCGGGCACCCCGGCGGGGTCGCCGCGATCCTTGGGCGCGGTCGAGAAGCCGAGCGCGCCGTCATACATCGCCTCGCGCACCAGTTTTTGCATCTGCGCGAGCTCTTCGGGCGTCGCCTTGACCCGCTCGCTCGAGGCCTCGCCCATCACATAGCGGCGAATGCCGGAATGGCCGACCAAGGTGCCGACATTGATGCCGCGCTTTTTGCCGAGCGCGTTCAGATAGTCGCCGATCGATTCCCAGGTCACATCGACCCCGGCCTTCAGCACAGGGAGCGGGATCTGCTCGGCGTCGGAAAAGAATTCGAGATACCACTCGCCGTCGCCGGGCCGGACCGGGGCGATGACCTGGCCGCACTGGCCGACAACGACGGTGGTGTGGCCGTTGTGCACCCACGAGCCGCAATAGGGATCCCACACGGCCTGCGGGTCGAAATGGGTATGATGATCGATGAACCCGGGTGCGACGACCCGCCCCTCGGCGTCGATCGTGCGCTCGGCTGCGGCGCCGGCATATTTGCCGACCCCGACGATCTTGCCGCCCTGGATCGCGACATCCGCTGCGAATGCCGGCTCGCCCGAGCCGTCAACAACGCGGCCGTTTTTGATCAGCAGATCATATGCCATGCTTATTCCTCCTTGTTGCCCCCGCTCCGTCCGAGGCGCAGCGGCCTGTCGCAGCGGGCCGGATCGCTGGGCGCATGGCCCGCCAGCACCGCTTCGCACGGTGCAAAAATGACCCTACGCCGCGAGGGGAGGTCCGGCAACCTATTATCCCAGAACGCAACTCGGGTATGCGACGAGTGCCGGTCTGCGGCTAATTCTCCGACGCAATTGATTACCGTCACCCCGGCGAAGAGCTTGTGAATCACCTCGCCCCGCTCGCGGGGAGAGGTCGGAAACCGCGCCCAGCGCGGCTTCCGAGTGAGGGGCGAGCTCCTCGCCACCGGCGGGAGGCTGTGCAGTCGCGAGCAGGCCCCTCACCCCGACCCTCTCCCCGCAAGCGGGGCGAGGGAATAAGCTAATGACTCTCCGAGATTCGTTCGACCGGCGACTAAGATGATTGCGGAACAGCGGCGTGGAGAACACGGATGACCGATCTGTTGGAGACGATGGAAGACGGTATCGCCTGGCTGACGCTCAACCGTCCGGATCGGCTGAACGCGTTCTCGCCGGCGATGCTGCTCGCCTTGAGGGAGGCTTTGCAGCGCGTGCGTAGCGATGCCGCCGTGGGCGTGGTCGTCATCACCGGCGCCGGGCGCGGCTTCTGCGCCGGCGGCGACGTCAAGACGATGCCGGAGCGCGCCGAGCAGGGGTTCGAGGAGCGCGTCGAGGGTTTGCGCCGGATGCATCAGCTGCCCATGCTGCTGCGTACTATGCCCAAGGTCGTCATCGCGATGGTCAATGGACCCGCAGTCGGCGCCGGGCTCGGTCTAGCGATGGCCTGCGATCTGCGGATCGCCGGACGGTCCGCCCGCTTCGGAACCGGTTTCGCCGGAGTCGGCTATTCCGGCGACTTCGGCGGCTCGTGGACGTTAACTCGCCTCGTCGGCACGGCGAAGGCGCGCGAGCTTTACTTCCTCGGCGAGATCATCGACGCCGAAACGGCGCGTTCGCTCGGCCTGGTGAGCCGCGTCGTCGAGGACGACGCGTTGCATGAAGTGACCGCGGCGCTCGCGCGACGCATTGCCGAGGGACCGCGAATCGCTTACGGCTACATGAAGCGCAACCTGTTCGCCGCGGAAACCGAGCCGCTCGCCGCAGTGCTCGAAATGGAGGCAGTGCACCAAGCGCGCACCGCAATGACCGAGGACCACCTCGAGGCCAGTCGTGCCTTCGCCGAAAAGCGTCGGCCGGTGTTCAAGGGCAGGTGATTTCTTTGGAGCGATAGCCTCAATCGCCGCCCTCGCGGGTTCGAGGGGGAAGCCAGCGCGGATCGAGCACCTCATCCACCCCGAATGGACAGCGCTCGGGCAATTCGGTTTCGGGCAACCCGGTCTCGAGGGCCGCGCGGGAGCGGGCGTCGACGTAGCAGCGTTCCAATATCGACCCAGGAAACGATTTTAGGCTCGGACTGTCGTCAATGACCGTCGCGATGCGACTGCGCTGCTCACCGATCGTCGCAAGCCAGCCCGCCGAGCGCCGTTTCGGCTGAGCCGAGTACTTCAGCAAATGGATCAGCAGCACGATCAGACGGTTGCGAATTTCCCGACGGTCGCTGCGGGCCATGCCTTCGAGCTCCTCGGCGATGTTCTCGAGATCGAGCTCGGCGGCTTTACCGCGGCGGGCACGCCCGGCCTGGTCTTCGAGCCACGCAACGAAGTCCTCCTCGTAGGACACTGCGTTTCCCGGCCGTGTCATCGGCATCCCTCCTTCACCGCTGCGCCCGCCGAACCGCGCCGTCCTGGGCGAGCTGCGGTGATCGCCAGCGCATCATAGCCGATCTCGCGGGGGTAGATTCCCGCAGGGCCGAATTAATTCCTTCCTCGGCCGAGTTGATTCCGTGTTCGGCGGGATTAATTCCCTGTTCGGTCGCTTAGGGAATTCGTCCTGCGGTCCGACGACAAAACAATGACTTAGGGGCAGGAAACCCGCCGCGAAATGGCCTCGAACCCGGTTTTTCGCAGTATCTTCCCGTCGAACACGGAAGCGGGGTCGCGCAGCCTACCGCTCGATGCGGTGCGAGTTGAGGCGCTCGCGAGTCATCGCGAGGCCCTCCGGGGTGCCGACATGGTACCACTCGCCATCATGCACGATTGCCCGCAGGCGACCCGCCGCTTCGGCGCGGTCGAAGAGCCGAACCAGCGAGAAGACACGGCCGGGTGCCCGGTCGAAGAGCCGGCGGTGCAATAGCTGGATGCCGGAGAAGAGGTAGGGGGCGACCTCGCGCTCATGGCGGCGGCGCGGGTTTCCTAGCGGGTCGAGGAAGTAATCGCCGTTCCCGTCATAGCCGACCGCGGTCACCGTCCGCTGCAGCAACAGAACGCCGTCCACGCCCGCGGGATCGAAGGCGTCGGCGAGCCGAAGCAAGGCGGAATCCTTGCTGTCGCGCCAGAACACATCGCCATTGACGACGAAAAACGCCTCGCCGAGCAGCGGTAGCGCCCGCGCAACCCCGCCGCCGGTGTCGAGCAGCTCGGCCTCCTCGGAGAGCTCGATTTGGGGGTGGTCGCGGCCGGCGAGGTGTTCGGCCATCATCCGCGCCTTGTAATGGACATTGACGACGACGCGCTCGACGCCGGCCGAGGTCAACCGGTCGAGCGCATGGTCGATCAAGGGCCGGCCGTTGATCTCGACGAGCGGCTTGGGGATGGCGTCGGTGACCGGGCGCAGCCTCGTGCCGAGCCCGGCCGCCAGCACCATCGCCGAGCGCGGTGGGGCCGTCACGCCTCGCTCCGTAGATCGGGCGTGCACCGGGTTTCGGGCGGCAGGTGGCGATCGAGCCAGCGCGCGATCGGGGTAAGAGCCGGGTGCCGGAGGTCGGCTCCGAGCAGCCGCCAAACCCGTGGGATGTGGGCCAAGTATTGGCGCTTGCCGTCGCGCTTCCAGAGCCGTGTGAAGATGCCGAGGATCTTGCAATGCCGCTGGGCCGCGAGAATCGCGGCGGCGCGCAAAAACGCGCTTCGGTCAAGGGCCGGGAAAGCGGCGAGGTAGCGCTCGGTCATCGCCCGGCGCAGCGGCGCCGGAACATCGCGCCGAGCGTCCTCGAGCAGCGAGACGAGGTCGTAGCTCGGCGGACCCGTCACCGCATCCTGGAAATCGAGGAGCCCGCAACCCCTGACGCCGGGGCGATCCGGGAGCAGCATCAGATTGTCGACGTGGTAGTCGCGCAGCACCAGAGTCGGCGGCGACACCACGGCGTCCGGCAGCACCGCTTGCCATAGCGCCAGGTATTCTTCGCGCAGCGCGCTCGCGAGCGGGCTGTACCAGTCGACGAGGAGGGCCGCTTCGCCGAGCAGCCGCTCGATGTCGTAGGGGGGTATTTCGGGGGTGCCGCGCGTCCCGGCGGCCCGCTGCAACGCGATCAAGGTGTCGACTGCGAGCCGATAGAGGGAGGGCTCGTCGGCGCCGCGCGCGAGCAGCCGGGTGTACGTGTCGTCACCGAAATCCTCGAGCAGCAGAAAGCCTTCCGCACGGTCCTCGGCCAGCACCTCGGGGGCGCTGAAGCCGAGTCCGCGCAGCAGTGCGGCGACGGCCACGTAAGGGCCAACATCCTCCTGCGGCGGCGGAGCGTCCATCAGCACGACACTGCTCCGGTTGCGGCCGAGGCGGTAATAGCGGCGGAAGGAGGCGTCGCCCGCCAGAGGCGCCGCCGGGACATCGCCCCAACCCGTTCTATCGAGGAACGCGGTCATGGCCTGCCGTCGCGGATCACGCATCTGCGGTGATCGCGGCCAGGCGTTTTTGCCAGCCCTCGCCAGCAGCAATCAGTGCGCGTCGCGAATCGGGCTGGTCGCCGAACAGGAATTCGATCTCGAGGCGGCGCCGCGGCAGCAACGGGCCGAGGCGCTCGGGCCATTCGATCAGCGAGATGCCCTCGCTGAACGCGTCCTCGATGCCGAGCTCCCAGGCTTCCTCCGGCGATTTGAGGCGGTAGAGGTCGAAATGCCAGATCGCCACTGACCCGATCTCGTAGACCTGCACGAGGGTGAAGGTCGGGCTCGGCACCTCCTCCTGGCCGCCGCGCGCGCGGATAAATCTGCGGGCGAAACTCGTCTTGCCGGCGCCGAGATCACCCTTAAGCGCGATGATGTCCCCGGTCACGGCGAGTGCGGAAATTCGCGCGGCAAAGGCCGCTGTGGCGGCTTCATCTGGCAGATCGACGACCGGCATCGCCTAGGCGTTGTATACGCTCGTGGCGATTGCTCGCAACACCGCCTCGCGCGCCGCGATCATCCGCTGCTGTTCGGAGAGAAGCCGAGGCCCGCCGCCCCAGCTTTTGCCCGAATCGCTAGCCCAGCCCAGTCAGTGCTTGATCGAGGAGTAGGGCAGGATCGGCTCGCCGGCCTTGTACTGATCCGGCCACAGCACGACCTCGCCCTTGCCGTCGCGGAAATCGTCGACACTGGTGCCGGCGATGTTCTGAAACTGCACGGTCATCAGGCGGGCTTTCTTCCACTCGCCCTTCTCGCCGAATTCGACCTCGCCGATGACGGTCTTGAACGGGTGGGTGCGGATGTAATCGGCGATCTTGTCCTGGTCGAGGCTCTTGGTTTGCTCGACTGATTCGCCCAGGACCTGCAGGTCGGCGTAGGCCCAGGGTGCCAGATAATAGCCCAGCGGATCCACACCCTTGCCGGCCGCCTGCTCCTGATAGCGCTGCAGAAACTCCATGACGCCAGGGAAGCGCAGGGTTGGAGCCGGCAGCCAGAAGTCGAAGGTGATGATGCCGTTCAGCATCGGACCCAGCGAGGTCTTGATCGAGGTGCTCTGCGGTCCGGTCATCGTGCCGCAGCAAATCTTGGTATTGAGCCCGATCTCGTGCATTGCGCGGATCAGTCCGACACTGTCCGGCGGGTAGGAGGCAATATAGACAATATCGGGGTTCGTCGCCTGGATGGCGCGGATGATCGGACTGAAGTCGGTCGTTGTCGGCGGGTAGGTCTTGTCATAAACGACATTGAGCCCGGCCTTTTTCAGATTGACGCGGGCTCCGTCGGCGGTGTTGCGCGTCGCTTCCCCGTCGTCGACCGCCAGCGCGATCGTCTTCAGGCCGAGCTTGTCCTTGTTGGCCTTGGCGATCTCGAAAAAACCCTCGGAGATCGCGGCCCGCGGATCCGGTCCCACCGGCAACATCGAAAAGTATTTCGGGTAGCGAAACTCTTCGTTGACGTCCATCGCGAAGAGACCCATGAACGTCTTGTTGTGCTGCATGACCACCGGCAATGCCGGGGCGGTCACATTGGTCCCATAGGCGGAGACGACGAGGTCGACCTTGTCGACGTCGAGCAGCTTTGTATAGATGCCGGGCACCAAGGACGGGTTGGTCTGATCGTCGTAATAGACGAGCTTGACCGGGCGGCCCAGGAGCCCGCCCTTCTTATTGGTGTCCTCGGCCCAGATCTGCATCGCGAGCAGCCCCGAGGTGCCGTTGACCGCGAGCCCGCCGGTCAGTGGCATGCTGAATCCGATCGTAATCGGCGTCTCCGACGGCGTCTCGGCTTCAGCTTGGGTGGGGTCGAACGCGGTCAGGATCACCGCAACCGCGGCGACCAAGGCCGATATGGCCGATCTGGCCGGTGCTCTCGGTCGAAACATGTCCCCTCCCGATGTCCGTATTCGTGAAGTTATTTTCGCGCTTCCCGAACGCCCGCTGCGAGTGCCCGGACATCGGCGAGGACGGCGTCGACGAGACCCGGCTTGGCGCGGCCCTCGAGGTCGAGGTTGAGGGCCAGGCGCTGGACGAGCGCTGAGCCGACAACCGCGGCGTCGGCGGCGCGCGCCACTTGGGCTGCTTGATCCGGGGTCCTGATGCCGAAGCCGACCGCGACCGGCAATGGCGTGAAACGGCGTAGCCGGGCGACGGCGGAAGCGACGCTGGCCGAGTCAGCCAAACGGGTGCCGGTGATCCCGGCAATTGCGACGTAATATAGAAAGCCGCTGGCCCGCTCGACGATCAGCGGCAGGCGCTGCTCGTCGCTGGTCGGGGTCGCGAGGCGCACGAAATCGAGGCCTGCAGCGCGCCCCGGCCCCGTCAGCTCGGCATCCTCCTCGGGCGGCAGGTCGACGACGATGACCCCGTCGACGCCGGCGGCAAGCGCGTCGCGAGCAAAGCCCTCCGCGCCATAGCGGTAGATCGGATTGTAATAGCCCATCAGCACGATCGGGGTCGCGTCATCGTCGCGGCGCAGCTCGCGGACGAACGCCAATGTGCGGCGCAAATTCATCCCCTGCTTCAATGCTCGCTGGCCCGCCTCCTGGATTGCCGGGCCGTCGGCCATCGGGTCGGAGAACGGCATGCCGATCTCGATCAGGTCCGCACCCGCCGCCGCGAGGCCGGCGAACAGCCCGGCGGAGGTGTCGGGTTCGGGGTCGCCGGCCGTCAGATAAGTGATGAGCCCGGCGCGGCCTTCCTTGCGCAACGCCGCGAAGCGTTTCGCGATCCGGTTCACAGGCGCACCCCGAGATGGTCGGCGACCAGAAAGATGTCCTTGTCGCCGCGGCCGCACATGTTCATGACGATCAGGTGGTCGCGCGGCAAGGTCGGGGCGATTTTGGCAACATGGGCCAGCGCATGAGCCGGCTCGAGCGCCGGGATGATGCCTTCCATTCGGCTCGACAATTGGAACGCTCCGAGCGCCTCCTGGTCGGTGATCGAGACGTATTCGATGCGTCCGAGATCGTGCAGCCAAGCGTGCTCGGGGCCGATACCGGGATAATCGAGACCCGCAGAGATCGAGTGCGCATCGCGAATCTGCCCGTCCTCATCCTGCAGCAGGTAGGTGCGGTTGCCGTGCAATACGCCGGGCTCTCCGCCGGTCAGCGAGGCCGCGTGCAGCCCGGTCTCGACGCCACGCCCGCCAGCCTCGACGCCGATCATCGCCACGCCGGGCTCGTCGAGGAACGGATGGAATAGCCCCATCGCGTTCGAGCCGCCGCCGATGCAGGCCACCAAGGTGTCCGGGAGACGGCCTTCCGCCTTCGCCAGCTGCGTCCGCGTCTCGTGGCCGATGACCGACTGGAAGTCGCGCACCATCGCCGGGTAGGGATGCGGTCCGGCGACGGTGCCGATGACATAGAACGTGTCCTCGACATGGGCGACCCAGTCGCGCAACGCCTCGTTCATCGCGTCCTTCAGGGTCGCCTTCCCCGAATGCACCGGGATCACCTCGGCGCCGAGCAGCTTCATCCGGAAGACGTTGGGCTTTTGCCGCTCGATGTCGGTGGCACCCATATAGACGACACAGGGGAGGTCGAAGAGAGCGCAAGCGGTCGCCGTTGCGACCCCGTGCTGGCCGGCGCCGGTCTCGGCGATGATGCGGCCCTTCCGCATGCGCCGCGCCAGCAGCACTTGGCCAAGGCAGTTGTTGATCTTGTGCGCGCCGGTGTGGTTGAGCTCGTCGCGCTTGAGATAGAGCTTGGCGCCGCCGAAATGGCGGGTCAGCCGCTCGGCGAAATATAAGGGGCTAGGCCGCCCGACATAATGCTCGAGGTAGTGGTCGAGTTCGGCCTGAAAGCCGGGATCTCGGCGCGCTGCACCATAGGCGGCCTCGAGCTCGAGAACGAGCGGCATCAATGTCTCGGCGACAAACCGCCCGCCATAGATGCCGAAATGGCCGCGCTCGTCCGGCCCGCCCCGGAGGGTATTCGGGACCTGCATCCCCGTTCCTCACCCGAACGCCTGGGTGGCGGCGAGAAAGGCGCGGATCTTGTCGAGATCCTTTTCACCGGGATGGCGCTCGACGCCCGAGGAGACATCGACCGCCGTAGCCCCGGAAATGCGCACCGCGTCGGGTAACAGCTCGGCAGTAAGCCCGCCCGACAGCATCCACTCGCGACGCCAAGATCGGCCGGCGATCAGACCCCAGTCGAAGACAAGGCCGTTGCCACCCGGCAGCGCGTCCGGCCGGCGCGGCGGCTTCGCATCGAACAGCAGCAGATCGGCAACCTCCTCGTACCGCGCCGCGGCGAGCACGTCCTCCGGTGCCGCGATTGCCACTGCCTTCATCACCGGCCGAGCGAAGCGCAGCTTGGCGTCGGCGACCCGGTCCGGGCTCTCGTGGCCGTGGAATTGCAGAATATCGATGGGTGCCTCGGCGAGGACGGCGCCGATCGTGTCGTCGTCGGCGTCGACGAACATCCCGACCCGCGCGATCCCTGCCGGTACCGCGGCGCAGAGCCGGGCCGCTTTACCCGCCGTGACGGCGCGCGGGCTCGGCGGATAGAAGACAAAGCCGAGATAGACGGCACCCCCGGCGACGGCTGCTGTCACCGCCGCCTCGGTCGACAGACCGCAAATCTTCGCAGCGATGCTCATTTGTCGGCCTTGGCAGGCCCTGCGGAGGGGCCGGTGTTCGGGAAAGAAATGTCGACACGCCCTTGGGCTTCCGGTTCCTTGGCCGCGCTGATCTCCGCCTCCCGGTGTTGCCGGTAGACGCTGCGCAATGCGGCATAATAATCAAGCGAGTTGCGTTCCAACTCGTCCAAATCGTGGAGATGCTGAGCACGCGCATCGACGAAATTGGCACTCCCGGTCGCGACGCCGGCGTAAGTCGCCGGCGCGCCGCCGACAAAGGTCAGCGGATTGAGCGCCAAGTCGACGGCGGTCCCCAGCGCGTCGCGCGGATTTGACGGACCGAGCAGGGGCAATTCGACAAACGGCCCCTCTCCGACGCCCCACACGGCCAATGTCTGGCCGAAATCCGCCTTGTGCGGCGGCAACCCCCATTTCGCGGCGACATCGACGACGCCGGCACCGCCAATCGT
>Ga0307477_10004589_pt1 | contig 10028 bp, 9 predicted proteins | sample atmos_gasesECM2C_FD_203316 | JGI IMG/M metagenome (GOLD analysis project Ga0307477, IMG submission 203316) | Hardwood forest soil microbial communities from Morgan-Monroe State Forest, Indiana, United States - atmos_gasesECM2C_515 | ecosystem: Environmental > Terrestrial > Soil > Temperate... | reverse complement strand
AGTGGAACGCTCCTGTTTTCGGCCATACCGCTTCGTACCTATCAGAATATTTTCTTCCGAGCGAAAATGATTATGCTGCTGCTGGCCGGGCTGAACGTGTGGATCTTTCATTCGGGCGTCTATCGCCGGGTGACAACGTGGGATGTGGATAATGTAACGCCCAAAGCCGCCAGAGTTGCCGGCGCGCTTTCGCTTGTCCTTTGGGTCTGCATCGTTCTTTCGGGAAGAATGATCGCGTATAACTGGTTCGACTGCGATAGGCAGCCACAGCCGGCGATCGTTAATCTCCTCACCAGCTGCGTGCCGACCCAGGCGGAACACTAATGTCGCTGCTGGCCTTCTTTCAGTGGTGTGAAGCGTCGGGAATCGGCGAAACGATCCGAAAGTCATCTTGGTTATTCCCAGTGATCGAGGCGATTCACCTGCTCGGCCTAGGAGTAATCGGCGGAGCGGTGTTGGTCGTCGATTTACGTCTCTTAGGTCTTGGATTGAAGCGGCAGTCCGCCGCAGAGCTCACTCGCAACGCGCAGCCCTGGCTCGTCGGCAGCCTCGTATTAATGATCATCACCGGCGGCCTGCTTTTCCTCTCCGAAGCGATCAAGTGTTATTACCATGACGCCTTTTGGTTCAAAATGTCGTGTCTGTTTCTGGCGATTGTCTTCACTTTTACAATCCAACGCAAAGTGACGATGAACGAGGAAACTCGACTGAGCCCCATTTGGAGCAAAGTAGTGGCAGTGGTTTCGGTCTTGCTCTGGGCGGGTGTAGGAATCGGAGGGCGCTGGATCGGATTTTCTTAGGGAGCGCTTTGCTTCCCTGCTTGGCGCTGTGCCGCTATGTGGCCGGCGACGGCACGCGACGGCGGAAGAATTGCGAGCGGTGCCAAGCTTCCCAGATGTTGCCGACGAGCACGCCGGCAAGAAGATAATGGGCCGCACCCACCCACTCAAAGGTCGCGTAACTGGCCAAGGCGACAAGCACTCCGCACACAATCTGATCGGGATACCTCACGGGCGAAGTTGGCGGATCGGTCAAGATGAAGAACGCAAAGAAGAGCACGGCGTGGAGATCGGGCGCGCGAAAGATTTCGGCGACCTTTCCCGGATCGCCGACGAAGCTCGTGAGCGTAAATAGCCCAAAGTACGTAAACAGGAAAACGAGAACCAAGGGAATCTTGTTGACGCGATCCGCGATGAACGCGCCGGTCGCCACAAGCACGATCAGAGCGTAAGGTGAAATTTCAGGCAAGGCGCCCCACCAACTCTGCCCCGTATTGAAAATGTAAAAGGTGGCCACCAGAGCCAGTGCGGCCGGATTAAAGATGTTGGCCGAGCGCGTCCGTGCGACGAACTTACTCGCAATCGCTATGGCCGAGGTGCAAGCGGCCACGTACCAAGGCTCCTGTGGAGTCAATATCATTGCAACAATCAGACCCGTGAGAACTGCGCCACTGGGAAATTCCCAGGCGCCTCGAATTTTTCGGAGAATCAGCACGTCGATCGCACTAGCGACCAAAACCGCAGTTGCGAGACCGGGCGCTACTAATGCGATCCCCTCGTGCGGGGCGGCGACCGCAACCAGAATCACCAGCACGATGATGAGAAGACCCTTGGGCGTCTGAAAGAATCGCCAAGTCGCAGAGCTAGTGGTACTCACGGAACCCTCGAGTTGCATATAGTTCCAGGGTCGGGGAAATGATCAGCCCATCCACACCCAAACGATGGAATAGTTGAATCCCGTCAGACGGACCCAGAACGAAAGCCGCCGTTGCGAGCGCATCGGCCAGCATCGCTGTAAGTGCGATAACCGTCACGCTGGCCACGGCGTTGGCTGACGATCCGGTGCGCGGATCGCGAATATGATGGCCTTGCTCGTCGTTCGCCCGTTTTTCGTAGTCGCCTGAGGTGCAGATGGCACGGTTGGAGACTCGGACCGAATCGATCAATTCCCCATCGTTTCGCGGATGGCGGATTCCGATCGACCATGGCTCACCACTGGGACTGCATCCTCCGAGATAGAGATCGCCACCCGCGTTGATCGCAAAATTTGCGAACGATTGAAGCTCGCGTGCGGCGAGATCGACCGCCAGCCCCTTCGCGACGGCACCAAGATCAAGAATCAGCGGACGAAGCAAGGTGATCGTCTGGCCTTCCGCATCGAGGCGAACGTCCCGATAGCTGACAGAGGCACTGGAATCGAGAGTGGTTCGGATCGTTTGACCGGTGCGGTATTCGCGATTGAAGCCAAGCGATTCCATGGCGTAGCCGACCGTCGGATCGAACGCGCCTTCGGTTGCTTCCGCTACGGCCAACGCGAATTGCACCGCTTCGAAAAGGATCGTGCTGACTGGAACGGGCACGGCCACCTGGGTCGCGAGCCGCATCACTTCGCTGCTGGCCTCAAATCGCGTGCAACATTCCTCAATTTTGTAAAACCAATCAAGCGCGCGGTCGACCGCTCGCTCGCGCTGCGCCGTCTCCGTCTCTCCTTCGCGACCGGCCATGTCTCCCCCTACATGGCCCACGACGTGGATCGTCACAAAGGTGCCCATCAGGGCGACGGTGCGAACGACCTCGTTACTCTGTGGCTTTGGATAGTGCTGCAACGACTGCATCAGCGAATGCATAGCTGCTCTCAGTGGCTCCTGAGACGTAATCGACCTTCGGGCCCTGCCTTTCGACCACCTGTGAGGGTAAGTCGGGCAATCCGGCGCCCGGAATTTTTGGCGCGATCCAACCGCAGGAGTAGCGCGTCAGGCATTGCGAAATCGCGACGAGAGCGATCTTGCCGTCCTGAATCGTAACGGATGCTTCGATATCACCGTGACGGCAACTGCCCCATCCCAAGTAGACGCCGTCTTTGTACGCGCTCTTTGCTGCGCCCGCAGGCGGCGCGGCCGCTTCGATAGGCGGATTAGTCGCTGACGCCGGCGATGGTGACCCTGCTGAATCGCTGGCGCTACTAGGCGCCGCTTTGCGAGACGGTGCCGAAGGCCTCTTGGTATTTTTCTTGATCGCTGGAGCCGCAGAAGACGCAGAAGACGAAACCGGCGGGGCCGCGGAGGAGCCTGGGTTTGCAGCGGGTGGAGGTGTCGCGATCGCAATCGTAGCGGACGTTCTCTGCTGCGGTATCTGCGAATCGAACCGATGCGCTGCGGGACTCGTTCGGTGATAGCCCGCGGCGTAGATAGCAACGATGGCGGCGGAACTCAAGGTAATCAGGCCGTTCGAGATTCTCTGGGTTGGGCTTGTTCGCTCTTCGACAAAATCCTGTGAGCGAAGCGGTAGCGTTCCAGCCCCAAGCCCCGCGGCCAGCAGAATGATGGCGATGCCGGTGAACGTGCCCCAGTGGGGATGACCGGCTGCGACAGAAGCCCCGAACACAGCCAGTATGATCGCAGCCAGTAAAAGGGTCGATTTATCCATCTACGAGACCTAGCCTCGAAACACGCTCTGCGGATTTCTGAAATATTGAGCGAGGAATTATTCACTCGGTCTTGGAGTACGTAATGCTAAAAGTCGTCGATCCGCCACCCGATTCAACATCGCGCAGCACGACGAGTTTTCCATCACTCAAGCTGAGGATGTCCCTGCCCCAGTTCATTCCTTTTTTGAAGTGCAGGTGCAGCTTCGTTCCGTCCCAGTGCGCCCAAGTCTTCAAGGCGTTGGGATCGCCGGCCGGAGTCACCGTTTGCTTGTCATCCAGCGTATAAGACTCTTTTTCCGATCCAATTTGTACGGCGATTTGGTTCGCTGTCTGCGTGATCATGATCATCTGCGGCGCTTGAGCAAAAATTTCGCGGATGCTTGCCCCATAGGCATTGTCCGCGTCTCCACCTCCGCCAAGGCCACCACCGGCCGACGGCGCGCGGCCGTTTCGGGGGTCGACGGGTGGCTCGATCTGGGCGAGCTTCCAGTTTCCGGAGAAGTTCGGCATTGCCTGGGCACGTGAGATTACCGGCAGAGCTAGAGTAAAGATGAGCAGCAACGGCAGATTTCGCTTAGCCATATGGTTCACTCCTTCTTCAACAATCGGCCGGCAGCTCAACTCGATTTCTTCGGCATGAGCGGCACTTGCTTAAAAAAATGCGACGGGTCGGCTCCCGCTCGCGGGCGGAACTTCTGTGGCCGCCCTCCGAAAACCTCAGCGGTATAGAGATTGCCGTCGCTGTCTGACGAAAATTGGTGAACGGCCCAGAACAGGCCCGGCTCGGTGCCGTGTGTGCCCCAGGCATACAACAGGTGGCCTTGCAGATCGTATTTCAAGAATTTATCGAGCGGACCTGAAAAGGCCCAAAGGTAACCATCGTTGCTAATGCGAATGTGATAGGGCTGCGCAATATTGGGAAACTGGTCCAGGTACTTGCCATTTTCATCGAAGACCTGAACCCGGTTGTTGGCCCGATCGGAAACATACACGCGGCGATTGCGGTCGACGGTGACCGAATGCGGCGTATTGAATTGGCCATTCCCCGTGCCGGGAGTTCCCCAGGTCAGCAGAAACTTTCCGTTCTTGTCGAATTTTACGACGCGCGTATTGCCGTAACCATCGCTGATGAAGAATGTGCCGTCCGGCAGCCAGGCGATGTCGGTAGGACGCTTGAAATGCTTGTCGTCATTGCCTGGTTCGTCCCGCACGCCAAGAGTCATGAGCAGCTTCTTGCCATCATTGGTGAATTTGAAGACCTGATGATGGATGTCGTCGACGACCCAAACGTTGTGTTCAGGATCGTAAGGACTGATCAGGACGGAGTGCGGCCCGCGGCCATCCTCGAAAAGATGATCCCATTGGGTCCACGCCTCGATCAGCGTGCCGTCGGCATCAACAATGGCGATGCAATTTTTGAACACGGGCACCAGGCCTGTGGCCGCCAGCCCAAGGGAGCCCGAGAAACCATTGAAATTGCGAGGCAGCTTGTCCGGGAGTTTCAGCTCGCCGCGGTTAGCGATGAAGATTCTGTTGGGCGTTTCGGCGAAGATGCCGCCGGTCGATCCCCAAATGTAGCCTTTGTCTGGCAATGGGTGGGGCCAGCCTTGGACGGCATCGTAGGGTCCGGTCCGGTCGTCTCCGCCTTTCTCCTGGCTGAAAGCGGGCGTGCAAAGCAGACTCGAGCCGATTATCGCAACGAACGAGAGAAGGGTTAGACGCATGGCAACCTTCCTTTCCACCTAAACTTTGAATCGCGGCAAAAGCGGGAGCGCGTTCTGGCTCTCGATTTTTTCGAGATCGGCTGCACTAAAAACACCACACTCTTTCAGATCCCGAAGCTGGTCCGCGGCCGTTAAGTACGGGAAATCCGTTCCGAACAAGATCTGCGAAACGGGAACGAGTTTGCTGAGAGCCGACATCGCTTCGGGATTCGTCGTCCACGCCGTGTCGAAGTAGAACTTGCCGGCCGCGGGCGCGAATCCTCCAGGAAATTGCGAGGCAAATTTGGGTGTCTTAGCCAGTGCCTCGAAGCGCTCGACCAGATAGGGCATCGTACCGCCCCCGTGCGAAAAAATCATACGAACGTTGGGGCAGCGCGCGGCGGTGCCATTGAAGAGCACATTGGAAATGGCGCGAGTAGTATCCGTGCCCCACTCGATCGTCCCCTCAGCGATATTGGGCAAAAGATTTCTGCAGCAATTTGCAGTGTTGGGATGGGTGAAGAGAACCGCTTTGCGGCGGTTGAGTTCATCGAAAACCGGGTCGAACGCCCTATCGCCGAGCCACTTGTCCCCGTAGACGGTGAACAGCGCGATGCCGTCGGCCTTCAGTGTACCGAGGGCGTAATCAATCTCGCGGAGCGCGGCATCCACATTGGGCAGGGGCACAGAGGCGAATAGTCCGAATCGGCCGGGATGATCCGTCACAACCCGGGCGAAGTATTCATTGCACTCACGCGTCAATCCCACCGCTTTCGATACATCCGCGAAGGGATCGGCCTGAGGCGCAATCGAGCACATGACCGCAGCCACTCCGTTTCGCTCCATGTCCATGAGCGTGTTCTCGATTGTCCAGTTGGCCGAGTTTGCGGCGTTTGCGAACGGCTTTGCCCCAAACGCCTGAATCAAGGCCGGGGGAGTGAGGTGATAGTGGACATCAATGCGTCCCGCCTTTGCACCGCGTACCGCCGGCGTGCTCTGCACGGTCAACGGCGACAAGAACGGGGACGAGGAAAACACCGCACCCGCGCCCGCGAGCAGTGCCGAGCGCATAAATTCACGCCGCGAAGCCCGGGAGGGCACTGCGCCACACTTCGGCTGGCCAACCGAAAAACCGCAATGCGGTGCGCGCATCACGCGTTCACCTCAGGATCGTCCACCGTTAGCCGCATAGGGTACTGGATAGTGGCGGTGCGCGACAAGCGCAATCCAACTATGCCTCGGGGATATTGGTGCCGCGCACTGGCGTTGACTTGATTTCGGGCACAGCCTAACATTCGTCGCCAATATCGGTGCTTCAGCCATGATCGGGCAGACTATCTCGCACTACCGCATCCTCGAAAAGCTCGGGGGCGGCGGCATGGGCGTGGTCTACGAAGCCGAAGACTTGAAGCTGCGTCGCCACGTTGCCTTGAAATTTCTGCCGGAAGAGTTGGCCAAAGATCCCGCCGCTCGCGAACGCTTCCAGCGGGAGGCCTTTGCTGCGTCCGCGCTGAATCACCCAAACATCTGCACGATCTACGAGATCGATGAAGCTGGCCGGGCTTTCATCGCCATGGAGTTGCTGCAAGGACAGACGCTCAAGCACCTGATCCGAGGGAAGCCGCTGGATATCGAAGAGGTCCTCGATCTGGGTATCCAGGTGGCCGACGCTCTGGACGCCGCGCATGCGCAAGGCATCGTGCATCGCGACATCAAGCCGGCCAACATCTTTGTTACCAAGCGCGGGCACGCGAAGATCCTCGATTTCGGTTTGGCAAAACTGACAGCCGAGCCGAAATCGGTCCCCGGAACAGTTGCAGCAGCATCCACAGCCACGACAGACGTTCCCGAGGCGCAACTAACCAGCCCAGGTAGCACTGTGGGGACGGTCGCCTACATGTCTCCCGAACAGGCCCGAGGCAAAGAGCTTGATGCGCGCACCGATCTTTTCTCGTTTGGTGCTGTGCTATACGAAATGGCTACGGGTTCGCTTCCTTTCCGCGGGGATACTTCCGCTGTGATCTTCGAGGCCATCCTGAACCGTGCTCCCGTCGCTCCCGTGCGGCTGAATCCCGAAGTTCCGCCGAAGCTGGAAGAGATCATCAACAAAGCGTTGGAGAAGGACCGCGAACTGCGCTGCCAGAGTGCGGCGGAACTGCGAGCGGACCTCAAGCGGCTGAAGCGCGAGATCGATACCGACCGCGTTTCCGTGTCTGTGGCCTCAACGAGCGGTGTCATCCTGAGCGAAGCGAAGGATCTCTCCGCTATTGCCGGGACGAAGAGAGATTCTTCGGGCCAGCAAATCGGCCTTCAGAATGACACGCAAGCTAGCGCCGTGGCTAAGCCGTGGTGGCGCAGAAATTCTGCGCTCGTCATTGGGGCAATTGGCCTTTTGGTCTTGCTTGGGGCCGGAGGTTGGTTCTATCGATCTAACGGACGAAGCGGCGAGACAATCGATTCGGTAGCAGTCCTGCCGTTCGTGAATGCCAGCGGCGATCCGAACAGCGAATATCTGAGCGACGGCATCACTGAAAGCTTGATCAACAGCCTGTCGCAATTACCTCACCTGAAAGTGATGTCACGAGATTCTGCCTTTATGTACAAGGGCAAGGACACCGACGCCCGAACCGTGGGGCTGGCGCTTGGCGTTCGCGCCGTCCTTAAAGGCCACGTGATGCAGCGCGGCGATGACTTGGAGATCAGCGCCGAGTTGGTGGACGCCCGGGACGACAGCCACATCTGGGGTGAACAATACAGTCGCAAAGCGGCCGATATCTTCGCCCTACAGGGTGACCTCGCGAAAGACATGACCTCCATGCTGCGCATGCGCTTGACTGGCGCAGACGAGAAGCGCATGGCCAAGAGCTACACTGTCAATCCCGAAGCCTATCAGGATTTTCTGAAAGGCCGCTACTGGTTGGGCAAAAGAACGGAGGAGACATTAAACAAGGGCATCGAGTACTTTCAGCAGGCGATCGACAAAGATCCCGCCTACGCTTTAGCTTATGCCGGTTTGGCCGATTCCTACAGTATGCTTGCTAACTTCGGTTTTGTTCCCCCGAAGGAGGCGTATCCGAGAGCGAAGGAGGCCGCGCTGAAAGCGCTGCAAATAGACGACTCGGTCGCTGAAGCTCATACCTCGCTGGGATTTATCAAAACGGAGTATGACTGGGACTGGACGGGCGCAGAGAGAGAATTCAAGCGAGCCATTGCGCTCAATCCGAGCTACGCGACCGCCTACACTTTTTATGGCGGAGCGTTATGGGAGATGGGACGGCCTGAAGAAGCCATCGAAGAGTTAAAGCGAGCCGTGCAACTGGATCCAGTGTCGCCCATCAGTAATCAGTTTTTGGCAGGGGCTTTCTACTTAGCGCGGCAGTATGACCAAGCGATAGAGCAAGAACGGAAGACACTAGACCTGGACGCAAACTTCATCATGGCGCACCGCTACCTCGGCTTGAGCTATGTCCAGAAATCCATGTACAAGGAAGGCATCGCGGAGTTTGAAAAGGCCGTGGCGATCTCTTCTGGCAACACACTATTATTGTCGGGGCTTGGATACGCCTATGCTGCGTCAGGTAGAAGAGCAGATGCGCAGAAGATGCTCGATCAATTGAGCGAGATCTCGAAGCAAAAGTATGTTCCAGCAGCTTACAGGGCTTACATTTATGTGGCCCTAGGGGAGAAAGACAGGGCGTTCGAGTCGTTAGAGAGGGGTTATGAGGAGCGCTTGATAAGTGTCATTAGAGTGGACCCAGCTTTCGATCCCCTGCGCTCCGATCCGCGCTTCGCAGACCTGCTGCGGCGCATGAACCTGCAGCCCTAGCGCCCGGCGTTCACCCCAAAAGCAGATCTCTCGGCCTTCGGGCCTCGGGATAACACCATGAATAGTGGGAAGCGGGGCCGGCAGAGCGAACGGCGTTAGCGTTCCGTGGTTCGCTCGTCTCCGGCCTGATGAAACGCGAGTTCCTTACCGTTCGAGGTCAGTTTCCCGTCGCCGTCACGAATGTAGCCATTCGGCGCGCCGCTCTTGGTTCCATGGAAGGTGATGTTGATCGGGTCGCCGGCTTTCAGGCTGGTTCGTGTCCATCCGGCGCGCGTCATCCACAGGGGATTGTAAAGTTCGATCGTCCAGTGCTGCACTTCGCCTTTCTCATCCTTCGCGTCGAAATGAAGCAGGCAATGCGGATTATTCCAGTCCAGGCTCGTTACCGTGCCATCGAGCGTGAGCGATTTGGACATATCGTATGCCGCCGACCCGTGATGGGCGAACATAGCCCCTGGGCCAATAGCAACCAGCGCCGCTACGGCGCAACAGGCTAGAACTGTGGTCTTCGTTGTGAAGTGCATTTTCGCGGAACCTCCTCGCGCGCAACAAGTAATTACCAGCGACTATTTAGGGGCCGGTTTGTCCTTATCGTTTTGCTCAATGATTTCCGATTTGAAATTCTCCTGGTTCGTGGGAATACAGAAAGATTCCCCAAACTCCCAGGTCGGCTGAAGCGTGAAGTTCACTCCCATATGCCACGGCTGCGTATAGGATTTGGGATCGTCGATGGTGATGTCGAGTTGCATGTGCTTCACGTCGGCGCGATGGAAGCGCTCGATCACGTGAAGCGCCTCACTGTGTGGATATCCCGCTCCGGTCAGCCAGGTCTTGTCGTTGAATCCGGTGGTATCCACGACCAGATCGTTTCCGTCCCAATGTCCCACGGAAAATCCCATCCATAGCGGATCGCCATCTTGCGGCGGCTTCCGGCCGTCCATCCAGACGGTGCGAAATGTGTGTATCGACTCGTAGAAGATCATGATCCGCGCCGGTGTCTGCATGAATTCGATCGAATAGCCGCCGATCCCGTAGATATGCGGCAAGCCGGGCGGCTCGCAGCGAAAGGTGGG
>Ga0307477_10004588_pt1 | contig 10029 bp, 8 predicted proteins | sample atmos_gasesECM2C_FD_203316 | JGI IMG/M metagenome (GOLD analysis project Ga0307477, IMG submission 203316) | Hardwood forest soil microbial communities from Morgan-Monroe State Forest, Indiana, United States - atmos_gasesECM2C_515 | ecosystem: Environmental > Terrestrial > Soil > Temperate... | reverse complement strand
CGAAGAGCGCAAGCAGGCCATCCGCGCCATGCGCGAGGCTCAGGAGGCCGCCGCCGCGGCGGCCTGATCGCCGCTCTTGCCGCGCACGGTGTTCCTGGGTACGTCGGCCTTCGCGGCCGATGTGCTGCGGGCCATGTCCGAGGCCGGCGAGGCGCCCCTGCTGGTGGTGACCCGACCCGACCGGCCCCGAGGCCGGGGCCGGCGGGTGGCGTCGCCCCCGGTGGCCGAGGCCTCCCGCCTCCTGGGCCTCCCGGTGGTCCAGCCCGAGAGGGTCAACGACCCGGAGTCGGTGGCCGTGATCGAGGACCAGCGCCCGGATGCCGTGTGCGTGTGCGCCTTCGGCGCCCTCATCAAAGAGCCGCTCCTCTCGAGCCATCCCATGCTCAACGTGCACCCCTCACTGCTTCCCCGGTGGCGCGGGGCCGCTCCGATCGAGCGCGCGATCATGGCCGGGGACTCCGAGACCGGCGTGTCGATCATGCAGCTGGGCGCCGGCCTCGACGACGGGCCGGTGGCCCTGACCGCCGCCACCGCGATCGGGGCTCAGGACGACTACGGCACGCTGGCCGAGCGCTTGGCCCCCATCGGAGCGGAGCTGCTCGTCCGGGCCCTGCGCGAGGGACCGCCCTTCCACGACCAGGACGAGGCCGCCTCCACCTACGCCGAGAAGATCACGGCGGAGGACAGGGTGCTCGACCCGGGCCGTCCGGCGGTCGAGCTCGAGCGGGTCGTGCGCGCCCTGCGCCCGCACGTGGGGGCCCAGGCGGTCCTGCCCGACCGAAGCCGTCTCGGAGTGCACGCCAGCCGGGTGCTGCCGTCCGGCGCTGGCCCAGACGCCGGGAGCCCGGCGGCGGGCGTGTTCGCTCAGGGCGACCGTCTGCTGCTGGGGGCCAACCCGGGCACGCTCGAGCTGGTGACCGTCCAGCCCCCCGGCGGCCGGGCCATGGATGCCGCCGCCTTCTTGCGCGGTCACCGCGGGGCGGTGGAGCCGCCCGGGTAGCCTGGTGCCCATGTCCAAGCTCGGCTCCCCAGGCGTGCTGGCGGACGCCAGGCGGCCCAGAGGTGAAACGACGTGGGCCATTCCGGGCGCCGTCTCGCCGGCTCGGGTGTGCGCGTTGGCCGTGATTCGCCGGGTGTTCGAGGAGGGCGCGTATGCCGACCGCGCCCTGCACGGCGAGGCGAGCGGGCTGACCGGACGCGATCGAGGCCTGGCCACCCGGCTGGCCTACGGAACCGTGCAGCGCCGGCGCACCCTCGACCACGTGCTACAGGCCTTCTCCGACCGGCCCCTGGCCAGGCTCGACGCGCCCGTTCTGGCCGCGCTGCGCCTCGGCGCCTACGAGCTCCTGTACACAGGATCGCCCGCCCACGCCGCCGTACACGAGGCGGTCGAGCTGGCCAAGGACGGCGAGCGCGGCGCCGAGCGCCTGGTCAACGCCGTGCTGCGCCGGGTCTCGCGGGAGGGCCGGGCCATCATCGACCGCGTGCACGACGCCGATCCGGGCGCCGCCGCCCTGGCCCACTCGCTACCGGACTGGGTGGCCGAGCTGTGGTGGGAGGCGTTCGGCCCCGACCAGGCCCGGGCCCTGATGGCCGCGGTCAACGAGCCACCGGAGTCGGCCGTGCGGGCCAACACGCTGGTGATGGCGGTGGAGGAGCTGCGCCGCCAGCTGCCGGTACCGGCGCGACCGGTGGCCGGCCTCGCGGAGGCGCTCGTGCTCGAGGCTCCGTTCGATGCGCACGCCTCGGCCCTGTGGCGGGCGGGCGCGTTCACCCCCCAGTCGCGCGCCTCCATGCTGGTGGCTCGCGCCGTGGATCCGCGCCCCGGGGAGACCATCCTCGACCTGTGCGCAGCGCCCGGAGCCAAGACCACTCACCTGGCCGCTTTGAGCGGGGGCCGGGCCCGGATCGTGGCGGTCGAGCGCCACCCGGGCCGCGCCGGCGCCCTCCGGGATACGTGCGCGCGGCTGAAGGCCACCAACGTCACGGTCGAGACCGGCGATGCCAGACGGCCCAGAGCGGCCGGCGAGAGCTTCGACCGCGTGCTGGTCGATCCACCGTGCTCGGGGCTGGGAACCCTGCAGTCCCGCCCCGACCTGCGCTGGCGGGTCTCGCCCGACGCGGTCTTGGCCCTGGTGGAGATCCAGCGCGAGATCCTGGAGGCCGCGGCGACCGCGGTCCGTCCGGGCGGGCTGCTGGTGTACTCGACGTGCACGCTCTCGCCGCGGGAGAACGAGGGCCAGGTCGACGCGTTCCTCGCCGCCCACCCCGAGTTCTCACCCGCGCCGCTCCCTGGCGAGCTGGGGGCCTGGCGGCATCCGGGCCGGGCAGAGGATCTGCTGCTGGTCCCCCACCGCCACGGCACCGATGGCTTCTACATAGTCCGGCTGCGGCGTAACGGGCGGACGGGAACGGGTAGGTAAGGACGATGGGGCCGACCGACGACCGCGCCCCCAGCTCGGGGGATGCCCCCGTGGACCTGGGCCCCGCCTGTCCGAGCTGTGGCGAGCCCTGGCTGCGCCCGACCAACCTCCCCGGGCGCTACCGCTGCGTCTACTGCCTGCACCGGTTCGAGCTGGTGTCGGTGTGCCCCAACTGTGGCGAGCACTCCACCATCGTGCGCATGTCCACCACGGCGGTGATCGGCTGCAACCACTGCGGCGGCAGCATGCTGCAGCCGATCTGAGCCATGGCCGTCGAGCTGCTGCAGCAGCGGCGGGTGGCTCCCTCGATCCTGTCCGCGGACTTCGCCCGCCTGGGGGAGCAGGTGCAGGAGGTGGTCGATGCGGGCGCTCGGATCATCCACGTGGACGTGATGGACGGGCACTTCGTCCCCCCGATCACCATGGGCCCCCTGGCCGTGGGCGCCCTGCGCGAGCAGCTCACCCGAGCCCAAGCCATGATCGACGTCCACCTCATGATCGAGCGCCCCGAACGTCAGGTGGCCGATTTCGCCCGGGCCGGGGCCGACGTCATCACCATCCACGCCGAGGCCACGCCCCACGTGCACTACGCGGTCTCGCACGTGCACGAGGCGGGAGCCGGCGCCGGGGTGGCCATCTGCCCCGCCACTCCGGTGCGGGTGCTGGCCGAGATCGCGCCCGACCTGGACGTGGCCCTGTGCATGACGGTCAACCCGGGCTGGTCCGGGCAGGAGTTCATCCCCACCTCGCTGGACAAGGTGCGCCGCCTGCGGGCCCTCATCGGGGCCGGCATCGCGCTCGAGGTGGACGGCGGGATCGACCCCGCGACCGCGGGTGCGTGCGCTCAGGCCGGAGCCAGCACGTTCGTGGCCGGTTCGGCCATCTTCGAGACGCCCAACCCGGGCGAGGCCTACCGGGAGATAGCGGCGGCCGCCGGCGCGGCCTGACCCCTGGTCAGGCGGCCGCCGGCGCGGCCTGACCGCCGTCTCGGGCCGAGCCCGCTCGGTACACCAGCCCCAGGGCCAGGCACAGCGCGGCGGTCGCTCCGAAGTAGCCCAGCTCGGCCCGCAGGAGCTGGTTGCCCACCAGCGGCAGCACCAGCCATCCCACGAAGGCCAGGGCCACGGCCAGCCACGCAGCCGCCGCGGCGGCCGCCTGGGAGCGGGCGAGGGCGGCCTGATTGAGCGTGCCAGCGCACAGGTGAAGCCCCATGCCCAGGCCGACCAGGGCCAGGCCCGCCCGGCCGTAGGTGAAGTGCTGGCCGAACAGGTGACGCATGACCGGCGGGCCCAGGGCGAGCAGGCCCAGGGCCACCGCGGCGGTGAAGCCCGCGATGGCCAGGAGGGTGATGCGGACCGCCCGCCCGAAGGCGGCCCGCCCGGCCGTGGCCTGGAGCCCGGTCAGGTGGGGCAGGAGCGAGGTCTGAATGGACTGGAACAGCTGGAGCGGAGCCCGGGCGATGAGGAGGACGTTGAACACGATCCCGGCCAGGGCCCGGTCGGCCGCGGTGGCGTCCACGGTGAGCACGGCCGCGTTGAGCAGGGCCTGCTCGGCCAGCATGATGCCGGCCACCGAGACCGCGAAGCCGGTCCCGCCCCGGACGGACAGGTCGGCGCTGACCTCCTCGATCCCCTCCGCCGCCGGGCCCTGCTGGGCGGCGTCGAGCTCGGCCGCGGTGGGCTCGGCGGGGGCGGTGGGGTCGGCGGCCGCGGTGGGCTCGGCGGGGGCGGTAGGCTCCGCGCCCGCGGTGGGCTCGATGGTGGCCGGCGAGCGCTCGGGGCCGCGGGAGCGGCGCCGGGCGAAGGCCCCCGGCACCACCACCAGGGACACGAACGGAGCGGCCGCGATGCCCAGCGCGACCGCCGACTGACCGGTGGCGATGCCCACCGCCACCGCCACCGCGAAGGCCAGCCGCGAGAGCGACTCGAGCAGGACCAGCCCGCCGTAGAGCCCGAAGTACTGGTGCCCGGCCAGCCACCCGCGCGCGAAGTAGCTCGCGGCGTAGGCGAGCACCCCCACCACCAGGACCCAGTACAGGGTCGAGGACCCGTCGAACACGTGGTCGCGCACCGTCCCGCGCAGGAGTAGGGCCACGACCAGGAAGCCCAGCGCGAAGCACAGCTGGATCGCGATCGGGACGCGCAGGGGATGGCGGCCGGAGAGGCCGCGGGCGCGGCGGGCGGCGATCGTGCGCGAGAGCAGCTGCTCGATCGGCCGGTAGATGACCGAGATGATCACGAACATCACCGACCACAGGAGGTCGAGCCGCTTCGCTCCCACCGGGCTGAGCACGTGGCTCGCCACCGCGAAGTAGGCGAACGTCATCACCCCGGTGGCCGCGATGCCCACCGACAGGATGCGCGCCCCCCGGCCGTAGGACCGCGTCCCGGCCCTCGCGGGCGGGGGCCTGCGCGGGGTTACGGCCTGGGCCACTGGGTTACGGAGTGGGCCACCTAGAGGCGGACGAGGAGCATCGTCCACGGGAACGGGGAGCGGACCTGGACGACGTCGCCGTAGCGCGAGACCATGCGCACGAAGGAGCGCTTGGACCAGTGGTTCACGTGCCCCGGCGTATTGCCCGCCTGGCCCAGGTAGGCGCCCCGGGCCACGTTCAGGGCTCGCCACGCCGGCTCGCGGGGGACCGACACGATCAGGTGCCCGCGCGCACACCGGGCCATCTCGGACAGGGTGTGCTCGGGGTGGGGGAGGTGCTCGAGCACCTCGATGGCGGTGGCCAGGTCGAACTCGGCGTCCGCGAACGGCAGGGTCTCGGCGCTCATGGCCTGGAACTCGAGATTGGGGGCGGTGCGTCGCTCCCACTCGGCCCGCAGCTTGGGGTCGTCGAGGTCGATGCCGACCACCCGCCGGTCGCCCAGCCGCTGGGCCCAGCGCTGGGTGAGCACCCCCTCGCCGCAGCCGACGTCCAGCACCGACTGGGGCCGGGACCCGTCGAACAGCTCGTCCAGGGTCCGCTCGAAGGCGCCCATCAGGCGCCGCACCACCGGGTTGCTCGACCCGTACTTGTCGAACGTGTTGCCGGTGACGACGCCGGCCCCCGACGCGGCCGCCGTCCCGCCGGGGGAGGTCATACGCGAAGCGCCTCGTGCTCCTCGGTCTTGCCCGTGGCGCTCGCGCTCCGGGCGCCGGTGGTGACGGGCACGCCGGTCTCGCGGGCCCCGGGCTCGTAGTGCGAGGGAGCCACCCCGAGCTGCAGCTCGATCCGCCGCACCCGCTCGAACGTGCGCTGGGTCATCACGCGCTGGGCGGACAGCAGGTCCCCGATGACCCCCATCGCGGCCAGCACCATGGCCGCGTTGAACAGCACCGCGCCCAGGATCAGCGACTGGACGTGACCCTTGCCGTTGCCCTGCACGTAGGCCACGGCGAAGCGCACCCACACGGCGAGGGCACCCAGGCCCACGATCAGAGCCGCCCGCCAGAACACCTTCAGCGGCTCGTACTGGGAGTAGATGCGGAAGATGGAGAGCGCGTTGCGCCGCACGTAGGCCCACATCGACGGGAACAGGCGCGACTCGCGCGTCTGGGGGTTGGTGCGCACGCTGACGTGGTCGACCGCCACCAGCAGCTTGCCGGCCTGGATGATGGTCTCGAGCGTGTAGGTGAACTTCGAGACCACCATCATCTGGATGGCGGCCTCGCGGTTGTAGGCCCGAAAGCCCGACGTGGTGTCGGGCACCGCGGTGGAGGAGGCCTGGCGCACCACCCACGACCCCAGGCGCTGGAGCGACTTCTTCAGGGGCGAGAAGTGCTCCACCCGGGTGACCTCGCGGTCGCCCACCACCATGTCGGCGGTGCCGGCCAGGACGGGGCCGACCAGGGTGGCCACGTCTCCCCCGTAGTACTGGTTGTCCGCGTCGGTGTTGACGATCACGTCGGCGCCCAGCTTCAGCGACGCGTCCAGCCCGGCCTGGAACGCGCTGGCCAGGCCCTTGTTGTTGGTCAGGCGCACGATGTGGTCCACGCCGTGGGCCCGGGCCACCTCGACCGTGTCATCGGTCGAGCCGTCGTCGATGATGAGCAGCTCGACCGTGTCGAATCCGTCCAGCTCGCGGGGGAGCGCGGCCAGGGTGGCCGGCAGCTGGGGAGCCTCGTTCCAACAGGGGATCTGGATGATCAGCTTCATTTGCTTGGTCCGTGCCCAGCGCTCCCGGCCGGAGTGACGCCTGGCGCAGCGTAGGACCCACCGAACACGGAAACGGGGCGGGCGAGCCGGCGAAGTGGGGTACGGCCGGTAGCCTAAACTGGCGCGGGCAGTATCCCAGAGGACCGGTCTCACCGCCAAGTGGGAGCCTGTTGCCGTGGACGCGGTCGCTGGGGCCCATCACCGCATGGAGAGCGCGACCCTTACCCGACCGCGGCCGGGGCTCGGCTGGCTGACCCGACTGCAGGCCGTGCCTCCTTCCACGTGGGCTCGGCTCGGCCTGGCCGGCCTGGTCCTGGCCGCCGGGATCGGGTTCGTGGCCTACCCCACGTTTCCGACCTACGACTCCTACTACGCGCTCATATGGGGCCGCGACCTGCTGCACCTGCACCTGCCGGCCTTCGGGGTGTACCGCGCCCCCACCGAGCACCCGCTGCTGATCGCGTTCGGAGCCCTGCTGTCGCTCGCCGGGCAGAGCGCCGACCGACTGCTGGTGGGGATCACGGTGGCCTCCTACGTGGCTCTGATCGCGGGCGTGTACCGGCTGGCCCGCCACGCGTTCACCCCCCTGGTCGCGGTGCTGGCCGTGTTCCTGCTCGGGACCCGCTTCTACATCGCCTTCCTGGCCGCCCGCGGCTACCTGGACATCCCCTACCTGGCCCTGGTGGTGTGGGCCGGGGTGCTCGAGGCCGAGCGCCCGCGGCGCGGTACCCCCGTGTTCCTGCTCCTGGCCGCGGCCGGGCTGCTGCGCCCGGAGGCGTGGCTGATCACCGGGCTGTACTTCCTGTGGTGCGCGTGGCCGGCGAGCTGGGCCCAGCGCGTGCGCTACGCGGCGGTGGCCGCGATCGGTCCGGTCGTGTGGGCCGGGGTGGACGCGGCCGTCACCGGCGACCCGCTGTACTCCCTGCACTCCACGAGCGGGCTGGCCGACGAGCTGGGGCGGGCCAACGGCCTCTCGGGCGTGCCGTCGTCCCTGGTCAACTTCCTCACCCGCATCGACCACGCCTCGGTCCTGCTCGCGGGGATCGCGGGGCTCGTCCTGGCCCTGTGGCTCGCGCCCCGGCGGGCCCTGGTGCCGGCCATCCTGGCCGCCATCGGCGTGGGCACCTTCGGGCTGGTCGGGCTGTTCGGGCTGTCGATCATCGACCGCTACCTGCTGGTGCCGTCGATCATGGCCATGATCTTCGCGGCCATGACCCTGGGCGGGTGGTCGCTCCTGCGCCCGGGGACGTGGCTGCGGCGCGCGTGGGTGGTGGCCGCCGCGGTGGTCGCCTTCGTGGGCGTGGTGGACGGGGTGAACGCCTTGAACTTCGACAACGTGACCAGCGAGCTGCGCTTCCGCACCGACTCCCACGACGCGCTGGTCCGGCTCCTGGCCAACCACAACGTGCGGGCCGGTATGCGCTGCGGGCCGATCTCGGTTCCCAACCACAAGCTCACCCCTGAGATCCGCTGGATCCTCGACACCGGGCCCAACTCCGTGATCGCGCGCAGCGACGCCCGCACCCGGACCCAGAGCGGCGACCCCCGCCTCGAGCAGCGCCTGCGCCGCGGGGTGGCGATCTACCCGATCGGAGTGGCGGTGTTCCGGGAGGCGATCGTCGATCCCGGCGACGACCCGATCGACCAGGTGCCGCCGGCGGGGTTCACCCGGGCCGCGACCACCCAGTACTACGCCGCCTATGTCCGCTGCTGATCCGCTGCGCGAGCCGCTGTGGCAGGCCAGCCCCCCGGCCGCCCCGGCCCGGCCGCACCCCCCGGCCGAGGCGGACACGGCCGAGTGGGCGTCGCTCGCCGAGCAGGGCCACGCGTGGAGGGTGGGCGCGCGGGTGGCCGCCCGCTGGCGCTGGTGGGTGGCGCTGGGGCTGATCCTGGCCGGGTCGCTGGCCCTGCGCCTGTGGGGCATCCGCCAGGGGCTGCCCTACGCCTACAACGCCGACGAGAACGGGCACTTCGTCCCGCACGCGATCGGCTTCTTCAACACGGGCGACCTCGACCCGCACTACTTCAACAACCCGCCCGCCTACACCTATCTCCTGTACCTGGTCTACGCGGTGTGGTTCGGCGGGGGGCGGGCGGTGTCCCACACCGTGGCCTCCAACCCCACCGAGGTGTTCGTGGTGGCGCGCGTGGCCGCGGCCATCCTGGGCACGGTGGCGGTGTGGCTGCTGTACCACGCCACCGCGCGGCTGTTGGACCGGCGGGCCGGCCTGCTCGCCGCCGCCCTGCTCGGGGTCGCCTTCCTGCCCGTGTTCTACTCGCACCTGGCGCTGAACGACGTGCCCGCCCTGGCTCCGATCGCGCTCTCGCTGTTCGGCACGGCCGGCGTGCTGCGCATGGGGCGCACGCGCGACTACCTGATCGCCGGGCTGGGCCTGGGGCTGGCCTGCGCCACCAAGTACACGGGGGGCATCGTGGTCGTCCCCCTGGTGGCCGCGGCGGCCGTGCAGTTCCTGGCCCCCGGCGGCCGGCGGTCGGCCCTCATCGGCCTGGGTGTGGCGGCCGGGGTGGCCCTGGCCGCGTTCGTGGCCGCCAATCCCTACGCGCTGTCGGACTTCTCGAGCTTCAGGACCGGGCTGTCGCACCAGTCCTCGGTGGCCGACGAGACGGCGGGCAAGCTGGGCCAGACCCATCACCGCGGCTGGCTCTACTACCTGTGGTCGCTGACCTGGGGGCTGGGGTGGGTGCCCGCCATCGCCGCCCTGGTCGGGGTGGTGCTGCTGTGGTTCGACGAGCGCCGGCTGGTGGCCGTGCTCGCCCCCGCCCCCATCCTGTTCCTCATCTTCATGAGCTCCCAGGGCCGCTACTTCGGGCGCTGGCTGATGCCCATCCTCCCGATCGTGTGCGTCCTGGCCGCCTACGCGGTGGTCGACCTGGCCGACCGGCTCTCGTTCCGCCGCCCCGTCCTGCGCCCCGGCCTGATCGCCCTGGGGGCGGTGGCCCTGTGCGCCCAGGGCCTGGTCCACTCGATCCACAGCGGGCTGGTCCTGTCCCGGCCGGACACCCGCAACCTGACCCGGGACTGGATGGTGGCCCACATCCCCGCCGGCTCGAGGATCGTGGTCGAGCCGGTCGTGCCCGACGGGTGGGTGACCGACATCGGGAGCGCCTACCCGCTGACCTCGAGCGGGGCCCGGTGGAACAAGGCGCCCGCGCTGAAGTCCCACATCGGCCCCGCGGGCGAGGTGGCCCTGAACGCCGGGAGCCCGGTCAACATCGAGGCCTACGAGCGCACCCTGCGCCCGGAGCTGATCTCGGCCTACGAGCGGGCGGGCTACTGCTGGGTGATCAGCGGCTCCACCCAGGCCGGGCGCGCGGCGGTGGCCCCTCGCCAGGTGCCCCAGGCGGTGGCCTACTACCAGCGCCTGTCTCATGCCCAGCTCGCCTATCAGGCCAGTCCCTACGGGGCCAACGATCGCCCGGTGGCGTTCAACTTCGACTGGA
>Ga0307477_10004586_pt1 | contig 10030 bp, 11 predicted proteins | sample atmos_gasesECM2C_FD_203316 | JGI IMG/M metagenome (GOLD analysis project Ga0307477, IMG submission 203316) | Hardwood forest soil microbial communities from Morgan-Monroe State Forest, Indiana, United States - atmos_gasesECM2C_515 | ecosystem: Environmental > Terrestrial > Soil > Temperate... | reverse complement strand
AGGCTGGCTAACCCACGGAAGCCGATGGGACCGGGCATGGAGTCCCTCGTCGTCGAATGCCTCCACTGTGGGACCACCCGTGTGGCCCGCCGCGACCGGTTCAAGCATTTCGAAGCTCCCGAGTGCCCGCAGTGCGGCTACCTCGGCTGGGCGCCCGTGCTCGAGCTGACCGAGGCCCAGCGCCGCGCGACTCGCGGGCCCGCGCGCGACGAGCGGCCCATCCCGTCGGTCGCGTAGTACCCAGCGGCGGCGCTCGCACGCGCTTGCCTACACTCGCCTCGATGGCTAAGGCAGAGGAACGACAGGAGCTCTGGGGAGGCGAGACCGCGAAAGCCGTCGCCAACTTCCCCGTCTCCGGCGAGCCGATCCCTGCTCCCGTCGCGCACTGGCTCGGCCGGATCAAGGGCGCCGCAGCTCTCGTCAATGCAGAGCTCGGCCTGCTCGACGACGACAAGGCCGAGCGGATTGCCGCCGCGGCCGCCCGGATCGCCGACGGCCAGCTCGACGACCAGTTCCCGATCGACGTCTTCCAGACCGGCTCCGGCACCTCGTCGAACATGAACGCGAACGAGGTGATCGCCACGCTCGCAGGCGACGACGTTCACGCGAACGACGACGTCAACATGGGCCAGTCGTCGAACGACGTCTTTCCGTCTGCCGTGCACCTCGCGGCGCTCGACCAGATCGTCAACGACCTGCTGCCGGCGATGGAGCGGCTTGCCTCCTCGCTCGAGGCGAAGGCGAAGAAGTTCGACGACGTCGTCAAGTCCGGGCGGACGCACTGGATGGACGCCGTCCCGGTGACGCTCGGGCAGGAGTTCGGCGGCTACGCCGTCCAGGTCCGCCAGGGGATCGCGCGTGTGCGCGACACGTTGCGGCGGCTGGGCCAGATCCCGCTGGGCGGCACGGCGACCGGCACGGGCCTGAACACGCATCCGGAGTTCGCGCGGCGCGTGAGGGAGCTGCTGGCGCGTGAGACGGGGCTCGAGATCTCGCCGCCGGCCGATCCGTTCGAGGCGCAGGCTGCGCGCGACGGGATCGTCGAGGCCTCCGGCGCGCTCAAGACCGTGGCAGTCTCGCTGACCAAGATCGCCAACGACATCCGCTACCTCGGCTCGGGCCCACGCGCCGGTCTCGCCGAGATCGCGCTGCCAGAGCTCCAGAAGGGAAGCTCGATTATGCCGGGCAAGGTCAACCCGGTCATGCCCGAGGTCATGACGCAGGTCGCGGCGCAGGTGATCGGCAACGACGCTGCGATCGCGATCGGCGGGATGCAGGGCCACTTCGAGCTCAACGTCTTCGTGCCGCTGCTCGCGCGCAACATCCTCGACTCGGTGAAACTGCTCGCGAGCGCGTGCCGTCTCTTCGCCGAGAAGTGCGTCGACGGGATCGAGGCGAACCGGGAGAACTGTGAGCGCTACGCCGAGCTGACGCTCTCCGCCGCCACTGCGCTCAACCCCTACATCGGCTACGACCGTGCGACCGAGATCGTGCAGGAGGCCGCGGCCTCCGGGCGCTCGTTGCGCGAGGTAGCGCGCGAGAAGGGCGTCGAGGAGTCGGTGCTCGACGAGGCTCTCGACTACCGCAAGATGGCGAAGCCGAACGGCTAGCTGACCCGCGCTCGACTTCACTCTTTTCGACCAACAGTTCGTGCTGGGAGCTGCCGAAACCTGTGCCACTATGACGCGCTGGACTGGGTCCACTAACTCCAAGAAGGGGGAAAGAGTGAAGATCGTTCGCTTTGGCCGGCCGCATCGCGGCTTCAGGCTCGTATTCGTCCTCGCGGCAATCGGTGTGCTCGCAGCGGTTGCGCTCGGGATGTCGTCAGCCGCAGCAAGGGCCACCACAACAGGCCCGAATTGGGCAACGGACTTCCGGCCCGAGTCTGAGCACGCAATGCCGACAATCGACCCCGCTACCACGCAATCGTGGGACCTGTCGCACAACTTCACGCTCCCGACGTCGGCGCCTTCGCCGTCGGGCACGCCGGTCGTCGCGGCAGGCCAGGAGCTGGGCACCAGCTTCGACGCGCTGAACCACTTCGACCAGCGCTTCGCTGACAACGGCAACCAGTTCAGCCTCGAGCCGCCGGACCAGGGTCTCTGCCTCGGTGAGGGAGAGGTCATCGAGCCGGTCAACACCGTCTTCGCGACCTACAACCCCGGGGGCCAGCGGACAAGCCCGATCACGTCGCTTACCCAGTTCTTCACCGGGAAGCACCAGATCAACCGCAACGACCAGTCGGCGCCGTACAACTACGGGCCCTTCCTCAGCGACCCGAAGTGCTACTGGGACCCGGCCACTCGGCGGTTCTTCATGACGATCCTCGAGATCGATCAGAACCCGATCACGGGCGCGATGGACGGCGGCTCCTCCGAGCTCATCGCCGTCAGCAAGAGCTCGACGCCCGGCGTCGATCCGAGCGACTGGTACCACTACTCGATCGACACCACGAACCACGGTGGCGCGGCGAGCAAGGACACGGCCGGCGGCTCACACGTCGGCTCGCGGACGCTTCCGAGCCATACCGGCTGTCCCTGTTTCGGCGACCAGCCGCTGATCGGCGCCGACCGGTACGGGTTCTACATCAACTCGAACGAGTACCCGATCAACGGCCCCGGGTTCAACGGGGCGCAGGTCTATGCCTTCGACAAGGCGGGCCTCGAGAACGGAACGCTCAAGTTCCAGTACGTCGCCGGACAGAACGCGACGGTGCCCCTCGCCGAGGGGACGGCGTACTCGCTCCAGCCGGCGACCTCGCCGTCCGCGGCGAGCTGGGACCCGGCGAACGGCGGTACCGAGTATCTCCTGTCAGCGCTCGAGTTCACCGGGACGCTCGACAACCGGATCGCGGTCTGGGCTCTCACCAACACCCAGTCGCTGACCACGTCATCGCCGAATGTCCACATCCAGAATGCCGTGATCTCGAGCGAGACGTACGGTCAGCCTGTTCCCGCTACCCAGAAGGACGGTCCGCACCCGTTCGGCGAGTTCGGTGCGCACGCGCTGTACGGCGGTCCACTGAACCAGCCAATCAACACGCTGAACACCAACGACGACCGGATGAACCAGGTCGTCTACGCGGGCGGCTCGCTTTGGAGCGGCGTCAACACGATCGTCGACGACCCCGCGGGCGGGAGCTCGAAGGCCGGGATCGCCTGGTTCCAGGTGAGGCCCTCTGCCTTCTTCGGGCACCTGTCCGGCTCCGTCGCCATGCAGGGCTACGTGGCCGTGCCCGGCGAGAACGTTCTGTTCCCGTCGATCGGCGTCACGCCGAATGGCCGAGCCGTCATGACCATGACCCTGTCGGGGCCCGACTACTACCCGTCGGCCGCCTACTCGGTCCTCGGCTTCGCCGGCTTCCAAACGGTGAAGATCGCAGGCGCGGGCGTCGGGCCCGCCGACGGCTTCACCGGGTACATCCCGTTCGCTGGTGATGGCGTCGAGCGGTGGGGCGACTACTCCGCCGCTACCTCCATTGCCAACGGGACGGTCTGGATCGCAACCGAATACATCAACCAGGTGTGCACGGTGGCGCAGTACTCGCAAGACACGACCTGCGGCGGGACGCGCAGCGCGCTCGCCAACTGGGGCACGCGAATCGCGTCGATCCATCCGTAGCACTAGTTCTAATCAGCACGAGAAGAAGGGCCGGCCCACTCGCCGGCCCTTCTTCTGTGGCACGATTGGCATGGAATGGGAGGGGCCATTCTGATCACCTCGATGCTTCTCGGGCTCGTCCCGGGATCGGCGCCAGGATCCGCTTCCGGGATCTACGGGACCGTGACGAAGAGCCCGACGAGCCCCGTGTGCGTCGGCGAGCGTCCTTGTAGTGCGCCTGCTGTGGGCATGACAGTCCAAGCGCTGCGAGGCCAGACGGTCGTGGCGCGCACCACGACCGGTGGGAAGGGCGGCTACCGGCTCAGGCTTCGCCCGGGGAGTTATCTGATCCGGATCGTGGGCGCCGGCGCCTTCCGCGGCGGCCGCAAGCTCGCGTCCGTCAGCGCCGGCCGCTGGACGCATCTCGACATCGCCTTCGACACCGGGATCCGCTGAGTCGGACCCGTCCTCGTCGTCGTGTTACGACGAGACCCGGAAGCGGGCTGTGTAGTGCGAGCGGCCGTCCTGAACGGCCACTGCGAAGGTGCCCGCATGGTTCGGGTTGCGGAGCCGAGCCTCCTTGTCGAGGGTCAAGGCCAGCGTGCCGACCACGATGCTCATGCACGTGACGCCGTTTGTCAGAGCCGGGGCGACTGAGACCGAAACCGTCTCGCCGGCGACATCGACTCCCTTTACGCGACCGGCTTTCAGACTTACCGCCGCCTCTGGAATGGACTGAGGAACGTGCTCGGCGCTCGGAAACGTGAGCGAGACCGTCGCAGACCGCGGCTGGCCGCATTGAAACACGTGGCGGACTCTGAGCTTCACGGTGGCCCGGGCGCCCGGTGTCGCGGGCGAGACGGCGATCGTCGCGGCCGGAGTCCCGGCCCAGGTCGCGGCTGCTCCCGAGGCCAGGAGCGCCGCTGCTACTGAGATGGAGAGACCGGGTCTCATGAAGCCCCCACGTCCTAGCAGGCGATCGCGCCGCGACCGGTCGCCGCCGCGTGCTTCTGCTCGTCGGCGCGGTAGCTCGAGCGCACGAGGGGCCCCGAGAAGACCGAACCGAAGCCGAGTGCCTCGCCCTGCTCGCAGAACCAGCGGAACTCGTCGGGATGTACCCAGCGGTCGATCGGCGCGTGCTTCGCGCTCGGCTGCAGGTACTGGCCGATCGTCACGACGTCCACGCCGTTCACGCGGAGGTCCCGCATCGTCTCGACGACCTCGTCGTTCGTCTCGCCGAGGCCGACGATGATTCCCGACTTCGTGAGGACGGGATAATCCGCGAGCTCCTTCGCACGGCGCAGTAGCCAGAGAGCGCCGTCATAGCTCGCCTTCGCGCCGCGCATACGCGCGTGGAGTCGCCGAACGGTCTCGATGTTGTGGTTGAAGACCTCGGGCCGCGCGCCGAGGACTGTCTGCAGCGCCTCCTCCTCGACGCCGAGGAAGTCCGGGGTCAGCACCTCGACCGACGCCTCGGGCAGCTTCGCCTTGAGCGCACGGATGGTCGCCGCATAGTGGCCGGCGCCTCGGTCGGGGATGTCGTCCCGGTCGACCGAGGTGACGACAACGTGCTTGAGCTGCATCTGCGCCGCCGCCTGCGCCAGCCGCAGCGGCTCGAGCGGGTCGGGAGGCGCCTCCGGCTTGCCGGAGTGGACGTAGCAGTAGCGGCAGGCGCGCGTGCATGTGTCGCCGAGGATCTGGAACGTCGCGGTGCCCCGTCCCCAGCACTCGGAGATGTTCGGGCAGCGCGCCTCTTCGCAGATCGTGTGCAGCGAGAACCCGTGTACGAGCTTCTGCACATCGAAGTACGAGCCGTCCTTGGACGGTGCGCGCACCTTCATCCACTCGGGGCGGCGGGGCCGCTCGGCGACGGGAAGCGATGAGTTCATGACCGCGTTGCAGTCTAGGTGGCGTAGGAAGCCCGACGTTGCTAGCCTGAAACGGACTGCGGAGTCCGCTTACACGAGGAGTCGAATGAGTCGCCGCTATTCCACGAATCCCTGGGTCGTCCTTGTCATCATCTGCCTCGCGCAGTTCATGGTCGTCCTCGACGCGACGATCGTGAACGTGGCCCTGCCGCACATCCAGACCGCCCTCGGCTTCAGCGAGGCGAGCCTGCAATGGGTCATCAACGCGTACACGCTCGTTTTCGCCGGCTTCCTGCTGCTCGGCGGACGCGCGGGCGACCTACTGGGACGGAAGCGGCTCTTCCTCATCGGGCTCGTGGTCTTCACGGCTGCGTCGTTCCTGAACGGGATCTCGAGCACCTCCGGGATGCTGATCGGCTTCCGCGCGCTGCAGGGATTCGGCGCCGCGCTCATCTCGCCGGCGGCGCTGTCGATCATCTCCACCACGTTCGCGGAGGGGAAGGAGCGGGCGCGGGCGCTCGCCGTCTGGGCCGCGATCGCCATCGGCGGCTCGGCGGTCGGCCTCGTCCTCGGCGGCGCGCTCACGCAGGCGTTCTCCTGGCGCTGGATCTTCTTCGTCAACGTTCCGGTCGGGATCTTCGCCTTCATCGCCGCGCTGCGGCTCGTGCCGGAGTCGAAGGACGAGCACGCGCACAAGGGCTACGACATCGCGGGCGCGGTCACGGTAACCGGTGGGCTGATGCTGCTCGTCTACGGGCTGGTCAATTCAGCCCAGCACGGCTGGGGCTCGACGGTCACGATCATCTCTTTCGTCGTCGCCTTCGCCCTCCTGGCGGCCTTCGTCGCGATCGAGCAGCGTTCGGCAGAGCCGCTCGTCCGCCTCTCGATCTTCCGCGTCCGCTCGCTCCTGACGGCGAACCTATCGATGTTCTTCGCCTTCTCGGGGATATTCGCGGTGTTCTTCTTCAACACGCTCTACATCCAGAAGATCCTTGGGTTCGGGCCGCTCAAGGCGGGCGTCGCGTTCCTACCGTTCACGGCGGGAGTCATGCTCTCGGCCGGTCTCGCCTCGAACTTCGCACCAAGGATCGGCGTGCGGCCCGTGGCTGCCCTCGGGATGATGCTGACGATAATCGGGTTGCTCCTCTTCGCGCGGATGCCCGTCGACGGCTCCTATGCGAGCGACGTGCTGCCGGGAATGATCATCGCGTCGCTCGGGATGGGTGCGATCTTCATGCCGCTGACGCTGGTGGCTACGACAGGCCTCGACAACGAGGACCAGGGGCTGGCCTCCGGGCTCTTCAATACGTCACAGCAGATCGGAGGGGCACTCGGTCTGGCCGTTCTTTCGACGATCGCCGTCAGTCACACGCACGGCACCTCGCCCGCCGCGCAGGTGCATGGGTTCCACTACGCGTTCCTCGGTGCGGCTTTCCTGGTCGGCCTGAGCCTCGTCTTCTTCGTCGCGCTCCTGCGCAAGCGGCACGTCGCGAGGATCGAGGCCGAGGTCGAGACGGAGCCGGCGCTGGTCAACGCCGCCTGATGACCGAGCTGCGGGCTGATGCCCGCCGGAATCTCGAGCGGGTGCTCGACGCGGCGACGGAGGTGTTCGCCGCGTCGGGCCCCGACGCCAGCATCGACGAGATCGCCCGGCTCGCCGGTGTCGGCCACGGCACCGTCTTCCGCCGCTTCCCGACGAAGGACGACCTGATGTACGCGGTCGTCGAGCGGCATGTCGCGCAGCTCTGCGCTCTCGCGGACGAGGCGCTCGCCTCGGACGATCCCGGGGAGGCATTCTTCGACTTCGCGCGCGCCGCAGCGGAGCTCGGGATGACGACGCCCGGCCTGCACAAGTGCGTCGTTCACTGCGGCGAGAAGCCGGGCGCGGCCGAGCTCGAGGAGCGCGGGGCGAAGATCGTCGCGCGCGCGCAGCGAGCCGGGGCGCTGCGACGGGATCTCAAGCCGTCGGATGTCGGCCCCTTGGTGCGCGCCGCGTTGCTGGCGGCTCCGCCGGGCCAGTGGCGCCGCTACCTCGACGTCGTGCTCGACGGCCTCCGCGCTTAGAGTGCCGGGCGGATGAGCTCGTTCGTCCGCAACCTGCGCGAGCTGAAGTGGTGGGATCGCGGCCCCCGCGGCTTCGTCGCCGAGCTCGTAGGCGGCGACTCCGCGCAGGTCGGCGTCAATCTCTTCGTCCTCGAGCCGGGACAGCCGATGTCGATGTACCACTGGGAAGCGGACCAGGAGGACTTTCTCGTTCTCTCCGGCGAGGCGTTGCTTGTCGTCGAGGACGAGGAGCGCCCGCTGCGGCAGTGGGACTTCTTCCACTGCCCGGCGCCTGTTCCGCACACGATCGTCGGCGCTGGTGCGGGTCCGACGGCGATCCTGGCAATCGGGGCCAGGGAGCACCAGCAGGGCAAAGGGTGGGGTGGCTACCCGTACTCGGAGCTCGCGATGCAGCACGACGCCTCGGCCCCGAAGGAGACGAGCAACGCAAGGGTCGCCTATGCGCGCTTCCCGAGTTCCCGCAAGGGCGAGTTCCGCGAGGAGTGGCTGCCCTGAGCGAGGTTCCCGAGGCACCGCTCGAACGGACGGAGCACGGGCTCGTCCCCGCGGGCGAAGGCTGGTTCGTGGTCAACGCGAAGGATTCGCGCTGGCACCTCGAGGGCCCCGGCGCTCGGATCACGTTCTTCGAGGGCGACGGCGCCGGATTCACGCAACTCGGGTTCAACGTGAGCATTCTCGAGCCCGGACAGCCGATGTCCATGTATCACTGGGAGGACGATCAGGAGGACTTCCTGATCCTCTCGGGCGAGGCAGTGCTCGTTGCCGAGGGGCAAGAGCGGCCTCTACGGGCTTGGGATTTCGTCCACTGCCCGTCCAAGACGAAGCACGTGATCGTCGGCGCAGGCAGCGGGCCGTGCGTCATCGTCTCGGTCGGCTCACGGGCCGCGGGTGACGAGTGGGGCGCATACACCGTCGACGCGGCCGCCGCGAAGCTCGGCGCGTCCGTCGAGGAGGAGACGACGGACGCCGGCGTCGCGTACGCGCGCTTTCCGGAGCGGCGCCCGACCGCCTATGAGGACGGCTGGCTGCCCTAGCGCGCTGCCAGTTGCTCGTGGAGCGGCTGAGGCCAGAGGCCCGCGCCGTCCTCGACGGGCAGCTCCTCGAGCTCGAGCCCTAGGACCTCTTCCAGGGCCGCGACCGCGTGCGGGCGCACCTCGTCGACACTCACGGGCCGCCCGAGCTCGCGCGCGATGGTCGTGAACATCGCGTCCTCGAGGCCGCACGCCGTGATCCAGTCGGTGAACGGCGCCGGGTCGAGGTCGACGTTGAGCGCGTAGCCGTGGGTCGTCACCCAGCGGGAGACGTGGACGCCGATCGAGGCGATCTTGCGCGGCGGACGCGCGAGCCAGACTCCGGTCAGGCCCTCCAGGCAAGTCGCCTCGACGCCGAGCGGCGCGAGCGTTGCGATCAGCGCCCGCTCGAGGCTCCGGACGTAGGCCTTCACGTCGCGGCCGTGGCGTCTCAGGTCGAGGATCGGGTAACACACGAGCTGCCCTGGGCCGTGGTAGGTCGACTTCCCGCCACGGTTTGTCTCGACGACCTCGACCTTCGCGCCCGCAGGCACGTGAAGCTCCGCGGCCTCGTCGGTTCGCCTCCCGAGCGTTACGACCGGCGGATGCTCGAGGAGGACGATCGTGTCCGGGATCGCGCCCTGCGAGACGGCGCCGGCGAGGGAGCGCTGCAGCTCCCACGCCTCGCGGTACGGCACCTCGCCGAGCTGGAGTACGTATCCGCCTGTGGCCATGGGCTCAGGCTAGCGTCACGAGATGGCCGTGATCCTCGTGGAGGGCATCACCGACCGCATCGCGCTCGAGGCCACCGCAGAGCGGCTCGGCCTCGAGCTGGACGGAGTCGAGATCGTGCCGATCGGCGGAGCGCAGGCAGTCGCCCGCGTCGCGACCGGCTACGACGGCGTTCGGCTCGCGGGCCTGTGCGACGCGGGAGAGGAGCGGTACTTCCGGCGGGCGCTCGGTGACGCCGTGTTCGTGTGCACGGCGGATCTCGAGGACGAGCTTATCCGTGCGCTCGGGCCGGAGCGGGTCGAGGGTGTGCTCGCGGCGCAGGGCGATCTCGAGACGTTCCGCAACTTCCAGAACCAGCCCCACTGGCGCGGCCGTCCTGTCGAGGCCCAGCTGCGCCGGTGGCTGCAGGCCTCCGACAACCGCGGCAAGCGCTATCCGCCGCTGCTTCTCGAGGCGCTTGCGCCGGAGGAGATCCCGCCCCCGCTCGCGGGTGTGCTCGGCTCGATCGCCTAAAGCGGCTGGCCGAACATCCAGCGGTGGCCTTCGAGGTCCTCCGCGGTGTAGATGCGGTAGCCGATCCCCGGCTCCTCGGGCTCGCGGAGGATCGTCGCGCCCGATTCGACGGCCCGGGCGAAATGCGCGTCCAGGTCGTCCACCTCGAGGAAGAGCCCGTCGATCACCCACGGATTCTCATGTATCCGCCGCTCGATCTCGCAGCCCTCCCGGTGCCTGACCGAGCCGACGTAGCCCTCAGGC
>Ga0307477_10004585_pt1 | contig 10030 bp, 8 predicted proteins | sample atmos_gasesECM2C_FD_203316 | JGI IMG/M metagenome (GOLD analysis project Ga0307477, IMG submission 203316) | Hardwood forest soil microbial communities from Morgan-Monroe State Forest, Indiana, United States - atmos_gasesECM2C_515 | ecosystem: Environmental > Terrestrial > Soil > Temperate... | reverse complement strand
GACGCCGATCCCTTGAATGAAGCGGATGACCGTGAGGATGACGGCGCCCCAAATGCCGATCGACTCATAGGTAGGGACGAGACCTACCGCGGCGGTGGCGATGCCAGTGATCAGCAGCGTCGCGATCAGCGCCGCCTTGCGGCCGATGCGGTCGCCGTAGTGACCGAAGATCGCGGCGCCGATGGGCCGAGCGATGAAACCCACGAAATAGACCCCGAAGGCTTCCAGCACGCCGACCAGCGCGTCGGAATGCGGAAAGAACAGCTTCCCGAAGACGAGGCCGGTGACGATGCTGTAGAGAAGGAAATCATACCATTCGATCGTCGTGCCGACCGTGCTGGCGATGACTGCCCGGCGCAACTGGGCGCGATGGGTAGCCTCGGGCAACGCGACCGACAATGCGTCGGTGACTGCCATGGCGATCTCCCTGTGTGTTCGGCGCTCTTATGACCGATATGCTTCGGGTCCCGGCGCCGGTTTGGAAATATTCTGCCTTTTTTCCCGACTTGGCAATGCCGCAGCGCTCGGACTCCTTGCGCTGCCGCTTCAGCCGAGCAGCCGCTCCAACGCGTCGACGAGCGCGCGTTGCCCGGGGTTGAGCTTCTGCCGCGCCGTCTTCAGGTCGAACCACGCCGCGCGGTCCACTTCGGGGAATTCCTGCGAGCGCCCCGAGCGGGGCGGCCACTCCATCGAGAAGCGATTGCTGCGGATCGCCGCCGCGTCGGCGTCGCCCTCGACGGCCCAGGCGTGAACGACCTTGCCGCCGGCCTGTCGCACCGGCGCCAGCGCGCGGAACTCGCCAGCGACGGCAAGACCCGTCTCCTCGGCGAACTCACGCTGAGCGCGCGCCAGCGGTTCCTCGCCGGGCTCGATCTCGCCCTTGGGGATCGACCAGGCGCCGTCGTCCTTCCGCGCCCAGAAAGGGCCGCCCGGATGCACCAAGAACACCTCGATGATCGCCCCGGAGCGGCGGTAGAGGAGGACGCCGGCGCTGACTTTGGCCATGGCCGGCGACGGTATCACCGCATCGAGCGCCAGCTCAAGGCGCGAGGGTATCAGCTCTTACCGGGCATATCCGGCCGATGGGCGACGGGACGGGTCCTGTGACGGAAAGCCCGGCTTGTCAAAGGCCGGGAAACCGTGCTCGTTCAAGTCGCGAAACGCGCGCTCGAGCTCCGGCGGCTGCGAGAAATTCAAGCGCAGATCCGCGCTGTTGCCGTGCTGCACTTTCGCCGCCACGGCGTTGTACGCATAGCCGAGATAGAGGCGCGCCCCGACTTGCCATGCGAGACAGCCGAGCACCGCGATCACTGCGAGCTTCGTCATCCGAAGACCTCCGAGATCCAAGCGCCACCTCAATAGACCGATTGCCGTGAAAGTCAGGTTAAGGTGCGGCCATTAACCCTATTTGCCGCGACGGCGGAACGCCCTTGGATTGTGCGCCCTCGATGCACATCTCTCCGGTGGGGATTTCTCCGGAGCAATCCATGATCCGGTACCGCGATCGCATGGCGCGCGGCGAGAGCCGCACCGGCTGGCTCGACAGCCGCCACAGCTTTTCCTTTGCCGATTATCACGATCCGGCGCAAATGGGATTTCGCTCACTCCGCGTCATCAACGAGGACCGCGTCATTCCCGGCGCGGGCTTTCCTGCGCATCGCCATCGCGACATGGAGATCATCACTTACGTGCTGCAAGGCGCGCTCGAGCACAAGGACAGTCTCGGGAACGGCGCCGTGATCCGGCCCGGCGAGGTTCAACGCATGAGCGCCGGCACCGGCATCGTCCACAGCGAGTTCAATCCCTCGCCGACCGAGCCGGTGCATTTTCTGCAGATCTGGATCATTCCGGAGCGAGTGGGCTTGCCCCCGAGCTACGAGCAGAAAGCCTTCCCAGCGTCCGAGCGGCACGGCCGGCTGCAGCGCGTCGCCGATCCCGAAGGCGCCGGAGGCGCCGTCATCGTCCACCAGCAGGCGCGGCTCTTCCTCGGCTCTTTGGGCGCTGGCGAGCACGTCGAGCATGAGTTGGCGGCGGGTCGCGGCGCCTGGTTGCAAGTGGCGCAAGGCATCATCGCGTTCAACGGCACCGAATTGCGCCAAGGCGACGGCGCCGCGATCGAAGACGAGCGCGCGCTCGCCATCGCTGCCGAGACCGATGCGGAGGTTCTGCTGTTCGATCTTGGGTAATCGAAATGGCCCGTCTATCGGTCTGGCGCCGCGGCTCAGCCGACTTCCGAGCGTAGCGTCACGACGTTGCTGCGATCGTCCGACAGCAGCTGGCGCATGCGCGCTTCGAGCTCGGCGGTGACGAAGGGCTTGCGCAGCAGCGATTGCTGCGTGATGTCGTCGGCCAGTGCCGCCGTCTCGGCATGTCCCGTGATGAAGAGGATGGGGAGCTGCGGCCAGCGCGCGCGGATCATCCGAGCGGTCTCGACTCCATTCATTCCGGGCATGGCGAAATCCATTACCACCAGATCGAACCGGGTGGCGGCGAGCGCATCGAGCGCCGCGCCGCCCGAGGTGGCGACGCTCATGCGATAACCGAGCTCGCGCAGGCACTCCGCCACGCCGCCCCGCACATCCTCGTCGTCGTCGACCAGAAGCACGCCCTCGCGACGCTCGACGACTACTGGACGCCGGACGGCGCGCCCCTCCAACGGGTAGGGCCCGACCGCGCTGCGCGCGCGCGGCAGATAGACACGCACCGACGTGCCGGCCCCGGGCGCGCTCTCGATCTCGACGCCGCCGCCGGATTGGCGGGCGATGCCGTAAGCCTGAGAGAGGCCGAGCCCCGATCCCTTGCCGATCTCCTTGGTGGTGAAGAAGGGGTCGAAGGCGCGCGCCTTTACCTCCTCGCTCATGCCGATGCCGGTATCGATGACGGCGATCATGACGTAATCGCCGGGCTCGATGCCGCCCGTGCGAACCGAGTGCCGCTCGTTGTTGATCGCGAGGTTGAGGATGACGCTCTCGATCTGGTTGGGGTCGACGAGCGCCGGCCACAGGCCGGTCCCGAGCGCTAGCTCGACCCGGACCCTGCCGCCCAGCGTATGCCGCAGCAGGTCGCCCATCCCCCGCACCAGGTCGTTGAGATCGATCGGCGCGACCTCGAGATGCTGCTTCCTCGAGAAGGCGAGGAGCTGATGGGTGAGGCTGGCGCCGCGCTTGGCCGCGCGCAAGGCGTTGGCGGCGTAGCGGCGGACGGCCTCGCTCTTGGCGCGCAGCTCGATGAGGTCGAGATTGCTGATGACCGCTGTGAGCAGATTGTTGAAGTCATGCGCGACACCGCCGGTGAGCTGGCCCACCGCCTCGGACTTCTGCAGCTCGTAGAGCTGCCGCTCGACGATGTGACGCTCCTCCATCTCGGCGACGAGAGCGTTTGTGCGCTCGCCGACGCGCTCTTCCAAGGTCTCGTTGAGGCGCCGGAGCTCGGCCTCGGTGCGATACTGCGTACTGAGATCGACCAGCATGTTGACGGCGCCCAGGAGCGTGCCTTGAGCGTCGAAAAGCGGTGTCGGGTAGGGCGCGAAGGGAATGCGAGTGCCGTCCGGCCGCTCTGCCATCGCCACGACGCCGCGCACCGGCCGCCGCTCGCGCAGTGCCACCGCCATGGGACATTGGTCGTGCGGCAAGGGCGTGCCGTCGGGGCGATGGAGGCGCCAGGTCACGCACCATTCGTCTTGGCCCAGCACGGGGCGGCGACCCGCCAGCGTCGCTGCGGCCTCGTTGTAGAAGGTGACGCGTCCCTCGGCGTCGGTGGTGTAAATCGCCACCGGGAGCGCCGCCAGCAGCGCGTCGAGATCCGGCCCGCCCTTCTTGCCCTCCGCCCGGGGTACGGCCTCAAAGCAGCTCAGCGTCGCGACGATGGCGCCACCGGGATTGCGCAGCGGGGCGACGGTGACGCGCCCGGCTACCGGCGCGCCGTCGGGCCGCGCGATGACGACGGGTGCCGCCTCGACGACGGCGCCACTGCGCAGGGCCTCGGCGCGGTCGCTATCGGCACTGGGTGGCGCGCCGTGGAAGAGCTCGGCGGCGCGGCGGTTCCAGCGCAACAAGACGCCGTCCAGATCGTGGATCGCGGCGGCGACCGGCAGCGCGTCGAGCAGCGGCCCGTCCAACATCAGGCCGTCGGCGAATGGCGATGACCTTAGGGTTGAGCAATCATCCATCGACTTCATCCGGCGTGACGCACGCTGCCCCAGCGCGCTGCAAACGCGCGTCCGAGGAAATCGTCGCCAAGCTAGGGTCGGGAGCGACGATGGAGCAATTTCTCTTTGGGGTCCGATCGCGTCAAAGATGGGCGAGCACGCTGGCGGCGAGGGCACCGAGGATGACGACGACCCAGGGAGACACCCGCCAAAACACCAGCAACAGAAAGGCGATAACTCCTAGCGCAAAGTCTCCGGGCGCGAGAATGGCGCTGGACCAGACCGGTGTGTAGAGCGCCGCAAGCAGCAGCCCGACCACCGCCGCGTTGACGCCCCGAAGCGCGCCCTGCACCGCTTGGCGCTGGCGCAGCGTCTCCCAGAACGGCAGGACGCCGACGAGCAGCAGGAAGGACGGGAGATAGATCGCGCCGAGGCAGAGAAGGCCGCCCGACCAGCCGTGAGGCGAGGGTCCCATCACCGTGCCCAGATAAGCCGCGAAGGTGAAGAGCGGTCCGGGGACCGCCTGGGCCGCGCCATAACCGGCGAGAAAGGCGTCGTTATCGACCCAACCGGGCGGCACCACCGCGCTCTGCAGCAGCGGCAGCACGACATGTCCGCCGCCGAAGACGAGCGAGCCGGCGCGATAGAAGCGCTCGACCAGCATGACGCCGTGGTCATTGGTGGCGCTGGCGAAAAGGGGGAGTCCCGTCAGCAGCAGTGCGAAGAGTGCCAGCGCCGCCACGGCGAGACCGCGTCCCTGCCGCAACCGCGTCGGCGTCGCCGCGGCTTGCGGCGGCGGCGTCAGCAAGAGCCAGCCGGCGGCCGCGCCCATGAGAATGGCGCCGATCTGTCCCAGCGCCGAGGGGAGGGCAAGGACGAGCACCGCCGCGACAACGCTGAGCGTGGCGCGGGCGCGGTCGGGGGACAAGGTGCGCGCCATGCTGGAGACCGCTTGCGCCACGACGGCGGCGGCAACGATCTTGAGCCCATGCAGCCAAGCCGCGTGGGCCACGTCGCCAAGCGCGGTCACGCCATAACCGAAAGCGATCATGGCCGCGGCCGAAGGGAGCGTGAAGCCGAGCCACGCCGCGACACCGCCGGCGAGGCCTGCCCGCAAAATACCGAGCGTGATGCCAACTTGGCTACTCGCCGGGCCCGGCAGGAATTGGCTAAGCGCGACGACGTCGGCATAGGCCCCTTCATCGAGCCACCGTCGGCGCTCGACAAACTCCGCGCGGAAATATCCGAGATGCGCCACCGGTCCGCCGAAAGACGTGACCCCGAGGCGCAGGAAGACCAGCAATACCTCGAGCAGCCGCGCCATCCCGAGCGTTCGCCGATCAGCGCTTCGGATTCAGCTGAAAGAGAAGCTCGGGATGAACCATGATGTCCCCCTTCTCACGCCGGTTCGGCATGCGGAGTCCAGCGTCCGAACGGCACCACCTTATTGTTGACGTCATGGCCGATATCGGCGCGGCCGAGATAGGGGATGCCGGAGCGCCGGCACCAATACTGCACGACCTGCTCCTCGGTCTCGCCGAACTCCGGCACGTTGGGCGGGATGCGGCTGCAGCGCCCGAGCTTGATGCCGGCGATGCGCCGCATCGCGGCGTTGCCAGTGAGATGAAAGAGCGCGCGATCGATGCGATACATCGCCTCCGACACCTCCTCGAGCATGAGCACATGGCCCGTGAGATCGGGTTGCAGCGGCGTGCCGATGAGATGGCAGAGGACGGTCAGATTGAAGGCTGCCGTCGCCGTCGTGGGCGCCACGGTCGGCTCGAGCGTCTCCGGAGCGCGGTCGACGAGAAAAGCCAACGCGCGCGTCACCGCCCGCTCGCCCTCGGCGCGCTCGATGTCGGCGGGCATCGGTCCATGCACGATGCCGGCAAACCCCGCCGCGTAAAGCCCAGCCAGCAGCGCGCCGGCATCGCTGTAGCCGAGATAGACCTTTCGCCGCGCCGCCGCCGTCAATGCCGGCAGCAGCCGCTCGGCGAGGCGGCCTGAGCCATAGCCGCCGCGCGCAAACCAGAGGGCACCGACGCTCTCGTCATTGGCGACGGCAAGAAACGCTTCCATGCGCGCATCGTCGTCGCCGGCAAAATGGCCCGCCGACAGGAAGCATTGCGGGTGAAAGCGGATCTCGGGCGGGCGCTCGGGATAAAGGCGGGCGGCGAGCTGTGCGACCTTCGCCGCAGTGCCGGGCTCGATGCGCGAGGCCGGAGCGACGACGCCGATGGTCAATCTGCGCTCACGCATGGGGCGTCCTTGTCTCCTCCGGATGCGGATTGTAGCTTTCGTCGGTGGAGCGAGACAGGCCCTATTTCTTCTGCGGCATCGGCGGCAGCGGCATGCTGCCGCTGGCGCTCATCGTGCAGGCGAGGGGCGGGCAGGTGGCGGGCTCGGACCGCGCGCTCGACCAGGGGCGGACCGCGCAGAAATTCGATTTCCTGTGCGCGCGCGGCATCCCGCTGTTTCCCCAGGATGGCAGCGGCATCACGCGGAGCGATCTCATCCTCGTGACCTCGGCCGCCGTCGAGGAGTCGGTTCCTGACGTGAAGGCCGCGCGCGCCCTGGGCGCGCGGCTGGTCACGCGCGCCGAGCTTCTGGCCGAGCTCTTCAACGCGGCCCCTCACCGCATCGCCGTCGCCGGCACCAGCGGCAAATCGACGACGACGGGCATGATCGGTTGGATCCTGCATCGCTCCGGGCGCGATCCGACGGTCATGAACGGCGCGGTGATGAAGAATTTCGTGACAGCCGAGCTGCCCTTCGCCAGCGCCGTCGTCGGTCGCAGCGAGCTCTTCGTCAGCGAGGTGGACGAGAGCGACGGCTCGATCGCGCATTATCATCCCACCATCGCCGTCCTCAACAACATCGCGCTCGACCACAAGTCGCTGGACGAGCTGCGCCGTCTCTTCGGCGACTTCGTCGCCAAGGCCGAGCGCGTCGTGCTCAATCTCGACAATGACGAGACGGCCGCGATCGCCGCCGCGCTCCCGCCAGAAAAGGTCCTGCTCTACAGTCTCAGCGGCGCGCCGCAGACGCATATCGCCGCTACGGCGCTGATGCCCGCGTCCGACGGCATCGCTTTCACGGCGATCGAGCACGCGAGCGGCGCAGCCGTTCCGGTGCGGCTCGCCGTGCCCGGGCGGCACAATGTTGCCAATGCGCTGGCGGCGCTGGGCGCCGGCTGCGCCGCCGGGCTTTCGCTGGTGGCGGGAGCCGAGGCGCTCCAGAGCTTCAGCGGCATTCGCCGACGCTTGGAGGTCGTCGGCACGGCCCGGGGTGTGACGGTGATCGACGACTTCGCCCACAATCCCGACAAGATCGCGGCGACGCTCGAGACCTTGCATGCGTTTCCCGGCCGCCTCCTTGTCCTCTTTCAGCCCCATGGCTTCGGCCCGCTGCGGCTGATGAAGGACGAGTTCATCGCGTGCTTTGCCCGCCACCTGGGCGAAAGCGATATCCTGGTGATCCCCGACCCGGTCTATTTCGGCGGCACGGTCGATCGCAGCGTTGCCAGCGCCGATATCGCCGCCGGCATCACCACTCTCGGGCGGGAGGCTCACGCCTATCCCGACCGCACCGCTTGCGGCGAGCACCTCGCCGCGCTCGCGCGGCCCGGCGACCGCGTCGTGATCATGGGCGCCCGCGACGACACGCTCTCGCATTTCGCCCAGGAGTTCCTCGCCGCGCGCGGAAAATAGCCGTTTTGTCGTAAATTTGTGACAGGATTTGCCCCGAAACGTGTTTTTCGGAGGGGAAAATGCGATACACGGCGCTTGGCCTCGCCTTGGTCGGCATGGTGGTTTTCGCAGCGCTCATCGCCTGGTCGCCGGCCTTTATCCTCCCAGCCCTGGTCTGCGCCGGCCTCAGCGCCGTGGGATTGTGGGATCTGTTGCAGCCCCGCCACAGCCTGCGCCGCAACTACCCGATCCTGGCCAATATCCGCTTCGGGTTGGAGACGATCCGACCCGAGATCCGCCAATACTTCCTCGAGAGCGACCTCGACGGCGCGCCTTTCAATCGCTCCAAGCGCGCGGTGGTCTACCAGCGCGCCAAGGGTCAGCTCGACAAGCGGCCCTTCGGCACTCTCTATGACGTCTATGGCAGCACTTTCGAATGGATCAACCACTCGATCGCGGCGCGGCCGGTGCGCAATCACGACTTCCGCACCCTGGTCGGCGGCGATGCTTGCCAGCAGCCTTATGCGATGTCGCTCCTCAATGTTTCGGCGATGAGCTTCGGTGCCCTCAGCGCCAACGCCATTCGCGCGCTCAATCGTGGGGCCAAGCTCGGCGGCTTTGCCCATGACACCGGCGAGGGTGGCTTCAGCCGCTATCACCAAGAGTGTGGGGGCGACATCGTCTGGGAGATCGGCAGCGGCTATTTCGGCTGCCGCAACGAGGATGGCAGTTTCGCGCCGCGTCGGTTCGCCGAGGGGGCCGCGGCGCCGCAGGTCAGGATGATCGAGATCAAGCTGTCGCAAGGCGCCAAGCCCGGCCATGGCGGCGTGCTGCCGGGCGCCAAGGTGACGGCGGAGATCGCTGCGGCGCGCGGCGTGCCGGAAGGCGTCGATTGCGTCTCACCTGCCAGCCATTCGGCTTTCCGTACCCCCCTCGAGATGGTGCGCTTCATCGCCGAGCTGCGCGAGCTCTCCGGCGGCAAGCCGGTGGGATTCAAGCTCTGTATCGGCCACCCCTGGGAATTCATGGCGATCTGCAAGGCAATGCGCGAGAGCGGCATTCTTGCCGATTTCATCGTCGTCGACGGCACCGAGGGCGGCACCGGCGCGGCGCCGCTCGAATTCGTCGACCATGTCGGGACGCCGCTGCGCGAGGGGCTCGTCTTCGCCCGCAATTGCCTCATCGGCGCGGGCTTGCGCGACAAGATCAGGCTCGGCGCCAGCGGCCGCATCGTCACCGCCTTCGATATGGCGCGCGTCCTCGCGCTGGGCGCCGATTGGTGCAACGCAGCACGTGGCTTCATGTTCGCGCTGGGATGCATCCAGTCGCAGTCCTGCCACACCGACCGCTGCCCGACCGGGGTCGCGACGCAAGACCCGCTGCGCCAGCGCGCGCTGGTCGTGCCCGACAAGGCCGAACGCGTCCGCCATTTCCATGAGAGCACGCTCGCAGCCCTTGGCGAGCTCATCGGTGCCGCCGGCCTCTCGCATCCCCTTGAGCTGCGCCCGGCGCACATCCTCCGCCGGGTCTCGGCGCTCGAGGTCAAGAGCTTCGCCGAGGTCTATCCCGCGCTCGCTCCGGGCGAGCTGCTCGACGGCGCCACCAGGGAGCCCTACGCGCAATTCTGGGCGATGTCGGACCCCCATTCCTTCGCGCCCCGCGACCCGCTGCACCAAGCGGCCTAATGCCGGTCACGCGCACCCGGGGACTCGGCCGGAAATCGGGAGCGGGCTTGGGAGTCGGCCTAAGCCGACATGCGCCATCGATCGGAACATATAGAGAACCCGATAGCCTCAGAGCCCTCCAGCCCCTATCAGCTGCGCTTTTCTCTTGCTCAAAGGGGGGGAGGGTTCCACTTTTATGGCGGCCGGACAGGGTCTTGGAGGACGCTGATGAAACTTCGCGAGCGGGCGACGCAGAAGCGCGGCGGCAAGGCCGGCGGCCGGCCGATGGCAATGGCCTCCTCGGCGCCCAAGCGCAGCGTCGCGGCGAAGAAATCCGCCAAGAAGCCGTCCAAGAAACAGGCACCGCCAAAGAAAGCCGCCAAGAAGCCTGCCCCCGTCGCGAAGCCGGTTGCACCGGCAAGACCCGCCCCTGCCACCGCAGCCACGCCGCGCTTGGCGACGCCGCTGCCCGCCGGACCGCTTCAGCCGAAGCCCGCGCCGGTGGCCGCGCCGAAGCCGCCACCCCGTCC
>Ga0307477_10004584_pt1 | contig 10030 bp, 8 predicted proteins | sample atmos_gasesECM2C_FD_203316 | JGI IMG/M metagenome (GOLD analysis project Ga0307477, IMG submission 203316) | Hardwood forest soil microbial communities from Morgan-Monroe State Forest, Indiana, United States - atmos_gasesECM2C_515 | ecosystem: Environmental > Terrestrial > Soil > Temperate... | reverse complement strand
ACTGGATCATCCCCCGCCGCTGCCCACCATGTCCGCCTGGGGTTGGGTCATTCGCTTCGGATCAAGCGCTTTGTCAAGCTCGGCTGCGGCCAACACCCGTCGCTCCAGCGCGATCTGGCGGACGGTCTTGCCGGTTTGGAAGCTTTCCTTGGCAATGTCGGCTGCCGTGTCATATCCGATCAGCGGCGCGAGGCTCGTACACATGGCCAGGCTCTGCTCGACGAGACTCTCGCAACGTTGGCGATTGGCCTCAATGCCCGCGACGCAACGGTCGGCAAACACCCGTGCGGCGCGGCTGAGCAGCTCGATCGACTGGAGCAGGTTATACGCCATCACCGGCATCATTACGTTGAGCTCGAAGGTGCTGCCCATCGCACCCGCCCAGGCGATGGATGCGTCATTGCCGATAACCTGGGCCGCGACCTGCAAAACCATTTCGCTCATCACGGGATTGACCTTGCCCGGCATGATCGAGCTGCCGGGCTGGGTGGCGGGGATGCTGATTTCGCCGATGCCGCACCGCGGGCCGCTGGCCAGCCAGCGGATGTCGTTGGCGATCTTGGTCAGACTCACGGCGATGGTCTTGAGTTGCCCGCTGGCCTCGACGACGCCGTCCTTGGCCGCCTGGGCCTCGAAATGGTTCTTCGCCTCGACGAAATCCGTGCCACTCTTGCGGGCGATGAGTGCGATGGCTTGATTTGGGAAATCCGGGTGAGAGTTGATTCCGGTTCCGACCGCGGTCCCTCCCAACGGCAGCTCGCGCAGACACCGAATGGCCTTGTGACATCGATCGACGGCAAGGATCGCCTGATGGGCGTAGCCCGACAGCTCCTGGCCGAGCCGAATCGGCGTGGCATCCTGCAAGTGCGTGCGGCCGATCTTCACAACCGAATCGTATTCGTCCGCCTTCTTCGCAAGCGCTTGGGCCAGGTGCTGCACGGCGTCAATCAGCGATTCCTTGATCGCCATAGCCGCCGACATGTGGATCGCGGTCGGGATGACGTCGTTGGAGCTTTGCTCCATGTTGACGTGGTCGTTGGGATGAACTGGCTCCTTGCCGCCGCGTTTGCCGGTGGCGATCTCGTTGGCCCGGCCGGCGATCACCTCGTTGGCATTCATGTTCGTCGAAGTGCCACTCCCAGTCTGGAAAATATCTACGACGAACTGCGAATCGAGCTTGCCATCGATGACTTCCTGCGCCGCCTGGCGAATCAGGGATTCCCGCTTCTCGTCCAACAGGCCCAGGCCGCGGTTAACCTCGGCACAGGCTGATTTAATCAACCCCATGGCCGCGATGAAACGACGGGAGAATCTCAGGTCGGAAATCGGGAAATTCTCTACCGCGCGGGCCGTCTGCGCCCCGTAATACGCGTCTGCCGGCACACGCATCTCACCCATCGAATCTTTTTCCGTGCGATACGAATCGGGCATGCAAACCTCTTGTGTGGAAAGCGGGTCCATTATTGGGATCGCGATCAAGGCGAGCAAGCCGTCGCCTTGGCCGATTCCATTGTTCCGTGCCTTGGCCCATTTCCGGACGGTGGCGAGTTGCTATCTTATCCGCCATGACCGGGGCCGTGGAAACGCTCGTTCGGGAAACGATTGAACTGACCGGGGCCCAGCAACCCGCGCTGCTGGAAGACGACGCACCGGTATTGTCCGATGACGCGCTGTCCGTTTCGGATGTCTCGTTCTACCTGGTCGGCCTGATCGGCGGTAAAGACGTCGGCAAGAGCGCGCTGGTCAACGCCCTGGCCGGCCGCAACATCACCGCGACCAGTTCGTACGGTCCCGGAACCGAAAGCGTGATCGCCTATGCGCACCAGTCACAACTCAAGGCGCTTCAGGCATTGCTGGAGCGCGAGGTGCCGGGGCAGTATCGCATCGTGACGCACGAATTGGCGAGCTTTCGGCGGCAGGTCCTGCTGGACCTCCCTGACATCGACAGCCATTTCGCAGCGCACTTACAGGTAACCCGGACCATGCTGCGGCACATGCTGTTTCCGGTGTGGCTGGCGAGCATCGAGAAATACGCCGATCGCCACCTCCAGCAGATGCTGGCACGCGTGGCCGCGGGAAACTCGCCGGGAAATTTTGTCTTTTGCCTCAACAAGGTGGATCAGCTTTCAGGGGTCAGGGTTCAGGGTTCAGGGTTCGGAGAGGCGGATGGGCCGGCCGCCGAGCTGCGGGACGATTACGCCGGCCGGGTGCAACGGACGCTCGACCTGGATTCGCCGCCTCGAGTTTACTTGATCAGTGCGATAAGCCCGCAGGGATTTGACCTGCCGGCATTGCGGGCCTTGCTGTCGCGGGAGAAGAGCCCGGAGGCGGTGCGCCAGTCGCAGGACATGGCGACTCGTCGGCAAGAGCATTCCCTGATGGGCTGGCTGGACCATCAGCAGCTCCCGCAGAAGGCCCGACGGCTGCACGAAATTCAGGAGGATGCCGAGGAACTCGCAGCGCAGCGGATCGGCCAGCCGCTGCTGGATCAGGTGATTCCGCGGCTTCTGGACGATCCCGAGGCGCGGGCGGCGCTAGCCGAGGAGGTGCTGACCGAGCGAGTGGCCCGCTGGCCGGTGGTGCGGCTGGTCCATACGCTGCTATCGCCCCTGTTCGTTCTTCTGCGCGGCGCCACCGCGCGAAACGCGGCCCCGCTTCAATCACCCGAGGGCATGGTGGCGATCGTGTTGAGAGAGTCGAACTGCTCGGTCAGCGAGCTGGTGCAGACGACCTTTGCGCAGCTCCGCCAGTCTCAGCCGTCCCTGGCCGACCTGTACACTCATAACAAGCTCTGGGAGCAGATGCCGGCAGACCTGGCGGCGTCCGCGCTGCGGCGGAACCTGGGAGCGACGCTTGAGCGGCAGCGCGACGCCGCCCGCACGGAGCTCAACCGCGGGGCCGGTTGGGGCGCCCCGGTACGCTGGCTCCTGACCATCGGGGCGGTTTTGTGGTTCCCGTTCATCCAGCCACTCCTCCACGCGGCACTTGGCCGCCCCACGATCGCCGGCTGGACATGGAACCTTGCCGCCGAGTTGGTCGTCGAGGTTTTGGGGGCGAATTACCTGCTCCGCAGCGCCGGATTCCTGGTTCTCTATTTCGTCGCCTTGTGGCTGGCCCTGCGCTGGAACACCCAACGGAAGGTCGCCCGCATCTTCAAAGGCTGGCGGACGGCGTCGTCCGCCGACGCCTCGCTGAATCTGGCAACGCGAACTCTCCAGTGGATCGACGACCTGACTTTGCCAATCCGCGCCGCCCGCGACCGAATGGCTTCGCTGGCGGCGCGGGCGGAGGAACTGCGCAAAGCAGTGGGCGAGGCCGCATGATCCTATGGGTTGAGATAAACCTTGTGCTTTGGCCGCGATCGAAGGATTTCGGCATTGCCCCAACTGACGGTGCTACGGAACTCAGGGCTGTGGAGAAATGCCTCGAATGCCTCACGCGACTGCCACTGGCTCAGGATGAGGTAACTGCCCAGGCTTGAAACATCCCGATACAGGCGCGACTCGACATGGCCGGGTACCTTCTGGAGGTGACCCAGCACCGAGGCAAAGCCGCTCTCAAAGTCCGGCTCCTTGCCTGGAATCACATCGTAATTCATGCCGATGGTTGTCATGGCAGGTTGAATTTTACCTGGATGCCAGCCTCACATTCAGCGCGATCGGGCTTCAATCAGTGAATAAAAAAACTTCCGGAGGGGTGGCTCCTATCCACCTCCGGAAGTGCGCCACGGCTGTGAAGCCGTAATTCCGAAAAGGATTGGATTTTTGCGGTCAAAGAACGATGCTGACTATACCTCTGCCCCCTCGGGCTGTCAATCCGCCAAGTCGCCTGATATGGACGAAGTTAGCGAGATGCAAACATCTTCAATTGCTAAACTTACGAAATTCATGGGAACGTCGGCTTAGGCCGGTAAACAGGACATTCTGGCCACGGGGTGGTGTCAAAACAGATCGGGCATTTGGCGTGCACGCCCATAGCCGATTAATCTCGCGTCGAAGGCGACATGAAACGCATCGACGTGGTCATCGGGATCGTCATTCGGAGCGGCCGCGTCCTGATCTGCCAGCGCCGCGCGGATGACCCGGTGCTGGGCGGCTATTGGGAGTTCCCCGGCGGCAAACTTGAGGCTCAGGAATCCCGCGAGCAGGGGCTCATCCGCGAGTTGGCCGAAGAGCTGGCGATCCGCGTGCGTCCCACCGAAGCTCTGCCTGTCATCGAACACGATTACCCGACCGTCCACGTGCGACTTCATCCGTATCTTTGTGAGCATATGGATGGCGAGGCCCAGCCGCTGGCATGCGAGCAGGTAATCTGGATACTTCCCGGCGACCTTGCCCGCTATCGCTTCCCGCCGGCCAACGTCGAGTTGATTCACACCCTGATCCGGCGACTCGCCCCCTCCCTATAATCGCGCGAGTCATGACCAACTACACGCAAAGTATCCAGAGCCTCATGAATGAGCTGGCCCAGCTCCCCGGGATCGGCATGCGGTCGGCGGAGCGCATCGCCTTCCACCTGCTCAAGCAGGAGCCGCAGGAAGCGATGAAGCTTGCCGACGCCATCCGCGACGTGAAGACCCGCATCCGCCATTGCTCGGTCTGCTACAACCTCACCGAGGAGGACCCGTGCGGCATCTGCTCAGACGGGGCACGCGAGCAAGCGATGGTCTGCGTCGTCGAGCAGCCCAAGGATCTGCTCGCCCTGGAGTCCACCGGTTTGTATCGCGGCGTTTATCATGTGCTGCTGGGCCGGATCGCCCCTCTCGAGGACATGGATCCGGGCGACCTGACCATCGAACCGCTGATGAAGCGATTGGCAGCGGGGACCATCCGCGAAGTCATCATGGGGACTAACCCCACGATGGAAGGGGATGGCACCGCGCTCTATATCCAGAGCCTTGTCAGTGCCCAATTTCCCGATATTCAGTTCACCCGTCTCGCTCGCGGGCTGCCGGCCGGCAGCAGCATCGAGTACGCCAACAAGAACATCCTGGCCGACGCGATCAGCGGTCGGCAGAGGATGTGAGTCAAATCATGCTCGAGGCCGCCGCTGGGAGCGCAGCACCAAAGGGGCCAGCACCACAAGCATCGCGCCGGCGACCCAAAACATGGGCGGCAGCGGGACGAAATGACTGGTCAGCACGCTCACGGTCTGGCCGCTGTCGGTGGTGAAAACGCGATAGGCGAAGTGGCCGCTGGGATCGTCTAACAACGACAACGGTGCGGAGAACGTCAGCTCGCCGCCGTTCAGGGTGAACGGGACGCTGCCGCGGATGTAGCCCCAGCCGCCGGAAACCGGGGATGGATCGCTGGCCGTTTCGATGCCGTCGCGAATGGGGATGCGGGAGGATTGGCCGATCTCGTCGCCGCGGATGATCGCGCGGATGTCGGTGATGGAAGACTGATCGATATCCCGCGCGTCCGGCACGATTTCATACTGGAACGAATCGACCGGCCGGCCCAGCGTATCGCGGAGATCGAATCGCGGCGGTTGATCGAAGAGCAGCGTGAAGAACGCTTCTCGCTCGTGAAAATCGACATTGACGGACTGGCTGAGAATCTCGAGCCCCGCCTCGGCCGGAACGGCCGCGACCAGCACCACCGGCATCATGCCCAGGGCGCCTACAACCCAACGGCACAACATATCACTCCATTCGTACGGCAACCCGATTATACCGCGCGCCCAGCGGGTCGCCGAATAATCGTCGCCTTGTCATTGCGCGTTCTGCGCCGCCCTCCCTTCCACTATACTCCGCGGGTCGCGAATTGATTGAAGGAGATCGTGATGAACGTGTTGGTGGCAGGCGGCGCGGGGTACATCGGATCGCACACCGTGAAGCGGCTCAAGGAAGCCGGACACGCGCCGGTCATCTACGACAATCTGTCGCGCGGACATCGCAGTGTCGTGGATGTCCTGAAAGTTCCGATGATCGTCGCCGATCTCAACGACCGCGACACGCTGACGAGCGCGCTGCGCGAGCATCGGATCGAAACGGTGATGCACTTTGCCGCGTACGCCTACGTGGGCGAGAGCGTTGAGAAGCCGCTCATGTATTACCAGAACAACGTGGCGACCACGATCGCCGTGTTGCAATCGATGGAGGAAGCCGGCGTCGAGCGCTTCGTCTTTTCCAGTTCCTGCGCTGTCTACGGCGATCCCGATCGTGTTCCCATCACCGAAGAGGAGAAAAAAGCCCCGGTAAGCCCCTACGGCCGCAGCAAGTTGATGGTCGAGCAGATTCTGGCGGATACGACGTTGGGGTGGAAATCGTTCAAATTCGCATCCCTTCGTTACTTCAACGCCAGCGGGTGCGCCGTGGACGGGTCGCTGGGCGAAGACCACGACCCGGAAACTCACCTGATTCCCGTGGTCCTCCAGGCGATTCTCGGTCTGCGCCCCGGCATCACCGTGTTCGGAACCGATTATCCCACCAAAGACGGCACCAATGTCCGCGATTACATCCACGTCGACGATCTGGCGGATGCGCACATCCTTGCCATGGAGAAGCTTAGGGAAGGACAGCCGATCTATTGCAACCTCGGTACGGGGCAAGGCTTTTCGGTGAAGGAAATCATCTCGACCGCTCAGAAGGTGGCGGGGAAGAAGGCGCCAGTGACTTACGGCGCCCGCCGGCCGGGGGACGCGATTGCCCTTTACGCCGATCCATCCCGAGCGAAGAAGCTGCTGGGATGGGAGGCGAAGTACAAAGATCCCGAGACGATTATTCGCTCGGCGTGGAACTGGTTCTCGCAACACCCGCGGGGATATGCGTAGCGGCCTCACTTGGGACGGAGCAGCGGTGCGCCGGGGATTGGCTTGGCGGTCGGATCATTGGGGGGCTTGTCCAACGACAGGAACGCGAACAGGTCGCAAAGGTCTTTGCGGCTCAACAGGTTCTCGATTCCTTCGGGCATCATGGAGAGCTTGCTGATGCGGGTGTATTTGACGTTGTTGCGCATGACGGCTTCTTCGCCGCCGCCGGGCAGGCGGACCACCACCCGCTGGTCGTTGTCCTCGGCCAGCAGGCCGGTGAGATTGCGGCCGTCCCTGGTCACCACCGTGACGACCTGATAGCCCGGACCGATGACCAGACTGGGATCGAAGACGTTTGAGAGCAGTTGGTCGAAGTTGGAGCGGCCGTTGGCGGTGATGTCAGGGCCGATTTTGGCGCCTTGGCCGTAAATCGTGTGGCACTGGGCGCAGAAGTTCTTGAACACCCGCTGCCCGGCCAGTGGATCGCCGAGATTTTTGCGCAAATACTGGCCCATCTCGGCGACGACTTTCTCGCGGGCCGGATCGCGCTCCTGGCGAACCTGGCCGTAGGCCTTTTCGACGGCCCAGATCGCCTCGCGGTCGTCCGTGTCCATGATCTTGCGCAGGTAATTGGCGTTCAGGACGCCTTTGGGAAGTTTGCCGGCCAGCACGGCATCCAGAAGCTTTTTCGCCCACGGCTCACGCTGCATGACCAGGTCGATCGCCAACGGCTGGATCTCGGGCTTCAAGTTTGAATACTGGCCAAGGATCACATCAGCCAGTCGGGGGTCTTCGACGCGCCCAAAGGCTGCAAGAACGCGCGTCGTGAAGGAGGCCGGGGACGACGACAGCACCTGCGGCAGGACATCGGGCAACGACCGATCGCCAAACGCGATCAGGGCGTCCAGCGCTTCCAGCCGCGTCGATTCCGGTTCCGCGTCGGAAAGGAACTTGCTGCGGACTTCCGCGGCATCAATCGATGCCAGGTGCAATCGGCCCGCCAGGAGCATCGCCGCGAAACGCAGCGGGGCCGAATGTGAGTCTTTCAGGGACTTGTCGATCAGGGGCGCCAGTTCCTCTTTCAACCGCGCAGCCGTCGCACCATCCAAATCCGCCACCTTCGCGGAAACGGCGGCGATCGATTGGGGAACGTGTTCGGCGTCGCGCCGTAGGGCGTAGCCCAGAAGTACCGCAACGGCATGTGCATCAGGATCGCGGGCGCTGAGCAGCCGATCGATGATCCGCGGCATCAGGGTGGAGATGGCGGGGGACATGGAAGAATCGGTCGACGTGAGCATCGTCGCGAATCGCCCGCCTCGTGCCTCGAGCAACGGATGCAAATTGGGCCAGACAATCGCAGGAATCAGCTTGTCTTGACCGCAGCGTCTCAGGACTTCGACCAGTGTCGGCAGCGCATCCAACTGCTCGATCTTCCGGGACGCAATCACCACTTGAAGCTGGACATCCGGCGACGGGTCACCTGCCAGCCCTGCGACCAAGTCGCGAATGGCCGGCGAGACCTTGCCAAAGTTACCGGCGGCGCGGACCGCCCACGCGCGAAACGCCGGATCAGGATCAGTCAACAGTTTTGTATGGAACGATGGATCGAGCGTCCCGCTGCCGATCAGAGCCCAAAAGGCCCGCAATCGGGCTTGTCGCGGCGAACCATGATCGAGAACGACTCCTTGCAGTGCGACTCGCAGGGGCTGGACCGAAGCACTGTCCGCCGTCAATCGCTCGGAAAGAAGCCACTGGGCGCTTTCGCGGAAGAAGATATTGGAGCTTGCCAGGCGCGAGAAAAGTTGGTCGTCGCTCTCGGCAGCGAGGTTGAACCGCGGGACGTGCGGCGGAGCGCCGTAACGAAGGCGATACAACCGACCGCGCGTGCGATCGACGCCGGCGGGATCGCGTTGGGCATCCTGCGAGCAGTGATAGCGGTCGTACCAGTCCAGGATGTACAGGCACCCGTCCGGGCCGATCTTGAGCGAGACCGGCATGAACCAATCGTCATTGGCGCACAGTAAATCGGGCTCGCCCTTTGACAGGTAGGTAGACCCATCGCGTTCGAGGCGATCGACGTTGATGCACCCGCCGTGCAGGTTGCCCACGCAGACGCGGCCGCGCCATTGCGGCCCAAACACATCCGAATCAAGGATGGCGATCCCGCAATATGCTGTCTTCTGATGCCCGTGATCCGTAATCGAGCCGATCTTCATTGTGAACGGCGGGTAGATGCCGGCCTGCTGCTGGTAATAGCCGGTCTCGACGAAATGGAAGAGATGATCGGTCGCCCAGTGGCAAACTTCGATGATGGCGCTGCCCTGCGAATCCCAGGCGATGCCGTAAGGGTTGCTCGTACCCTGCGCGAAGACCTGAAATTCGTGGGTACGGGGATGGAAGCGCCACATCGCGCAGGTGAAGTCGTGGCGTTTGCCGTCTGCCGAGATGACATGGCTTTGGTTGAACACGCCGTTCAGGCCGTAGAGCCAACCGTCGGGACCCCAGGTGAGCGAACTGGGAAGTTCATGGGAGTCGGTGCGACCGAAGCCGGTGAGCACGACCTGCCGATCGAGCGGCTTTCCGTCCTTCTCACGGAAGAACAACAGGTCGGGCGAGTTGAGGACCCAAACGCCGCCGTACCCGACAGCGATGCCGGTCGGGATATTGAGGCCGTCGACGAAAGTTGTGACTTTCGTCGCACGACCTTGGCCGTCGACGCCTTCGATGAGCTTTACACAATCACGGCCCGGGCCCGCGGACTTGCGGGGGTATTCGACGCTTTCGGTAATCCAGATTCGCCCGCGGTCATCGAAGGTCATCGCGATTGGATTGACGATGTCGGGCTCGGCGGCCACCAGGTCGACATGAAACCCCGGCGGCACCGACATCCGGGCGAGGGCATCGTTCGGTGCATACGGCAGATTGGGCGGGCGGTCATAGCGGGCGGGAAGGTCCTGGGCCGCCGCGCTGGCGATCAGGCAAATGCCTGTGACCAGAATCCCTCCCATCAGACGGGCCGTCATTCAACCTCCTGCCAGCCAAAAATGCTGCTGCCGACCCGCGAATTGTAACTTGGGACAGGCGTTTGTGCCTGCCATCCAATACAACCTCCCTGCCAGCGCGCCAGACGAAAAAGCAAGCGGGACAGGTTCTAGAGCGTGTTATGAACTTTCGCCTATTGCCACCAGTTGAGCCAGCATGATGAACGCGAAGGCGGCCAAGTGCATGCCGGCGAGCGTAGAGGCAAGCCGCTCATAATCTTTGGCCAGCCGCCGGA
>Ga0307477_10004583_pt1 | contig 10031 bp, 10 predicted proteins | sample atmos_gasesECM2C_FD_203316 | JGI IMG/M metagenome (GOLD analysis project Ga0307477, IMG submission 203316) | Hardwood forest soil microbial communities from Morgan-Monroe State Forest, Indiana, United States - atmos_gasesECM2C_515 | ecosystem: Environmental > Terrestrial > Soil > Temperate... | reverse complement strand
GACCGTGGCCTGTCGACCGCGGTCGGCGACGAGGGCGGCTTCGCCCCGGATCTCCCCTCCAACGAGGAAGCGGTGCGCGTGCTCGTCGAGGCCATCAAGACCGCCGGCTACGAGGCCGGCTCGCAGATCGCCATCGCCATGGACCCGGCGTCGACAGAGTTCTACGTCGATGGCGCGTACCGTCTCGACAGCGAGGGCCGGATCCTGAGTTCGAGCGAGTTCGCCGCCTACCTCGCTGATCTGTGCGAGCGGTACCCGATCGTCTCCATCGAGGACGGCATGGCCGAGGACGACTGGGTGGGTTGGGCGGAGTTGACCAAGCGGCTTGGCGCGACCGTGCAACTCGTCGGCGACGACTTGTTCGTCACCAACGCGCAACGGCTCGAGCGAGGGATCGAAGCGGGGGTGGCCAACGCCATCCTCATCAAGGTCAACCAGATCGGCTCGCTCACCGAGACGCTCGACACCATGGCCCTGGCCGGCCGGGCGGCCTACGCCAGCGTGATGTCACACCGTTCGGGCGAGACCGAGGACACCACCATCTCCGATCTGGCTGTGGCCACCAACTGTGGGCAGATCAAGACGGGCGCACCGGCCCGTTCCGATCGGGTGGCCAAGTACAACCAGCTGCTGCGCATCGAGGAATCGCTGGGCGAGGGCGCGGCCTATCTCGGCGCCGCGTCGATGTCCGGCGGGGCGGCGCGGCCCCGCAGGGCGTCATGAGCATCATGGGCTCCCGCCGTGTCGTGCGGGCGGTGTGGGGCTCGATCGCAGTGGTTGTGTTGGTCGCGGTCGGCGGATTGTTCCTGTTCCCGACCCGCACGTACATCGACCAGCGCCATCAGCTGGCGGTGGCCTCCGAGCAGTTGCGGGTGCTGGACGGGCAGAATAACGCTCTCGCCCAGCAGGTCGACAAGCTGCACACCGACGCTGAGATCGAACGCATCGCCCGTGAGCAGTACCACCTGGTCAAGCCCGGGGAGAAGGCCTACGCCATCCTGCCCGCCCCGGTTCCGACCACGACGGTCCCGACCGCGCCAGTTCGGCACCACTCCTCCAGGGGACTGTGGCAACGTTTGACCTCGTGGCTCTAGCCTGACCTCGTGTGGCTCCAGCTCCATGAGCATCCTCGGTAACCGCGTCCTCCGTCAGGAGGATCCCAAGTTCTTGACGACCGGCGGCACGTACGTCGACGACATCAACCTGGACGGCTGCGCGTACGTGACGTTCGTGCGCTCCACCATTGCCCACGCCCTCATCACCGGCATCGATGTCACCGAGGCGCGCCTTATGCCCGGCGTCATCGCGGTGTACACCGCAGCCGAGGTCGATCTCGGACCCATGATGCCGCCGGTGCGGGCGCCCATGCCCCGGCCGTTGCTCGCCACCGACCGGGTGCGGTTCGTGGGCGATCTCGTAGCCGCGGTCGTGAGCGAGTCCAGAGCGCAGGGGGTCGACGCGGCCGAGCACGTGTTGGTCGACTACGAGCCGCTCGCCCCGCTCGTCGACGTCGAAGCGGCGTTGACCGACGAGGTGCTCGTGCACCCCGATGCCGGGACCAACGTGTGCGCCCAGATGGGGAGTCCGGGCCGGGCAGACCCGGGGGCGGGGCCGGCCCAGCCGGCGGGCAAGGCGGCAGATGGGTCGGCGGTCGGGGCCGATGACTTCTTCGACGGGTGCGAGGTCGTCGTGCGCCAGCGCATAGTCAATCAGCGGGTGGCGGCGTGTCCGCTCGAGGTGCGTTCGGCGCTGGCCAGCTGGGGGACCGATGGCCGTCTCACCCAGTACGGATCGACCCAGGGCGCGCATACCGAACGCGACGCCCTGGCCCGCGCCCACGGCCTCGACCCGTCCCGCGTGCACGTGGTGAGCCCGGACGTCGGCGGCGGTTTCGGAGCCAAAATGGAGACCTACCCGGAGGCCGTCCTCGTGGGCTGGATCGCCGGCCAGATCGGTCGCCCGGCCAAGTGGACCGAGACTCGCTCGGAGTCGATGGTCGCCTTCGGGCATGGCCGCGCCCAGCTACAGACAGCCGCGCTGGGCGGCACTCGGGATGGACGGCTGCTGGCGTACCGGCTGGACGTCCTGCAGGACGCTGGCGCCTACCCCCAGTACGGGGCGCTGCTGCCGAGCATGACGAGAATGATGGCGTCCGGCGTGTACGACATCGCTCGGGTCGAGTTCTCCTCCACCTCGGTGGTGACGACGACCACCCCGGTCACGGCCTACCGCGGCGCGGGACGTCCGGAAGCGACGGCGGCCCTCGAGCGCATGGTCGACCTCTTCGCCACCGAGATCGGGATGGACCCCGTCGAGGTCCGGCGCCGGAACTTCGTGGCGCCCGCGGCGTTCCCGTACACCAACCCGACCGGAACGACGTACGACTGCGGCGAGTACGCCCGCGCTCTCGAGCTGGCAGTGGAGGTGTCGGGCTACGAGGGCCTGCGAGAGGAGCAGCGCCGCCGGCGGGCGGCGGGTGAGGTCCACCAACTCGGGATCGGTGTTTCCACCTACGTCGAGATCACCGGGGCCGGGGCGGGAACCGAGTTCGGTTCAGTGGAGGTGCTGCCCAACGGCCGCGCCGTCGTGCGCACGGGCACCTCCCCCCACGGTCAGGGTCACGCCACGGCCTGGGCGATGCTGGCCAGCGAGCACACCGGCATCCCCGTCGAGGACATCGATGTGCTTCACGGCGACACGGACGTCGTGCCGCGAGGCGGAGGTACGGGAGGGTCACGTTCCTTGCAGGTTGGCGGCGTGGCCGTCAACCAAGCCGCGGGGCTCGTTGTCGAGCGGGCTCGAGAGCGAGCGGCCGAGATGCTCGAGGCCAGTGTGGACGACGTCGTGCTCGATCGGATCGACGGCCGGTTCCATGTCGCTGGCACTCCGGCTGTGGGTCGGTCATGGCCCGAGGTGGCGGTGGCCGCGGGCGACGGGCCGTATGGTGGGATCGCGGCGGAGGTCGACTTCGCCATGACGGCTACGACGTTTCCGTTCGGCGCCCACATCGCGGTAGTCGACCTTGACATGGAGACCGGCAAGGCCACCCTGGAGCGCGTCGTAGCCGTGGACGACGCCGGGCGCATTCTCAACCCGCTGATCTTCGAAGGTCAGGTCCACGGCGGGCTGGCCCAGGGGGCGGCGCAGGCGCTCCTCGAGGGGGTGACCTACGACGAGGACGGCAACCCGACCACGGCCAACCTCGCTGACTACACGTTCGTGTCGGCGGCCGAGCTGCCCAGCTTCGAAACCGTGCGCATGGAGACGCCAACGCCGGTCAACGAGCTGGGGGCCAAAGGCGTCGGCGAGGCGGGAACGATCGGGGCCACGCCCGCGGTGCAGAACGCCGTGGTCGATGCCCTGGCCCACCTCGGGGTGCGCCACGTGGACATGCCGGCTACGCCGCAGCGCATCTGGCTGGCACTGTCGGGGGTTGGGGCCGCCGCACTGTCGAGGGTCGAGGCCGCCCGTGATTGAGATCGCCGTCAGCGTGAACGGGGTCGAGTGTTACCACGATGTCGAGCCGCGGGTTCTGCTCGTTCACTACCTGCGGGAGGTCCTCGGCCTGACCGGAACCAACGTTGGATGCGACACGTCGTCGTGCGGAGCCTGCACCGTTCTGCTCGACGGCGAGTCGGTGAAGTCGTGCACTGTCCTCGCCGTTCAGGCCGACGGTTCCGACGTGACCACCATCGAAGGACTGGCGCAGGGCAACGACTGGCACCCGGTCCAGACGGCGTTCCGAGAGCATCACGGCTTGCAATGCGGCTACTGCACGCCGGGCATGGTGATGGCGGCCGTGTCGCTGTTGCGGGAGCATCCGCACCCCACTGAGGCCGAGGTCCGTGAGGGTCTCGAGGGAAACCTGTGCCGGTGCACGGGGTACCACAACATCGTGCAAGCGGTGCTGGCCGCGGCTGGCGCCCCGTGATACCGGCGGCGTTCGAGTACGTGCGGGCAGCGTCGGCTGAAGAGGCCGTGGCCCTGCTCACGGAGCACGGCGACGAAGCCAAGCTGTTGGCTGGGGGACATTCGCTTCTGCCTTTGATGAAGTTGCGGCTGGCCGCGCCGGCCGTGCTCATCGATGTCGGGCGGTTGCGAAACCTTGCCTACATCCGCGACGACGGCGACGAGGTGGCCATCGGCGCGCTCTCCCGCCACCGCGACCTCGAGTCGTCGGCGTTGCTGGCCTCGTCAGTGCCGGTCCTTGCCGCCGCCGCCGGTGTTGTCGGCGACCCGCAGGTTCGCCATCGCGGGACGCTGGGCGGATCATTGGCTCACGGGGATCCGGCGTCGGACCTACCCGCCGTCGTGCTCGCGCTCGGCGCCACGCTGGTGGCTCAGGGGCCGGCCGGGACGAGGAGCATCGCGGCGGACGCGTTCTTCGAGGGATTTCTGGAGACAGCCTTGGCCCCCGACGAGATGCTCGTGGAGGTCCGGGTGCCCAAGGCGCCCGCCGGCTCGTACCAGAAGTTCAACCGTAGGGCTCAGGATTGGGCCATCGTGGGCGCGTGCGTGGCGACCGGGCCGGCGGGAACGGGTGTGGCTCTCGTCAACATGGGATCGCGCCCCGTGCGGGCCGCCGCCGTCGAGGCGGCGCTGGCCAGTGGTGCATCGGCGAGGGAGGCGGCGGAGTTGGCCGCGGAGGGGACTGAGGCGCCGGTCGACGCCAACGCCGGCGCCGAGTACCGCGGCCACTTGGCGCGGGTGCTCGTCCGCCGGGCGCTGGAGGCCAGCGGGCTGTAGTCGGGCTGGGTCTGCCGGCGCGGCTGGCGTTGCCGGCAAAGCTGGCGTTGCCGGCAAAGCTGGCGTTGCCGGCGAAGCTGGGACTGCCGGCGTGGCTGGCGTTGCCGGTTGGCTGAAGCGGTGGCCGCCAGCCATCATCGATGCATGTCTTCGGTGGAAGAGGTGGCGTTGGCGCTGGCCGCCCATGGTTACCTGGCAGACGAGGGGTTGGCGACTGCGGTCTTCCTCGCGCTCACCTTGCCCCGCCCGCTGCTGCTCGAAGGCGAGGCCGGCGTGGGCAAGACCGAGGTGGCTCGCGTGCTGTCCAGCTGGACTGGCGGCGAGCTCATTCGCCTGCAGTGCTACGAGGGCATCGACGTGGCCCAAGCCGTGTACGAGTGGGATTACCCGCGCCAGCTCCTGCATCTGCGGGCCGCCGAGATCGACGGCCGCGGCGCCTCCGCCGAAGACGAGCTCTACTCCGAGCGCTTCCTCGTCCGTCGTGCCCTGCTGCGCGCCATCGCTCACGGCGACGGTGCGCCGCCGGTGTTGCTCATCGACGAGATCGATCGGGCCGACGACGAGTTCGAAGCCTTCCTGCTCGAGATCCTGTCGGAGTACTCGGTGACCGTCCCCGAGCTCGGAACGTTCCGCGCCGTCGCGCCGCCGGTGGTCGTCGTCACCTCCAACCGAACGCGCGATGTGCACGACGCCCTCAAGCGCCGCTGCCTGTACCACTGGCTCGATCATCCCGACCTCGAACGCGAGGTGCAGATCGTGCGGTTGCGGGCGCCGGAAGTGAGCGAGGTGCTTGCCCGAGACGTGGCCGTGGCCGTCGAACGGCTGCGCGGCATGAGCCTGTACAAGCCCCCGGGCGTGGCCGAGACCATCGACTGGGCCCGGGCGGTCGTCGCGTTGGGGCGCGACCGCCTGGATGCATCCACCGTCGACGTCACGATGGGCAGCGTCCTGAAGTACCGAGAAGACAGCGAGCGCGTACGTCACGAAGGGCTGGCGGAGCTGGTCGATGGCTGAGCTCGACGGAGCGGAAGCGGTGGTGCAGTTCGCCGCCGTGTTGCGTCGCCACGGGTTGGAGGTGGCAGTGGGGAACGTGACTCTGTTCGGCCGGGCCCTCGCGACCATCGGCCTGGCGCGCCGCTCGAGCGCGTACTGGGCCGCGCGCGTCACGCTCGTCCACCGCCCCGAGGACCTGGCCGCCTTCGACCGCGCGTTCGCGGAGTTCTGGGACAACCAGAGGTTCGTCGACGACGTCGCCGCGGCCCCCGCCGCCACCGTCGTGGTAACAGGGCGTGTCGAGGGTGCCGGGCCGGGCCCCGGCTACAGCCGCGTGGAAGTCCTGGCCCACAAAGACTTTGCCGCCTACACATCGGCGGAAAGCGCCGAGGCCGACCGGCTGATGGCCGACCTTCGTCTGGCCGCGGCACTGCGGACCAGCCGTCGGACTCGGATCGCACCGCGGGCGCGGCGGGGGCGGCCCGATTTGCGCACCACGACGCGCCACGCCCTCGGCACCGGAGGGGAGCCGGTGCGTCTGTCGTTTCGGGCCCGGGCGCAGCAGCCGCGCCGGATCGTGTTGCTGTGCGATGTCAGCGGCTCGATGGACCCCTATGTCCGGCCCCTGCTCAGGCTGATCCACGCGGCCGTGGTGGCGGGCGGCCCCGGTCGGGTGGAGGCCTTTGCCCTCGGCACCCGTTTGACCCGCATTACCCGGGAGCTCGCGTGGCGAGACCCCGACGTGGCCCTGTCGAGGGCATCGCGAGCCGCACCCGACCGGGCCGCCGGCACCCGCCTTGGCGAGGGGCTGCGTGAGTTCAACGAACGGTGGGGGGTTCGAGGCATGGCCCGCGGCGCCACGGTCGTCGTACTGTCCGACGGGTGGGACCGAGGTGACCCAGACCTGCTCGGCGAACAGATGGCGCGCCTGCACCGGGTCGCGCATCTGGTGGTCTGGGTCAACCCCCTCAAGGCTTCCCCGGGCTACGCCCCGCTGGCTCGAGGCATGGCCGCCGCCCTCCCCTGGGTCGATCGCTTCGTCGAAGGGCACTCGCTGGCGTCGTTGGAGGCCTTGGCGATCGAAGTAGTCCGATGAGAGATCTGCTCGACGACATCGACCGATGGGTCGCCGCCGGTCACCGTGTGGCAGTCGGCCGCGTGGTCGGCCTTGACGGTTCGGGACCGCGCCAGCCGGGGGCGGCCATGGTCGTCAACGACCAGGGTGAGGTGGCGGGATCGGTTTCGGGGGGCTGCGTCGAGGGGGCCGTTGTCACTGACGCGTTGGCGGTGTTGAGCGCAGGCGGACCGCCCCGCCTGGTCAGCTTCGGCTACTCCGACGACGACGCCTTCGCCGTAGGCCTGACGTGCGGCGGCACGGTCCGGGTGTTCATCGAGACCCTGGACGAGCGCTACCTCCCGATTCTCGAGGCGATCCGGGGCGGAGGCCCTGTGGCCCTGGCGACCATCGTCGAGGGCCCCGCGGACCGGCTGGGGGCCAAGCTTTTGGTGCGTCCGGGCGCGCCTGCGGTCGGGAGGCTGGGCGACCCCGGGCTCGAACGTGTCGTGGCTCGTGACGCAGTCGGCGAACTCGACGCCGGGCGATCCGGCACCCGTCATTACGGCCTCGCCGGTGAGGCCCGTCAGACCGACGTGACCGTGTTCGTGGAGTCGTTCGCCCCGCCGCCGCGCATGATCATCTTTGGCGCCGTCGACTTCACCGCTGCACTGGCCCGGGTGGCCAAGGTGCTTGGTTACCGGGTGACCGTGTGTGACGCGCGGGAGGTGTTCGCGACCAGGGCGCGGTTTCCCATGGCTGACGACGTCGTCGTGTCGTGGCCTGACCGCTATCTGGCGACTCAGGGCGCTGAGCTGGGCCCACGCGACGCGGTATGCGTGCTCACGCATGACGCCAAGTTCGACGTGCCCGCGCTCGTCGCAGCTCTACGCACGAGGGCGGGTTACGTGTGCGCCATGGGGAGCCGGCGCACGCAGACGCAGCGCGTGGAGCGTCTGCTGGAGACGGGACTGTCGCCGGACGAGGTGAGCCGGGTCATGGCGCCCGCCGGCCTTGACCTCGGGGCCCGAACTCCGGAGGAGACGGCCATCTCCATCTGCGCGGAGATGATTGCCCGGCGCACGGGAAGATCGGCCGGCTCCCTTCGGGATCAGGAGGGACCCATCCACGGCTCGGCCGGTTAGCTGGCCGGGCGAGGCTCGAGCCCTGCCGCCCGGTAGACATCGTCGATGACAGCCATGTTGGCCACCGCATCGTCGGGACCGGTGAGGGCCGGCGTCCCGTCGCGGACGGCGGCATCGAAGGCCCGTAGCTGATACGTATAGGTCGGGTCCCCACGAACCCGCTCGCTGGTCTTGTTCTGGGGGGATCGGATGGTGAGCCGGTTGAACCGGTGGGGCGCCAGCGGGTTGAGCACGTCCATGCGGCCGCGGTCGCCCGTCACGGTCACCTTCAGGCTCAGAATTCGAGTGGACCACATGGAGCAGGTGATGGCGCCGGTGCGTCCGTCGCTGAACGCCATCTCGGCGGTCATGGCCCGGTCCACACCAGGCGACATCAGCTTGGCCTGAGCCGACAAGACGCGGGGCTCTGTTCCGGCCAGCGTTCTCAGGATATGGATGGCGTAACAGCCGGCATCCATTGTCGCTCCGCCGGCCAAGTCGAGCTGGTAGCGAATGTCTTTGCGCATAGGCAGGGGGAAGCAGATCTTGGTCTCGATGCGGCTCACCGATCCGAGGGTGCCGCTGCCGATCACGTCAAGCATGCGCTGGGCCAGCGGGTGGTACCGCCAGTGGAACGCCTCCATGACGGCACGGTCCGAGTGGGCGGCTGCCGCGGCGACTTTGACGGCCTCGTCGCGGTTGGCCGTGAACGGCTTCTCGCAGAGCACGTGCTTGCCGGCGGCCAGCGCGGCCAGCGTCCAGCGGCCGTGCAGCCCGTTGGGCAGCGGGTTGTACACGGCATCGACGTCAGGATCCTCGATGACGGCCTCGTACGAATCCAGCACCCTGGGGATGCCGTGCTTGGCGGCAAAGGCTCGGGCTCGGTCGGGGTTACGGGCGGCGACCGCCGTGACCTCGACTCCCGGCACATCCCTTGCCGGCTTGACCAGGGCGGCCGGGGTGATCTTGGCCGCGCCGAGGGTGGCCATTCGCAGAGTTCTCACGGCGTCATTGTGCATCGGCGATGATGATCGGGAGATGGTCACCCATATCGTCATGTTCCGGCTGCACGATCGGAGCCCGGCCGGCGTCGAGGCCGTCACGGCTCCGCTGCGCAGCCTGGAGGGCAACGTTCCCACGCTGCGGTCCATCGAGGTCGGGGCCAATTCCGCCCCTGGGCCGGACGGCTGCGACGTCGTGCTCGTCACCAGATTCGACGATGTCGAGGGTTTGGATGCCTATCGGAGCCACCCGTTCCACCTGGGTGTCGTGGAAAAGATCAAGCCTATGGTGGCGACACGGTCCTACGTCGACTTCTGAGGTGACCCAGGCGGCGATCGTTCTGGCGGCCGGAGCGGGCACTCGCTTCGCCGGCCCCGCCCACAAGTTGCTGGCCCCGTTCCGCGGCCGACCCCTGGTGACGTGGGCCGTCGAACACGCCCTGGACGCCGGTCTGGACGAAACGGTCGTGGTCGTAGGCGCCGGGGCCCTCGAACCCCTGCTGGCTGATGGAGTGATCTGCGTGCCCAACCCAGCTTGGGAGAGCGGGCTGGCGTCGTCGCTGCGAGTTGGCTTGGACTACGCCGGGGCGCGAGGTCACGAGGCCGTGGTGGTGGGCCTCGGTGACCAGCCGCTGGTTCCGGTCTCGGCGTGGCGAGCTGTGGCCGGGTCGGAGCACCCGATTGCGGTGGCGACCTATGACGGCCGACGGGGTAACCCGGTCCGACTGGCCGCCGCCGTGTGGGAGCTGCTTCCCTCCTCCGGCGACGTAGGGGCGCGGGCGCTGATCACCCAGCGGCCCGACCTCGTGGGCGAAGTACCCTGCGGCGGCGACCCGGCCGACGTGGACACGGTGGAGGACCTCGACCGATGGAGTTGATCAACGAGTTCCGTGTCGGCGTGCCGGTGGAGCAGGCCTGGAGTGTGCTCACGGATGTCGAGCGAATCGCGCCCTGTCTTCCCGGGGCCCAACTCCAGGAGGTTGAGGGCGACGAGTATCGCGGCGTTGTCAAGGTCAAGGTGGGCCCGATCACCGCGCAGTACAAAGGGGCGGCCTCGTTCGTGGAGCAAGATACGGTCGCGTGGCGGGCGGTGCTGAAGGCCGAGGGCCGCGA
>Ga0307477_10004582_pt1 | contig 10032 bp, 9 predicted proteins | sample atmos_gasesECM2C_FD_203316 | JGI IMG/M metagenome (GOLD analysis project Ga0307477, IMG submission 203316) | Hardwood forest soil microbial communities from Morgan-Monroe State Forest, Indiana, United States - atmos_gasesECM2C_515 | ecosystem: Environmental > Terrestrial > Soil > Temperate... | reverse complement strand
CCTGTCATTTAAATTCGTGTGTGACTCGTAGCTCTCGGTGCCGCGTTGGGCGCCTGGCTCTTGACATCGCCCTTTATAGAACCCCGCCCAACTCATCAGTCTGTCTCCATCGTTAACCAGCCAGGTGATTACTTCCTGATTCCGCGGCTATGTCCAGTCTTGCACTGGCACGAGACCCATCGCCGACCTGCTGTAGCAAATTGTTAAAACGAGGGTCTAAGCGCAGGCTGTCGTAAAAGGGGTCGCTGTTCATAAGCAACGCGTACACATTGCGTTCCTCACACGCCTTTTTCAGCCAATGGAATGCCTGGTCCCTTTGGCCAAGTCGCACGTAGGCACGCGCAAAATCTATCGCGGGAACGTACGCGCCGGTTTTCGCTCTCTCGTTCATTCGATCAAGCGTTGCTCTTGCGAAATCTGCTTCGGAGGAATGGTTGCAGAGAGTCGCGGCAGGCTCGTAATCGCCGGCGAGCAACATCGTCCTCTGCCGCTCGAGGGCCGCGTCGCCATGCCGCGCGCGCAGCTCGAATGCTTCAGCCAACGATTCATGCACCGAGGCGTTGTTCGGATCCAGATCGAGCGCCTGACGATACTCTGCGATCGCCTCTTCATACCGTCGCGCAAAGCAGAAGCAGGTGGCCAACAAACGACTGTAGATGAGCGAAAGAGGATCGCCCTCCAGAGCCCGCTTACTCTCTGCGATGGCCTCGTCGAATCGCCTGAGCGTCAGATAGTAGAAGGAGTAGAGGTGGTGAATCTCGGGCAGCTTCGGATTCAGGCTGAGAACGCTCTTGATCTCCTTTTCCGCACCAGACCAATCCCTGCGGCAGACCAGCAAATACGCGGCCAACGAAAGATGCGCTTCCGGAAGCGTGTTATCCAACTCCAGGGCCTTCCGCAGCGCTGCTTCAGCCTTGGGCCATCCTTCGTCCGGGGGCAACATGCCCCAGGCCGATCCGTACCCGTAATAGCTATTCAATCCGAAGTAGCCAAGCGTGAAAGATGGGTCCGCATCAACCGCTCGCTGGAAGTAGTCGCGGCTCCTGGCGAAGTCCTCAGGAGCGGTCTTCCACCGATAGTATTGCCCTTTGAGGTACAGAAGGTAAGCCTCGGGATTATCGGTATGCCGTTTCAAGACCGCCGACTTCTCCTTGCCCAGCAGCTTCACCTTCAACGCGTCCACGACGGCCAGCGCGATTTCGTCCTGAACATCGAAGATGTCTTCCATCGGCACGTCACGATCGTAACGCTCCGACCAGACGTGACAGCCGTCCGCCGCGTTGATCAACTGCGCCGTGATGCGCAAGCGATTGCCTGACTTGCGCACGCTGCCTTCCAGTACGGTGCTGACATTCAGATTTTTCCCAATCTCGCGCACGTCGGACTGTCTGCCTTTGAAGGAAAATGCGGAGGTGCGTGCCGCCACCCGCACGTGTTCCAGCTTGGATAGCGCGTTAATCAGTTCTTCCGCGAGCCCGTCGCAGAAGTACTCGTTGGAAGGATCGGCACTCAAGTTGACGAAGGGCAGCACTGCAATAGAAGCGCCGGCTGATGGACCATCAGGCGCACGGTCTTCTGCGGCGGGCACTCGTACTTGCGCGACAAAGAGGTAGCCGCGTCCCGGAACGGTCGCGATATAGCGGTGCTCGTCGCGGCTCTCGCCCAGCACACGGCGCAGAGTGGAGATGCTCTGATTCAAATTGTTCTCCTCTACGACGGTGTCCGGCCAGATCGCCTGCATCAACTGCTGTTTCTCGAGAACCGTTCCACGATGCTCCACCAGATACAGCAACGTGTCGAACGCCTTGGGTGTGAGCGCCACAGGAGTGTCGTCCCGCGCCGTCAGCAGGCGCCTGCCGGCATCCAGGCGAAAATCGCCGAATTCATAAACCTGGGCTCGTGGATCGGTCACAGCGGTTTCATATCTTCTCAGAAATTTTCACAACATCCTAAAGACTTTCCTCCTGATTTCGGCGAATATCGCCACCGCTTTCCAGGCATCAGTACCGTCGTGAAAATCGTTGGAGGCTAATCGTAATGAGATACTCATGGAAACTCGCTGCAACAGTCGCAGCCCTCGTTTGCGCCATTGTTTCCCTCGGAACGCTAGCCGCTTCCGCGGGCGGTGATAACGATGAGGACGGCAATCCGCTCGATCAGAGCAGAGTCCAACAGGGATTCAACATTGCGCCCGTTCCGCTGGATCTACACGGAAAGAACCGAGACCTGGTGGGATATGGCAGTTACCTGGTCAACGCTGTGGGAGGTTGCAACGATTGCCATACCAATCCAAGCTACGCCTCCGGCGGGAATCCGTTCCTGGGACAACCGAAACAGGTGAACGCCGCTCACTACTTGGCCGGTGGCATGACCTTTGGTCCATTCGTCTCACGCAATCTCACTCCCGAAAATGGACTTCCGGCAGGACGTAGGTATGAAGACTTCGTAAAGATCATGCGCACGGGCATCGACTTAGACCAGGCGCACCCGCAGTTTGGCCCGCTGCTCCAGGTTATGCCGTGGCCGACTTACCAGAGCATGACCGATCGCGATCTGCGCGCGATGTATGAATACCTGCGCAGTGTTCCTCCGGCAACACCCGGCCCGTAAACCTAAGTAGGCCCATAACCCTAAGTAGTTATCTGTCGCGATTCAGAGCTGCTACAAGCATCGTCCCGGCGGGAATTCGACAATCCCGACATTCCCGTCGGGAAAAATGAGCTCGCGCAGGCAGCATGCTCTCAGGATGGCAGAGCCGGGGGTGCTTCAGGATTCCATCCACCCTACTCTTCTACCCACCAGTTCGGACGGCGGTCCCACGGAGTCCGTCGTTTGAATTCGACGCCTTCCGGCAACTCCTTTTCGGTCGTAAACACCTCGTGATACGGCAATCTCCTACGCGTGAATCCGTGGGCCAAATACTCGGCCGGAGCTTTGGTCTTGCACACCGGACACTTTCGCACCCCTTTCGCGCGATGCTTTTTGGGCAATGCCAGACGCACACGGTGGCACTTGGGACACTTGATCTCGACATAAACAACTTCGTTGACCGGCGGGCGACGTTTACGGGCCAGGGGCAGCGGACCGTCGTCCGGCAGTTGAGTGAGCTTGTGCTCGCCGTAAAAGCAGAACGTCTCCTGGGCGCACGAGGCGCACATCGGCCCGCAGTACTCGCAGACCACATCCGCAAAAGCTCCGCAGGCGACGGCATGCTCGCCCGTGGGATCGTATCCCGCCGAACGCGCTACCTCGCAGCGTGGCTGATCTGGAACAGAACGTGGATCCGGGCGCACATCCTGAGCGCAAGTCGAAGGACTGGGTGTTCGGTCGGAAGGGATGAAATCCTCAGCTTCACCACAACTCTCAGGCGCCGAATCGCTCTGCGATTGAGTCGGCGCGGACGACGCGGCCGCAGTCTCAACTAACTGAGGATTTTCTGTGGAGGCAATTTCTGAAGTGAAGTTCGCAGTCGGTGAAGTATGCTCCGGACCCGCGTCATTACTGGCGATTGGTGAGTTTGAGGTCTGTGGATTTTCACGAACGACGGAATTCAATCCGTTGTTCTCAAGGGTGGAAGGCTGCAGCTTGTGGTGCATAGTCGGCACTCCGCAATGGGTTGTGCCAACTACCTGATTGGTGGCGGCGGTAGGACTCGAACCTACGACCTACGGATTATGAGACCGTCGCTCTAACCACCTGAGCTACACCGCCACTTGCTAACCTGTGGATTGTGCTGTGGAGAAGTCCTGGAGAGGTGGCCTCAGGACAGCAGTCGAGCTGCAAACGACCGCACTTTGATTCTAAAGTTTGGCGGAAAGGAGCGTCAAACGGGAGCAGCTGCTAAGGGACTCAGCTAAAGCCAGAACACGGATTGAACGGATTAAACGGATCAGACGGATCAAACTTTAGGGGATTTGTCATATACCCGACTCACATTTCGCTTTGTCCGTCAGATCCGTTCGATCCGTGAAATCCGTGTTCTGGCTTTTAGTTTTGCTTAGCAGCTGAGAAGCTTAGTAGCTTAGAAGCTGAAAATGCTTGCGATAGCAATAGTCCCCGCTCGTCTCGCCTCCACGCGTCTGCCGCGAAAAGTGCTGCGCGAGATCTGCGGACGTCCCATGCTGGCCCACGTTGTCGAGGCCGCGCGCCGATGTGGGCAGCTTGCCGACGTGATCGTCGCCACCGACTCAGAGGAAGTTCTCGCCGTATGCAAACAAAACGGATGGCGAGCGGAGATGACCTCCGCCTCGCATCGCAGCGGCACCGAGCGAGTGTGGGAGGTGGCGCAGCGCGTTCCCGCCGATGTCTATGTGAACGTGCAAGGTGACGAGCCACTGGCGCGTCCGGAACACATCAGCGCGCTGCTTGCGCCCATGCAAAATCCACGCGTGCTGGTTTCCACCGTCAAGACTCCGTGCAGCGCCGCCGACGTGAACAATCCCAACGCGGTGAAGGTGGTCACCGACCTGAATGGACGCGCCCTCTATTTCACTCGCGCAACCGTCCCCTTCGACCGCGACAACACCGGATCGGTGCAGCGCTTCAAGCATCTTGGCTTCTACGCCTACCGCCGCGAGGCGCTGCAGAAGTTCTGCGCATGGCCCGAATCGGAACTCGAGCGCGCCGAACGCCTGGAGCAATTGCGCTTCCTCGATCATGGCATCGACATCCATGTCGCGGAAACGCCTTACGATACGGTGGGCGTCGATACGGACGAAGACTTGAGACGGGTGGAAGAGATGCTCGGAACCAGGTAGTGAGGCGTTTCAAGTTTCAAGTTTCGGGTTTCTAGTTGGGTTTGAGCGGTTTCGACCGTCAGTCGTGGCTCCGGCTCCGCTGCAGCAAGTTGCAAGAGCCTTGAAGTTTTTATCAGGAGCGAAGATTCTCCGAGAGTCGCAGGCCCGACCCGACCCTTCGACAAAAACAATCCTGTTGCGCCACCCTCCTGCACAATTTAGCTTTGCCGGTTCCGCATGGCGCGGTTCTCAGGAGGGAATGTGCGCGTTTCCTGTGTCTTGATACTTACCATCTTCGTTTCGATCGCATCGGCGCAGCCCAGCGGATTCCAGAGTTCCGATCTGTATGGACTGCGCTCAGTCGCCGACGCCGAGATTTCTCCCGACGGTTCGCGCATTGCTTATGCACTGCGCAGCAACGCTCGCGAAGGCCGCGCGTACAACCAACTCTGGATCATGACGGTGCAGGACCGGAAGAGTGCGCGCGTGGGCGGCGATGCTGATCGCGGCGGCAGTCCGGTGTGGTCGCCGGATGGACGGATGCTGGCGTTCCAGGGCAAGATCGGCGACAAATCCGGTCTGTTCGTCGCCAACGCTGACGGCTCGCAGCCGCGCTTCATCGCGGAGATGTCGAGCACCAACAGTCCACTGCAGATCGTGGGCGCCTCGGCTTCGTGGGCGCCGGATGGAAAGTCCATCGCCTTCGTTTCTGCCACTCCCGGGCCGGAAACTAAAGACGCGACTGGCGATCCCATGGTGATCACGCGTTATCTCTACCGGCCCGAGGCACGGGAAGGCAACACGCACTTCAACGACAACCGGCGGCTGCACATCTTCATCGCCGACGTGACCGGCGGACCGGCGCGTCAACTTACGCAGGGCGACCGTTACGAACACTCCATCGACTGGGGCCCAAATGGGGAAATTCTCTACGTGCAAAACCCCGAGCCCAATGCCGACGAGTTTTTTAACAACGACATCTTCGCCATCAATCCGGCCACCGGCGCGATCCGCCGCCTCACCGCCACCGAAGGCGTGGAGTACGAGCCGCGATGGTCGCCCGATGGCCGCATGATCGCGTATCGCGCTACCAAACGCGGCCTGACTGACCTTGAGACCAACATGGAAGACACGCACGTTTGGATGATGAACGCCGACGGCAGCGGACGCCGCGAGATTGGCAGCGAAATTGACAATCGCCAGGGCGCGCCGGTCTGGTCGCGAGACGGACGAGCCTTATATTTCACCGTGCAGGAGCGCGGCAGCGTGCATCTCTATCGCCTGCCGATCGGCGGCAAGGCCGAGGTCGTTGCCGGCGACGCCGGGTTGGTATCCTCCGTCAACCTCGCCAATAACGGGTCCATCGCTTATGTGTTCGCCGGTCCCAAGGGCGGAGATCAGATTCTAATGAAGCGTCTGAACGGAGCGTCGAGCATGGTGATCGACGTGAATGCCGACAGCTCCGGCCAGCGCCAGGCCGCCGATGTGGAGTCGTTCACATTCATCTCTCCCGACAACAAGTGGAACGTCGAGGCCTTCCTCACCAAGCCGCTGAATCTGGACGAAACGCGCAAGTATCCGATGATCGTCAATATCCACGGCGGTCCTCACGGACAGAATGGCCCGGCGTTAAACTTCCGCAGTCAGTGCTTCGCGGCTCACGGCTTTGCCGTGCTGCAGGTGAACTATCGCGGCTCAACCGGATACGGACAGGCATTCGCCGACGCCGTCTTCGGCGATCAGGATGGCTTTGAAGCTATGGACGTGCTCTATGGCGTGGGCGCTGCGCTGCGACGTTATCCCTGGATCGATCACGATCGCCTGGGCATCGAGGGCGTGAGCTACGGCGGACAACTTACCGCCTGGCTCATCACCCAAACTGCGCAGTTCCGCGCAGCCATTCCTATTGCGGGAATCACCAACTTCATCTCCTACAACTACATGACTTATTACAACCAGTACGAAGAGATGGAATGGGGCTATCGTCCCACGCAGTCGAACATGATGGACGTGATGTGGGAGCGATCGGCGCTCAAGCACGTGGCCGCCGTCAAGACGCCGACAATGATCCAGCACGGCGAGAACGATCCCGACGTTCCCATCGCTGAGGCTGAGCAGTTCTATATCGGATTGAAAGACGTTGGAGTTGAAACCGTCTTCGTTCGTTACCCGCGCGAAGGACACGGCCTGGCCGAGCCGAAGCACCAGGTGGATTCCATCGATCGCTCGCTCGCCTGGTACGACGCCCACTTCCCAAAGCCGGGTGAACCGCTTTCACCGCAAGGCCGAGTCCCGCGATAAGTCAAGTACGTGGATCCGGCCGCCCTCGGCCGGGTGTTTGTGGAATCCATATGATGTCTGTGACGTTGACGCATGATCCGACATTCGTGGTATTACTTTTTGAGAAATGTAATGGGAGCTCTTGTGGAATCTGCAATCACCAAAAAACGCCAAGCGACGATCCCGAAAGCGATTCGTGAGCATCTCCGGTTAAAGCCGGGCGACCGAGCTCTATCCCACGGCCTAATCATGCTCTACCTAGGCGGACGCATGGGAGTGCCTCCCACCTCCTTTCGCGCGCTGTATCGACGATCCTTCAAGAGGTACATCCGCGCGCTCCGCAAGTGACAAGCAGCCTCGAAGCCGCGAAGCTTCGGAGCTGCGAAGTCAAGGCAACGTCAACACAGAATTGGAGGACAGACAGGCCATGGCCCTTCGGCGACACGTTTGAGGGTAGCCCACCGTGACGGTTGGGATAACGCTTCTCCCTTTTTCGTCCTTCCCCCCAAAATCTTCCCGCATCCGGGCTTCGGGCCATGAATCTAATGATTCAACATCCGGAGGCTAGCTTATGGGCAGCATTGCCAATCGTGCCTCTTTTCCTCCCCCAGCGGCGATTTTTCAGCAGCGACGAGTGGACGCGCTTCTGTCTTTGCAGAAAGCTGGGCAGCAAATCGCCTCGATCCTCGATCTTAACGAACTGCTCGACACCATCGTTCACCGCATAGCGGTGGATTTTGGCTGCATTGAATCGAGCATCCTGTTGATCGAGGGCAATGAGTTTCATCTTGCTGCCGTGCATGGATGCACGCAGTCCTGTAAGGGCGAGCGTTGGCCGGTCACGGAGGGGCTCTCCGGACAGGTAGTCGCGAGCGGCAGGTCTTATTACGCGCCCGACGTCCGCCAGGAGCTGCTCTACCGTGCTTGCGAGCCGCATACGCTGTCAGAAGTGGCGATTCCATTGAAGGCAGGCGAGCGCGTGATCGGCGTCTTCAACGCAAGCCACCATGAGGTGGATGCTTTCCCTCGCGCGCAGATCGAATTGCTCAAGGCGCTTGCCGGCCACATCGCCGTGGCGGTGGACAACGCTCAGCGCTTCCAACACGAGCGCCAGCAGGTGCAGCGCATCAACCAGGAACAGGACGAAGCCCGACGCCTGCAGCAGAGCCTGTTACCGCAAACTGCGCCCTCGATTCCAGGTTTTGTTCTGGAAGCCGAGAGCGTGTCGGCAGGAGCTGTGGGCGGCGACTGGTACGACTATGTTCCGCTGGGCGACGGGCGCGTCGGTCTCGTGCTCGCCGACGTCTCCGGCAAGGGGATGCCGGCAGCCCTGCTGATGTCGGCCGTGCGCTCGATCATGCGCTTTCTGGCGCCGTCGTCGGGCGGTCCCGGCGAAGTGCTGGGCCGGCTCAACCGGATGCTGCTCAACGATTTTCCCCGCGGACATTACGTCACCATGATCTACGCGGTGCTGGACCCCACGCGTCGCACTCTCACGTTCGCCAGCGCCGGTCATCCCTGGCCTTTGCTGTGCCATGGGACCGACGTGCGCCCGCTTCACTCCGATGCGGGAACTCCGCTGGGACTGCTTCCCGGCGAATTCAGCGAACAGACCGTAACCCTCTGCCGCGACTTCCGCCTGCTCTTCTACACCGATGGAATTTCCGAAGCGTTGAATCACGCGGATGAGGAATTCGGCAGCGAACGCGTCACGGAATTCGTGCGCGCTCACTGCGGCAACGTCTCCAGCCTGATGCAGTCGGTAAGGGAATTCAGCGGCGTCTGTGCGCAAAAGGACGATGCGACGGTAGTGTTGTTACGCAGCGCAGATTAGTTAGAGAACTGTTTCGGGAAAAAGCGTTTCGGAGAAAAGCGTTTCAAGAAACAGCGTTTCAGGAAAGGCGTTTCAAGAAAGGCGTTTCAAGAGAAGCGTTTTAGGGCCGGAGGCCCGAGTGCTAAACGTGAGCCCACGGCGGCCGAGCCGTGGGTGGGAGGCACAGCCCGAAACGAGCGCCATAGGCGCGACACCAAACCCACAATTTATGAGGCATCAGACCACCCCAGCGGCCGCAACATCGGCGTCCGCTGGGGACCCGGCTCCGGCGCTCGCCGGTTTTACGAATTCATACCCACGGCTCGGCCGCCGTGGGCTCACGTTTAGCATGCCGGCCTCGGGCCCTTTCAACAGCGCCCATCCGGTACCGTGGGATGGTACTGACGAAATTCGGCGCTCAGACCAAAACGGGAATTACGCTGCCTTCTCTTTGGCGGTCCGAAGACATGCGCCGATTTCGGCAAGGACCTTGTCGTAGTCGGCGGTTTCGGCGCGTTCTACATGAATGCGGGCGCCCTTGATGCCGGCTTCCTCGACCATCCGCTTGAAATCGGACTGAACGAAGTTTTCAATCTGCTGGCGCGTCAAAAATGCGATGGGGACATTGGCAGACTGGCCTGTCGTGATTTCGATCTTTACGGAGTACGGGTACTCAGGCTGTTGCGCTTCCACTGTCATGCAAAACACCTCCGAATACAGCGACCATAGTCGCGGGGATGCGCCCGTAGGCGATGGGAAGTGGCGGCATGGACATCTATATCACAACTTATGAAGGTAAGAACTCAGGGAAAACGCGGAGCGATCGAAAGCGCAATCAGCAATCTGCGCTCGGCAACAACCTCGCAGTTCGGAGCGTGGGCAGAAATGATGTCTGCGGCGTCTACGGCTAGCGATTTGTATATTGAAGCTCAAGTAAAACCGATGAACTGGTATCAGATGACGGAAGACATTGACGTTGCAACCCAGCGTCTTGTCGTTGATGAGTATTTCCTCAATAATTTCGACTCAACAGAACATATTCCGGGAGATCCTTCGGCCAACTGCGGCTCAGGATGACAGGTTAAGGTTAGGCTGACTTTACCGATCCATTTTGGAAATGGGCTAGCAAAAATAATTTTCATTTTTCTCTTGACGAATCGGCCCACTTACCTTAGCAGGAGAAATGTAGTCGAGTTGAGAGGG
>Ga0307477_10004580_pt1 | contig 10032 bp, 9 predicted proteins | sample atmos_gasesECM2C_FD_203316 | JGI IMG/M metagenome (GOLD analysis project Ga0307477, IMG submission 203316) | Hardwood forest soil microbial communities from Morgan-Monroe State Forest, Indiana, United States - atmos_gasesECM2C_515 | ecosystem: Environmental > Terrestrial > Soil > Temperate... | reverse complement strand
GGCCTTCCTGCGAATTTTTGCTCCCCCGTCGCGCTATCGTGTTCTTGACATCCATGGGCTTCGCGTATATGAACGTGGTGTTCCTGACCCCTACAAAAGCCTCTTGCGCCCCATAACTAGTTCCCGGCGTGGTGCGATGGATGAGGCTGCATAGAGCGCGGCGCTTATCTAAGTGCTCACCGGGCGGGAGCGGCACTGGTTCGACGATCGAACTTCAGGGGAGGATTCATGGCCAGTCAAGCGGCGACATTTCCCGGCTACAGCGCCGATTACGGCATCTGGCGCGTCATTACTGCGTCCTCGGTAGGGACGATGATCGAGTGGTACGACTTCTACATTTTTGGAAGTTTGGCGGCAATCCTCTCGCCGAAGTTCTATCCGCCCGGTAACCAGACTTTCGCTTATATTGCTTATCTCGCCACATTTGCCGTTGGCTTTCTCGTGCGGCCGTTCGGCGCGCTATTCTTCGGCCGCATCGGCGACATTGTCGGCCGCAAGTACGCGTTTCTGGTCACGCTCAGCATCATGGGAGGCGCAACTGCTCTGATCGGCTTCCTTCCCACCTACCAAACAGCCGGCTGGTTTGCGCCAGTCACTTTGCTTCTGATCCGCGTCCTGCAGGGCCTCGCCCTGGGTGGCGAATATGGTGGAGCTGCGGTCTATGTCGCCGAGCACGTGCCCGACAACAAGCGCGGTTTCTACACCAGCTTCATTCAAATCACCGCGACTTTGGGCCTCTTCGTTTCCCTGCTCGTCATTCTTGGCACGCAGTCTGTTCTAAGCAAAGAGCAGTTCGCGGATTGGGGCTGGCGCATTCCTTTCCTCATTTCTATCGTGCTCGTCAGCATTTCCCTTTACATCCGTTTGAAGATGAAAGAGTCGCCCATTTTCACCCAGATCAAAGGTGCCGGCATGGCTTCCACGAAGCCGCTCACCGAGGCCTTTACGGTGTGGGAAAACCTGAAGCGTGTCTTGATCTCTTTGTTCGGCGCTACCGCGGGACAAGGCGTCGTGTGGTACACCGGCCAGTTCTATGCCCTCTTTTATCTGCAATCCATCCTCAAGGTCAATCCCAAGAGCGCTAACATCATTGTGGCCGTCGCTCTCCTCTTCGGTATGCCCTTTTTCACCGTGTTTGGCGCTCTCTCGGACCGTATCGGCCGCAAATGGTTGATGATGGCAGCATGCCTGCTCGCCATCGTCTCCTACTTCCCTATCTATCACCAGATGCAACAAGCCGCTGGTAACAACGTGATCACCGTCAAATCGGCCAGGAACAAAGTTACTGGCGCGATCAGCCTGACGCCGTTCACGCAGGATGCAACCGGCCAGTTGGTGCCGGCGCCGGAAGCCAAGAATCCAGACACGACCAAGCTTGTTCTCCTGGTCTTCATCCAGGTTATCTTTGTGTGCATGATTTACGGCCCCATCGCCGCGTATCTCGTCGAAGCCTTCCCGGCCAAGATACGCTACACATCTCTTTCTTTGCCTTACCACATAGGCAACGGCGTTTTTGGAGGCTTGTTGCCGCTCATAGGGCTATCGCTCTGTGAGCGCACCGGCAATATTTACGCCGGTCTCTACTATCCCATGACGGTCGCCGCTATCACGCTCGTCGTTGGCAGCTTGTTGCTCAAGGAGACGCACGGCACGCGCATCTGGGACGAGGTAAAGCAGGGCCCCAAGTCTTGACCAACTGCCAATTGACGCCGGAACTCTCGAAGTAGCATTATTCTGATTCTAGGCTGGGGGATGGCCATCGGCTTTGGCTGCTGCCCGTTAGTCCCCGAACGCGCCGCTCCGCGCGTGAAGTGTCTGGCGTAGCGCCGTTTCTATCTTCAATGGAGTGACCGCCGTGCACAAAACTCTGGAAGGAAAACATACCGCGACGAAGCCCCGCCACAAAAAGCAGGGTTTGACTGAAGCGCAGATAGCCGTCCACTGGAAGGAGGAGGAATACACCCGGCCTCCCGCTCGCTTCATTGCTCAGGCCTATCTCAACGACCCCCACATCGTTGAGCGCTTCAGCGAGAAGAACTTCCCCGAGTGCTTCCGCGAGTATGCCGAACTTCTCCACTGGGATCAGTATTGGCACACCACGCTCGATACCAGCCATCCTCCCTTCTGGAAGTGGTTTGTGGGCGGCCGCCTCAATGCCTCCTACAACTGCGTCGATCGCCACCTCGCCAAGTACAAGAACAAGGCCGCGCTGATCTTCGTTCCCGAGCCCGAGGACGAGCAACATGCTGTGATCACCTACCAGGAGCTCTATCGCCGCGTCAACGAAGTCGCCGCCATGCTCCGCGATTTTGCCGGCCTGCAAAAAGGCGACCGCGTCACGATCCACATGCCGATGATTCCCGAGCTGCCCATCACCATGCTCGCTTGCGCTCGCCTCGGCGTAATTCATTCCGTCGTCTTCGGCGGCTTCTCTGGCGAAGCTTGCGGCCTGCGCGCGGCTGATTCCGGCAGCCGCGTCCTTATTTATGTTGACGGCTACCACCGCAATGGCCGCTGGGTCGACCACAAGGCCAGCGCCGACCTCGCCGTCGAAACCGCCAAAAAAGAAGGTCAGCACATTGACAAGGTGCTCGTCTGGAAACGCTACCAGCACAAGTACACTTCCGATTCCCCCATGATCATGGAGCGCGACTATTTCATCGACGATGTCCTCAAGGATTACCGCAACAGGGTCGTCGAGCCTGTTTCGATGGACGCCGAAGATCCGCTCTTCCTCATGTACACCAGCGGCACCACCGGCAAACCCAAGGGTTGCCAGCATCGCACCGGCGGCTACTTGGCTTACGTCACTGGCACCTCCAAGTTCTATCAGGACATTCATCCCGAAGATGTTTACTGGTGCATGGCAGACATCGGCTGGATTACCGGTCACTCTTACATCGTCTATGGGCCGCTCGCTCTTGGCGCTACCAGCGTTCTTTATGAAGGCGTGCCGCAGTTCCCCGATGCCGGGCGCCCTTGGCGCATCGCCGAGCGCCTGGATGTCAACATCTTCCACACGTCGCCGACCGCCATTCGCATGCTGCGCAAAGCTGGCGCTGACGAACCGAAGAAGCACAATTACCGCTTCAAGCACATGACCACGGTGGGCGAACCCATCGAGCCCGAGGTCTGGCGCTGGTATTACGAAGTGGTCGGTAAGGGTGAAGCCGTAATCGTTGACACTTATTGGCAGACCGAAACCGGTGGATTCCTCTGTACCACCAAACCTGCGCTCGACGCCATGAAACCCGGCAGCGCGGGCCCCGCTTGCCTCGGCATTTATCCGGTGATTTGGGACGAGGAAGGCAAGGAGGTTTCCGCTGAGTCCCACAATGCGGGCAATCTCTGCATTCGTAATCCCTGGCCCGGCATCATGCAGACCATTTGGGGCGATCCTCATCGCTTCGTCAGCAACTACTACAAAAAATACAATACCAACCCGCACAGCAAGGATTGGCGCGACTGGCCCTACTACGCCGCCGACGGCGCCGTGCTCCCTCCCGATGGCTACTACCGCATCCTCGGGCGCGTCGATGACGTCATCAACGTTGCCGGTCACCGTCTCGGCACAAAAGAACTCGAGTCCGCCTGCCTCACAATTTCCGAAATTGCCGAAGCCGCTGTCGTTCCGGTCGTCGACGAGGTCAAGGGCCGCGTCCCGGAAATTTACGTCTCGCTGAAACCCGGTGTCCTGCCCAAGAAGCAGATCCTCGAAAAAATTACCGCCACCATCGAGACCATGATCGGCAAGATCGCGCGGCCCAAGCGCATCCACGTCGTGCCCGACATGCCGAAGACCCGCTCCGGCAAAATCATGCGCCGCGTGCTCGCCGCCATTTCCAATCACATGGTTACCGGCGACATCACCACCCTCGCAAACCCGGATATTGTCGAGCAGATCCGTCAACTGGTTCAGGGCCGCGAGATCATGCCTCTCGCAGAAGGCCCCGAAGACATCAAGCGCTTCGGCGACGAAGCCTAGCGCCTCGAATCATCGCATTACTGTTGAAGTTGCTGCGTGAGGGCGCGCTTTGTGCCCAAGGGATTGGTTTATGAACGCTCCGATTCAGGCGTTCGTTTTTGACGCCTATGGCACTCTATTCGATCCGCATTCCATTCGAATGCTCGCGGAAGATATCTTTCCCGGTCACGGCTCCGCTCTCAGTCAGCTCTGGCGCAGCAAGCAACTGGAGTACTCCTGGCTGCGCACTCTCATGCACCGCTACGAAGATTTTTGGCAAGTCACCCAGGACGCTTTTTCCTACGCCTGGCGCTCTCTTCAGCTCTCTTGCACAGAGCAGCAGCGCGCTTCTCTCCTCGATGCCTATCTTCGGCTGGAAACTTTCCCGGAAGTGAACGCCGCGCTGCATCGTCTCGAAGGTCGGCGGCTTGCCATTTTGTCCAACGGCTCTCCTCACATGCTTCGGTCCGTCGTCAAGTCCAACGGGTTATCTCACGTGTTTGAGCTCGTCTTGAGTGTGGACGCTCTAAAACTCTACAAACCACATCCCTCGGTCTATCAGCATGCTATCGACCGGCTGGGCCTTCCAAAGGAATCCATCGGTTTTGTCTCTTCCAATTTTTGGGATATCGCTGGAGCCACTTCTTTTGGTTTTCAGACGTTTTGGCTGAATCGCGGCCAACTCCCTCCAGATGAATTGGGTATCACCCCAACCGCCATACTGCAAAGCCTCACCAATCTGGCCGCGTAGCCCCGAGTTCTCTTATTGCGGGGGATTCCACTTCTCTGGCATGGGCCCGAGTAATACCCGTTGTCCGTCCCTCCGCGCGCAACGCCTTCGCCAATGCTGGACCTCAATCTCGGCCCCTATTCCGTTCCTCCCGCTTCCAACCCACTCTCAACGAACGGATTCACCACCAACACGCCCTCATACTCCCGGCCGTGTGTGAAATCCTCTGAATATAAAATTTCGCAACCCGCGCTTTCCGCCGCTTGGACAATCATCGCGTCCCAGAACGACAACTGGTACCGCTCCTCGATCTCCAAAGAGCGCAAAATGGCTCGCGGTGGATCACTCACAACCTCCCAACTCAAAAAGTTCTGAATTCGCCGTCGCACCTCCGAATGGCTCAAAGGGACCGCGACGACTCTCCGCAAATTCACCGCGAACTCCTGAAGCACTTGCGTGCTCAAGACTCCTCGCCGTTCTTCCCACAAAGTATCTATCAACCGCATGGCGCGGGGCTGTTTCGAGCCTGTGCTTTCATCGTGGGCGTAGATCAGGATGTTTGTATCGACGAACGCTTTACCGCTCATGCAATTCGTCTCGCGACTTAGGCTTCTTCCAACCGAGATTCCAGCCCTCGCGCATGATTGCGATCGACCGCTTCATCGCCTTCTCATATTCGTCGTTTTGCTTCACTTCTTCCTCGAGTTTGGAGGTCAGCAAGGCGCTGATCGATGTGCCGCGCTGTGCCGCCAACACCTTCACGGCCTTCAAGAGGTCTGCGTCTAACTTCAAGGTAATATTGGTTTTTTTGCTCATGGCTTAGCACGCTTTCACGTGCAGCACAATTTTACGTGCTAGTCACTTTCCTCGTCAACCCTACCTACCTTACCTTCCCAGCCCGAGCCCTACTCTTCGAGCGTCGAAATGTCCCCAACATCTCGCCCAAGCTCCTGTGCCTTCAGCAACCTCCGCATGATTTTTCCGCTGCGGGTTTTCGGCAACTTTTCGGGGAAGGCAATCTCTGCCGGTACCGCGATTCCGCCCAGCACGTGCCGCACGTGGTCCTTGAGCTTTGACTCCAGGTCCGGCGAAGCCGCGTGGCCCACTCTTAGGATCACGAAGGCCTTGATGTTCTCGCCCTTGATTTCGTCGGGCCGTCCGATGACCGCCGCTTCTGCAACGGCCGGATGGCTCACGAGCGCTCCCTCGACGTCCGCCGTGCCGATCCGATGGCCCGCCACATTCAGAACGTCGTCCGCGCGACCGACCACGGTGAAATACCCGTCCTCGTCGCACAACGCTACATCGCCCGTCGTATAGACGTTCGGTACTTTCCCCCAATCATGCGCATAGCGTTCTGGGTCTCCGAAACACGTCCGGAACATGTGCGGGAAGGGCTTCTTCAACACCAGCAGACCGCCTTTGTTCGGCGGCATCTTGTTTCCGTGCGAATCCACGACCTCCGCCACAACCCCTGGCAACTGTTTGCCAGCTTTCGTCGGCCGCGCAGGGAAGTTTGGCAACGTGCCCAGGCAGGGCCCGCCGGTCTCCGTCTGCCACCAGTTGTCCATCACGAATCCCCATTCGCCGTTTCCGCAGATCACGCGGTAGGCCCATTCGAGCGCTTCCGGATTCAGCGGTTCGCCTGCAACCGTGAACAGCCTCAGGCTCTTCAAATCGAAGCGCTGTGGCAACGCGTCTCCGTGCCTCATGAACATGCGCACGGCCGTCGGCGCCGTAAACACCACCGAGACGCGGTACTTCTCCACCAGTTCCCAGACAATCGCCGGGTGCGGGTAATCGATCGCCCCCTCGCGGAACATCGTCGTCGCTCCCGCCACCAGCGGCGCATACACGATATACGAGTGCCCCACGATCCACCCGATATCCGACGTGCAGAAAAACACGTCGTCATCGCGAATGTCCCAGAACCGCGTCATGTGGTAATAGGTCCCCACCATATATCCGCCGTGGACGTGCACGACGCCCTTCGGCTTGCCCGTTGTTCCGCTGGTGTACAGCACGAACAGCGGATCCTCCGCTTCCATCACTTCCACGGGACAGTTCGGCGATTGCTTCCCGATCAATTCATAGAAATCCACCGCATGCGCCGCGCCCAACTCAATCACCGGCTGGATGCGGCGGTACACCACCACCTTCTGCACAATTTCTAGCCCCGAAATCGCTTCTTCTACGATCATTCGCAGGCTCACGCGCTTTCCTCGCCGGAAGCCGATGTCTGCCGTCAGCACAACCTTCGCTTGCGCATCTTCGATCCGTCCTCGCAATGCCTGCACGCTGAATCCGGCGTACACCACCGAATGCACGGCGCCGATCCGGGCGCACGCCAGCATCGACGCCACGCCCTCCACGCACAGTGGCATGTAAATCACCACGCGGTCGCCCTTCTTCACTCCGAGCGACTTCAACCCATTCCCGATCTTCCCCACCAGGTCCAGCAATTGCCCGTAGGTAATCTGCTGTTCGGTCCCGTCTTCATTTGTGAAGATGTACGCCACCTGGTTGCGCTTTCCGGCTTTCACGTGCCGGTCCAGGCAGTTATAGGTAATGTTGCAGCGCCCGCCCAGAAACCAGCTGAACGTCGGGTAGTTCCACTCAAAGGTTTTCGTCCATGGCTCGTGCCAGTGCAGTTCCTTCGCGATCTCCGCCCAGAATTTTTCCGGGTCCTCCACCGAGCGCTTGTATTCGCTCTCATAATCCTTCAGCCGCGCTTCGCGCTTCACGTGCTCCGGCGCGTGCAGTTCCTTCTGGCTCTGCAGTAACTGCCTGATATGCTCTTCGGATAGTTTCGTGTGGGTTGACATGCCTCCCCCTGATAAGCGAGATTTTCGCAAGAGAAGAGGCCCGAAAGGAATAGGCCATCTTCGCTCTGTCAATTGTTCCTTGTCAATCGCCCGGCTCACACGCCCGGCTCACACTGGCCATCTGGGATCGCCGCGTTGACAGGTGCTATTCGACAATGTACTTTACATTGTAAAGTAATCACGGCACTTTATGTCTCTCTTGGAACTTTCCTTCCTTCTCGCCGTTCTGGTTTCTGCCATCACTCTCATTGCGGTTGTGGTTCTCACCTTTCGAGGGCGTCGCCGCCAGGCTCTCACGCTTGTCGGCATTTTCGGCATCTGCGTCGTGTCGTATCTCGCGGCCGGAGTCCTGATCTCTTTCGCCGCGCCTCAGCGCATCTTGCGGGTGGGTGAACCATGGTGTTTTGACGATTGGTGCCTGTCTGTGGAACAGGTGAACCGCGCCTCGGGACCCGTCGAGAATTCCTACCTCGTCAGCCTGCGGATTTTCAGTCGCGCTCGTCGCGTCGCTCAGCGTGCCAATGGAGCTTGGATCTATCTGATTGACGATCGCGGCCGCCTCTATCCACCCGATCCCGATCCATCCGCTGTGCCTCTCGATCACATGCTCCAGCCGGGCGAATCTATTCCTGCCTCACGTGTATTCCATGTTCCCGTCAATGTGCACCGGCTTGGTCTCGTCACGGGTCACGGCGGTTCCTATTGCGGACCGACGAACTTCCTCATCATTGGGCAGGGCGGATGTTTGTTTGGCAAACCCGCCATGATCCGCATTCAGTGAGGCCCCTTGCTTCTTGCATTCGACATCGCGATTCGCTCTACTTCGTGGTATCCGCGACGAGCGAGAGTAAAGACTGTCAACTACACTACTGCCAAAGCTGAGGCGCATCCGCCCTAGCCATCGCCGGATGATCTTAATCTCAACAGGAGCGTGCCATGAAATTTGATTTTGTCGTGAAATTACTTCTGCTGGTGATCGCTGTCTCTCTAAGCGCTATCGCCGTTCATCTCTATGTGGCGCCGCCCGTCGTCGAGGCACAGTCCGGTCACTCGCTTTATTTCGAGCCCGGCACGTTCACCCTGCGCGCTCCAGACGCCAGCCGCTCTGTACTCGGCAAAGTCGCAGTCGATCTGCGCAACGGCAATGTCTGGGGCTTTCCGACTCTTCAGACCGACCCGTATCCGGCCCCTGGAGTCGATACCAACCCTCCTGTCTCGCATCCGTTCCTGATCGGCAAGTTCGCCCTGGGTGATACGGACAAGCAATAGGCTCGAGCCGTGGGCTATCGCTCGTCACAAACTCGCCAGCCTACGCGTATAACCATTGAAGCAGGATGGAGGCTACCGTGCTCGAAGGTGTGATAGAACCGGTCCCACGGACCGCGCCGATTCTTCCGCCCGCGGCCTCGGATTTTGACAAGGACTCGCCCCAATCCTTTGAACAGCTCTTTCTCGCTATCTATCCGAGGCTGGTCTCCATTCTCCGCCGCATGCTCGGCGATTGCGGCCGCGCCGAAGAATTGGCCAACGAGGCGTTTCTTAAGCTCCACACATCGTTTTTGCCTCCCACTGCGAAGAAAAATCTCCCCGGTTGGCTCTATCGCACGGCCATGAATCTCGGCATCGATGACTTACGCGCCCGTTCCCGGCACCGTCGTCTTGAGGAGGAAGCCTCGAGTGCTCAATCCTCATCTTCCTCCCACGAAGACGGTCTCCAGCGCGTCCTGCGCGCCGAGCGCCAAAAACGCGTCCGAACGGTCCTGGCCAGGCTCAAGTCCGATTTCGCGCAACTTCTCCTCCTTCGCGCTACCGGCCATTCCTATCGCGAAATCGCCGCTCACCTGGGAATTCCCGGAGCTTCGGTGGGAACCATGTTGATCCGCGCGGAAGCGGGCTTCGAGAAATGCTATCTGGAACTTTTCGGTGAAACCGATTAGGAGGTCTCATGAACTGTCCCACTGACAACGCTTTGCGCTCCTATGTTGACCACGAGCTTGCGCCTCTCGAGGCCGCCGAACTCCAGACTCACGTTGCTTCGTGCCCCGCTTGCCGCGTCCGCGCGGAAGCCCTCTCTTCCACCGCTCTGCGCGTGGGCGCGCACCTTGCTTCTCTCGATGGCCCGGCCTCCGTCGCCGAGGCGAATCCCCAGATCGCTCTGGCGCGGTTCAGACCAGATCTCGCCTCGATCGCATCGCGTCCTTCGTTCTTCGCACGCGTTTTCGCCGCTCGCTGGCGCTTCGCCTGGGCTGCTTCCCTTGGTGCTCTCCTGCTTGCCCTCTCGCTCTTGTTCCCCGCCGCGCGCAGCTTTGCGCAAAGGCTTCTCGCCACTCTCCGCGTCGAAAAAGTCCAAACCGTTAGCCTCGATTTCAGTTCCCTCGACACGGCTGGCACCCGCCGTCTCCATGACGCTCTCCAGCAGATGTTCTCCGAAAAAGTCGTGGTGACCACCAACGAAAAAGAAACCGACGAACCCTCTCAAGCCGCCGCAAGCCAGTTGGCGGGTTTCCCCGTCC
>Ga0307477_10004579_pt1 | contig 10033 bp, 11 predicted proteins | sample atmos_gasesECM2C_FD_203316 | JGI IMG/M metagenome (GOLD analysis project Ga0307477, IMG submission 203316) | Hardwood forest soil microbial communities from Morgan-Monroe State Forest, Indiana, United States - atmos_gasesECM2C_515 | ecosystem: Environmental > Terrestrial > Soil > Temperate... | reverse complement strand
ACTTCAGGTCGCTCGTCTCGACGAACGTCGAGGGCTTCCTGTACGTCACCCAACTCTCCATCAAGCAAATGTTGGCGCAGAAGACCGGCGGGACCATCGTCACGATTACCGCAGCCCTTGCCCGCAACCCGATCCGGGGCGTTACGGCGGCAGTGCCGATGATCACCAAAGGCGGCCTTGAGACGATCACTCAGCACCTGGCGATGGAGTATGCGCAGGACGGCATTCGCGTGAACGCCGTTGCGCCGGGCGCTGTCTATACACCGCTTCACCGGGACACTCCCAAGGACGTGATGGAAAGCCTGTCGCCGATGGGTCGGCCTTCGACCGTTAAGGACATCACGGACGCGGTCATGTACCTGACCGACGCCGCGACGGTCACGGGTGACATCCTGTACGTCGATGGCGGCGCTCATTTCGGCCGCTGGTGATCGAACCGCGAGTGAATGGAGCTGGGCCTTGTATGATGGCAGAATGCTGATGGACGAAAAGGATACCAAGTGGATCCAAGGTGACGGCGGACCGCTCGTGGTTCTGCAAGAAAGGGCCGCATTGCTCTGGCGGGGTGCAGCGGGTTTCGATCATAGCAAAATGCAGGGAGGAAACGTCGAAACGGACTACGACGTGATATGTCGGTGTAAGGATGGTGTCTCCGCCATCAAGCGATACGCGCGAGACATGCTCGTCCTTTCCGATAGCGAATGGGCCGCGTGCTTCGTCCCGTCAACGGTGGGCGACGTCGTTGTCATTCAATGGTTCGGCTGCGATAGCAGTCTCGACGAGATCGTCAGGCGCCTAACGGCCGCGCCGCCGTCCGCAACGCTGCGCTTCACGATGACTGACACAACGCTCCGGTTGTCGGCCGGTGCGGATGACGGCAATGGTGGAATGTACGGCTTCTCCGAGGCAAAAGTGCGGCCCGGTGAAAAGGTGTGCGAGGTCTACTACTCAAAGGAAGCGCAGCTGGTTGTCCTGCGGCCGGCTGGGTGACTTGCTGACTGTTGATTGAATCGCTGGTAATTCGAGGGAGCTTTTATCATGACGTCAAACTCACCAACCGCCGAGGAGCGTCTCGCCAAGCTCGGCATTCATCTGCCGGATGCGCCAATGCCTTTTGGCGCCTACGTGCCTGCCGTTCAGACGGGCAACCTTCTTTTTCTGAGCGGAATGCTCGCCACCTCGGGCCACGCGGCCACAGTGGTTGGCGTCGTTGGCAAAGACCTTGATGTGAAAACCGGCCGGCAAGCGGCGTACACGGCCGCACTCAATGTGCTCGCGCTCACGAAGAAACAGTTAGGTTCGTTGAACCGTGTGAGGCACGTCGTCAGGCTCGGCGTGTATGTCGCTGCAATGCCGGAGTTTACTGAGCACGCGAAGGTCGCCGATGCGGCGTCGGAACTACTTCGAGATATCCTCGGCGAAGAGACCGTCTCTTCGCGCCTTGTCGTCGGTGTCGCGAGCCTTCCATTCGGTTCGCCAGTCGAACTGGAAGTCATCCTGGAAGTACATGCTTGATCCAACCCGTGACGGGGAAATATTCTCAGGGCCCGATGCAATGGATATGGACTAAATGTGCACCAGGGGCAGTGACAACCCGCGCCGCAAAAACGCTAAGCCGCTGAACGACAGCGGCTTAGCGCTAAGGCTGAACTGATGGAGCGGAGAGGGGGAGATTCGAACTCCCGCGAGCCTTTCGACCCGACCGGTTTTCGAAACCGGCGCATTCAACCACTCTGCCACCTCTCCGGCAATCGCGCGAAGTATATCGGTGCCGCGATAGAGGGTCAAAAGGTCAAGAGCGGCACGGACACGCGAGGGCCGCGGGTATGCGTTTACCCGCGGCCCCTGGATCGCGGAAGCAGCCACCCGGCTGACTCCCGGGCACATCAGTGGTTCTTGCTTCGCCGGTCTTCCGTGTTGGCCGGGGTCGCTAGTTGCGGTCGTTGTCTCCATCGTCCCGGTTTTGCCGGAGCTGTGATCGGAACTGGCGGAGCAGTTGATCTCTTTGCTGCTGTGCCTCGCGGCGGATTTGCTCGGCCTGCTGGCGAAGTTGAGCCTTGAGTTGGTCCAACTGCCTCAGTTGCTGGTCAAGCTCCTTGCGGATCTGGTCCTTAATGCGGTTAAGCTCTTGGAGCTCGGGTGAGGGCAGCTTGAGAGTCAGTCCGTCGCGCACGGTCGAATCGCTGCGCGGCGAGGGCTGCTTGCCGTTCAAGCTCTGTCGAAAGATGATCCGGCCCCTGCTGTCCCGAACGGTCATCGTGCGCTGGCCGTTATTGTCTCGCGTGATGGTAATCGTGGCCTGCTCGCGGGATTCGATGCGGCCATCATCGTTGCCGTCCTGGCCGTCGCTCAGTCGGTTTCTCGGTTCCGCCGAGGGCGTCGGAGGTGCGGCGTCGAGATATCGCGGCTGGCTTGGCATGGGCGGCATCGGGGACATCGGATACTGTGCGCCGGCTCCGGGTCGGAAACGTGTCATCCCTTGCCGCGATTGACCGGCAAGATCGTCGAGACGGAGGACAATGCGCATCCGCTTGCCCTCGCGAATGACAGATAAGTTAAGCTGTCCGCCGGCCGGGTTGGATCGGCCAGATCGATCGAGTTGCATCGGATTGGCCAACGGCTGATTGTCCAGTCTTTCGATGACGTCATATTGCTGGATGCCTGCTTGTTCGGCAGGACTGCCTGGGACGACGCTCTCAACCACCAAGCCGGAGTTCGGCCGGAGATTGAGCTGAGACGCAATGGCCGGCGACGCCCTGGATACCGTAACGCCGATTCGGGCAAGCGCCTGGCCCTGCGCGAAGCGTACGGCTACGCGAGGGTCGGCGCCGTCGCGCCGGAGGGCAAGCGGAGAACGCCCCGCGGGGTAGGGGGGACGGATTGCTTGCGGGGCCGGGTCGGGCGTCGCTGGCGCGTCCTGGGCCAACAGGGCCCCATTTGCAACGAATGATCCAATTGCCAACACAACTCCATAAATGGTGGGTCGCATGCGGTCTCCTTGGCTTTTGCTGCCGTGTGTGAAGCTTGCGGGACGGGGGGACGTGGTGCCTTTTGTGAAATTATCTCGCTGTGCGGTCGATCTCGCCGGCCGCCTGGGGGCTTTCACCCTTCTGGTCTGGCGATCCAGAAGATACCTTGAGGGAATCGAGCAACTCTCGCACTGTCGGCGGAAGCGCCTCGACCTGTTTCGGGTCGTCGATCGGGGCGTCGAATAACTTCCGGTGAGAATTGCTGTCGTACACCGAAACGGTGCTGTGCCCGTTGCGGGTTGTCACGGTGATTTCGCGCGGGCCGGCGAGGTAGTGCAGGGTTGATTCGGCTTGGCCGGATCGCGTCGGAAAACGTGGAGTCGATCCATTGTTCGGCACCGGTGAAGGTTGATTCTCCTGCGCGTCGCCGGACCGGAACTGAAATCGCGTAGGGGTCAACTCACGCTGGATTCTGGGCAGCTCGCGCTCGGCCACATGGACGGGAATGACCTGGCGATTGCCTTCGCGAAGAAGCGTCAGCTTGATTTCGTCGCCCGGCTTGAATGTGCGAACCAGCACGGCAAACTGCTCGGGATTGATGAGCAGTTGATCGTCAAGCTTCACCAGCAGGTCGTACTGTCGAATGCCCGCCTGCTGGCTTGGACTCTTGGGCTGAACGAAATCAACGACCAGCCCGGTTCCTTCAGGCAAACGCATCTGGTGGGCCAGGGCCGGCGCCGCGGATGAGACGCTCAGGCCGATCCAGGCGCCCTTTTCAGTCGGCTGCTGCTGCGTGAGGTAACGATACAGGCTCTGGGCGCTGCGCTGGTCGGCGGCGCGCCTCAGCGCGTCGGCGGCGCGCTGGATACGCTCGTCCGATTTGTCATTTGTATTGCCATTCTGCCGGCGATTGGCCGAATCGCTATTGACACGACCCTGATTGTCAGGAGGCGGGTCGGCGGACTGCGCCCGGGCCACCCATGGTAAGCAAAGCCCCGCCAGGACAATGGAAAGATATCGCACTCGCATGGCTACTCCGATGTGTTGAGTGATCCGCGTTAGCTAAAAAGCGAGTCAATACGTCGTCAGTTTGATCAGGGTGACATCGTCCTGCGGCGTCTCTTCCTCGGCGCTGACATTGTCCTGCCCGTCGAACCAACGCGTCCGTTCCACACTCTGCCGGTGCACTACGCGAACCGGCGTGTCGCCGAGCATGACGATGCCTTCGTCAGTCGTCCGCGACTGGACCGTTTTCTCAAAGGTCGGCGAGATGAGGGTCGCTGCGGCCGCGAGCGGCCCCGGACCGGGGGGATCTTGTCTCACCAACTGCGGCGCTCGCTCGAAGTGACGGAACAACGGTCCCGCACAGAGCACGGCGACCGACGCCGCCAGGCCGGATACAAACGCGCCCACCAGCCACACCCTCCGTCGCCACGCCGTCGTTGAAGCAGCCCGCATGTGCTGTCGGAAGTGCTCCTCCGCCCTGCCCCGGACGACGTCCAGTTGATCGCGGAAAAACTCGCGCAGTAGCACGTCCAATGGCTCATCATCCTGTTCGCTCATACCACACCTTGCTGTATTAGCCTTTCTCATGGACGGACTTTGGTTCCCTCATCAGGTCGCCGAGAATCGCTCGCAACTGCTTGCGTGCCCGGCTCAGCCTCATGTCGATTGCCGCCGGCGACGTCTCCAGCAACTCGGCAATTTGACGGCTCGACAAGCCCTCGTAGTAACGCAGGACGATGGCAGGCCGGGAGACTTCATCCAGCGCCGCGATGGCCGCCGCCACTTGGGCCAATTGCTCGCGTCGTCCAACCTCGTCCGTGGGGTCGTGTGTCCAGCGCGGGTCCGCCGCGGGCTCGCGTCCGAGCAGCGGTTCGACCGGTCTGCGGCTGCGCAGGCAATCGATGGCGAGATTGCGCACGATGCCGCACAGCCAGGTGGCGAATCGCTCGGGTTCGCGCAGGTCGTCGAGCCGTTCCCAGGCACGAATGAAAGCATCCTGTGCCAGGTCGGCGGCCGCCGCGGGATCGCCCAGCACGCCGAACGCCACTGAAAGTACCACGCGTTCGTATGCCCGGATGAGTGCGGCAAACGCCTCCGGGTCCTTCCGTCGCGCCCGCTCTACCAGTGCCTTCCCAGGCGTTTCCATCACTCTCCCGCTGCGGAGTTGTATATGGGACGTGCAAGCCGCATCCATTCTAACTAAAACCGGCCAGACGCAGGCCGATCAATCCTTGACTGTGCCGATCCTGCCCAATACGCTCCGCCTCGAATGCTGAAGCGCACGCCGTTCTACGACTTTCACGTGGCGATGGGCGCCAAGCTCGTGGATTTCGCCGGCTGGGAGATGCCGATCGTCTATCGCGGCATCATCGAGGAGCACGAGCAGACGCGCAGGAGCGGCTCGATCTTCGACGTGTCGCACATGGGCCGGTTTCAGTTCTCCGGGAAGGACGCCACGGCATTCCTCAATCATGTGCTGACGCGCAATGTTGCCGAACAGAAGATTGGGCAGAGCCGTTACAGCCTCGTCTGCAACGCTTCCGGCGGGGTGATGGACGATGTCATCGTCAGCCGCGACGTCAAGCATTGGTTCATGGTCTGCAACGCCGGAAACCGCGACAAACTGGTCAAGTATTTTGGCGATGTACGCCGCCAGAGCGGCCTGGACCTGGATATGGCCGACCAGACCGAGAGCACCGCGATGGTTGCGATCCAGGGACCCAAAGTCATTGATCGCGTGGCCAACATCCTTCCGGTGGATGTTCGCGCGCTCAAGCGATATCAGTTCGAGGCCGGCAGCCTGATGCTGACCAAATTCAGCGTCTTCCGCAGCGGCTACACGGGAGAGGACGGCGTGGAAATCGTCATTCCGGCCAAGGTGGCAGGAATGGCGATGAAGATGCTGGCCGGGCAGATGGAAAAACCCGACGCCACGATCAAGCCCGCCGGTCTGGGGGCGCGCGACACGTTGCGGCTTGAAGCGGGGATGGCGCTGTACGGACATGAGTTAACCGAGCAGATCGATCCGTTGTCGGCGGGCTTGGCATGGGCGGTTGACCTGAACAAGGAATTTGCCGGCGTCGGTCCATTGAGGAAGGTTGCCCAGGAAGGTCCGCGGCGAAAGCTGGTGGGCGTGGAGTTGGAGGGCCGTCGAATTGCCCGGCAGGGAACGCCGGTGATCAAGGACGGCCGACCCGTCGGCGAAGTCACCAGCGGGACGTTCAGTCCCACGGCTCAAAGGAGCATTGCGATGGCCTTTATTGACGCGGAGCACGCCGCGGAAGGAACCGAACTGAGCGTCGATCTGAAAGGGACCATCGACGCGGCAAGAGTCGTGAAGCTTCCATTCTACAAACGAGCGAGTTGATCGCGGCACGGGCTTTCGGGCCCGTGCGTTCGACTGGACCACAAGAATTATTTCCAATGTCTGTACCATCGAATTATCGTTATTTGGAAACCCACGAGTGGCATGATTTGCAGGGTGATACCGTTACCATCGGAATCACCCAGCAGGCGGCCGACGAGCTGACCGACATCACCTTCGTTGGTTTGCCGAAGGTCGGCGCGAAGGTTGAGGCCGGTCAGCGCTTCGGGGAGATCGAATCGGTCAAGGCCAGCAGCGATCTGTATAGCGGAGTCTCGGGATCGGTTGTCGCCGTCAACGCGGATCTGGCGAACAACCCGGGCCTTGTCAACAAGGACCCTTACAAGGGCGCTTGGATGATGAAGGTCAAGGTGACGAACCCTGCCGAGTTGAATAAACTGCTGACGGCCGAACAGTATCTAAAGAAGACCGGGCATTGATTGGTTGCCAGTTACCAGTCCGTAGGCGGGGATTGTCTGGCAACTCGAAACGGGCAACTGGCGACTTCAATGGATTACGTCCAAATCACCCCCCGGCAACGCGAGGAGATGCTCAAGGCGGTGGGGGCGCAAAGCATCGACGATCTTCTCCGGCAGGTACCCGACGCGTACCGTCTGAAGGAACCACTGAAGTTGCCGCACGCGCTGGATGAGTTGGCCCTCCGGCGGCACGTGTCGGAAATCGCCGGGATGAACCGTCCCGCGGATCAGAAAGTTTGCTTTCTCGGTGCCGGCGCTTACGACCATTTCATACCGACCGTGGTCGATTTTCTGGCAATGAAGGGTGAGTTTCTCACTGCCTACACGCCGTACCAGGCGGAAGCTTCGCAAGGCGCGCTTCAGGCATTCTTCGAGTTCCAGACGATGATCTGCCAGCTCACGGGGATGGAGGTGGCCAACGCCTCCCTGTATGAAGGGGCCACCGCGGTTGCTGAGGCGGCGCTGATGGCCCTCAATATCAGCGGCAAGCGGGAAATCCTCGTCAGCGAGGGCGTTCATCCGCACTATCGGCAGGTGCTCAAGACGTACCTGGCCGACCTGCCGGCGCGGTACGGCGAAATCCCATTGAAACATGGCGTCGTTGACACGCAATTACTCGAGAGCGGGCTCGAATCCGACACCGCGGCTATTATCGTTCAATCACCGAATTTTCTGGGGCATATCGAGCGGATCGAAACGGTCGCCAAGTTCGCCCGCGCCAACCAATCGATAATGATTCAGGTGTTCAACCCATTGAGTCTTGGGCTGCTGAAGCACCCGGGCGAGATGGGCGTGGATATCGCAGCCGGTGAAGGCCAGCCGTTGGGCATCCCGCTTCAGTTCGGTGGGCCGTATCTGGGATTATTTGCGACGAAGATGCAGTACGTCCGCAAGATGCCCGGGCGGCTGGTCGGCCAGACGGTCGATGCGGAGGGGAAACGCGCGTTCTGCCTGACTCTGCAAACGCGCGAGCAGCACATTCGCCGCGAGAAGGCGACAAGCAACGTCTGCACCAATCAGGGTTTGCTGGCGCTGCGGGCCAGCGTCTACCTGGCCACGATGGGACCGGCCGGCATCCGTCAGGCCGCACAGCTTTGCCACAACAAGACGCATTATTTGGCCGAGAAATTGCAAGCGGCTGGCGTGCCGCGTAGGTTTCCCGAGCAGCCGTATTTCAACGAGATTCTGGTGCAACTGAGTCGGCCGGTTGATCAGGTGCTGAGGGATGCCAGCGGAGCCGGCGTCCTGGCCGGCTACGCGATCGGCCGTGACTACCCGCAGCTTTCGGATTGCCTGCTGATCGCCGTCACGGAAAAACGCACGCGGGCTGAACTGGACAAGCTGGTTGAGATTCTGTCTGGCAGGCTAGCCGGGTGAAAGCCGCCTTCAGAGCGACAGCGCAATAAGACTGGCTCCGCGTCAAATGCGAGCATGCCATGACATACGAGTTGATGATTTAACTGCCGAGCTTTTATTAGAATGTTACAGCCCATGAGCGAACCAACCAACGGCGAACGATTGCTGTTTGAGATATCTTCCGCGGGCGCCCGTGCCGTGGACTTGCCGGCGTCCGATCTGCCGCACGTTGAGATCGAGCCGCAGTTCGCATCGTTCACGGAAACGGGGCTGCCGGAACTGGGGCAACTCGATGTTGTGCGGCATTACACGCATCTGTCGCACCGGAACTTCTCCGTGGATGCCAATTTCTATCCGCTCGGCTCGTGCACGATGAAGTACAACCCGAAGGTGAACGAGTGGGCGGCGGCGCTGGCAGGATTCGCCAACCTGCACCCCATGCAGGCGGAGGAGGACTGCCAGGGCGCTTTGGCGCTGCTCTATGACTTGCGAATGATTCTTCGGGAGATTGCCGGCTTGGACGAGGTCTCACTGCAACCCTGTGCCGGCGCTCACGGCGAATGGACCGCGCTCAAAGTCATCACCGCGTATTTCAAGGACCATGGCCAGAAGCAGCGGCGGATCGTTCTTGCGCCCGATACGGCGCACGGAACAAATCCCGCGAGCTGCGCCATGTGCGGCGCGGGCGTGGTCACCATCCGGTCGCGTCCCGACGGCCTGACCGATCTCGACGATCTCAAGGCGCATTTGAGCGACGAAGTGGCCGCGGTGATGGTCACCAACCCCAACACCGTCGGTAAGTTTGACGCGCACATCGCCGACATGGCGCGGATCGTGCACGATGCGGGCGCGTTTCTGTATCTCGACGGCGCCAACATGAACGCCATCCTGGGTATCGCGCGGCCAGGCGATTTCGGCGTCGACGTGATGCATTACAACACGCACAAGACGTTCAGCACCCCGCACGGGTGCGGCGGGCCGGGCGCCGGACCCATCGCCGTCCGCATGCAGTTCGCCCCCTACCTGCCGGTTCCCCAGGTTGTGAAACACGGGGACCGCTACGCATGGGATCACCATTGCCCCAAGTCGATTGGCAAGGTCCGCTCGTTCTGGGGGCAGTTCAACGTGCTGGTGCGGGCTTATGTGTACATTCGCGCTTGCGGCCCACAGGGACTTCGACACGTGTCGGAGACCGCGATCCTGGCCGCCAACTACGTCGCCCAGCGGATCAAGGACGCGTACCCGCTGCCGTACGGTCCCGCGGAAGGGCAAGCGATGGCAAGCAACCCGTGCGCGCATGAGTTCATCGCGGTTCCCCAGCAGATTATCGATCGCGACGTATCCATCATGGACATTGCCAAGAACCTGATCGACCGGGGATTCCATCCCCCGACGGTGCATTGGCCGGTCCATGACTGCCTCATGATCGAGCCGACCGAGACCGAAAGCAAAGCGACCCTCGACGCCTTCGCCGACGCTCTGCTCGATATCGCTCAAAAGAGCGAGACGGACCCGGCGGAATTGAAACGAGCGCCGCTTCGTGCCCCAGTCCGCCGGCTCGACGAAGTTGCCGCGGCACGCAAGCCCGTCCTGACCTGGTCGCCGCCGGGGGTTTGACCGCCCCGCCGTCGTCTGTTGTCCCCCTGGTATGGGTTATACTGGCGACGTGTCCGAATCCAGTTCATCCATTCCACCGGACGCACCGGCGTCGCCCGCTTGCGACGACCTGACGACTTGCGTCTATGAACAACTGCGAGCGATCGCCCGCAACCGCCTGGCACAGCAGTCGCCGGGCCATACGCTTCAGGCTACCGCGCTCGTTCACGAGGCGTTTCTCAAGCTCCGCGATCACTCTTCGA